>Ga0070682_100000090_pt1 | contig 82642 bp, 85 predicted proteins | sample KBSC63LmetaG_FD_64668 | JGI IMG/M metagenome (GOLD analysis project Ga0070682, IMG submission 64668) | Corn rhizosphere microbial communities from Kellogg Biological Station, Michigan, USA - KBS C6-3L metaG | ecosystem: Host-associated > Plants > Roots > Rhizosphere | place: USA: Michigan...
GATGTCGTCCTCGAGCGCGTCGAGCTTGTTGCCGATCTTGCGCAGCATCGGGAAGCAGTAGTCGAAGCTGTCGTCGACGAGGCGGTAGAGCAGGTAGCCGGAGCCGCGCGAGAAGAGCTGCTCGCGCATCTCCTCCTTGGCCCGGCAGCGCTCGAAGAGGTACTCAACCGGCTGCAGCGGCTGGTTGGGGATCGTCACCACATAGCCGGGGCCGACGAAGAGGTCGAGCTCGCCCGTGCCCAGGCGCCCGGCGGCAGGGTCGAAGATTGGGAAGTGGAGGACGATGAAGAGGTACTCGTCATAGACGTCGATCTTCGGCCGCTGGTTGCGCGAGAGCACATCCTCGAGGTCGAGGGCGTGGAAGTCGAAGTTCTCCTCCAGCCAGGTGCGCTCCAGCGCTCCCGGGCGCTCGATGTTGACCCAGCGCAGGCCGGCGGAGTCGATCTGCTCGACGTTGGGGGTCTGCGGCTCAGCCTGTGGGGCTGCGGAGATGAGCTCGTCGCGCCGGCCGACGCGTCGCAGCCTCGGCTTCGGAAGGTTCGGCATCGTTCACGCTCATCGTCTCGTCGGGCATGGGGGCGACAAGGTTAGCCCGCCGCTCGCCGATTGGGTTGACAGGAAACCCCCTGGTAAGGTTCATGCCTACATAAGCGCCACATCTAGAGGGGTGGAGGGACTGGCCCGATGAAACCCCGGCAACCGGCTCGAGTCGTCAGATTCGAGGAAGGTGCCAACTCCAGCAGGTCAAGTCAAAGGCCTGGAAGATGTGGGGAAAGTCCGATCGGACCTCTGCCCCACAAAAGGCGGAGGTTTTTTTGTTGGCGGTAACGCAACGAGAGGGAAAGATCGGATGTCCATCGAGAATCTGAAATGCAAGGAGTGCGGCGCGACCTATGACCTCGGCGCCCACTTCGCCTGTGAAAACTGCTTTGGGCCGCTGGAAGTGGCCTATGACTACTCGGCGCTCGACCCGGCGGAGACAAAGCGCAAGATCCAGGCCGGCTCGCAGGGCATCTGGCGCTACGCCGACTTCCTGCCCTTCGAGGGGCGCCCCGGGGACCCGCTCGAGCCCGGCCTGACCCCGCTGCTGCGCGCCGACCGCTTGGCCGAACGGCTCGGTGTCGAAGCCGAGATCTGGATCAAGAACGACGCCGCCAACCCGACCCACTCCTTCAAGGACCGGGTCGTCGCCGTTGCCGTGGCGAAGGCGCAGGAGCTCGGCTTCGAGACCGTCGCCTGTGCCTCGACCGGCAACCTCGCCAACGCCGTCGCTGCCCACGCGGCTGCCGCCGGACTCAAGTCCTATGTCTTCGTTCCCGCCAACCTCGAGGAGCAGAAGCTGCTCGCCACCGGCATCTACGGCACCAACCTGGTCGGCGTGCGCGGTAACTACGACGACGTCAACCGCCTCTGCACCCAGCTCGCCGAAACCCGGCCCTGGGCCTTCGTCAACGTCAACCTGCGTCCCTATTACGCCGAGGGTTCGAAGACGCTCGCCTACGAGACCGCCGAGCAGCTCGGCTGGAAGCTGCCGGACCGCGTCGTCTGCCCAATCGCCTCCGGCTCGCTCTTCACCAAGGTCGGCCGCGGCTTCCAGGAGTGGCTCGACATCGGCCTGGTCGAGGGCTCCCAGCCGGTCTTCAACGGCGCCCAGGCCGAGGGCTGCAGCCCCGTCGCCACGGCTTTCGCCGAAGGATGGGACGTCTGCAAGCCGCAGCGCCCGGACACGATCGCCAAGAGCCTCGCGATCGGCGATCCCGCCGACGGTCCGTACGCGGTCGAGCAGGCCCGCCGTACCGGTGGTGGGGTCGACTCGGTCAGCGATGCCGAAATCCGCGATGGGATCAGCCTCTTGGCCGAGACCACGGGCATCTTCACCGAGACCGCCGGCGGCGTCACGATCGGCGTCTTGAAGAAGCTGGCCGACCGCGGCGAGCTCGGTACTGGCGAGCGCGTCGTCGTTTACATCACCGGTGAGGGCTTGAAGACCCTCGACGCGACCCGCGATAGGTTCCGCATGCACGAGATCGACCCCCAGCTCGAGAGCTTCGAGTCCGAGTTCGCCCAGGAGGTAAGCGTCTGATGTCAGTCACCGTGAAGATCCCGACCCAGTTGCGCGCGGCGACCGGGGGGGAAGCCGAGCTCGAGGTCGCCGGCTCCACCGTTGGCGAGGTGCTCGACGCTGTCTTCGAGGCGCACGGCACCCTGCGCGAGCGGATCACCCAGGACGGCGACCTGCGCCGCTTCGTCAACGTCTACGTCAGTGGCGAGGACATTCGCTTTCAGCAGGGGCTGGAGACCGAGATCACTGACGGAGCTGAGGTCACGATCCTTCCAGCAGTGGCTGGTGGTTAAGCGGCCATCCCGGTAGGGGTTCCGCTTAACTTTTTCGGTGGAGATCCAGATGGCTGACGCCGCAAGCTGGGTAACGAAAAAGTGCAAGACGCTCCACCCCTGCCGGGATGGCCGCTAAGCCCCCGGTCGCGATCCTCTGCGGGGGTCGCGGGACCCGACTTCGAGAGAAGACCGAGACAGTGCCCAAGGCGCTGGTGGAGATTGGCGGGAAGCCAATTCTCTGGCACGTGATTGGGATCTACGCGGCGCAGGGGTTTGAGAGCTTCTTGCTGGCGACGGGCTACCTGGGAGAGATGGTGGAGGAGTTTGTAGCCGCCGAGAACTGGCCGAGTGGGGTGGAGGTGAAGTGCGTGGATACCGGGCTCGACACGCCTACGGGCGGCAGGATTGCGCTTCTGGGTGAGCGGCTCGGCACCGAGACCTTCTGCGCCACCTACGCCGATGGCATTGCTGACATCGACCTCGATGCGCTGCTCGCCTTCCACCGGGAGCAGGGGGCGCTCGGCACGGTAACGGTCGTCCAGCCGCACCTGCAGTGGGGCGTGGCCGAGATCGGCGCCGACCACAGGGTCGAGGGGTTCGTCGAGAAGCCCCGCAGCGAGCACTGGATCAACGGCGGTTTCTTCTGCTTCGAGCCGGCCGCCCTGGACTACATCCGCGAGGACAGCGTGCTCGAGCGCGAGCCGCTGCGGCGGCTCGCCGCCGCCGGCCAGCTCAATGCCTACCGCCACGAGGGCTTCTGGGACTGCATGGACACCTACAAGGACGCGGTCGAGCTCAACGACCTCTGGGCATCTGGAAATGCCCCCTGGTCCCCCTTGATGACGAGCGGATCGGCAGTCCAATGACCTTCCGGTGCGCCTTTTGTCGCCTGTACCCACATAAAGCGCACCGGAAGGGGGCTCGGCGATGAACCGCTCGCTGGTCACCGGCGCGCACGGGTTTGTCGCCTCGCATCTGGTCGGCGCGTTGCTCGCTCGCGGAGACGAGGTGCGGGTTCTCGATCGGCCTGCCCCGCGCGTGGCGGATGTTGGCGGCGAGCGTCTCTCCGGACTCGACCTGCTCGGCTTGCGCGACCAGGTCGAGCTGGCGGAGGGGGACCTGCGCGACGCTGACTCGGTCACCGCGGCAGTCGCCGGGTGCGACTCGGTCTTCCACCTCGCCGCACAGACGATCGTCGGCGTCGCTCGCAAGTCGCCCCTGGAAACGCTGGAAGTCAATGTGCGGGGCGCCTGGAACGTCTTCGAGGCCTGCCGCGAGCACGGCGTCGTTCGCACCGTTTTCGCCTCCTCCGACAAGGCCTACGGGTCCAGCCCGGAGCTGCCTTACCGCGAGGACTTTCCGCTGCGTGCCGCCAACACCTATGACGCCAGCAAGGCCGCCGCCGACATCGTCGCCCGCAGCTACGCCAGCGCCTACGGCCTGCCGCTGGCAGTCACGCGCTTCGCCAACGTCTACGGCGGCGGCGACCTCAACTTCTCGCGCCTGGTCCCGGAGACGACGATCGCGGTGCTCGATGGCCGCCCCCCGGTGATTCGTTCCGACGGCAGTCCCGAGCGCGACTTCCTCCACGTCGACGACGCCGTCTCCGCGTATCTGGCGATTGAGGGCGCGCTTGATCGTGGCGAGGCCAGGGGAGAGGCCTTTAACGCCGGCGGCGAGCGCCCGCACTCGGTGCGCGAGGTGGTCGACCTGATCGCCACGACGGCTGGCACCGGCATCGAGCCCGAATACCTCGGCACCGGCACTCCCGATGGCGAGATCGACCGCCAGTACGTCGACTCGACCAAGCTGCGCGAACTGACCGGCTGGCGCCCGCAAGTAGAGCTCGCCGACGGCCTGCAGCGCACGCTGGAGTGGTATCGGGCCCACCCCGAAGCGCGACCTGCGACCGCGAGGTAAGGGTAATATAAGTGTTACTCTTACTCAATGTCCAAGATCACCAGCAAGGGCCAAGTCACGATCCCCAAGGCCATCCGCGACGAACTGGGCCTTCTTCCCGGTGCCGAGGTCGAATTCATTCCCGGCACGAGCGAGGCGCGAATTCGCAAGTCACGCACGGGCCGCCGCCGCGGAGAGGACGTCGTTCGCCATCTGCAGGAGTCAGGCAAGAACTTCACGATGACTACTGAGGAGATCATGCGGCTCACCCGGGGAGAGGATTGGGGTAAGGGCGCTTAGGACGTCGTCGTGCCCGCAACCCTGGTCGATTCCAATGTCCTGATCGATGTCGTGATCCGGGACGAACAGTGGGCCGCCTGGTCAATCGAGGCCCTGGTCGAGGCTCTCGACGCGGGCCCGGTATTCGTCGACCAAGTCGTCTTCGCCGAGGTCTCAATCGGCTATCGAACGGCTGAGGCATGTCAGGAAGCTCTCGCCGTGCAGGGCATTGAGCGGGTTCCGATTCCGTGGCCCGCTGCCTTCCTAGCGGGTCGAGCCTTCTCTGCCTACCGAGACCGCGGGGGGACCAAGCTCGCGCCCTTGCCCGACTTCTTCATCGGCGCTCACGCCGCGGTCGCCGGTCTACGGTTGCTCACCCGCGACGCGAGCCGATACCGCACCTACTTTCCCACGGTCGAGCTGATCGCGCCCGAGTAGAGCTGTCTGCCCGGTTACCCTCACCGCATGTGCGGACGCTTCACGGTCACGGCCAAAAACGCCAAGCAGATCGCCGACAAGTTCCAAGTCGAGCTGGAGAAGGCGCTGGAGCGGAATTCTGAAGGCAATGCGCCACCGCCGACGGCCGAGCGCCTGAAGAAGGTGGAAGGAGCGCTCGGGCGCTTCAACGTCGCGCCGACGCAGGAGGTGCTGACCGTGCGCTCGTCTCCCGATCCCGACGAGGCTGCCCAGGGCGAGCGCGAGGCGCGGTTGATGCGCTGGGGGCTGGTGCCGCGCTGGGCCAAGGACCTCAAAGTCGGCTACCGGATGATCAACGCCAAGGCCGAGAATCTCGAATCGAGCCGTGCTTACTCGCCGCTGGTCGGCAAGTTCCGCCACCGCTGCCTGATCGTCGCCGACGGCTTCTACGAGTGGATGAAGGCGGAGGATCCCAAGCAGCCGCGCCAGCCCTGGCGCTTCACCGTCGACGGTGGTGAAACCTTCGCCTTTGCCGGCCTCTGCACGCGCAAGGAGTGGGGGAACCCCGATGACCGTGGCTTCGATGACGGTTGGCTCTACAGCTGCACGATCGTCACCACGACGCCGAACGAGCTGGTCGCCAAGGTCCATGACCGCATGCCGGCAATCTTGCCCAGCGCCGAGGCCGAGGCCGCCTGGCTGCGCCCCGACCTCGAGCTCGAGGACGCGGTGGCGATGTGCGCGCCGCTCGATGCCTCGCGGATGGACAGCGCCCCGGCCAACCCGAAGCTGAACAAGGTCGGCAAAGGCAGCGAGGAAGGCCCCGAGCTCTTGGTTGCCCCACAGAGCTAGGCCGCGATCAGCCCTTCTCCGCCTCTTTTTCTTCGCGCTCTTCCTGCTTTTCTTCTTCGGCTTCCTCGTCGATCGGCGGCGGGATGCTTTGAAGCGCCCCGGCGGTGCGAGCGGTTGCCTTGCCGGCGCTGGTGGTCAGCGTGCAGGCGATTTTTGCGCCCGGGGGCGAGGTCGCCCGCCAGATCGTCTCGAAGGGAAGCACGAGGTCTTGCTTGGGCTTGCCCGCCGGCAGGAAGTATTCGAGGTGCTCGACGCCGGCCTGGAACCGGGGCCATTCGAGCTTGACGCCTTTCTCGGTGCTGAAGTGTTCGGGCAGTCCGTCGAGTTCGACCACCGCGAGTTCCGTGCCATGCGAGCTGAAGAGGAGCAGGATCACTTCCGGCACTTCCTGGGTGTAGAGGCCGGTGCTCGAGCGCGGGTAGGTGGCACGCAGGCCGCCACGGGTCTGGGCGATTTCCGCCCGCCCGTCGCCGCTCACGTCACAGAGAATGCGGCCTCCGCCGACCGGGGCACCGGCGTCGATCCGAACCTGCGAGGAGACGCGGAAGAGCGAGTAGCCGCTGACGTTGGTGCCCGTCGCGCGGATCGCCCCTTCGGTCAGCTGCATCGTGCCGCCCCCCGGCAGTGGCACCGGCTTGGAATCGGCCATCGGCACTTTCCTCACCCATTCGAGCTCGGCCGCTTCGCCGCTCGCCTTGTCGGTCGAGAGCAGGGCGGCGGCGAGGCAGGCGACGAGCCCGATGGCGACGACGATCAGGGCGCCGCGCGGTGGTCGGTTCTTCGTCTCGTCGGCCACGGCTGGGCCGCAAGCTACCGTGTAGGCGTGGCCAAGCGCGCAACGCCGTCTCCCGCGGTCGAGGTCAGCTTCGAGACGCTGACGCTGCACGGTCGTGAGCTCAGCTATCTCGGCGCCGGTGCGGGACCGGTCTTGCTGTTGGTCCACGGCATGGCCGGCACCTGCGAGAACTGGCGCGAGGTGATCGAGCCGTTGGCCCGGCACTACACGGTGATCGCGCCGGACCTGCCGGGGCATGGTCTCTCGGCTTGCGGCTCGGGTGACTACTCCTTGGGCAACCTCGCCTCCGGGTTGCGAGATCTTTTGCTTGTCCTCGGCCACGAGCGGGCGACCCTCGTCGGCCACTCCCTGGGCGGTGGCATCGCGATGCAGTTCGCCTACCAATTCCCCGAGATGGTCGAGCGGCTTGCGCTTGTCTCCAGTGGTGGTCTTGGCCTCGAGGTGAGTCCGGTCCTGCGCGCCGCGGCGCTTCCCGGTGCCGAGCTCTTCATCACCGCGACCGCCGGCACCGGCCAGAAGATCGGCAGCGCCATCGCTCGCGGTCTCTCACGCGCGGGGATGAGGCCCGCCGCCGATGTGGCTGAGGTCGCTCGCGGTTACGGCTCGCTTGCCGAGCCCGGACACCGCAAGGCCTTCCTCGCGACGCTGCGCTCGGTGGTCGGCACCAGGGGCCAGAGCGTCTCGGCGGCGGACCGCTTCTACCTGGCCGAGGAAGTGCCGATGCTGATCCTCTGGGGCGCCCGCGACCCGATTATCCCCGTGCGTCACGGTGAAGAAGCTCACAGCGCCCTTCCCGGCAGCAAGCTGGAGATCTTCGAGGAGGCAGGGCACATGCCCCAGCTCGAGCAGCCGGTGCGCTTCATCAGCGTGCTCGAACGCTTTCTCGAGGAGACCGAGCCGGCCCAGTTCGACCGTGAGCAGTGGCGGGCCCGCTTCACGGCGGCCTGAGCCGGAGCAGCTCGAACGCGCCCGACAGGATTCGAACCTGTGGCCTCCGCCTCCGGAGGGCGGCGCTCTATCCAGCTGAGCTACGGGCGCTCGAGGCCAGTCTAGCTTCGGGTAACGGACTGGCCCCGTCGCGTAGGCTCGCAGGCTCGCATGGATCTCTCGGCGATCTTCCTCGGCACCGGTGGGTCGGTGCCCTCGGCGCGGCGCTCGACCGCGAGCGTGATGCTGGTTCGCGGCGGCCGGCGGCTGATGTTCGACTGCGGCGAAGGGACGCAACGACAGCTGCAGCGCTCGCTGGGGCTGGCGCAGGTCGACGAGATCTTCCTCACTCACTTCCACGCCGACCACATCCTCGGCCTGCCGGGCCTGCTCAAGACCTATGACCTCACCGCCCGTGAAGAGCCGCTGACGATCTACGGGCCACGCGGCTTGCGCGACCTCTTCAAGACGCTTGGTCGCCTGATCGGGCGCACCGATTACAGCATCGACCTGATCGAAGTCGACCCTGGCGAAGCGGTGCGCCACGACGGCGCCGAGGTCCAGGCCTTCGCGGTCGAGCACAGCGTGCGGGCCAACGGCTACGTGCTGATCGAGCAGGAGCGCCCGGGGCGCTTCGACCCCGAGGAGGCGAAGCGCCTTGGGGTGCCCGAAGGACCGGCGTTCGCGGCGCTGCAGAGGGGGGAGGAGGTGGCTGGCAGCGAGGGCCCGGTCCGCCCCCAGGACGTGATGGGCGAGTCGCGCCAGGGCCGCATCGTCGCGATCACCGGCGATACGGCCCCCTGTCACTCAACGGTTGCGGCCGCCGCCGACGCCGACCTGCTGATCCACGACGCCAGCTTCTCCGAGGAGGAGGTGCAGCGCGCTGCCGACACCGGTCACTCGACCGTCGGCCAAGCCGCCGCGGTCGCCCGCGAGGCCCACGTCAAGATGCTCGCCCTCGTCCACATCTCCTCGCGCTACCACGTCGGCACCGTCCTCGACGAGGCCCGCGACGTCTTTGAGCCCTGCGTCGCTCCCAAAGACTTCGACCTGATCGAGATCCCCTTTCCCGAGAAGGACCCACCCAAGCTGATCGCCAATGGGGCCCGGGAGGGCGGCGAATCCGGATAGGCCTCAACCGAGCCTCCCCAGCTCTTGCGAGGGCGAGGGCCTATCCGGATTCGCCGCCCCTGCTGCTACATTGGCCCCGTCCTTTAACTGCGGTCCTGAGAGGCCGAGAAGGAGCCAAACGAAGTGAACGAGACGGTCGTGCTTGAGCGCGACGATTTGAGGCGAACGCTGCGGCGGATCGCCCATGAGATCGCCGAGAAGAATCCCGATCCGGACTCCCTGGCGATTGTCGGCATCCACACCCGGGGTGCCCTGCTGGCCCGTCGCCTGCACGCGTCGCTCGCTGAGCTGACCGGCGTCGAGGTGCCGATCGGCGACATCGACATCTCCTTCTACCGCGACGACGTCGGCGCCAAGTCGCCCGCCACGCAGCCGGTCGTCCACGCTTCCCACATCGACTTCGACCTCAGCGGTCGCACCGTCGTCCTGGTCGACGACGTCCTCTTCACCGGCCGTACCGTGAGAGCCGCGATCGACGCTCTCTTCGACTACGGCCGGCCGCAGCGCATCCAGCTTGCGGTGCTCTGCGATCGCGGCCACCGCGAGCTGCCGATCCGGCCCGACTACGTCGGCAAGAACCTGCCGACCGGCCGCGAGCAGCGAGTCAACGTCCACCTCGACGAGCTCGACGGCAGCGACGAGGTCGCGATCGCCGACTCGCAACCGGCCGAGGTGGGCGGATGAGGCACCTGCTTTCGATCGAGCAGCTCTCCAAAGCCGAGATCGAGGCGATCCTCGACCGGGCCGAGAGCTTCGCCGAGGTCGGCCGCCGCGACATCAAGAAGGTGCCGACCCTGCGCGGCCGCACCATCGTCACCCTCTTTTACGAGTCGAGCACCCGCACCAGCTCCTCCTTCGAGCTGGCCGCCAAGCGCCTCTCCGCCGATCTCGTCTCGGTCAAGGCGGCGGGCTCCTCGGTCGACAAGGGCGAGTCGCTGAAGGACACGATCGCCACCCTCTCCGCCTACGATCCGGCGGCGATCGTCCTGCGCCATCCTTATGCCGGCGCCGCCCAGATGGTCGCCGGGTGGGCCAATGTCGCCGTCGTCAACGCCGGCGACGGCAAGCACGAGCATCCCAGCCAGGCGCTGCTCGACGTCTACACGCTGCGCCGCCGTCTCGGCTCACTCGAGGGCAAGCGGATCTGGATCGTCGGCGACGTCCTGCACAGCCGCGTCGCTCGCTCCAACCTGATCGCCTTCAAGGCGATGGGTGCTGAGCTGACGGTTTGCGGCCCACCGGCCTTGATCCCGCGCGGCCTCGAGCAGCTCGGCTGCACGGTAGAGCACTCGCTGGACGGCGCCGGCGAGGCCGACGTGATCTACGCCCTGCGCCTGCAGCACGAGCGCATGGCGGAGAGCTTCGTGCCCTCGATTCGCGAGTACGCGGAGCACTTCCAGATCGACTCTCGCCGCCTTGGCCCGCGCCAGCTGCTGATGCACCCCGGCCCGGTCAACCGCGGGGTTGAGCTCTCCGGTGAGGTGATCGACTCGCCGCAATCGCTGATCAATGAGCAAGTGGCTTCGGGCCTGGTCGTTCGCATGGCGATTCTCTACGAGCTGCTCGCCGCGGGTCACGAAGAGCCGGCGCCCGTCACCGGCAACGGCCACGCCACGCCGATCGGGCAACCGGCGTGAGCGCCACCCAGCTCGAGATGCGCGCCGGCGAGAGCGCGGACCTGGTCCTGCGCGGGGTCGAGGTGCTCGACCCGGTGGCCGGCATCGAGGCTCAGCACGACGTCGTTGTTCGCAACGGCGAGATCGCTGAGCTGCTCGCTGCCGGCGAAGCCAAGGCGGACGGCCTCGAGGAGATCGACGCCGGCGGTCTGCACGCTTTTCCCGCCTTCTTCGACCCCCACGTCCACCTGCGCACGCCGGGGCAGGAGCACAAGGAGGACATCGAGACGGGGGCTCGCTCCGCGGCGGCCGGCGGCTACTGCGGCATCCTTGCGATGGCCAACACCGAGCCTCCCGTCTCGACTCCGGCGGACATCGAGGCGCTGCTGGTCGACGCTCGTGCGGCCGCCGCGGTCAAAGTCGGCTTCCTCGCGACCGTCACCCGCGCAATGGAGGGTGTGGAGCTGACCGAGATGGCCTCGCTGCGCGCTGCCGGCGCCGCCGGCTTCAGCGACGACGGCCTGCCGATCCGCAGCGCCCGCATACTGCGCCGAGCACTGCAGTACCAGCGCCTCTGCGGCGGCACGATCGCCCTCCACGAGGAGGACCCGGAGCTCTCCGGCGCCGGTGTGATGCACGAGGGCCCGGTTTCGGCGGCGCTCGGCCTCGAGGGAATCCCCTCGATCTCGGAGTCGACGATGATCGCCCGCGACGCCGCTCTCGCCGGCTACGAGGGCGGCCGCATCCACGTCCAGCACCTCTCTGCGGCTGAGTCGGTCGAGGCGGTGCGCGCCGCCAAGGCCGCCGGGGTGCAGATCAGCTGTGAGGCCTCGCCCCACCACCTTTGCCTCACCGACGAGGAGGTGCGCAGCCTCGACCCGCAGCGCTTCAAGATGAACCCGCCCCTGCGCAGCGAGGCCGACCGCCAGGCCCTGATCGAGGGCCTGCGCGACGGCACGATCGAGTGCATCGCGACCGACCACGCCCCACACGCCGCCGAGGAAAAGGAAGTGCCCTTCGAGCAGGCCGCGATGGGTGTGATCGGGCTCGAGACCGCCTTTGCGGCCCTATACACCGAGTTGGTCCTGCCGGGCACGATCGAGCTCGGCTTGCTGGTCGAGCGCCTCGCCGGGGGGGCGGCCCCGTTCGGGGTCGAGCGGCCGTCGCTGACCCCCGGCAGCGAGGCGAACATCGCCCTTTGCGACCTCTCGGCGCGTTGGACGGTCGGCGCAGAGGGCTACGAGAGTCGCTCTTCCAACTCCTGGTGCGCCGGCAAGGAGCTGACCGGTCGAGTCCTGATGACGCTTGCCGGTGGCCGAATCGCCTACCGCTTGCGCAGCTTCAGCATGGGGGTGGCGGGATGAGCGAGGGCTTCCTGCTGCTCGAGGACGGGGCTCGTTTCGACGGCGTGCCCTGTGGTGCCGAGGGCCCGGTCACCGGCGAGGTCGTCTTCAACACGGCGATGACCGGCTACCAGGAGTCGGTCACCGACCCTTCCTACGCGGGCCAGATCATCGTCTTCACCTACCCGCTGATCGGTAACTACGGCGTCTCCGCCGCGGCTATGGAGTCCGACCGAGCCCACGCCCGCGGCGTCGTCATGCGCGACCCCAAGAACGGCGAGGACGTGGCCACCGCTGAGGGCGGCTGGCTCGACTGGCTCGCCGACTGCGGGGTGCCGGCGATCGGCGGCGTCGATACCCGCGCCGTCGTCCGCCACATCCGCGACCGCGGCGCGATGCGGGGCGGCATCTTCCCCGCCGGCACGGCGGAGGGCGAGGCGCGCGAACGCGTTGCCGCCGAGCCCTCAATGGACGGCGCCGACTTCGCCCGCACCGTCACTCCTACCGAGCCGGTTCGCTTCGAGGGCGAGGGCGGCCCGCACGTGGTCGGCATCGACACCGGGATCAAGCTCAACATCGTCCGCCAGCTGCGCGAGCGCGGCTGCAAGCTGACCCTGCTGCCCTGCGACTCGACCCCCGAGCAGGTTCTCGCTGAGAACCCCGACGTCGTCTTCCTCGCCAACGGCCCCGGCGACCCAGCCGCGCTCGGCTACGTCGTCGAGACCGTACGCGAGCTGGTCGGCCAAAAGCCCCTCTTCGGCATCTGCCTCGGCCACCAGCTGCTCTGTCGTGCGGTCGGCCTCGAGACCTTCAAGCTGCCCTTTGGCCATCGCGGCGCCAACCACCCGGTCAAGGAGCTGGCGACGGGCCGGATCGACATCACCTCGCAGAACCACGGCTTCGCCGTGCAGGGCCCCGGCGGCGAGCCGCGGATCGAGGCCGATGAGCCGGTGCGCTGGGAGACTGACTTCGGCGCCGCCGAGCTCTCCCACCTCAATCTCTACGACCGCACGGTCGAGGGCTTGGTCCTCGAAGAGGTCGGCGCGGCAACCGTCCAGTACCACCCGGAGGCCGGACCCGGACCGCACGATGCCCGTCACCTCTTCGACTCCTTCCTGGAGCTCGCCAATGCCTAAGCGCACCGACATCGAGAAGATCCTGCTGATCGGCTCAGGGCCGATCGTGATCGGCCAGGCGGCCGAGTTCGACTACTCCGGGGTGCAGGCCTGCAAGGTGCTGCTCGAGGAGGGCTATGAGGTCGTCCTGGTCAACTCCAACCCGGCAACGATCATGACCGACCCCGAGTTCGCCAGCTCGACCTACATCGAGCCGCTGCTGCCCGGCCCGGTGACTCGGATCATCGAAAAGGAGCGCCCCGACGCGTTGCTGCCGACCCTCGGCGGCCAGACCGCGCTCAACCTGGCGATGACCCTGCACGAGGACGGCACGCTGGAGAAGTTCGGAGTCGAGCTGATCGGCGCCGACCACGCCGCGATCCGCCGCGCTGAGGATCGCGAGGAGTTCCGCCGCACGATGAACGAGACAGGCGTGCGCATCCCCTGGTCGATGACCGTGGAGAGCCTCGGTGAGGTCGAGGCAGCGCTTGCTGATGGCCGCATCACCCTGCCGGCGATCGTCCGCCCGGCCTTCACCATGGGCGGCCAGGGCGGCGGCGTGGGGGAGACCGAGACCGAGCTGCGCCAGGTCGTCTCCGAGGGCCTCGCCGCCAGCCCGATCAACCAGGTGCTGGTCGAGGAGTCGGTGATCGGCTGGGGCGAGTTCGAGCTCGAGGTGATGCGCGATCACAACGACAACGTGGTGATCATCTGCTCAATCGAGAACGTCGACCCGATGGGTGTCCACACCGGCGACTCGGTCACCGTCGCCCCCGCCCAAACCCTCACCGACGCGCTCTACCAAGACCTGCGCGACCAGGCGATCAAGGTGATCCGCGCCGTCGGGGTCGAGACCGGCGGCTCCAACGTGCAGTTCGCCGTCAACCCCGCGAACGGCGAAATAGCCGTGATCGAGATGAATCCGCGCGTCTCGCGCTCCTCGGCCCTGGCCTCGAAGGCGACCGGCTTCCCGATCGCCAAGATGGCGGCCAAGCTCGCCGTCGGCTACGCCCTGGAGGAGATTCCCAACGACATCACCCGCGCCACGCCGGCCAGCTTCGAGCCGACGATCGATTACGTGGTGACGAAGATCCCGCGTTTCGCCTTCGAGAAGTTCCCCGGCACCGAGGGCAAGCTCTCGACCTACATGCAGAGCGTCGGCGAGGTGATGGCGATCGGCCGTACCTTCCGCGAGTCCTTTGCCAAGGCGATGCGTTCGCGCGAGCTCGATGCCGAGGCCGAGGTCCCGGCGAGTGACGAGGAGCTGCTCACCCTGCTGGAGAAGCCTTGCGCCGAGCGCTTCGACTTGGTCCTGGCGGCTTTCAAGCGCGGTCTCGGCGTCGAAGCCGTCCACGAGCGCTGCCTCGTCGATCCCTGGTTCCTGCACGAGCTGCAGGCGCTGGCGACCGAAGGCGACGGGACCGAGGGCCTCTCCCGCGTCTACAAGTCGGTCGATACCTGCGCCGCCGAGTTCGAGGCGGCGACGCCCTATTACTACTCGGCCCATGAGCGGCTCTCGGCCGGCGTCGCGGCTTCCGAGGTCCGCCGCGGCGTGCGCGACTCGGTCGTCATCCTCGGCGCCGGGCCGAACCGGATCGGCCAGGGGATCGAGTTCGACTACTGCTGCGTGCACGCCGCGATGACCGCGCGCGAGCTCGACCGCGACGCGGTGATGATCAACTGCAACCCGGAGACGGTCTCGACTGACTACGACACCTCCGACCGGCTCTACTTCGAGCCGCTGACGGCCGAGGACGTGCTCGCCGTCTGCGAGCAAGAGCGGCCCGAGGGCGTGATCGTCCAGTTCGGTGGCCAAACGCCGCTGAAGCTGGCCCGGGCCCTCGAGGAGGCCGGTGTGCCGTTGCTCGGCACGCCGGTCGACGCGATCGACCTCGCCGAGGACCGTGGTCGCTTCGGTGCCCTCTTGCGCAAGCTCGGCATCAAGCACCCGCCCTACGGCACCGCGCTCTCGGCCGAGGAGGCCACCGAGATCGCCGAGCAGGTGGGCTTTCCGCTGCTGGTCCGCCCCTCTTACGTGCTCGGCGGCCGGGCGATGGAGATCTGTTACTCGACCGAGGATTTGAGTGCCTACCTGGTGGCCCACGTCAAGGCCGACCAGGAGCACCCGCTGCTGCTCGACCGCTTCCTCGAGAACGCGATCGAGGTGGATGTGGATGCGCTGGCCGACGGCAGCGACGCCCACGTCGCCGGGATCATGCAGCACGTCGAGGAGGCCGGCGTGCACTCGGGTGACTCGGCCTGCGTGATCCCCCCGATGAGCCTTGGCGCCGAGATGCTGGAGGAGATCCGGGCGACGACGAAACGGATCGCGATCGAGCTCGGCGTGATCGGCCTGATCAACATCCAGTATGCCGTCGCCGGCGGCGAGCTCTACGTGATCGAGGCCAATCCCCGCGCCTCGCGCACGGTGCCCTTCGTCTCCAAGGCGACCGGCGTGCCGCTCGCCAAGCTGGCGGCGCGGCTGATGTTGGGCGAGAAGCTGGCGGACCAGGAGCTGCGTGACCCCCCGGCGGGCATGGTCAGCGTCAAGGAGGCCGTGCTGCCGTTTGCCCGCTTCGCCGGCGCCGACTCGGTGCTCGGGCCGGAGATGAAGAGCACCGGCGAGGTGATGGGCATCGCCGGTGACTTCCCCACCGCCTTCGGCAAGGCCCAGGCCGCGGCCGGGGTCTCGTTGCCGACCGAGGGCGCGGTCTTCATCACCGTCACCGACACCGACAAGCCGGCGGCGACCCAGATCGCCACCCAGCTCCACGACCTCGGCTTCGAGCTGATCGCCACCGCTGGCACCGCCCAGGCGCTCTCGACGATGGGCGTCCCGGTGACGCCGATCAACAAGATCGCCGAGGGTTCGCCGAACGTCGTCGACTTGATCCGCGAGCGCCGTTGCGCCCTCGTTATCAACACTCCGACCGGCTCCGGCGCCCGCGCCGACGGCTACGAGATCCGCACCGCCGCGGTGCGCCACAACGTCCCATGCGTGACGACAATGACCGGTGCCACTGCCGCCGTGCGCGCCATTGCGGCCAAGATCGAGGGCGATTCCGACGTCCGCTCCCTGCAGGAGATCCACGGCTTGGAGCGGGCCAAGCAACCGCGATGACCGCCCCCTTCGGGCGCCGCCTCTGCCGGGTCTCCGAGAGCCGTGACTCCGGCGGCTACAGGCTCTTCTCGCTGATCGACCCGGAGGGCCCCGAGCCGTTGCCCGGCCAGTTCTACATGCTCACCAGCGAACGGCACTGGGAGCAGAGTGGCCAGCGCCCCTATCTGCCGCGGGCCCTCTCGGTCGCCGAGACGGGCCCAGCCGCCGACGGTGTTCGCCTCGACTTTCTGATCGAGGGCATCGGCCCCGGCACCGATCGCCTCTGCGAGCTCGAGCAGGGCGAGGGCGTCTGGGTCAACGGCCCGCTCGGCAACTCGTTCTCGACCCCGCGCGAGCTCTCCGCCGAGGCCGCGGGGGCAATCCTGGTCGGCGGCGGCATCGGCATCGCCCCGCTCGCTCTGCTGCGGCGCAAGTTCGCGGAACGGAACGTTCCAACTCGCGTCCTGCTCGGATTTCGCGACGAGGAGCATTCGGGAGGCCTCGACGATCTTTTCTCCTGCTGCGAGGTGCGCCTAGCCAGCGACGACGGCCATATTGGCCACCACGGCTACGTCACCGGCCTGCTCGCCGCGATGCTCGAGGGCGACGACGCAGATTCCGCCGCCGTCTACGCCTGTGGCCCACCGCAGATGCTCGAGGCCGTCGCTTCACTTTGCTCGGTCGCAGGCGTGCCCAGCGAGCTTGCGATGGAGTCGCCGATGGCCTGTGGCTATGGAGCATGCTTCGGCTGCGCCGTGCCCGATGGCAACGGCGGCTACGCACGCCTCTGCGTCGACGGACCCGTCGCGCGAACGGGAGTCGGGGGGGCGTCCGGAGGGCGCGGCGTCCTCTTTTTCGCCCGACCGGCGCCCGAAGCGCAAGCCCACGCTCCTCAGGCGAAAAACCCAGCAACCGGAGGACGCCCCCCCGACTCCCCGCCCGCCTCCGGAGCACCCGTCGATTTCTGCGGCATCGAGCTCGCGCACCCCGTGATCAACGCCTCCGGGACCTTCGACGCGATTGCCGCGCAGCGCGTCTACGGCGACGCCCTCTACGAGGACTTCCCCTTCTCGGCCTTCGTCTCCAAGACGATCACGCCCGAGCCGCGGACCGGCAACGAGCCGCAGCGGATCTGGGAGACGCCGGCGGGGATGATCAACTCGATCGGCCTGCCCAACAAGGGCTTGGATGGCTTCCTCGCCGAGGACCTGCCGCAGCTGGCACAGCTGCCGGTGCCGCTGATCGTCTCCGTCATGGCCACCGGCCACGAGCAGTTCGCGCGGCTGGTCAAGGGCGTGGGGGAGAGGGATGAGGTAGCCGCGATCGAGCTCAACGTCTCCTGCCCCAACGTCCACTCCGGGCTGATCGTCGGTGAGCAGCCAAGCGAGACCGAGTCGTTGCTGGAAGCGCTGCGGCCGCTGACGGAGAAGCCGCTGATCGTCAAGTTGACGCCGAACGTGGCGAGCCCCGCCGAGGTTGCCGCAGCCGCCGAGCAGGGGGGAGCGGACGCGGTCTCGTTGATCAACACCCTGAAGGCGAGCGCGATCGACCCCGTTACGGGCGAGCCCGGAATCGCGGCAGGCCACGGCGGTCTCTCCGGCCCGGCAGTGAGGCCGGTGGCGGTCGCCCAGGTGCGCGCCGTGGCCACCGTCGTCGGCATCCCGATCGTCGGCATGGGCGGTGTCTCCAGCGGCGCCGACGCGGTCGAAATGCTTGCCGCGGGAGCAGCACTGGTGGCGGTTGGAACAGAGAACTTCCGTGATCCGAGGGCCGGCAGCCGGATAGCAGGCGAGATCGCCGGAGCGCTCCAAACCGGTCGAAGCAGCACTCGGATCGGCAACGCCGCCTGAACCTCGACTGGAGGTTTAGGTGAATTTCGGCGTAATTGGCTCGCATGGCCTTGCACGCCCGCGACCCGCGGCTATACTCGCCGCCCACATGCCTGCCCCAGTCAAGACCTCCGCCGCCGCTCCCGAGCGTTCGCTGGACCAGCGGATGGACGCTCTCAAACGCGCCAATGACATCCGCACCGCTCGCGCGAAGCTGAAGAAGGACCTCAAAGCGGGCAAGGCAAACATCCACGCGCTGCTGCTCGACCCGCCCGATTACGTACTCACCGCCAAGGTATTCGACATGCTCCTGGCGGTGCCGAAGTACGGCCGGGTGAAGACGAATCGGATCCTCAATCAGTGCCGGATCTCGCCGTCAAAGACGATCGGCGGACTATCTGAGCGCCAGCGCGCTGAGCTCGTCTCGCAGCTCCGCCGATAACGGCTGCTGCAAACCGGCGCATATCGCCGTCCTCAGTCGCTCGCGTGAAAGCACGCCACGCTCCCTGCGTCCGGTCGATCTGCTTGGTTTTCGCGGCCGTCCTATGTCCAAGGTTTTCGTAATCACAGGTCCGTCCGGCGTCGGCAAGGGAACGCTGATCTCGACGCTGCTCGAGCGCGTTCCCGACCTCGAGCTCTCGATTTCAGCCACGACTCGCGAGCCGCGCAAGGGTGAGGTGAACGGGCGCGATTACCACTTCCTTACCCCTGACGAATTCGATCAACGGATTGCGGCGGAAGACTTCCTGGAGTTCGCCACTTACAGCGGCCATCGCTACGGCACTCTCCGCTCCGAGGTGCGCAACCGGCTCGACGCAGGCCACTCGGTTGTGCTCGAGATCGAGGTCCAGGGCGCGCGCCAGGTACGCGCCGCGATGCGCGAGTCGGTTCAGGTCTTCATCGCCCCGCCGGACCCGGCGTCGTTGCGCCGCCGGCTCGAGTCGCGCGGCACCGACAGCCTCGAGGCGATCGACGCCCGGCTCGAAGTCGCCGAGCAGGAGCTGGCCGCCCAGGGCGAGTTCGCCCACACCCTCGTCAATGACGATCTCGACCGCGCGGCCGCTGAGCTGGAGGGAATCGTGCGCGCCGAGTTGGGGATACCTCTAGACTCCGGAGCCGAATGATCAAACCACGCGTTGACAAGCTCCTTGACCACACTGACTCCCACTACGCGGCAGTAGTCGTCGCCGCCAAGCGGGCCCGTCAGATCAACAGCTACTACCACAGCCTCGGCGAGGGCAGCTTCGGTGAGTACCCGCCGCCGATGGTCGATATTCCCGGCGACAGGAACTACCTCTCGGTTGCGCTCGAAGAGGTCGCTGCGGGCAAGCTCAAGTACGAGTACCGCTCCTAGCGCGCCTCCGGCGCGGCCGGATCAAGGAAAGCCATGGCCAGAATCCTGCTTGGCGTAAGCGGAGGGATTGCCGCCTACAAGGCGCTCGAGTTGGCGCGCTTGGCGACCACGGCCGGCCACGGCGTGCGCGTGCTGATGACCGAGGGCGCCACCCGCTTCCTCGGCGCTGCCTCTTTTGAGGGGATCGTCGGCGCACCGGTGCTGATCTCAGAGTTCGAGCGCGACCCGATGCGCGGTGCTTTCCCCGGCGACGCCGCGCCGGCTCATGACCCGATCGGCCACCTCGAGCTCGCCACCAACTGCGACGCCTACCTAGTCGCTCCGGCATCGGCCAACACGATTGCCAAGCTGGCCGCTGGTGTGGCCGACTCGATGGTCACCACCTCCTTCCTCGCCTGCACCGCACCGCGCCTGGTTGCGCCGGCGATGAATGACCGGATGTACTCCAACCCGGCGACTCGCGCCAATTTGACGACCCTGCGTGAGCGCGGCGTCGCGGTGATCGAGCCGGAGGAGGGCGCCCTTGCCTCTCGCGGCGAGCACGGCAAGGGCCGGCTTCCCGATCCCGCCCGGCTGCTGGCACGGGTCGAAGCCGAGCTGCCCACCGGTGAGCGCCCCTGGGACGGCCTGCGAGTCCTGGTCACCGCCGGCGGCACCCGCGAGCCGATCGACTCGGTCCGCTTCCTCGGCAACCGCTCCAGCGGCCGCATGGGCATCGCTCTGGCCGCCGCCGCCGCCCGCCGCGGTGCAGACGTGACCCTGATCGCCGCCAACGTGGGCCTGGCCGAGCCCCCTGGCGTCCACCGCATCAACATCGAGACGACGGCGCAGCTCGCCGAGGCGGCCCGTGCCGAGTTCCCCAGCTCCCAGGTCCTGCTGATGGCCGCGGCTCCCGCTGATTTCAAGGCGAACGACGTTGCAGCGGGCAAGCTGACCCGCGACGCTTCGCTCGACCTGCACCTCGAGCCCACCGAGGACATCCTCACCGGCCTGGCAGCCACGCGCAGCGAAGGCCAAACAGTGGTCGCCTTCGCCGCCGAAGCCGGCGACGACGTCGAGCGAGCTCGCGAGAAGCTGACCCGCAAGAACGCAGACCTCATCGTCCTAAACGACATCTCGAACCCGGCAATCGGCTTCGAGAGCCAGGAAAACGCCGTAACCCTGATCGACCCATCGAGCGAGACCCAGGTCCCGCAAGCTTCGAAGGACCAAATAGCGGACGCGATCCTCGCGAGAGTCGACCAGCTGAGAGCCCGGGCAGCTCAGCCGAAGGGGTAGCGCCAGCGGGTGCACTGTAGGGGCGGACCGCCCCCGAGGACGCTTTAGCGACCGCAGGGGGTGGTGGGTCCCCTGCAGTGACAGGACCCGCTGGCCCTACCGCCCACGCGAGCTATACTCGCCCCAAGCTTTTCGCCTCACCCGTTGTACCCGAAGTGGGCCTGGCCCACTTTTTTTACGCCTCAAGCCGATGGAAGACCTCCAGCAAGACATTCAGCAGCAGCTCCGCGAGCTCGACTCAGAGCTCGATCTAGTTGCGCTCGAGCAGCCGAGCAAGGAAGCCTTGCGGCTTTTCATCGACCATCCCGGCGGCGTCGACCTCGCCCTCTGCGAACGGGTCACCCATCACCTCAACCACCTGCGGGCCGAGTACGCGCTGGAGGTTTCCTCGCCCGGCCCCAAGTACAGCAATCACAAGGAGACCCAGTGAGCAAGGAGATCGTCGAAGCAGTCAAGGCACTGGAGCAGGAGAAGGGGATCTCCGCCGACAAGCTGATGGACGCGCTCGCCGACGCGCTCCTCTCCGCCTACAAGAAGACGCCCGGAGCGGCCAAATACGCCCGCGTCGACCTCGATCACGAAACCGGCGATTTCCTCGTCTTCGAACTGATCCTGCCGCCCGAGCTGGAGGAGAAGCTGCTGGCCGAGGCGGCCGAGGCGCAGGAGGAGGAAGAGCGCGAAGTCGACCCCGAGACGGGCGAACTGCGCGAGCCCGAGGACCCCGAACTCGATCCGGAGATGATCGCTCCTTACGAGGACCAGATCGAGACCCGCGACGTCACCCCCGAAGACTTCGGCCGCATCGCCGCCCAGACCGCCAAGCAGGTAATCCTGCAGCGGATCCGCGAGGCCGAACGGATGATGATGTTCGAGGAGTACCAGGACCGGGTCGGCGAGCTGATCACCGGCATCATCCAGCAGTCCGACAAGCGCTACACGCTGGTTCAGCTGCGTGAGCGAGTCGAGGCGCTGCTACCCAAGTCCGAGCAGGTCTACAACGAGCGCTACGACCACGGCATGCGGGTCAAGGCCGTGATCACCGACGTCTCCGACTCGACCAAAGGGCCGGCGATCGTCGTCTCACGCCGCAGCTCCGAGCTGATCAAGAAGCTCTTCGAAATGGAGGTGCCGGAGATCGCCGACAAACTGGTCGAGATCGTCGGCGTCGCCCGTGAGCCCGGCTACCGCTCGAAGATCGCCGTCATCTCCCACGCCGACGGGGTCGATCCGGTTGGCGCCTGCGTCGGCCCGCGCGGTTCGCGGGTGCGGATGGTCGTCTCCGAGCTGCGCGGCGAGAAGATCGACATCATTCCCCACAACGACGAGCCCGCCCGCTTCGTCGCCAAGGCGCTTTCACCGGCGCGCGTGCGCGAGGTGATCGTCGACGATGACGAGCGTCAGGCGACAGTGATCGTGCCCGATGACCAACTTTCTCTGGCGATCGGCCGCGACGGCCAGAACGCTCGCCTCGCTGCCCGCCTCACCGGTTGGCGGGTCGACATCAAGTCGGAGACCGAGTTCTCCCAGGAGGACCAGGACGTCGAGTACGAGGGCGAAGAAACCTTCGACGGGCGCTGCATGGCGGTGCTCTCCAACGGCCGCCGCTGCCCCAACGCGGCGATCGAGGGGTCCACCTACTGCGGTCTGCCGTCGCACCAAGCCCTCAGTCGCTTCGACACCAACCAGATCGCCGTGCTGGCGCCGATTCCCGAGGCCGAAGTCGAGATCCTCGCCGATCCGGATGCGGATCAGGGGCAGGTCGACGCGATCGTCGAGAAGGCTGAATCGGAGTTCGTCGAGGAGGTGGCCGAGGAGGTCGTCGAGGAGACTCCTCAGGACGAAGGTGAGTCGGCCGCGGGTCCTGTCGCCGGGGATGACACGTCGTCCTCGCAAGCTGCGGGCGACGTCCCATCCCCGACACCACCCGCGGCAGAGGCACCTGAGGCTGAGCAGCCCCAGGACGGAACCGCTGGGACAGCTGAACAGGCTCAGGACGGGGCCGCTGAGGCGGAGCCCGAGGTCGCGGAGGAAGCTGAGCAGCCCGAGACATCGGAGGACGGAGCTTCGGAGGCTGACGCCGGGGCTGAACCGGTTGCCGAGGAGGCAGAGCAAGCGTAGTGGCAAAAAAGCGGGTACATGAGATCGCGAAAGCGCAGGGGCTGGAGAGCAAAGAGGTTCTCGCGGCGCTGAAGAACGCTGGGATTGAGGCCAAAGCCGCGGCGTCCAGCGTTGAGGAGGCCGACGCGCTGAAGGCGATCCAGGCGGCGCAGGGCAACGGCGGCGCAGCTGCCGCCGAGGCCAAGAAACCCGCAGTCGCAACCCCTCCCAAAGAGGCACCTGCAAAACCCGCATCGACACAGCAGGCTCCCGCCAAACCGGCGCCGAAGCCCGCCGGCGCGTCCAAAGGTCCAGTTCGCCCCGCCGGCAAAACCGCCGCGGGCGGTGGAGGTGGCGCCAGCGGCAAAAAGCGCCGCGTCGTGATCGACTCTCAAGCTGCTCGCCGTGATCAGATGGGTGGTCCGCCGCCACAGCGGCCGCCGCGCCGTCGCGGTGGTCGCCGCCGCCGGCCGATGCTGGAGGAGCCGCCGCCCAAAGTCGAGGCGGCGGAGCCCGAGGCGACCAAGGTCCCGGCTGGGGCAACGGTCCGCGAGGTCGCCGAGCTGCTCGGACTGGGCAGCTCCGAGGTGATCAAGAAGCTGATGACGATGGGGGAGATGGCCACCCTCACCCAGACCCTGACCGACGAGTCGATCTCGGCGATTGCCGACGAGTACGACCGCAAGATCGAGATCGTCACCGCTGCCGACGAGGAGCCCGAGGAACCTGCCTTCGAGGACTCAGACGAGGAGCTCGCCGACCGGCCGCCCGTGGTCACGATCATGGGCCACGTCGATCACGGCAAGACCTCGCTGCTGGATGCAATCCGTGAGACCGAGGTTGCCGCCGGCGAGGCCGGGGGCATCACCCAGCACATCGGCGCCTACCAGGTCCACCACGACGAGAAGACGATTACCTTCCTCGACACGCCGGGCCACGCCGCCTTCACCGCGATGCGCGCCCGCGGCGCCAAGGTCACCGACATCGCCGTCGTCGTCGTCGCCGCCGACGACGGCGTGATGCCGCAGACCAAAGAGGCGATCGACCACGCTCGCGCTGCCGACGTGCCGATCCTGATCGCGGTCAACAAGATCGACAAGGAGGGCGCCCAGCCCGACCGCGTGCGCAACGAGCTGGCCGCCGATGGCCTCACCCCCGAGGACTGGGGCGGCGACACGGTCTACGTTGACGTTTCCGCCAAGACCCGCGAAGGCCTCGACAAACTGCTCGAGATGATCTTGCTCGTCACCGAGCTGGAGGAACTGGGCGCCAACCCCGATGCCCCCGCTTCGGGCACGGTGGTCGAGTCCCAGCTCGATCCGGGGCGCGGCCCCGTGGTCACGATCCTGGTCCAGCGCGGCACGCTCGAGGTCGGCGACTCGCTCGTCGCCGGGCCGCAGTGGGGCCGGGTGCGGGCGATGCACGACTTCACCGGCACTCGCGTGCAGAGCGCCGGCCCTGGCATGCCGGTCGAGGTCCTTGGCTTCGATGGCGTCGCCGATGCCGGCGAGTTCGTGCACGCGGTCGAGAACGACCGCCGCGCCCGCCAGGAGGCCCAGGAGCGCGCCAACCGGCTCAAGACCGAGCAGCTGGCCCGTCGCCAAGCGCGCAAGGTCAGCCTCGAGGAGGTCTTCTCGCGGGTCCAGGAGGGCGAGATCAAGGAGCTCAACATCGTGCTCAAGGCGGATGTGGCCGGCTCGCTGGAGGCGCTGCAGGACGAGATTGCCAAGGTGCCCCAGGAGCAGGTCGGGATCAACATCATTCATTCCCAGACCGGCGGCATCAACGAGTCCGACGTGATGCTGGCGGCGGCCTCGGAAGCGATCATCATCGGCTTCAACGTGCGGCCGCTGGCGGATGCCCGCCGCGCCGCTGAGCGCGAGGGCGTCGACGTCCGCACCTACTCGGTGATCTACAAAATCACCGAAGACCTGCGCAACGCGATGGAGGGCATGCTGGAGGCGATCGAGGTCGAGGAGACGCTCGGCGAGGCCGAGGTCAAACAGACCTTCAAGGCCTCCAAGGTCGGCCGCATCGCCGGCTGCATCGTCAACGAGGGCAAGGTCACGCGCACCGCCAGCGTCCGCTTGGTCCGCGAGGGCACTGTGATCTGGGACGGCAAACTCGGCTCCCTGCGCCGCTTCAAAGACAACGTGCAGGAAGTCGAGGAGGGCCAGGAGTGCGGCGTCGTACTCGACGGTTACGCTGACGTCAAGGAGGGGGACATGCTCGAGTTCTACGAGACAAAGCAGGTCGAGCAGACGCTGGACTAAGATGGCCGCTCCTCGCATGCGCCGCATCAACGAGGTGCTTCGTGAGGTGATTGGCGCCGCCATCGCCGAGTTGAGTGACCCGCGCATCGGCTTCGTAACCGTGACCTCTGTGGAGACAAGCCCGGACCTGCGCGCCGCCAAGGTGCACGTCAGCGTCCTTGGGAACGAGGAGGAGAGAGAGGCGACGATGGCCGGCCTGGCCTCTTCGCACGGCGTCCTGCAGTCGAAGATCGCCGCCGAGACGCGGATGAAGCGCACTCCGACCTTGACCTTTCACTACGACGAGACCGTCGAGCAGGGGATGCGGATCTCCGAATTGCTCGAAGGGGAAGAGCCTTGAGCGAGGGCGGCGTGGCGACCACGGCCGGCATCGAGCAGGTCCTCACCGAGCTGCGCTCGCGCGACCGCTTCCTGCTCACCGCCCACGAGGGCCCCGACGGCGACGCCCTCGGCTCGCTGCTCGGCATGCACCACTTGCTCGGGCAGCTCGGCAAGGACTCGGTGATGTTCATGGCGGCGAAGGAGTTCCCGCTGCCGATCGAGTACCGCTTCCTGCCGCTGGAGGAGGTCTTCCACGAGCCGCCGGCCGACATGGCCGATCGCACCGTGATCTTCCTCGACTGCGGCAACATCGACCGCATGCCGGTCGACTTCCTCAGCGAGGGCGACAACTTCCGCATCAACATCGACCACCACCACGACAACACCCGCTTCGGCGACGTCAACCTGGTCGAAGTCGGTGCTTCCTCGACCGCCGAGATCGTCTACGAGCTGGCGATCGCCCTCGGGGTTGAGATCACGCCCGAGATCGCGGCGGCGCTCTACGTCGGGCTGATCACCGACACGGGCAAGTTCATGTACGAGAACACGAACGCCCACACGCACCGGATCGCCGCCGACCTGATCGATGCCGGCGTCGCCGTCGACGACACCTACCGCCGCCTCTACGAGCATGTCCCAATTGAGAAGCTGCGCCTGCTCTCGCGCGCCCTCGAGGGCATTCAGCGCTACTGCGGCGAGCGGCTGATCGTCTCCTACATCACCGCGGCCGACTACGAGGCGAGCGGAGGCGGCGAGGAGATGACCGAGGGAATCATCGACCACCTGCGCTCGATCGAGGGTTGCAAGGTGGCGGCGATGATCCGTGACAAGGGCGATCCCGACCGCGCCGCGCGCAAGGTCAGCCTGCGCTCTAGCGGCGGTGAGATCGACGTCTCGGCGATGGCGCGGGCGCACGGGGGAGGGGGTCACAAGCGGGCGGCGGGGTTCTCCACCGACCTCGAGCTCGACGACCTGGTCAGCTTTCTCTGCGGCGAAGTGAAAGCCCAGCTCGGTCCCTGAGCATGCCGGCCGCAGGCGCAGGCTCGGTGCTGCTTTGCGACAAGCCCGCCGGTAAGACCTCGCACGACATCGTCCTTGCCGTCCGCCGTGAGCACCGTGGGGGGAAAGTCGGTCACGCCGGCACCCTCGACCCCTTTGCAACCGGCCTTCTGCTCGTCTTGATCGGCCGGGCGACGCGGCTGCAGCGTTTTCTGGTTGAGCTGCCGAAGACCTACGTGGCGCGGGCCCGGCTCGGCTGGCGCTCCAGCACCGGGGATTCGGATGGCGAGCTACGCGAGACCGGTCGCATCCCGAGCTCACTCGAGCTGCCCTCCGGTCGCGTGCGCCAGCGGGTGCCGATGACCTCTGCCGTTCGCGTCGGCGGCGAGCGCCTTTACCGCAAGGCACACCGCGGCGAAGTCGTCGAGACGCCCGAGCGGGAGGTCGAGGTCTACCAAGCCGAGCTGCTGAGCAACGACGCGGAAAGCGCCGAGTATGAGATCGAATGCTCCGCCGGCACCTACATCCGCACCCTGGTCGAGACCCTCGACGACGCTTACTGCGCCGAGCTGCGTCGCACCGCGATCGGACCCTTCAGGGTCGAGAATGCGGGGCGGGAACTGAGTTTGGATCAGATCTCTGAGCTGGTCCCAGCCACCGCCGAGGCCCTACGATGAGGCTTCCGGTGGTCCTTTTGCTCCCCAGAGGTACATAAAGCGCACCGGAAGGGCCTGCTCTGAGCATCCAAGTCACATCTCTGCCCGACGCCGAGCCGCGGCTGCGCCACGTCGCGATCGGCACCTTTGACGGCGTCCACCGCGGTCACCAGGCTGTGATCAAGGGCGCGGACACGGTGCTCACCTTCGATCCGCACCCACTGGAGATCATCCACCCGTCGGCGCTGCCGAAGCTGATCATGCCCTTCGGGGTCAAGCGCGACGTGATCGAGGGTCTCGGCGTGCGCGAGCTGGTCGTGATCCCGTTCGACAAGGAGTTCGCCCAGCGCAGTGCCGAGGAATTCATCGAGGAGGTGCTGATCGCCAAGCTCGGCGCCGAGCAGGTCTCGGTCGGCGAGAACTTTCGCTTCGGCGCCAAAGCAAAAGGCGACCCGGCGATGTTGGCCGCCCGCGAGGAGTTCGAGACGCGCGTCGTGCCGCTGGTCGAAATCGACGGTGAGACGATCTCCTCGACCCGGGTCCGGGCTCTGGTCGCGGCCGGTGACATGGAGAGCGCACGACACTGCCTCGGCGCTCCGTTCATGGTCGAGGGTGAGGTCGTCAGCGGCGACCAGCGCGGCCGCGAGCTTGGCTTCCCGACTGCAAATATCGTCCCCGACGATCGCCTCGCGATTCCCGGCCACGGGGTCTACGCGGCCTTTGCCAACGGCGTCCCGGCCGCGGTCAACGTCGGCGTGCGGCCGACCTTCGAGAGCGGCCGCGGGGTGCTGATCGAGACCTACCTGATCGACTTCGAAGGGGACCTTTATGGCAGCGAGCTGCGGGTCGCCTTCGTCGAGCGCCTGCGGGGCGAGAAGCGCTTTGCCAGCGTCGAGGAGCTGATCGCCCAGATGCGGCTCGATGTCGAGGACGCGAAGCGCGTCTGTGCTAGCTTCACCGGCGCGCCATGAGCCTGACCAAGGAGAAAAAAGTAGAGCTGATCGGCAAGTACGGCCGCGCCGACGGCGACACCGGCTCGGCCGAGGTTCAGATTGCCCTGCTCACCGAGCGGATCAACGAACTCACCGAGCACCTGCGCACGCACGCCAAGGACCATCACTCACGCCGCGGCCTGCTGATGCTGGTCGGCAAGCGCCGCCGCATGCTGCGCTATCTCGAGCGCCACGATCTCGAGCGCTACCGCGCCCTGGTCGCCGAACTCGGCCTACGGCGATGATCACCGCCGGGGAACCGGCGCCCGATTTCACTCTCCGCAATCAGGACGGCGAGAAGGTCTCGCTCTCCGACTTTCGCGGCGAGAAGGTCTTGCTGGTCTTCTACCCGCTCGACTTCAGCCCGGTCTGTTCCGATCAGCTCTCGATCTACCAGGAGGTCAAGCCCGAGATCGAGGCCAAGGGGGTGACCATGGTCGGCATCAGCGTCGACAGCGGCTTTGCCCACAAGGCCTTCCAGGAGAAGCTCGGCCTCGACACGCCGCTGCTGGCCGATTTCGAGCCCAAGGGCGCGGTCGCGCGTGCCTACGGCGCCTACATCGAGAAGGTGGGCCACGCGAACCGCTCGCTCGTCCTCGTCAACGAGGAGGGCACGGTGGAGTGGGTGCACGAGTCGCCGACCCCGCTCGAGATCCCCGGCGCCAACCTGATCTTCGACGCACTCTCCTGACGCCCGAGCTGACCAGCGCCGCGGTCCCGCCGGCCGGACCGGACGATCATCGGCGCGGCGCCGGGCCGGAGCTGATCGTCTACGCCGACCTGGGCTGTCCGCACTGCGCCTCCGCCTGGTCGCAGATCGGCGCGCGTGAGGCAACGATCGTCTTCCGTCATTTCCCCGTTGCCAGCAAGCACCCGCGCTCGCCTGCCCTGCATGCCGCAGCCGAGGCCGCAGGGCTCCAGGGTCGCTTCTTCGAGCTGGTCGATTCGCTCTACGACGACCGCGGCCACGTCGATGACCCGCACCTCTGGCAGCGTGCAAAGGACCTCGCCCTCGACCTCGACCGCTTCGAGGCCGATCGCCGCTCCGCAGCCGTCGCGGCCCGCGTCCGCCGCGACTTCGAGTCCGGCATCCGCGCCGGCGTCACCGGCACACCGGCGATCTTCCCCCTGGACGTGCCTGAGGGCGGCCACCCATAGCGGTGGCCAACCTCAGGCACGTCCCTGCGTGTACCCTCTTTTTCGAAAGAGAACGAGAGTTCTGAAAGCAGATGGCCACCATCCGGGTGGCCGGAGGTAGGACAACTAAATGAGCATGTTTGACGTAACCCGCGTTTCGGCGGACATCGGCGATAGCCAGATTTCCTTCGAGACCGGAAAACTCGCGAAGCAGGCGGGTGGCGCGGTCGTGGTTCAGGCCGGCGACACGATGGTGCTCTGCACTGCAACCGTCGGGAACCTTCGCGACGTGGACTTCCTTCCCCTCACCGTCGACGTCGAGGAGCGGATGTACGCCGCGGGCAAGATCCCCGGCTCGTTCTTCCGTCGCGAGGGCCGCTCGGGCGAGAAGGCGACCCTGACCGCCCGCATGATCGACCGGCCGATCCGGCCGCTTTTCCCCAAGGGCTGGCACTACGAGACGCAGCTGGTCGCGATTCCGATGTCGGTTGACCAGGTCAACCCCTACGACATTCTCGCCATGAACGGCGCCTCCGCGGCGCTGGCGATATCGCCGGTTCCGGTCGCCGCCCACGTCGGCGCGGTGCGGATCGGCAAGCTCGACGGCGACTTCGTCGTCAACCCCTCCGAGGAGGATCTGGCTGAGCTCGACCTCGACCTGATCGTCGCCGGTACCGACGAGGCAATCCTGATGGTCGAGGCAGGCGCCAACGGCGTCACCGAGCAGGAGATCCTCGACGCGCTCGACATCGCCCACTCGGAGATCAAGAAGCTCACCGCCGCGATGGAGGAGCTGCAGCAGAAGGCGGGCAAGGACAAGATCGAGATTGAGGCTCCCAAGATCGACGAGGGCCTGATCAGCGACATTCGCTCTTCCCACGGGCAGGCGCTGGTTGACGCGATCGCCACCGAGGGCAAGCTCGAGCGCTACGAGGCGATCGACAAGGTCAAGGACGAGGTGGTCGCCAAGTACGCGCCCGAGTCCGCCGACGGCGAGAGCGACGAGAAGCAGGTGGCCGAAGTCAAGGCAGCCTTCGGCTCGATCGAGAAGGACACGATCCGCAAGGCGATTGCCGTCGACAAGAAGCGCCCCGACGGTCGCGCCCAGGACGAGATCCGGCCGATCGAGTGCGAGGTCGACATCTCCCCGCGCGTACACGGCTCGGCGCTGTTCACCCGCGGCGAGACCCAGATCCTCTCCAACGCCGCGCTGGGCACGACGCGCATGGACATGCGCATCGACACGCTCGGGCTGGAGACCTCGAAGAAGTTCTGGCACCACTACAACTTCCCGCCCTTCTCGGTCGGGGAGGCCGGCTTCATGCGCGGCCCCAAGCGCCGCGACATCGGCCACGGTGCGCTCGCCGAGCGCGCCCTGGTGGCGACGATCCCCAACGAAGAGGACTTCCCCTACGTGATCCGGGTCGTCTCCGAGACGCTTGAGTCCAACGGCTCATCCTCGATGGGCTCGGTCTGCGCCTCCTCGATGGCGCTGCAGGCCGCGGGCGTGCCGGTCACGGCTCCCGTCGCCGGCGTGGCGATGGGCCTGATCAAGGAGGGTGACGACTACATCGTCCTCACCGACATCGCCGGCGTCGAGGACCACCTCGGCGACATGGACTTCAAGGTCGCCGGCACTGCTGACGGAATCACCGCCCTGCAGATGGACATCAAGATCACCGGCGTCACCTTCGAGATCCTCACCGACGCGCTGGAGCAGGCCAACAAGGGTCGCCAGTTCATCCTCGGCAAGATGGCCGAGGCGATCGACGGCCCGCGCGAGCAGCTTTCCCAGCACGCGCCGCGGATCGAGTCGATCAAGATCGACCAGGAGAAGATCGGCGCCGTGATCGGCAAGGGCGGCGAAACCATCCGCGCCCTCTGCGAGGAGTTCGAAGCCGAAATCGACGTCGAAGACGACGGCACGATCCGCATCTACGCTCCGACCGGCACCCTGGTCGAAGCCTGTGTCGCCCGGATTCAGTCGATGACCAAGGAGGCCGAAATCGGCGACCGTTACGAGGCCGCCAAGGTCGTCAAGACGACCACCTTCGGCGCCTTCGTCGAGCTGGTCAAGGGCACCGACGGACTGCTGCACATCTCCAACGTCAAGCCGGGCGAGCGAGTCGACTCAGTGGACGACGTGCTCAGCTCCGGCGAGGAGATCGACGTCACCGTGGTCGAGGTCGACCGCGAGCGTGGCCGTATCGGCCTGCGCCTCTCCGACGATCCCTCGATCGCCGGCAAGAGCGCCGAGGAACTGGCCGCGGTCGGTTCCGGCGGTGGCGGCGGCAGTCGCAATGGGGGAGACCGAGGCGGTCGCGGCGGCGGCCGCGAGCGTCGTCCCCGGCGCGAGCGCGAGCGGCGCGACTAGACGTTGAGTGCTGTTCTGAAAGACACCAGTTGCGCTCTGCGCCGCCCCCGAGGAGTCAGACGATGACGAGGTCGGCGCAGTGCTCACAACAGGACTCGGGCGTCCGGGTCGTCACCGAGGAGGTTCCCTCGGTGCGATCCGTGGCGCTCGGCCTCTGGGTGCGCACCGGCTCGCGCAACGAGTCCCCGGCCCAGGCCGGCGTCTCGCACTTCCTCGAGCACCTGCTCTTCAAGGGCACGGCGCGCTTCTCGGCGATCGAGATCGCCGAGAAGCTCGACGGCCTCGGTGCCTCGGTCAACGCGGCGACCGGTAAGGAGACGACTCACCTACACGCCCGCTTCCTCGACGAGCACACCGAGGAGGTTTTCGACCTGCTCGCCGAGATGCTGCTGGCGCCGACCTACCCGGAAGTCGACTCCGAGCGCGAGGTCGTGCTCGAGGAGATCGCGATGTACGAGGACGAGCCGCAGGACCGGGTCCACGACATCCTCGCCGAGGCCGTCTTTGGCCAACACCCACTTGGTCGCCGCGTGCTCGGCGAGGCCGAGGTGATCAGCTCGGTGCCGGTGCCCGAGATCGAGGCCTACCGCAGCGCTCGGTACACGGGCGAGACGATCGTCGTCGGTGCTGCCGGCAACGTCGACCACGCCCAGATTGCCGAGCTCTCGCAGCGGTTGGTACAGCCGTCGAGCGCCGCTCCCAGCGGGGAGCCGGCAGCGCAGGCGGACGAGCTTGCCCGCCTCTGCTTCTACGAGAAGGACACCGAGCAGTACCACATCTGCTTCGGCGCCCCTGGCATCACTCGCGAGGACGAGCGCCGCTACGCGCTCGCCGTGCTCGACTCGATCTTCGGCGGCTCGAGCTCGTCCCGCCTCTTCCGCGAGGTGCGCGAGAAGCGCGGTCTCGCCTACGCGGTCGGTTCCTACAACGAGCAGTACACCGATTCGGGCCTGATCGCCAGCTACGTTGGCACCCGCGAGGACAACGTCGAGGAGGCCTGCTCGATCATCGGCGCCGAGATGGCGCGCCTGCGCAGCGAGCCGGTCTCGGCCGAGGAGCTCTCGCGCGGCAAGGAGAACGTCAAGGGTCGCCTCGTGCTTTCCTCGGAGTCAACGGCGGCGCGGATGTCGCGAATCTCGCGGGCGACGCTCTTTGACCTGCCGATCGACAGCCTCGACGAGATGCTGGCCAAGGTAGACGCGGTCAGCGTTGATGACCTCACCGCGCTGGCCGAAGAGCTCTACCGGCCCGAGCGGCTCTCCGCTGCCTGCGTCGGCCGCGACGAGAACCGCTTCCGCGCAGCGCTGGGACCGGTCAGCGAGACCCTGGTCGCGGCATGATCAAGGTCGCGGTATCGGGTGCTGCGGGGCGAATGGGCCAGGCGGTCTGCGAGGCGGTCGAAGCGGCTGACGACACCGAGCTCAGCGGTAAGGCCGACCCGTCCCTCGGGGTCGACCTTGCTGATCTGCTGGGAGACGCCGACGTCGTAGTCGACTTCACCACGCCGGAAACGGCGCTGGCCAACGCCGAAGCCTGCCTGGCGGCTGGCGTGCACGCGGTCGTCGGCACTACCGGTTTCGATCTCGATGCGCTCGAGCGCGCTGCTGAGACGTCGACGGCGAACTGCTTCGTCGCGCCCAATTTCGCGATCGGCGCGGTGCTCCTGATGGAGGTGGCGCAGAAGATCGCGCCGCACATGCCCGAGTGCGAGATCGTCGAGCTGCACCACGACCGCAAGCTCGACGCCCCCTCCGGCACGGCCAAGCTGACCGCCGAGCTGATCTCCGCTGCCGGCGGCAACGTCCACGCGCCGATCCACTCGGTGCGCCTGCCCGGCCTGGTCGCCCACCAGGAAGTGATCTTCGGCGGCGAGGGCCAGACCCTCAGCCTGCGCCACGACTCGATCGATCGCCGCTCCTTCATGCCCGGCGTGCTGCTTGCGGTGCGCAAGGTGGCCGATCTGCCGGACCGCTTCACCGTCGGTCTGGAAAAGCTACTCTGAGCGCCATGAAGGAGATTCGCGGAATTCTGACTGCGATGGCGACGCCGTTCGACGAGAGCGGCGCCGTCGACGAACCCGCCGCGCTCAAGCTGGCGACCCACCTGCTCGAGCACGGCTCGCACGGCCTGGTGATCTCCGGCTCGACCGGCGAGGCGCCGACGCTGACCGACGAGGAGGCGCTGGTGCTGCTGCGCGCGGTGCGCAGGGAGGTCGGCGACGAGGTGCTGCTGGTCTGCGGCACCGGCACCAACTACACCGCGCACTCGATCGAGCTGACACAGGGCGCGGCCGAGGCGGGGGCCGACGCGGCGCTGATCGTCACGCCGTACTACAACAAGCCCAATCCGGCCGGCATCCAGGCCCATTTCGAAGCGATCGCCGATGCCGTCCCCGGTCTGCCGCTGATCGCCTACAACATCCCCTCGCGGGTGGTCGTCAACGTACCGCCGGAGGGGCTGGCGAAACTGGCCAAGATCGAGAGCGTGGTCGCGGTCAAGCAGGCCAACAACGATGAGCTGCAGCCGATCGAGGGCCTCGAGATCCTCGCCGGCAACGACGACATCTTCTGCCGGACGCTGGAGATCGGCGGGGCGGGGGGGATCTGCGTCGCCTCGCAGCTGGTCGGCCCGCAGATGCGCGAAGTCTGGGACGCGGCGCAGGCGGGGGACATGGAGCGGGCGCACCAGATCGACGCGGGCCTGCGTCAGGTCTACGCCGCGATGGGCGTGACCACCAACCCGATCCCGGTCAAGGCGGCACTGGAGATGACGGGCCTGATCCCGTCCGGAAGGCTTCGGCTTCCCCTCGTGCCCGCCGATGCGGAGCAGAGGGCGACCGTGCGAGCCGCGCTCGAGGGCGTCGGCCTCAGCTTGGTGACTTCCTAGTGCCCGCCGGCAAGCTGCGCGTGCTACCGCTCGGGGGGCTGGGCGAGATCGGCAAGAACATGACCGTGATCGAGTACGACGGGCGCATCGTCGTCGTCGACACCGGCCTGATGTTCCCGACCGCCGAGATGCTCGGCATCGACCTGGTCCTGCCCGACTTCTCCTACCTGCGCGACCGCATCGAGGACATCGAGGCGATCGTCCTCACCCACGGCCACGAGGACCACGTCGGCGCCCTTCCCTACGTGCTGCGTGAGCTCGGCATGCCGCCGGTGATCTACAGCGGCCTGCTGACGATCGGCATGGTTCGCGCCAAGCTCGACGAGCACAAGCTCGGCAACGCGCCGCTGCAAGACCTGCCCGCGGGGGAGAAAGTCCAGGCCGGTCCCTTCGAGCTGGAGATGATCCACCTCTCGCACTCGATTCCCGACGCCCGCGGCGTTCTGCTCACCACCGAGGTCGGCAACGTGTTGATGACCGGCGACTACAAGTTCGACCAGACTCCGGTCGACGGCCAGCCGGCGGACATCTCGCGGCTGGCAGAACTGGGGCGTGACGGCCTGACGCTGCTCTGCGGCGACTCAACCAATGCCGACCGGCCCGGCGTGGCGCCCTCGGAGTCGAGCGTGGGCCCGGCGCTGCTGGAGACCTTCGCTTCCTGCGAGGGGCGGATCATCGTCACCTCCTTCGCCTCCAACATCCACCGCGTCCAGCAGGTGATCGACGCCGCCGTCCAGCTCGACCGCCGCGTGGCGCTGGTCGGACGCTCGATGCGGAAAAACTTCAACATCGCCTCCAACCTCGGCATCGCCAAAGCGCCGTCGGGCCTCTTCATCCAGCCGCGCGAGATCGAGAACTTCCCCGACGAGAAGGTGATCGTGATCTCGACCGGCAGCCAGGGCGAGCCGCTCTCGGCCCTGCGCCGCATGGCCAACAACGACCACCGCGACGTCGAGCTTCACTCCGGTGACACCGTCGTCTTCTCGGCGACGCCGGTGCCCGGCAACGAGCGCGCCGTCAACGAGACGATCGACCGCATCTACGAGATCGGGGCCAAAGTCGTGACCGCCAAAGACGCGCCGATTCACGCCTCCGGGCACGGCTGGCAGGAGGAGCTGAAACTGATGCTCAACCTGACTAAACCACGCTACGTGTTGCCGGTGCACGGAGATCACCAACGCCTGCGACTGCATGCCGGCTTGGCGGAATCGGTCGGCGTCGAGCCCGAGAGCATCTTCCAAGGGCGCAATGGTCTGCCGCTGGAAGTCGACCAGAACGGCGCCCGCTTCGGCGAGGAGATCCACGCCGGCGTGATCTACGTCGACGGCGTCAACGTCGGCGAGCCCGACGACGTCGCTCTGCGCGATCGTCGCGAGATCTCGGCCGATGGCCTTTTCATCGTCGTTGCCACGATCTCTTCTGAGGACGGCCACGTGGTCGCCGACCCCGAGGTGCTTTTCCGCGGCGTCGCCTTCCTCGAGGAGGCCGATGCCCTGGTCGAGGATCTGCGCGATTTGGTCGAGGACTCGCTAGAGGACGCGGCCAACGCCGGCACCCGCGAGCTGCACCTGGTCCAGGAAGACCTGCACGACGCCGTCGCCGGCCTGGTCTACGAAAAGCTGCGCCGCCGTCCGATGATCGTCCCGGTCGTCGTCGAGGTCTGAGCAACCGACAGCAATAAAAAGGACCCGCCGGAAGACGTTGGGGAGAGTTCCGGCGGGTCCTGTGTCTCGTCCGCGAAGAAAAATACGACCGCGCGTTAAAGCGGTCCTAAAAGGTCGGTGCGGGCTGTTGGGTGTGCTGGAGGGGCAGCCGCACGCGGAAGAGCGCGCCGCCGCTCGTTGACTCTGCGACCTCGACCGTGCCGCCGTGGGAGGTCGCAACCGAGCGAACGATGGCGAGGCCGAGGCCGCTGCCGGGGCCGACGGCGGTATCGGCCGGACCCTCGCCGCGGACGAAACGATCGAAGATCTGCCCGCGCAGCTGCGGCGGGATGCCGGGTCCGTCGTCTCCCACCTCGACCACGGCGTCGGCGCCGCTCTCACGCACGCACAGATCGATTCGCGCGCCCGCTTGCGTGTGGCGGGCGGCGTTGTCGAGGAGGTTCAGGACCATGCGGTGCAGCTCATCCGGGTTTCCCTCGACCGGCAGGGCATGCTCGTTGTCGACCTCGAGCCGGCGATCGCCGAGGATGGGAGCCAGCTCGGCGGCAGCGCTGCCTGCGATCTCGGCGAGATCGCAAGGCCGGTGCCTGCCGGCCCGCCCAGCGTCGGCGCGCGCCAGCAGAAGCAGGTCGGCGACCAGCCGACTCATTCGTTTTGAAGAGCGCAAGGCGGACTCGACCATCGCCCGGTCTTCATCCTGGCTCGGTGCCCGCAACGAGGCCTGCAGCAGCTCGAGGTTGGCGAGCACGCTGGTCAGCGGCGTGCGCAGCTCGTGCGAGGCGTCGGCGACGAACTCGCGCTGCTTTTTCAACGCCGTCTCGCGCTCGGTGCGGGCGGCATCGAGCGAGCGCAGCATCTGCTCGAGCGTGCGCGCGAGCTCGCCGACCTCGTCTCTGACCTCCGGGTCCGGCATGTGGCCGGAGGGATCGCCGGTCGCCGTGATCTGCCGTGCTGTTGCGGTCAGGGAGGAGATCGGCCGCATCGCTCGTGCGGCGATCGCCAGGCCGGCAAGGCTGGCGAGCAGGGTTCCACCAAAGATGCCGGCGGCGATGAAGAGCCAGAGGCGGTCGATCGTCGAATCGACGTGGGCGATGCTGCGCCCGTACTGAACGTAGCCGGTTATTTCGCCGCCTTCGTTCGTGATCAGGGCGGTGGCGACCCGCAGCTCTCCCTGGCTCGAGAGGCCGCCGCTCGGCGGTCCCATCGGCGCGGCGCCTTCGCTTTCCTTGATCAGGTTTCCGTTGACGTCGAGAACCCGTGCGGAGGCGCTGTCCGGACGGACGAAGTCGTCGAGCTGGGGCCCTCGCTTGACCGAGATCGTGCCCAGCGGCGTATAGACGATGCGGAATTCACGCGCCAGCGTCTGAGCGGCGTCGCTCACCTCGCGGTTGAAGTCGTCACGGATCCGGCTTGTCGCTACCTGGCCGATGACGGCGCCGAAGACGAGCAGGATGACGAGTGTCAGCCCCGCCGACACGCCTGCCAGTCGCCAGCGAACGGGCCACGATGACGGTCTCAGGCGACCGCCATACGGCGTCCTCAGTCGCCCAAATAGCGCTGCTATTCGGGCTCCCTGCGTCCTTGTCTGGCGACGCCTGAGCCTCGTCACGACTACTCCTTGAGCACGTAGCCGGCGCCGCGTTTGGTGTGCAGGAGGCGCGTCTCGCCACCTTCCTCCAGCTTGCGGCGCAGGTTGGAGATGAAGACGTCGATCGTGTTCGTCGCTGCGGTCGGGTCGTAGCCCCAGACATCGTCGAGCAGGCGCTCGCGGGAGACGACGAGGCGCTCGTTGCGCATCAAGTACTCGAGCAGCTCGAACTCGCGGTTAGTCAGCTCCAGCTCGCGTTCGCCGCGCCTGACCTCGCGCGTGTCGGGATTGAGGACGAGGTCGCCAACCTCGATCGAGGCGGCGCCGCGCGGTGGCCGGCGCCGCAGTAGGGCGCGGATTCGCGCCAGCAGCTCCTGGCGCTCGAAGGGCTTGACCAGGTAATCATCGGCGCCGCTGTCGAGGCCGCTGACCCGGTCCTCGGTCTCGGCCCGCGCGGTCAGCATCAGGATCGGCACATCGCCCTCTGCGCGCAGGCGCCGGCAGACCTCGACCCCGTCGAGGCGGGGAAGGCCGAGGTCAAGGACGACGAGGTCGGGCACGAAGCCGGTGGCTACGTCGAGTGCGTCGACGCCGTCGGAGCTGGTCTTCACCTCATAACCCTCCTGGCGCAGCGAGCGGCGCAGGACGTCGGCAATCTCGGCATCGTCCTCGACGACGAGGACGCGGCCGGTGATCACTTCTGGGTCGCTGGTCAGCATCTCGGTCGATGTTAGACGGGGAAAGCGCCATTGCCGTGGAGATTTACCTCTGATTTAGTCCGCGTGCAGGGCAATCGTCGCGCAGGGGTAGGCGGTCGAGCGTCGAAGGGGCTGCCATGTTCGTGCGTAATAGGAAGCGCGGCAAAGCTGCGCGCCGTAAGCCGAAAGCGAAATCCAAAGCCGCCGCCAAGCGAGGGCTGCATCTGCCGCAAGCGCTGGAGCAGCGGCATCTGGATCTCATTGGCTTGTTCCTGATCGCCTTCGGGGTGTACTTGAGCTTCGTCTTGTTCTTTGGCTGGGAGGGAGGAAAGGTCGGATACGGGGTTGAGACCGGCCTCGTCTATCTCTTTGGGACTGTCGGTGCCCGGATCGCCACCGTCTTGATGCTGCTCATCGGCGGGCTGCTGGTCACCGGGACCTCGATCTCGACCCTGTTCCGCGGCATCGGTCGTGCCCTGCGCCGAATCTTCACGGGCAGCCGTGGGGTTGCGCAGACGGCGATTCAGACTCGGCGGGACCGCCAGGAGGAAAAGACCTTCTCGTTTGAGACCCAGGCCGGTCCCACGGATGTGATGAGCGCCTACCCAGAGGAGGACGATGTCGAGCCTACGGTAGCTTTGGTCGAGGAGCCGGAGGAGGCGGTCGAGGAGGCCGTCACCGAGAGCTTCGACGCCGAGTTGGCGGCGATCGAGGCCGAGGAAGAGGCCGCTGTCGTCGATCTGGTCCCCGAGCCGGAGCAGGTTGCGCTGACGCCGCAGGGCAACAAGCGCGGCGTCACGATCTCGGAGGGAATCGACTACAAGCCGCCGCCGACCAAATCCCTGGAACGGGGCAAAGGCGACAAGGGCGTCGACCCGCGCGATCACGAGATCGTCGGCCGCAAGCTGGTTGAGACGCTCGCGCACTTCAAGGTCGAGGCGAAGATCGTCGGCATCGTCAGCGGCCCGCACGTCTCCCGCTATGAACTGCGCCTGGCCCCCGGTACCAAGGTGAAGAAGGTGACCGAGCTCTCCAACGATCTCGCCTACGCGCTGGCTTCGACCGACATCCGCATCCTGGCGCCGATCCCCGGCAAGCAGGCGGTCGGGGTGGAGGTGCCGAACACGCGTCGTCGCATCGTCCGTCTCGGCGACATCTACTCCGCCCGCCCCGAGAAGACCTCGCCGCTCGTCGCCTGGCTCGGCAAGGGCATCGACGGCAATGCCGTCTGGACCGACCTGGCGAAGATGCCGCACGTGCTGGTCGCCGGCACCACCGGCTCGGGGAAGTCCGGCTGCGTCAACGCGATTCTTTCCTCGATCCTGATGCAGGCCTCGCCCAACGACGTGCGCCTGGTCCTGGTCGACCCCAAGCAGGTCGAGCTCAACCACTACGAGAACGTTCCCCACCTCTTGACCCCGGTGGTCACCTCGCCGCGCCTCGCTGCCAACGTGCTGGCCAATCTGATCGGCGAGATGGAGAGCCGCTACGGAATCATGGGCGAAGCCCGCTGTCGCAACCTGGCCGAGCTCAACCGCGCCCGCGCCAAGGCCGGCGAAGCGCCGCTGCCGCACATCCTCTGCGTGATCGACGAGCTCGCGGACCTGATGATGGTCTCCCCGGCCGAGGTCGAGGACTCGATCATCCGCCTGGCGCAGAAGTCGCGCGCCACCGGCATCCACCTGGTGCTGGCGACGCAGCGCCCCTCGACCGACATCATCACCGGCACGATCAAGGTCAACATTCCCGCCCGCATCGCTTTCGCCGTCTCCTCGCAGACCGACTCGCGCGTGATCCTCGACCAGGGTGGGGCCGAGGCCCTGCTCGGCCAGGGCGACATGCTCTTCCGCGGCGCCGGCACCTCGAAGCTGCAGCGAATCCAGGGCGCCTTCGTCACCGAGGAGGAGACGGCCCGCATCACCAATCACTGGGCGAAGCAGGGCGAACCGGAATTCGAGGTCGAGTTGCTCGAGGTGCACGAGGAGAAGGGCGTCGAAACCGAGGGTGACTTCGATCCCGACAGCGACGACCTGCTCGACGACGCGATCCGCGTCGTGGTCGAGACCGAAACCGCTTCCGTCTCGATGATCCAGCGGCGCCTGCGAGTCGGCTACACCCGGGCCGGACGCCTGATCGACATGCTCGAGCGCCGTGGCGTGATCTCCGGCTACGAAGGCTCCAAACCGCGTCAGGTGCTTGTCGGTCAGGCTGATCTGGGACGCCTGATCGGCGGTGGTGAGCCTCAGGCGGTCGAGCCCGAGACCTCGCCCGTAGCGCCGGAGTAGCTGCGGTAGGACAATGTCCTCATGGACAGCGGTGTCGGCACGATCCTGCGCCAAGCGCGGAATCGCCGCAAAGTCGAGCTTTCCGAGGTTGAGGCGGCGACGAGGATCCGCCTGCGCTACCTGCGTGCGATCGAGGACGAAGAATGGGACGTCCTGCCCGGCGGCTTCTATACCCGGGGCTTTATCCGCACGTACGCCGCTTTCCTCGGCCTCGATGGCGAGCGCTTGGCCGATGACTACCGCGGCAGCGTCGAACGCTGGCATCGTGCGCCGGCGGAGCAGGCGCAGGCGGGCAGCGGGGGCGCGCCTCGCCGGCGCTCGGGTGTTCCGCTCGCCGCCCTGGTCGTTGTCGCGGTCGTCGCGGTGGCGGTGATCGCGATCGTCGCGATTCCCAGCGGGGGCGATGGGGACGAAGGTGGCGGCGGCGAAGTTGATGCCCCCGCGCCGGCGAAGACGGGCAAGGCGACGGCGGGGAAAGCCGAGCCGAGCTCCTCGCCGGCACCGCAATCCGGTGTCTCGGTCGAGCTCGCAGCCAACGCCGAAGTCTGGGTCTGCATGCTGAACGGTGGCGGCAGGGCGCTGGTCGACGGCTTGATACTCGAAGCGGGTGGGGAAGAGGGCCCCTTTCACTCCGGTAGCTTCACGGTCTCCTTCGGCAACGGCGAGGTCACGATGCTCATCGACGGCAGGGAAGCGGAAATACCGGAGACGTCCAGCCCGATCGGCTACGCGATCAATTCCTCGGGCAAGTTGACCGAGCTCGACGAAGCGGAACGGCCCACCTGCGCATGACAAACGCCGCCTCCTCTGCTCTCGCGAATGCCTGAGGAATCAGATATGGACAGGGATTCGCTTCCGCGTCCGGGGGCGGCTGAGGTCAGGGCCGGAATAGTCGTCACCGGGACCGAGGTATTGACCGGGCGGATCAGCGACCGCAACGGGCCTTGGTTGTCGGAGCAATTGGCCGCGCTCGGCATTGACGTCGCCCACATTCTCGTCGTCGGCGACCGGCCGGACGACCTCGAGGCGGCACTGCGCTTCATGGCCGCCGAGGACATGGACCTGATCATCACTTCGGGTGGCCTCGGTCCGACCGCGGACGACCTCACGGCTGAGGTAGTCGGCAAGTTTGCCGGGCGTGAGATGGTCCTCGACGAGGAAGTCGAGCAGAAGATCGAGACGATCCTGCGCAACTTCGCCCGCAGCTTCAAATTTGACCCCGAGGCGGTGCGCGAGGCAAACCGCAAGCAGGCGATTGTGCCCGAGGGGTCGATCGCCCTCGACCCGGTCGGCACGGCGCCGGGGCTGGTCGTGCCGGCTGACGGTCGCGTCGTCGTCGTCCTGCCCGGGCCCCCACGCGAGCTGCAACCGATGTGGCCGGTGGCTATCGAGGCCGAGCCGGTCGCAGCTGTGTTGGGACGCGCGACGCCGCTGCACGGCTACACCCTGCGCATGTTTGGCGTCCCCGAGTCGGAGATCGCCAAGAGCCTGCGCGAAATCGAGGACGGGGGCGTCGCCCTGCCGGATGTGGAGGTCACGACCTGCCTGCGCCGCGGCGAGATCGAGATCGACGTGCGCTACCGCGATGCCGCCCTGGCCACTGCCGAAGCGGTGAGGAGAGGCCTGCAGGAGCGCCATCCGCGCCATCTCTTCAGCCTCGACGGCGAGACGATCGACTCCCAGGTGGCGACCCTGCTGGCGGGCCACAGACTCGGCCTGGCTGAGTCGTGCAGCGGCGGGCTGCTGGCGGCGCGGATCACCAACCTGCCCGGTGCGTCGGCCTACATGGGCGGCAGCGTCGTCTCCTACTCGAACGAGGCCAAGGCGGACCTGCTCGGCGTCGATCCGGCGCTGATCGAGCAGAAGGGAGCTGTCTCGCTCGAGGTGGCCGAGCAGATGGCGATCGGCGCCCTCGATCGCTTTGGGGCCGACGTCGCCGTTTCGATCACCGGGATCGCCGGCCCCGATGGCGGCACCGAGGAGAAGCCGGTTGGCTATGTCTGCTTCCACGCCCGCCTCGCCGACGGCACCGCGCTGGCCCGCGATCCGGTCATCCCCGGCGGTCGCGCCGACGTCCGCGAACGCTCGGCCTTGGTCGGGATGCACCTGCTTCGCCTCTTGCTCAACGGCGAAGACGCGCCCCTGTAGGGCGGTCGGCACGCAATCGTGACACCGGCGCGTTGTCACGCGCGCCGGCGCGGCGTAGCGTGGCGGCGGTGACGAAGGAGAGATTGAAGAGTCCGCGAGCGCGCCTCTTTGTGGCACTCGACCTGCCGGACGCGCTGCGCGAGGGGATCGTGGTCTGGGGGCGCGAGGAGTTGCGCGACCCGGCGCTGCGGGTGGTGGCGCCTGAGTCGCTGCACGTCACGCTTGCTTTCCTTGGCTATCTGCCCGAGAAGGAGATTGAGCCGCTAGCCAAGGTCATCGAGGCTCTAGAGGGGTCGGCGCCATCGATCGCGCTCGGCGGGCCGGTGGCAAAGCCATCGCTGAGGCGGGCGCATCTCTTCGCGCTCCCGGCGGCGTCCTCCGGCGCCGTAGCCCTGCAATCGGAACTGACGGAGGCGCTCGTTGCCAAGCGGCTCTACAGGCCGGAGAAGCGACCTTTTTGGCCACATGTGACCGTGGCCAGAGTCAAGTCGGCGGGGCGGGGAACGAGGCGTCCGGCGACGGTGGAGAAGCCTCCCGGCGCGCTGCCCAAAGGGCTCTTAGAACCCGCTCTTTGCGTCCGGGTGACGCTCTACCGTTCTGTACTCCAGCCGCAGGGTTCGCGATACGCCCCGCTGGCGCAAGTCGAGCTGTCCCGAGACGGGCGGCAGTGAGGTGAAAGAAGAGATGGCAGACAAAAAGGTGGCTTTGAACGACGTCTCGGCGAAGGAGGCCAAGGCAAAGGACGCGGCCCTCGAGGCTGCGGTGACCCAGATCGAGCGTGACTTCGGGGCGGGCTCCCTGATGCGACTCGGCGCCGACAGCAAGCTGCCGGTCGAAGCGATTCCGACTGGCGCCGTGGCGCTCGACCTGGCGCTCGGTATCGGCGGCGTGCCGCGCGGCCGCATCGTCGAGATATTCGGCCCCGAGTCTTCCGGAAAGACGACGCTGATCTACCACGTCATCGCCGAGGCCCAGGCCAGGGGCGGCGTCTGTGTGTTCATCGACACCGAGCACGCGATGGACCCGATTTACGCGCGGGCGATCGGCGTCGACACCGACGAGCTGCTCGTCTCCCAGCCCGACTACGGCGAGCAGGCACTGCAGATAGCCGACCGCCTGATTGCATCGGCAGCAGTCGATGTCGTCGCGATCGACTCGGTCGCGGCATTGACGCCGAAGGCTGAGCTGGACGGCCAGATCGGCGACACCACCGTCGGCCTGCAGGCGCGGCTGATGTCGCAGGCGATGCGCAAGCTGGCCGGCAACCTCAACCGCACCAACACAGTCTGCGTCTTCACCAACCAGATCCGCGAAAAGGTCGGCGTCCAGTTCGGCTCGCCGGAGACTCAGCCAGGTGGCCGGGCGCTGAAGTTCTACTCCTCGCAGCGACTCGACATTCGCCGCATCGAGACGCTCAAGGACGGCACCGAGGCGGTCGGTAACCGGGTTCGGGTCAAAGTCGTCAAGAACAAGTGCGCCGCGCCCTTCCGCCAGGCCGAGTTCGAGATCGAGTATGGCCAGGGCATTTCACGCGAAGGCGAGCTGCTCGACTTCGGTATCGAGCACGACATCGTCCGCAAGTCGGGGGCCTTCTTCTCCTACGGGGAGACGCGGCTCGGTCAGGGGCGCAACAACGCCAAGCAGTTCCTCGCCGAGAACCCCGAGATCGCCAGCGAGATCGAGGCCAAGGTCAGGACCGCACTCGGCATCGGCGACGAGGTCGCACCGCAGCAGGACATCCCCCCGGTTGCAGAAGCCGCCTGAGGTTGTCTGGTCAAGCAGGCCAAGGACGCAGGGAGCGCGGCGTGCTTTTGCACGCGAGCGACTGAGGACGCAGGCATGCGCCGAACAGACGACCTCAGTGGATAGGATGCCCGCCGCATGAGCAACGGCGACCTCTTCTACGTCTGCGGAATCGCACTCGCGGTTTCCGCGGTCGTATTCAGCTTCATCGGCCTGCGGGTAAAGAGCTTCCCGGGCAAAGCCGCGCCGCTGGTCGTGCTCTGGTTCGCGGTCCTCGTTGGGGCCAGCGCGACTTTCTCGGTGCTGCACGCCCAAGACGAGGAGACGGCAAAGGCGGCGGAGTTCGAGAGCGCCAACGAGGAGATCACCAAAGAGGAGGCCTCTCCGGAGCCCGAAAGTGAGAAGGCGCCCGCGCCGAAGTCCAAAGCGGCCACCGCGGGGGGACCGGGCGGCACCCTTCAGCTTGCTGCCTCCCCCGATGACCTCGCCTTCGACACGACCAGCTTGACCAGCAAGCCGGGCAAAGTGACGATCGACTTCGACAACCCGGCGGCGCTTGAACACAACGTCGCGATCGATCAGGACGGCAAAGAGATCGCCAGCTCCGAAACCATCACCGAAGGTGAAACCTCGGTCAGCGCGGATCTCGCCCCCGGAACCTACGCCTTCCTCTGCACCGTTCCAGGTCATGCCGAAGCCGGCATGGAAGGCGTACTGACGGTGCGGTAGGCGGCGCATTTCTGCGTCCTCAGTCGCTCGCGTGCTGAAGCACGCCACGCTCCCTGCGTCCTTGAACTGCTTGCCTAGCGCACCGTCAGTACCCTGACTGGCGTGGGAAAGCGTTACCACGTAACAACTTTTGGTTGCCAGATGAACGTGCACGACTCTGAGCGGATGCAGGGGATGCTCGAGTCGCTTGGCTATGAGGAGGCGGAGAGGTGCGACGACGCCGACCTGATCCTCTTCAACACCTGCTCGATCCGCGAGTCGGCGGACAACCGCTTTGTCGCCCGCCTCGGTGAGGCGAAGCGGCTCAAGAACGAATATCCCGACCGGATCGTGGGGGTAGGAGGCTGTTGGGCGCAGTCGGTCAAGGATGAGGTCTTTCAGCGCTTTCCCTTCGTCGACGTCGCCTTCGGCCCCGGCCAGATCCACAAGCTGGCCGAGTTCCTCAACTCGGACTCGCTCAGCGCTCAGGGCTACTTCGAGTTCGAGGACTTTTCCGGCCACCTGCCGACCCGCCGCGTGCGCGAGTTCCAAGGCTGGCTACAGGTCTCCCAGGGCTGCAACTGCAAGTGCGCCTACTGCATCGTCCCCTCGACCCGGGGGCGCGAGGTGAGCCGCGATCCCGCCGAGCTTGTCGTCGAGGCCCGGGCGCTGGCCGCCGACGGGGTCAAAGAGGTGACGCTGCTCGGGCAGAACGTCAACAGCTATGGCCGCGATCTGCCCCAGGAGCGCCGAATCGGCTTCGCCCGGTTGCTCGCCTTGGTTGACGGGATTGATGGGATCGAGCGCATCCGCTACACCAGCCCGCACCCCAAGGACATGAAGGAGGACGTGATCCGCGCCCACGCCGACCTACCCGCGGTCTGCGAGCACATCCATCTGCCGCTGCAGGCGGGCTCGAGCGCGATCCTCAAGCGCATGCGTCGTACCTACGACCGCCAGCGCTACATGGACCGCGTCTCGCTGATTCGCGAGCACGTTCCCGATTGCGCGATCACGACCGACGTCATCGTCGGCTTTCCCGGCGAGAGCGAGGCGGACTTCGAGCAGACGCTGGAAGTGGTCGACGAGGTTGGCTACGACAGCGCCTTCACCTTCATCTTCTCGCCGCGGCGGGAAACGGAGGCGGCCGCGTTCGAGGACCAGATCCCGCATCCGGTCAAGGTGGAGCGGATGGAGCGATTGGTCGAGCTGGTGCAACGGCGAGCCAGCGAAAGGGCCCAGCGATTCGTCGGCAGAGAGATCGAGGTGCTGGTCGAAGGGACCAGTCGCACCGATGAGACGCGGCTGCGCGGCCGGTCACGGCACAACAAGGCGGTCAACTTCGATGGCACGGCCCAGCCCGGGGAGCTCGTAACGGTCGAGGTCGAGTCCGCCACCTCGCAGACTTTGATGGGGACGGAGAGGTTGCTCAGTCGGGTCGGTTAGGGATGGCGGGGACAACCCCAGCTCGACGGAACCACCCGCGGTTTTAGGCATGGACGTAGTCGCGATATTCGGACCGACTGGCGTCGGCAAGACCGGCGTGGCAATCGCGCTGGCCGAGGCGCTGCGAAAGCGCGGCGAGGACCCGGTGGCGATTTCCTGCGATGCGCTGCAGGTCTATGAAGGGCTGTCGGTGCTCACGGGCGTCGCCACAGCCGAGGAGCAGGGACGCCTAGAGCACAAGCTTGTCGGTTTCGTCCCCGTCACGCAGCCGTTTTCGGTCGGGGACTACATGCCGCTGGCGCATGCGGAGATCGATCAGGCGCTGGCGGCGGGGCGCAGGCCGATCGTGGTGGGGGGGACGGGCCTCTATCTGAGGGCAGCGCTGGGCGAGCTGTCGCTGGTCAAGGCGCCGCCGGAATCCGAGGACTCGGAGCTGTGGTCGCCGGAGACGCGGCATCCGACGCTGATCTTTGGGCTCGATATGGAGCGGGAGAAGCTCTACGAGCGGATCGATGCGCGGACGGAGGCGATCGTCGCCGCGGGGGCGCGGGAGGAGGTCGTGCGGGCCGAGGCGGCGGGCCCATCGCGCACCGCACGCAAGGCCCTCGGCTTCGACGAGGTGCTCAGCGGCGACCTCCAGCGGATGCAGCAGCGCTCGCGCAACTACGCGCGGCGGCAGCTGACCTGGATGCGCAAGGTCCCCAACCTGCGCTGGATCGACCGCAACGGCCGCGACGATCTCGCTGTAGCCGTCGAGATCGCCGAGGCGCTGCCGAATAGTCTGCCCCTGTGAGATTCGAGAAGTGGCAGGCGCTGGGCAACGACTACCTGATCGTCGAGGCGGACGAGCTGCCCTGGGAGCTGAGCGCGGCGCGGGTGCAGCTGATCTGCCACCCTCATTTCGGGCTCGGCTCGGACGGGGTGCTGCTGCTCTCGCGCAGCGAGGACCCTGCCTACATTGCCTCGCTGCGGATCTTCAACCCGGATGGTTCCGAGGCCGAGCTCTCGGGGAATGGTGCCCGCGAGGCAATCCTCTACTTGCGGCGGCACGGCTGGACGCAGGAGGACACCTTCTCGATCCTCACCGTTGCGGGTCCGGTGACGCCGACGATCACCTCGGAGCGCACTTGCTCGGTCGCAATAGGGAGGGCGACGACGAGCTCAAAGGACTTTCCCTCTGGCGGAGCGGATGGTCGCGGCACGGTGAGTAGTGCCGGGCGCGAGTGGGATTTCCAGCACGTCTCGATCGGCAACCCGCAGTGCGCGATCGTGGTCGGCGAGGAGCTCGAGTCGCTTGATCTCGGGGAGATAGGGCCCGGGGTCGAAAGCAGCGAGCTCTTTCCCAACCGCACCAACGTTTCCTTCCTGAGGATCGCCGGCAATCGGGTGCGGGCGCGGATCTTCGAGCGCGGGGTGGGAGAGACGCTCTCCTCGGGCACCGGTGCCAGTGGTGCCGCGGTGACGGCCTACCTGCTTGGCGCGCCGAGCCCGATCACGGTCGAGCTCGACGGCGGCGAGCTCGAGGTCGAGATCTCGCCAGAGCTCGACGTCACTTTGAGCGGCTGGGCCGAGCCGATCTGCTCCGGCGAGCTCTCCGCGGAGCTGCTCGCCGCACTCGCCGAGCTGGACGGCTAGATTTCCGCGCCGATGGCGATCTCGGACCCGTCCAAGCGGCTGCAGGCAATGCCCCCCTACATGTTCCAGGAGTTGGAGCGGCGCATCGCCGACAAGCGCGCTGCGGGGATCGACGTGATCAGCCTCGGCATCGGCGACCCCGACGAACCGACCTATCCGCACGTCGTCTCGGCGATGCAGGAGGCGGTAGCCGATCCGGGCAACCAGCAGTACCCGAGCAACCGCGGCCGCGAGGAGTTCCGCAGGGCTTTTGCCGATTTCTACGATCGGCGCTTCGGGGTAGAGATCGACCCCGAGAGCGAGGTGATCCCGGCGATCGGCGCCAAGGAGTGCATCTACAACCTCTGCTTCGCCTTCCTCGATCCGGGCGGAGTGGCGCTCGCCTCAGACCCCGGCTACCCGGTTTACACCGGCGGCCCGATCCTCGCCGGTGCAACGCCCGAGTTGCTGCCGCTTATCCCGGAGCTCGGCTTCGCACCGGATCTCGCCGCGATCCCGGCTGACGTTGCCGCCAAGGCGCGCCTGATGTTCATCAACTACCCCAACAACCCGACCGGTGCGGTCGTCCCAGAGGGCTTCTTCGATCGGGTCGTCTCGTTCGCCCGCGAGCACGAAATCCTCGTCGTCCACGACAACGCCTACTCGGAGACGACCTACGACGGCTACGTGGCGCCGAGTTTCCTCGCCACCCCCGGTGCCAAGGAGGTTGGGGTGGAGGTCTTCTCGCTCTCCAAGGGCTTCAACATGACCGGCTGGCGCTGCGCCGCGATCCTCGGCAACGCCGATGCCGTCCAGACCTACTGGCGACTGAAGACCAACGTCGACTCCGGTCTCTTCGAGGCCGTGCAGATGGCCGGCGCCGCCGCCCTGCAGGGCCCCAGCGGCCCGCTCGAGCGAATGAACGAAACCTATGTCCGCCGCCGTGACCTGGTGGTCAGCGCCCTGCGCGAGATCGGCGTCGAGGTGAACGCGCCAAAGGGCACGATCTACGTCTGGGCGCCGGTCCCCGAGGGCCACACCTCGACCTCCTTCTGCGAGCTGGTGCTCGAAGACACCGCAGTGGTGGTCTCGCCCGGCTCCATGTACGGGCCCAGCGGCGAGGGCTTCTTCCGCATCTCGCTCACCACGCCCGACGACCGCATCACCGAGGCCGTCGAGCGCATGCGCGAGCACCTGTCCTAGCGCTACTCGACCTCGACTTCGTCGACCATTCTCTTGAGGGCGTGCGGCGGGCCGCCCTGACGGTCGGTGATGAAGCAGAAGAGAACGTAGCGGCCGGGCTTCAGGTCGAGAGTGACGAGCTGCCCTTCGCCGCCTTCGAGCACGGCTGTGGACTGGAAGCCTTTTTCTTCGAAGGGCGGTTTGCCTTGTTCGCTCTTGAAGAACTGCTCCACGTCCTCCGCGGTGCTGCCATGGGGTAGCGGTGCGGCGAGCAGATGGTGTGGCTGAGCGCCGGTGTTCTCGAAGGCGACCTCGGTCTTGCCGGAGGTCAGCTGCTCGGCTTTGAAGCCGTACTCGAAGGCATCGACGGTCTCGTCGGCTTCCACCGTCTCCTCGGAGGCTTCGCCGCTGACCTCCACGGCCGGAACCGAGGCGGGATCCGATTGGTCGCCTTCGGTGTTGAACGCGTAGTAGGTGCCCGGCTCGAGCACCTGGGTCACGGTCTGGCTCTCGCCCGAAGCCGTGCTGCCGACTCCACCAGCGGCGAAGAACCACTCGGGGAAGGCTTTGCCCTGCATCGCGGCTTCCAGCCCTTTCAGCACTTCCTCGGCCGAGTGATCGCCCTCGGCCCTGATCAGCTGCAGGTCGCCTTCGCCTTTGCCGTCGTTCTTCAAGGTGATCTCGGCCAGGCCCGTATCGGCCTCCGAGGGCGCGCTGATCTTGGCGCTCTTGCCGTCTCCGCTCAGGGTGAAGGTGAGACTTTGCGTCTCCTCCGAGTCGCCGCAGGCGACCAAGCCGAACGCAGTCAAAGCGGCAATGGCGATGCAGGCTGCAATACGGGATGACAATCGACTGGCGCTCGCTCCCATTTCAACTCCTTGATCGACGACGAGACATTCGTGCCCCCGGACGCGAACACGCTACCCGCCTACGCGGTCGCCCTCTCGGCGCGCTTCTCCCAGTAGCGGTTGAGGCCGCGCCACTGGTACTGGGGCGGGACGCACTGGATCAGCTCCTCGGCTGTCTCGGGCTCGACGCTCTCGGTCACCAGGGTGCGATGGTGGGCCTCGTAATCGGCCTCTGAGAATTCACGGGCGAGGTCGGCCTCTTCGCGCAGTCGGCTGCGGACGACCTGCAAGTGCTCGAGCGGATCATCGACCTGGCCGAAGTGGGTGAGGGCGAGGCGCTCGGGACGCCACGATTCGACCGTGGCGATTGAGTCGAGCCAGGTCTCGATCTCGATGTCCGGCGGCGGCGTGGGAGGTACGACGAGGTTCGAGGGCGGGATCCGAACCGCCGCTACGTCGCCGACGAAGGCGGTGCCGGAGTCCTGGTGGAAGTAACAAACGTGGTGGGAGGCGTGGCCTGGTGTGTAAGCGACGCGCATGCCGAGCACGTCCTCGCCGCCGGCCAGCGGCTTCACGTTGGCCTCGGGGACGGGCACGATCTCGCCCCAGAGGTGCTCCATCTGGTCGCCGTAGAGCCGCTCAGCGCTGGCCAGCAGCTTCGAGGGATCGATCAGGTGACGGGCGCCACGCTCGTGTACGTAGACCTCGAGCTCGGGCCAGCGTCGCACCAGCGCGCCGGTGGCCGCGGCGTGGTCGAGGTGGATGTGGGTAAGCAGGATCGCCCGCGGCCGCTCGTCGCCGAGCGCCTCCAGCAGCGTCTCCATCGAGGACTGCGGCCCCGGATCGACGAGCGCTCCGTCCACCTCCCAGCAACCGATCACGTGCGGTCGCCCCAAATGCTTGACATCGATTACACGCATCGGGCGGTGGTGCTTTCAGGCGACCGGATCGGGGAAGCGCTCGTCCGCTTCGAGCGTCTGCCGGATGCCCTCTTCCATGCCGCGCGGGGCATAGCCGAGCTCGCGGCTCGCCTTGTCGTAGCTGGCCCAGAAGGTGACGCCGTCGGCGGTGGAGATCAGCTCGCGCATGTTGGGTGGCTGGCCGATCATCTTGCCGACCAGCGGTCCGATCGGTGTAAGTGCCTTCATCAGGCCCGTCGGCATGTCGCGCTTCGGTGCCTTGCGGCCGCTGACTTTGGCGATCGTGTCGATCGCCTCGCGCATCGTCGTCGCCGGCCCGCTGATCACGTAGGTCTCGCCGGCCACGCCCTTGTCGAGGCCCAGGAGGATGCCGGCGGCGATGTCTTCGACGTGGCTGAGGCAGATGCCGAGCTCGGGGAAGGGCAGCAGGAAAAGTCGTCCGGCGAAGAATTCCTTCAGCAGGTCGGCGACCTGCGATTCGTCGCCGGGGCCATAGACGCCGCCCGGTTGAACGATTACACAGGGCAGGGCTTCCTCGGCGATCATCCGCTCGGCGATCCGCTGTCCCTCGAGCTTGGTCTCCTCGTAGTAGGAGGTGAACTCTTTGCCGGGGTGCTCGTAGCTCTCGTCGACGGTCTTGCCGTGGGTATTGCCGAAGGTGCCGACCGTCGAGACGTAGACGATCTTGCCGACCTTCGCCTCTTGCGCCGCCCTCAGCACGCGCTCGCTGCCGGTGACGTTGGCCTCGTACATCGCCGGGTGCTGCTTGGCGGGAATGCCGACCTCGTACATCGCCGCTGCGTGAACGAGCCCGTCGCAGCCCTCCATGCCCCCGCGCAGGGCCTCGGAGTCGCCGAGGTCCCCGCTGACCAGCTCGCAGCCGAGCTCGGTCAGCTTCGCGGCTTTCTCAGGGCTCCGCACCAGGCAGACGACCTCGTCGCCGCGCTCGCGCAGCTGCCGCACGACCTCGCCGCCGATGAAGCCCGTTCCTCCCGTTACGAAGACCTTCACGGCGGCTAAGACTAGCCACCTACAATCGAAGGAGATGCAGCGGTCGAGAAATGGACGCAACACCGAGACGCGCAACGGCATGGGTGGCGCCGGCGTGTCCAATCCGCGAGCCCGCCAGCGGGCACTGGCGATCGGGGTCACCAGCGGGCGCGAGGAGGGGGACCCGCTCGCTGAGTTGAAGGAGCTGCTGCGCACCGCCGGCGTCGCCACGGCCGGTGAGGCGATACAGCAGCGTGAGAAGCCCGACCCCGACCGCTACGTCGGCCGCGGCAAGCTCGACGAGCTGAAGGCTGAAATCAAGGCGTGCGACGCCAACGTGGTCGCCTGCGACGACGAGCTCGCCCCGCGCCAGGAGCGCAACCTGGAGGCGGCCCTCGGCGTGCCGGTGATCGATCGCACCGCGGTGATCCTCGACATCTTTGCCGACCATGCCCACTCCGCTGAGGGAAAGCTGCAGGTCGAGCTTGCCCAGCTCGAGTACAACCTGGCGCGGATGCGCGGCCTCTGGACCCACCTCGAGCGGCTGGGTGGTGGGATCGGCACCAGGGGCCCGGGCGAGAGCCAGATCGAGACCGACCGCCGCCTTGCCCGTGACCGCATCGCCGCCCTGCGCCGCCGTCTCACCAGGCTCGAGCGCAATCGCGGTGTGATGCGCGCTCGCCGCGAAGGCTCCTCGCTGCCTCGCGTCGCCCTCGCCGGCTACACCAACGCCGGCAAGTCGACCCTGCTCAACGCGCTGACCGGGGCCGAGGTCGGCGTCGGCGACCGCCTCTTCCACACCCTCGACCCAACCACCCGTAGCCTCGAGCTTTCCGGTCGCGATTACCTCCTGACCGACACCGTCGGCTTCATCGAGAAGCTCCCCCACCAGTTGGTCGAGGCCTTCAAGGCAACCCTCGAGGAGACCGTGCTCGCTGATCTGATCCTCCACGTCGTCGATGCGGCGGCGTCCGAGGAGAGGCGCCTGGCGGACATCAGGGCCGTCGACGAGGTGCTGGTGGAGATCGGCGCGGGTGAGAAGCCGCGCCTGCTCGTCCTCAACAAGGCCGATCTGCTTGACGCGGATCAGCGAGTCGAGGTGCTCCTGCACCATCCCGGAGCAGTGCTCGTCTCAGCTCTCACCGACGTTGGCCTGGACGACCTGCGCGAGCGGGTCGAGGCCGCCTTCGAGGACACCCTTGCCGAGGTCGAGTTGTTGATCCCGTATTCCCAGGGTGGGCGACTACACGAGCTGCACGAGCTCGCCGGCGACCTGGAGCGAACCGAGCGTGAGGACGGCGTCCTGGTTCGCGCCAAGGTCCCGATCGCCGAGCTGCACCGCTTCGACGATCTCGCCGTGGTCTAGGGTTCCGCTCCGTGAAGCTGCCGATCGCCCGATTGAACGAGGGGGCCCTCTTGCCCAGCCGCGCCCACGAGGGCGACGCCGGCCTCGACCTCTACGCCTGCGAGGCCGCGCACATCGGGCCGGGCGAGCGCTGGAGCATCGGCACCGGGGTCGCGGTCGAGATTCCCGCCGGTCACGCCGGTTTGGTCCTGCCGCGCTCGGGGCTGGCAAAGCGACACGGGATCACCCTGGTCAACAGTCCCGGCCTGATCGACTCCGGCTACCGCGGTGAGATCCGCGTGCTGCTGCTCAACACGGACCCGGCCGAGGTCTTCCGCGTCGCGCCGGGTGACCGCATCGCCCAGCTGGTGATCAGCCCGATCGCCCTCGCCGAGCCGGTTGAGGCCGAGGTCCTCGCCGACTCCACGCGCGGTGACGGCGGCTTCGGATCCAGCGGCCGTTAGGCCAGCGCCGCCCGCCGGGCGGACTCGTGCGCGGCCCGCTCGAGGCTGTCTTCGAGCGGCTCCAGTCGGGGTCGATCGCCGTAGCGCCGCTCGAGCGCGAGCGAGATCAGGTGGTCGGCGAGCCAGGCGTTCTTCGGCAGCAGCGGCCCGTGCAGATAGGTGCCGATCAGGTTGTTGTGACGGACGCCCTCGAAGCCGTCCTCGCCGTTGTTGCCAAACCCCTTGATCACCTTGCCGAGGGGCGTCGCTCCGGGGCCGAGGTGGGTGCGGCCGCCGTGGTTCTCGAAGCCGGCCAGTGTCTGCGGGCCGCTGCCGAAATCAACCTCGATCGCCACGTTGCCGATCAGGCGCGGTCCCGGGCTGCGCACGGTCTCGAGATCGACGAGGCCGAGGCCCGGCAGGCTCTCGCCGCCGAGTTGGTAGCTGCCGCCGAGCAGTTGGTAGCCGCCGCAGACGGCGAGCATCACGGCGCCGGCCTCGGTTGCGCTCGCGAGTGCGTCCCGCTTGCTCTCGACCATGTCGGCGGCGACGGCGCGCTGGTCGCGGTCTTGGCCGCCGCCGAGGTAGATGAAGTCGTGCGTGGCGGGGTCGAAAGCCTCGCCGGGGCCGGCGCTGGCGTGGACGAAGTCGATCCCACGCCACTCGCAGCGTCGCTGCAAAAAGAGGATGTTGCCGCGATCGGCGTAGATGTTCATCTGCTCCGGGTAGAGGGCGAGGAGGCGAAGCTCCATCAGTCCTCCTTCTCGAAGAGGACGACGGTGGAGCCGACGTGGGCTTCGGTCGCCGGTATCTCGCGCCGCCCCGCCGGGCGCAGGCCGACTACCCGACCCTCCTCTTCGAGCGTCTCCGCCGAGAGCGTCGAGAGCTCGATCTCGTTCAGCTCCTCGCTCATGTTGCCGTCGGGGTCGACCGTTTGGCGCAGGCGGCGCAGCAGGATCGACTCAGGTCCCGCGATCGGCTCGAGCGGCAGGCTGGAGTAGATCCACCCTTCGATCTGGCGGACGTCGGGCAGCGGTGGCGCGCTCGTACCCGGGGGAAGCACCGGCAGATCCTCGACGATTGCAAAGGCGGCGCGCCCGCCCGGCAGCATGTTGTCGACGGCGCAACTGAGGCAGGCGATGCGCTCGCGGCTGTCGCCGAGCAGCTGGATCAATTGCATCGGGGCGATCACGAGGCTGAACTTGGTCGCGAACTCGAAGCAGCGCACGTCGCCGACCTCGGCGTCGCCGGGGAGCTTGCCGGAGCGTTCCCAGACCGCGGCGACCAGCTCGTAGTCGCGGTCGACGCCGATGACCAGGTGCGGCGCGCGGCGAGCGAGGTGCAGGGTGACGCGGCCGGCGCCGCAGCCGAGCTCCATGATCGGCTTGTCGGTCTGGTCGGCAAGCTCCTCCCACAGCGCCAGGTCCGCGGTGTAGCCGCCGCACTCGACTTCGTGCCAGACGAGGTTGTTCATCGCCAGAACTCCTCGGCGAGACCGCGCGCGGCGAGCAGCTTGCGCAGTTCCAGGAGGGACGTGTAGGTAGGGAGCGCGAAGAGGCGGCCGGGCGCGGCGGCGAGCGCCCGGTCGAGTGAGCCCTCGATCGCGGGCACGACCTCGATCGACCCCTCGGGCCAGCCGGCGTACTTGAGGCGCAGGGCTATCTCCGCCGCTCGCGTGCCGGCGCAGGTGACCCGCCTGACGCCCCCGGCGAGCAGCTCGAAGTCCGCGTCCCAGACCCAGGAGACGTCGCGGCCGTCGGCGATCTTGTCGTTGAGGCCGATCCAGAGGTCGAGCTTCTCGTTGCCCGCCTCGAGCAGCAGCGTGCGCAGGACCTCATTGGCGCCGGCGGGATTCTTGATCAAGAGAATCGAGAGCAGGGTGGAGTCGATGCTGAGCGTCTCGACCCGGCCAAAAGCGGCCCGCAACGTCGCCAGGGCGGTGGAGATCGTCGCCGCCGGCACCCCGAGCTCGAGCGCCGCGGTAACTGCTGCGAGCGCGTTGTAGACGTTGTAGAGCCCCGGCAGGGGAAGCTGCAAACGCATCTCACCCTGGGGCGTGCGCAGGGTGACGTCAGAGCCCGACATCCCGCGCAGCTCGATCGCCGTCGCGGCGATCTGCGGCCGCGGTCGGCTGGCACCGCAGTTGGGGCACGAGTAATGACCCAGGTGGCCGACAAAGGCTCGCTCGTAGGCGTAGGGGTGGCCGCAGCGGCGGCAGTGCTTGGCGTCGAAGGCGTGCTGGAGCTCGGGCAATGCCTGCGCGGCGTCCTCGATGCCGAAGTAGGTGACTCCCGCACGCGGTTCGCCGGCGGCGTCGCGACCGAGGTCGGCGATCGCCGGGTCGTCGGCGTTGAGGGCGAAGTGAGTGCGCCCAGCTCGCGAGGCGACGGTCTCACCCCAGCCGGTGGCGAGCGCCTCCATCTCGCCGTAACGGTCGAGCTGGTCGCGGAAGAGGTTGCCGAGCACCAGCAGAGTGGGGTCGAGTTGGGCCGCGACCTTGGGCAACCAGGCCTCGTCGACCTCGAAGAGCCCTTCCTCGCCGCGCTGCTCGAGCAGCGCGGTGGCAACGCCCCAGGTCATGTTTGATCCCGCTCGGTTGTGGACGGGGTGGCGCCCGGCGGCTTCGAGCGCGGCGGCGATCATTCCCGCGGTCGTCGTCTTGCCGTTGGTCGCGCTGACGATCGTGGTCGGGTCAAGTCGGTCGCCGAGGCGGCCGAGGGCATCGGGGGCAAGCCGGAGCAGCATCCGACCGGGCAGGGTCGTGCCGCCCCCGCGGCCACTCGCCCTGCTGGCCACGCCGACCGCACGCGCCGCGGTTAGCTTCGCCCCGAAGAGCACTCAGGCCTCGGTAGCAGCGGGCGGTGCGAGCACGCTGAGCGCACGAGGCAGGACGCGAACCGAGACCGGAAGCTCGGTCAAGTGCTCGCCGTCGGCGTAGACCGGGAAGGATCGGCTCGCCGTGATTTCCACCCGGGACGCGCGGGACGCGCGCACCTGCTCTCCGTCGATGTGGGTGCCGTTGAACACCTTGCGGAGGTTAGCCACGAAGCGCAGCTTGCCGACCTCGCCGACCGTGATCAGGTCGAGCAGCCCGTCGTCGAGCTTCGCATCTGGCGCGACTCGCATGCCGCCGCCGAAAGTGCTGTTGTTGGCGACCGAGATCGAGTAGCCGCTGGTTCGGATCCGCTGGTTCTCGGTGCGGATCGTGAATCGCGCCGGTTTCCACGTAAGCAGGGTGCGAAAAAGTGAATACAGGTAGACCAAATTGCTGCGAACGATCTTGACTTCGTTCGCCAAGCGGTTGCATTCGGAGTCAAAGCCGACGCTGACGATGCCGAGGAAGGGCTTGCCATTGGCCTCGCCGACATCGATGCGGCGGCTCTCACCGGCCGCGAGCACCGCCACGGCGGCGGCTGGGTCGTCGGGAATGCCGAGCACGCGGGCGAGGTCGTTGCCGCGACCGCCGGGAATGATCCCGAGCGGCGTCTCCGAGCCCGCCATCGCGCCGCCGATCGCGCCGACCAGGCCATCACCGCTGACGACGACCGGTACCTCGCTGGCTTCGATCGCAGTCAGGGCGCGCTCGACGCCGTCTTCGAGCCCGCGCGTGCGCTCGACGCGGAAGGGGATCCGCCGCGCATCGAGCTCCTGCTCGATCACCGGCAGCAGCTTCAGCGTCCGCCCGTGCGCGGAGGCAGGATTGACCAGCAGGGTCAGTGGCATTCCCTCTATGCCCATCGTTGCGCCAGCCTAAATGGCTGGCTGCGCTCAGCGACCTTCCTCGGAGCGGGCGACGAAGAACTTGCCATCGCCGGCCGCCTCGGCGCGTTCGATCAGGATTGTATGTCGTGAGAGATGCGCCCGAAGCAACTTCTCGCGCGCACCAGCAGCGAGCCGAGGTGGCCGGGGCGGCGCCAGCAGAAAATGCCCTCCCGGCCGCAGCACGCGGGCAACCTCAGCCGCAACCACACGATCATCGATCTGGGCGACGAGATCGAAGAAGTGATCCGGGTAGGGGAGATCGGCCGGTTTCGCCCGCTTGAAAGCGATCCTGCCCTCGGGGTCGAGACCGACCCTGGCCTGGGCGGCTCGCACGGCGGCGGCTGACGAGTCGACCGCCCGCACGCGCGCTGCCGGAAACTCGCGGGCCAGGAAGAGCGCCGCCTCACCGTCGCCGCAGCCGATCAGCAGGGCGCGCTCGGGGACCGGCACATGGAGGACGGCGGCGGCAAGCGGTGTCAGCGGCGGGGCTCGCACGCGAGGATGATCGCAACTCCGCGAGCGCTCTAAAATGTTTAGGCTTCGCATCGATGCAGGAGGGGACCGACCATCGTTTGATCATCCTTGCCGTCTTTGCCGTGGTCGCGGTCGGCGTCGTTGCGGCGATCCTGATCAGTCGCAGCGGTGGCAGCGACGATTCTTCGACAACGGCGAGCGCTGATGGCTGCAGGGAAGTCGAAGCGCCAGCGCCGAAGAAAGTGAGCCTCAAGGCCCCACCGCAGACGGTGAAGAAGGGCGAAGAGCTGACCGCGGTGGTCGAAACGAGCTGCGGCACATTTGAGATCGCGCTTGATTCGAGCCGGGCGCCGAAGACCGTCAACTCCTTCGTCTACCTCAGCGACGAAGGCTTCTACGACGGGCTCGGCTTCCATCGCATCGCTCCCGGCTTCGTGATCCAGGGCGGTGACCCGCTCGGGACCGGCACCGGCGGCCCCGGCTATAGCGTCACCGAGAAGCCACCGGCCAACCTCTCCTACACCAAGGGGGTGGTGGCGATGGCAAAGAGTTCGGCCGAGCCCCCGGGCAGCTCCGGCAGCCAGTTCTACGTCGTCACCGCGGCCGACGCCGGCCTGCCGCCTGAATACGCCTTGGTCGGCAAGGTCAACGAGGGCTACGACGTGGTCGAACGGATCGACAAGCTCGGCACGCCGGCAGAAAAACCCAAGCAGCCGGTGCTGATCGAAAAGATCACCATCGAAAAAGGCTGACTGCACTAGGCTCACGTCGATGGCCAAGGTCGACGTAGGAGACGCAGCGCCCGACTTCGAGCTGCCGGGCAGCGACGGCAAGAACTTCAAGCTCTCCGAGCACCGCGGTCGCAACGTCGTGCTGGCCTTCTACCCAGGCGACGCGACCACCGTCTGCACGGCGCAGTTCTGCTCCTACCGCGACAACGCCGACAAGCTCGACAAGCTCGACGCCGAGGTGATCGGCATCTCCCCGCAATCGGTCGACTCGCACGAGCGCTGGGTCGAAGAGCAGGAACTCAACGTGCCATTGCTCGCCGACGAGGACCTCGCCGTGAGCAAGCGTTACGGCGTCACCGCTTGGCTCGGGCCCTTGGCTCGCTTTACGGAGCTCGAGGACACGCCCGGCGGCCGCTACATCATGCGCGCGATCTTCATTGTCGACGGCGAGGGCACCGTTCGCTATCGGCACGTCTCCCGTACGGGCGCTCGCTTTCAGTCCGTTGGGGACATCGAACGGGCGCTCGCCAGCCTGGCTTGATGTCGAGCGGCGCTGAGCGGCGCCAGTTCGCCACCGCCGGCGAGGTGGTGATCCGTGGTGAGGCAATGGGGGAGGGCCCGCCGATCGTGCTCTGTCACGGGATTACGGCCACGCGCCAGTCGGTGATTCACGGCTCGCGGCGGCTTGAGCGCGGCGGCTACACGGTGATCGGCTACGACGCACGCGCCCACGGCGAGTCCGACCCTGCCCCGACGAGCGGTGGTTATGGATACCCGGAGCTGAGGGGAGACTTGGCTCGGGTGATCGATGCTCAAGTGGGCGGGGGTCGTGTGGTGCTGGCCGGCCACTCGATGGGCGCCCACACGGCCGTGGGCTTCGCCTTGGAGAATCCAGACCGGGTTGCGGGCTTGGTCCTGATCGGACCGACTTACCTGGGCAGCGTTGAGCCGGGCTCGTTGCGCTACTGGGACGGGCTCGCTGCCGCCCTCAGCGACGACGGTATTGACGGGTTCGTCGCCTACATCGATCGCTTTCAGAACATCGACCCTGGCTGGCGGGACTCCGTCCTGCGCTTCACGCGCGAACGGATGCAGCGCCACCGTCATCTCGAGGCGCTGGTGAATGCGCTGCATGAGGTGCCGCGATCGAGCCCGTTCGAGGCGATGGCCGAGCTCGAAACCCTCGCCGTGCCGACACTGGTCGTCGCCAGCCACGACGCCGCCGATCCCGGCCATCCCTATGCGATCGCCGAGGAGTACGCGGAGCGACTCCCCGAAGCTCGCTTGGTCAGTGAGGCGGAGGGACAGTCGCCGCTCGCCTGGCAGGGCGGACGGCTCTCGCGTGAGATCGAGACTTTCTGCGCCGAGCCGAAGGTAGGGGGGCGGCTGCCGGCGGCTCCTTAGCCTTTGCCTAAGGTCCATCCAATAGCGTGGCGGCCATGAAGGCACCGGCGGAGGGCACGCTGCGGGGGATAGCCACCTTTCTGGCCACCTTCGGCATCGGCGTGGCGACCTACATCGCAATTGCCGACTCCGGCGGTGGCTCGCCGGTATGCATCGCCGGCGGCCATGGCTGCCAGACGGTCGCCGAAAGCTCTTACTCGCACCTCTTCGGCGTCAACATCGCGATCTTCGGCGTCCTCGGCTACGTCGTGCTCTTGACCAGCGCGTTGCTGCGCGGTGATGTGCCCCGCATGGCCGGCTTCCTCGTCGCCCTGGTCGGCTTCGGCTACAGCCTTTACCTGACCTACCTCGAGCTCTTCACGATCGACGCGATCTGCCAGTGGTGCGTCGCCAGCGCGGTGCTGATGACCCTGCTCTTCGTCACCAATTCAGCCCGCATGTTGGCCTACGTGGGGACCGAGCCATGAGCGGGCGCCGCGACCGCGAGGCGCGACGCGAAGAGCGCCTGCAGGAGGAACGGCAGGCTGGCGCCTCGGAGCGCCGCCAGCGCCTGATCAAGCTCGCCAGCGCCGCCGCCTTTCTCGTCCTGGTCGCGGTGGCAGTCCTGATCGTGATCAGCCAAAGCGAAAGCGACGGTGGTGACGCCGGCAACGTCGTCGAGGCCGAAGTCGTTGACCAGGAACTCGCCGGGATACCGCAGAAGGGCATGGTCCTTGGTGAGCCCAGTGCCGAGGTGCGCCTGCTCGAGTTTGCCGACCTGCAGTGCCCGGTCTGCAAGGGCTACTCCGAAGAAGTGCTGCCGCAGCTGATCGAGAACAAGGTGAAGAGCGGCGAAGCGAGGATCGACTTTCGTAACTTCACGATCATCGACGCCCAGTCGACGCCAGCCGGAGCCGCCGCGATCGCCGCCGGCGAACAGGGCCGGGGCTGGAACTTCGTCGAGGTCTTCTACCGCAACCAGGGCGCCGAGCGCTCGGGCTACGTCACCGACGAATTTCTCACCGCGATCGCCAGGGCCGCCGGCGTGCCCGACCTCGCCAAGTGGAACCGCGACCGCAAGAGCCGGCGCGTCGTCTCCGAGGTCGAAGCGACGAGCGCCGAAGCCGAAGAGCTCGGGTTCACCGGCACGCCGTCGTTTGCGATCGAAGGTCCCGGGACCCAAGCGGTGGAAGCCCTGGGCACGCCCGGGTCCGCCGCCGACCTCGAATCAGCGATCTCCGCCGCGAGCTGAGTGCCACCGAACGTCGCCCACGGCCGTTCCAGGCTTCTCAGTTGACATAACCACCATTATCGTGCGTTAGGTCGATTTGGCAGGGTCCCGCTCCGCTCTTAGACTGCCGTCCGCATGCGACTCCCCGTCTATGAGCCGGTCACCAAGGGCGTGCTGCTGGCGCTCTTCTCGGTGACGGTGGCAAGCATCGGCGCCGCGTTCTTCCTCGGCGCGGTTCCGCCCGTGTCGCCGGATCTACTGCAAAGTCTGGCCCTGATCGGCGCGATCCTGCTGCCGGCCTACGTCGTCGAGGTGATCTGGCTCGTCCCGCGCATGGGCCAAGGCGAAGAACTCGAAGAATGGCTCGGCTTCATCGTCGGTGCCACGATCGCCGACCTGCTGGCGATCGCCGTCGCCCTGCTCGGCGTCCAGCACCGTCTGGCGGGCCACTCCAACTCGATCGACGACCTCGGCCTCGCCTTCGTCGTCGTTTCAATCGTCGTGCTTGCCGGCACGCTGGTTGCTCAGCCGCTGCTGGCGCGCCGCTTCAGTGGGTCCGAGTCTGCTCCGGCTCCGGCTCTGCCCGCCGAGCCCCGCTAGGCGGAGACGGCGCTGCCGCGGACCAGCGGCCGCACGATCGGCGGCGTCTTCGGCAGCTCTCCCGACTCGACCCGCTCGAGCTTCAGCGGCGAGTCCTCGATCATGGCCACGGTGTCACGGTTGCAGTGACAGCCGTCGGCGAGGAAGCGCCAGGGCTTCTCGAGGCGGTCCTGCCAGGCGGCCAGGCCCGCCTCCTCGGCGCGCACGTGCTCGATGAAGAGCAGCTTGCCACCCGGCTTCAGCACCCGTGCCGCCTCCCGCAGCGCCAGCTCGGGGTCGGGCACCGTGCAGAGGACCAGGGTGAAGACGGCGGTGTCGAAGCTGTCGTCAGCGAAGGGAAGCTTCTGGGCCGAGGCCTCGAGGATCTCGACCCCTCCCCTGTCCGCGGCTTTTGCGCGAAGTTGTTTGATCATATGAGGGTCGGGCTCGACCATGACCAGCTCGCTTACCGCCTCGGGATAGAGGTCGAGATTGACGCCGGTCCCGGCACCCAAATCAACCGTCCTGCCTCTCGCCGCGGACAGGACCTGGCGCCGCATGTCCCGCAGCCCGTTCTCCTCGGTTGCCCTCAGCCCGCGGTCGTAGAGGGCTGCGAAGGCCCGGCCCCAGGTCGCGTCGTAGATGGCGCCCATCGCCCGGTATACGAAGGAATCCTGATTTGGGTTCAGGCGGCGTCGCGTTGGGACGGGGCCGTCTCCGGCTCGGACTCCGGCGCCCCCGGCTCGCTGGCTGCCGCGCGCTCCTCGTAGCGACGGCGGGCGCTGTGGTCGACTTCGGTCATCAGCTTGTCGACCTTCATCAGGCGGCCGATCCCCTCGCGCATGCTGCGCGGCAGGTTGGAGACGACCTTGAAGATGGCGCCGTTGACGCGCGGGACCCAGACGTCGAAGCGCGGCACTTCGAGCGCATCGACGATCTCGTCGGCGACGTCCTCGGCCTCAACCGTTCGAATCAGCCTCTGCCCCACGCCCGCAGTGAGTTCGGTATTGACCACGGTCGGCATCACGCAGGCGATCTCCACCCCGCTGCCGCGCAGCTCGCCCCGCGCGGCCTCGCTGATCCCGACCACGGCGTGCTTGGTGCCCGAGTAAGTGGCGATACCCGGGAAGCCGCCCTTGCCGGCCTGCGAGGCGAGATTGACGATGTGGCCGTGGCCGCGCGGCTGGAAGCGCTTGATCGCCAGCTGCATACCGACGATGACGCCGTAGATGTTGATGTCGAGCTGGCGCTTGAGCGAGTCGTCGGACTCCTCGGCGAAGGGCGTCACCGGCATGATCCCGGCGTTGTTGACGACCACGTCGAGCGGGCCGAGTTCGCGCTCGGCGGCGTCGAGGAAGCCGGCGAAGGAGCTGCGGTCGGTGACGTCGAGCGGCAGCGCAACCGTGCCGCCACCCAGCTCACCCGCCGTTTTCTCCGCCAGCTCGAGGTCGAGGTCGCCGATGGCGACGCGGCAGCCCTTGCGCACCAACGCCGTGGCCGTTGCCTTACCGATCCCCCGCGCACCGCCGGTGATCGCCACGACCTTGCCGTTGAGTGACTGCCGCTGCTTCGCCATCGGGTACCTCCTCCTCCGACGGCCCCTTAGGCCGCCGGCTTGTAGACGGTGACCACGGCGGCACCGCCGAGGCCGATGTTGTGCTGCAGGGCCAGCTTCGCGCCCTCGACCTGCCGCTTGTCCGCTTCACCGCGCAGCTGCCAGGTCAGTTCTGAGCACTGCGCCAGACCGGTCGCGCCCAGCGGGTGGCCCTTGGAGATCAACCCGCCCGAGGGGTTGACGACGACCTGACCGCCGAAGGTGGTCGCTTCTTCCTCGACCAGCTTGTGGGCCTCACCCTCGGCGGCGAAACCGAGCGCTTCATAGGTGATCAGCTCGTTGGCGCTGAAGCAGTCGTGCAGCTCGCAGACGTCGACTTCGCCGGCGGCGACGCCGGCCTCGGCGTAGGCCTCGTCGGCTGCCTGCTTCGACATGTCGGAACCGACGATCTTCATGCAGTCGGTGTCCTCGGCGAAGGTCGAGGAGAGGTCGGTGACCATCGACTGGCCGGCAATCTCGATCGCCCGGTCGCCGAGGCCGTGCTCTTCGACATAGCGCTCGGAGGCGACGATCGCGCAAGCCGAACCGTCGGAGGTCGGCGAGCACTGCAGCTTGGTCAGCGGGTCGTGGATCATCTTTGCCGCCTTGATGTCCTCGATCGTGTACTCGTCCTGGAACTGGGCGTAGGGGTTGTTGACCGAGTGCTTGTGGTTCTTCCAGCCGATCCAGGCGTAGTGATCGGGGTTGGAGCCGTACTTCTGCATGTGGTCGCGGCCGGCGTTGCCGAACATCTGCGGTGCCGGCGGCGACTGCTCGGGGTCGCGGATCTCGAACATCCGCATTGCGTGCTTGTCGAGCGCGTTGGTGCGGTCGGTGTACTTGACCCCGAGGCTCCCCGGCTCCATCTTCTCGAAGCCCAGCGCCAGGGCGCAATCGACGAGGCCGCCCTTGACCGCCTGGCGAGCGAGGAAGAGCGCCGAGGAGCCGGTCGAGCAGTTGTTGTTGACGTTGACCACTGGGATCCCGGTGAGGCCGAGCTGGTAGAGCGCCCGCTGACCGTAGGTCGAGTCGCCGTAGCAGTAGCCGGCGAAGGCCTGCTGCACGTCCTCATAAGGAATGCCGGCATCGGCGAGCGCCTTCTCCCCCGCCTCCTTTGCCCAGTCCGGGTAGTCGCCCTCCTTCGAGCCGGGCTTCTCGAACTTGGTCATCCCGACCCCGATCACGAACGTGCGGTTGCTCAAAGTCTGCTCCTGTGTCGCCGCGAACGCCTGTCGCGGTTTGGCTGGTCAGCCAGTAAATCTACCGGGATTGGCCAGCGGCACTGGCTTGCTGCTTTGGGTTGGGCCAGAGCAGGAAGGCGGCGCCGGCAATGAGGATGCCGAGCACGGTGCCGAGCGCCCGCTCGCCGGCGGCATGGAAGGCGGTCTCGCCGATCGAGTCGGCGAGCAGCACGGCGTATGTGGTGATCGCGGCGGTGAAGAGCGCGTACTGGACGGTGAGCAGGCCGTAGGCGAACCCGGTCGCGATCGTCAGGCAGACGGCGATCGCGATCTCGTTGCCGCGCAGTCCCTCGGCGAGTGCGGTGGCGATGACGAGCCCGATCGCGGTGCCGATCGCGCGCAGGGCAAGGCGGCGATGGGTCTCGTCCTCCTGGGGACGCATGACGAAGAGGATGGTCAGCGGGATCCAGAAGCCGTGTTCGTGGATGCCGAGCAACCAGTAGAGGGCGACGCCGGCTCCCAGCGCGCCGCCGAAGCGCAGGCCGTGGCGGAAGCTGGTCGAGCGCAGGGTGAAGTTGTGGCGCAGGGCGCGGCGAGCCGCCGGCCAGTCCCAGCCGCTCTCCCCTCCCTGCTCCTTGCGGTCGCCGACTGCCCAGACGCAGAGCGAAAACACCGCCTGCAGGAGACCACCGGCGGTGGCCAGTAGCAACGCCGGCATCGCGTCGCCGAGGTCGAGCGGCAGGTCCTGCGCGATCAACAGCGACAGCGCCACCGAGAGACCCGCGATCGCAAGTCGCAGTGAGACCGCGAAACAGTAGCCGGCCAGGGCGCCGACCGCTGCCATCGCCGCGACGGCGAGGAAAGCGTTGGATCCGGTCAGCACGCCGAGGACGGCGGCGATGCCGATCAGCGGCGCGACCGCCGCTTGCCACGCCGCTCGCGGCCCGGCCGGCGCGTCCATCGCCGGGAAGCCGGCCAGCAGGGCACCGGTGCCGATCGCGCCCTTGCTCGGGCTATCGAGCCCCAGCTCGAGGATCAGCGCCAGGCCGACCGGCAAGGCGATGAGGAAACCGCGACGCAGCGCCGGACCCGGCTCGCTGGGTCCGATCGCGAACAATGGCGCGGCGCGCAGCCTCTGCCTGGCCCCGCTGGCGTTGAACAGTTCCACGGCCGTGCAGTCTCGCCGTGCTCGCGGCGGCAGCGCAAGTCAATCCATGCCGCGCCTCGAGCCACCATGCCCCAAGTACTCTGGATGGTCGTGATCCTCGCCGAGCTGAGCTCCGACCCCGCCGCCGGCGTCGGCATCTTCGCCGCCCTGGCGGCGGGGGTTGTCTCCTTCCTTTCGCCCTGCGTGCTGCCGCTCGTGCCCGGCTACCTATCGGCTGTCAGTGGCGTCTCGGCCAACGAGCTCGAGAGCGCGGGGTGGCGGCGCATTCTCGGGCCCAGCCTGCTCTTCGTCGCCAGCTTCTCGGCGATCTTCGTTGCCGAGGGACTGACGGCGACGGCGCTTGGCTCCGCCTTTCAGGACCACGAAGAGCTGCTCAGCAAGATCGCCGCGGCGCTGATCATCGCCATGGGTGTCCTCTTCGTCGCCTCGCTCTTCGTCACCCGCCTCAATCGCGAGTGGCACGTCGACGCGCTGCTGGAGCGTGCCGGTAAGGGCGGGCCGATCGTCGCTGGCGCCGCCTTCGCGATCGCCTGGACGCCCTGCATCGGCCCCACCCTGGGCGCGATCCTGACCGCTGCCTCGCTCTCCGGCTCGGCCGCCCACGGCGCCCTGCTGCTGGTCGTCTACTCGGCCGGCCTGGCGATCCCATTCCTGCTGACGGCGATCGCCTTCTCGCGGATGACCACCGCTTTCACCGTGGTCAAGCGCCACTACCAGGCGATCGTCGCCACCGGCGGCGTGATCCTGATCGCGATGGGTGTGCTGATCTGGACCAACGAGCTGACCCAGCTCAACGCCGACGCCCAGAGCTGGCTCAGCGGTCTCGGCCTCGACTTCTGGAACAGCGTCTGAGCGTAAGGCTCAGACGACGCCTGCCGCAGCGTTTGAAACTGCTTCCTTTTTCTTTTCGATCGAGGTGATCATGTCGTGCAGCGGCTTGGTCCCACCGGTGATGATCAGCGCGGTGATGAAGACGTCGAGGCCGCGGAGCAGCTTGTCCCCGGTGCTGTCAAAGACCCATTTTGCGCTCTCGCCCGAGCCCTCCATCGCTCCGAGTTTGATCCCCATCGTCTCCAAGAAGTAGAGGCCGAACAACGAGCTGAGGAAAATCCCGGTGAGCACCGCGATCCCGAAGGCGATCAGCACCCGATCCGCTTTTTCGCGCGCTTTCCTCTGCTCGGGGGTCTCCGTCTCGGAGTCGCCCTCCTCTTTTTTTGCCACCTCTTTCTTGGCGTAGGGCGGCAGGACGAGCATCAGCGGCTCCAAGAACCGCTCCAGCGCGCCGGCAATAACGATGAAGGCGGCGAAGAGGGCGAAATCGACGCTCGACTGGAACGGTGGGTTGTGCGAGATTTCGCCCAGGCCAGCGCCGAACAGGCACCAGAGCAGGCCGACGAGCATCGCCGACCCCGCAACTATCTTCGCCCAGGTGTCGGCCGCTTCTGCGCCGGTGAGGGGGATCAGGGCTTCGTCCCCATCAGTGTCCTCTTTCCCCGTGTCCGCTTTACCGGGGTCAGCCGGCTCTACCTGGGGTTTCGCCTCGTCTACTTTGACCGGCACGTCATTCATGCCGATGAACCTATGAGGCAGACGTAGCTTTTGTCAAGCTTTCCTATTTAGTCGATGTAAGTTCTGCCAACAGTCGGGGGGCCCATCGGGCCCACCGTCTCGATCTCCTGGCCGATCGCCTCGGTCTCCTCCAGGCCCTCGCCGTCGATGTCGCGCGAGCAGACGATGCGGAAGCGTCCGGTGCCGATCTCCGCGTCCGGCACCACCGGCAGGCCGCGAATGTGATCCCAACCCAAGCGTTCGACCTCAAACGGGTTCATCCGCACCTCGGCCGCCGGAAAGGGGCAATTCGAGTTGTGCTGGTCGATCGCCTTTGAGATCGCCTCGAGGTTCTTCGCCTCAGGAGAAGCCATCGGCCGAAGTGTAGAACGACCTATCCGTTGCCGGTGTCATTCTCGTTTCTTCGATGAACAGGAAATCCCGATGAAACTTGAGACGGTGAGGGCCACGCTTGAAAGCGCCCGAGCTGATGTCGAAGCCGAGGACGATCGCATGAAGGTCCTTGACGGCAAGTTGAACACTCTCGCCACTTTTTCAGGATTGAGCGTGTCGATCAGCGCGTCGCTGGGCGCCAACGTCTTGGCAAGCGGAGGGCTCAGCAGCGCCTATTCGATCGCGCTCGGGCTTGCCCTCACCGTGGCGGCCCTCTTGCTGTTCCTCACCGCCATTACCGCGTTTCAAGGACTCCGTCCGAAGGAGTACAAGGGCCTCACTCTGGATGCCGCGAGGTCTCGCGTCACGCCGCGTCGCTTGGGCGAAGAGCCCGAGATGGCTCTGGCCATAATGGCATCGACCTATTACACCGACGTTTTGCCATCGGCAAGAGCAGCAAACGGTGTCAAGCTTGACAAGGTCAGCAAGGCCTTCCAGTATGCTCGTCTCGGATTGATCGGTTTGATTGTTTCCATTCTTGTAACCACACTCGGATCTGTAGAGAGCCAGAAAGACACAAATGGGCGAGATTCAGCAGGGTGCGAAATCACCACAGCAGGATCAGCCAGCTTCCGAGGAGACCCCGAGCAATCTGGATCATCCCGTGCCGGGCGATGCAACTGAGCACATCGAGAAGGGCCTCAAGGAAGAGGATCTGGAGCAGAGATGACTGAACCGGACCCAGATCAGCCAATTCAGCCTGACAAAACCGAATCGGCGGAAATGAACGACGAACCCGATGCGGATGTCGATCTTCCCGTTGAGGGAGACCCGACCGAGATCGTGCCACTCAGTATTGATCCCGATAAGGACAGCATCAACCTCGCGACGCCTCCGCCCTCCAACATGGGCTAAGTGAATTGCGCTAAGCGAGCGCTAGGGCTGACCCCGAGCCGAGGGTAATCGCCGTCCCCTCTCCCTCCTACCATCGGGCCGTGGCCTTTGAGCGGACCGTTGCGCACCTCGACATGGACGCCTTTTACGCGTCGGTCGAGCTGCGGCGCCGGCCGGAGCTGAAGGGGAAGCCGGTTGTCGTCTGTGGCTCGGGGCCGCGGGCCGTGGTGACGACGGCCAGTTACGAGGCGCGCAAGCTGGCCGGGATCCACTCGGCGATGCCGGCCGCCGTGGCGCGGCGGCGGCTGCCGGACGCGGTCTACCTGCAACCGGACTTCACGGCCTACCGCGGGGCGTCGGTCGAGGTGATGGCGGTGCTGCGCCGCAACGCCGAGACGGTCGAGGTTGTCGGGCTCGACGAGGCCTACGTCGACCTGACCGGGATCTTCTCGCCGAAGGCGGCGATGCGCCGGATCGCGACGGAGATCCGCTCCGAGACCGGGCTCACTTGCTCGATCGGCATCTCCGAGAGCCGCATGCTGGCCAAGATCACCAGCGAGCTCGGCAAGCCGGCGGGCCTGGTGGTGCTCTCGCGCGAGGAAGCGTTGGAGCGATTCGCGGTCGAATCCCCGGGCCTGATTCCCGGGATCGGGCCGAAGACCGTGAGCAAGCTCGAGGCGATGGGCATTCGCACCCTGGCCGACCTGCGCGCGCAGGACCCGGTGGCGCTCGAGCAATCGTTCGGGCCGCGGCAGGGTCGCTGGCTGCATCGCCGCGCCCATCTCGAAGACGAGACGCCGGTCACGGTGGAGCGCGAGACCAAGTCGCAATCGGCGGAGACCACCTTCGACGTCGACGTCAGCGACCGAGGTGAGATCGAGGCCCACCTGGCCCAGCTCGCCGAGGAGCTCTGCCGGCGCCTGCGCAAGCGCGAGCTGCAGGGCCGCACGATCGGGATCAAGGTGCGGCTCGATGACTGGACCAACGTCACCCGCTCGCACACGGTTGAGGCGCCGACCAACGACCCCGCCGTGGTCCGTCCCGTCGCCCTCGACCTCCTGCGCGCCTACGACCCACCGCGGCCGGTGCGCTTGCTAGGCGTCCGGGTCGCCGCCTTCGACAGCGGTGAGACGGCCGAGGTCGAGCTCCCTGGAGAGCGCGACCAGATGCAACTGGGCCTCACCGCCTAGGGCATTCACCGCTGCTTCGCAGGAGCTCTTGTTTCGTGTGCGAAGATTGCTCGGGTGAGTAGCGACCGGCTGACTGGGCTCGATTCATCTTTTCTGCACATGGAGCGCGCCGGCGCTCACATGCACGTCGCCTCGACCAGCATCTTCGCGGGCTCGGCGCCGAGCATCGGCGAGTTTCGCGACCACATCTCCTCGCGGCTGCACCTGGTGCCGCGCTTCCGCCAGAAGCTGCGCTTCGTCCCCTTCGGCCAGGGCCGGCCGGTCTGGGTTGACGACCCCCACCTCAACCTCGAGTACCACGTGCGCCAGACCGCGCTGCCGGCGCCGGGCTCCGAGGAGCAGCTGCGCAATCTCGCGGCGCGGATCTTCTCCCAGCAGCTCGACCGCAGCAAGCCGCTCTGGGAGCTCTGGCTGGTCGAGGGGCTCGACGGTGACCGCTTCGCGATCGTCGGCAAGAGCCATCACGCGCTCGTCGACGGCATCTCCGGGGTCGACATCACCACCGTGCTCTTCGACGTCGAGCAGGAACCGGCCAACCCACCGATGCTGCCGCCGAAGTGGGCGCCCCGGCCCGAGCCGACCGATTTCAAGCTGCTCAGCGACTCCCTGCGCGAGCGCGCCACCAGCCCGCAGGAGTTCGTCCGCGGGGTGCGCGCGGCGCTGCGCGGGCCGCGCCAGGTCCTGCGCGGGGTGGGCGCGACGAGCAAAGTGATCAGCGCCGGCATCGCAGCACCCTCGACCCCGTTCAACGTCGAGATCGGGCCCCACCGGCGCGTTGCCTTCGTGCGCAGTGACCTCGCCGCGCTGAAGCAGATCAAGAACCAGCACGGCGGCACGGTCAACGACGTGATTCTTTCGGTCGTCGCTGGTGCGATCGGCAACTACCTGCGCGCTCGTGGTCACGACACCGAGGACCTCGAGATGCGGGCACTGGTCCCGGTCAGTGTGCGCGCCGAGGAGGAGCGGGGCGCGCTCGGCAACCGCATCTCGGCGATGATGGCGCCGCTGCCGATCTGGTGCGAGGACCCGGTTCAGCGGCTGCACCTGGTGACCGAGATCATGGGCGACCTCAAGGGCTCCGGTCAGGCGGTCGGTGCCGAGATCCTCACCCGCATCGTCGACTTCGCGCCGACCACGATCGCCTCGCAGGCCGCTCGCCTGCAGCCGGCGCAGCGCTTTTTCAACCTCGTCGTCACCAACGTGCCCGGTCCCCAGTTCCCGCTCTTCGTGCTGGGACGGCAAATGGAGTCGATCTTCCCGATGGTGCCGCTGGCCCGCCGCCAGGCGCTCTGCGTCGGAATCATGTCCTACAACGGCCAGGTCGACTTCGGCCTGATCGGCGACTACGACGCGATGGCGGATCTAGAGAGCTTCGGCCTCGACCTCGAGGGGGCGATCGCCGAGATCGCCGGCGCCGCGGCCACCGGGACTCAGGGCAGCAGCCGCGCTGAGACGCGGAACGGCGCGCTGTCGGTCAAGTAGGCCCAGTCGAGCCGGCGGGCGCTGAAGCCTGAGGCGCTGGTGTCGGCGTTGACCACCACCGCCGTCAGCCGCTCGAAGCGACCGGGGTTGGCCAGGTGGACGAGCAGCGGGCCGCCGTTCCGCCTGAAGTCGAATCCGCTGACCACCCGACCTTTGCGCTCGCTGCCACTGCGACCGACCAGGGCGAGACCGGCCGCGACTCCGAGCGGCGCGCTCGCCTTGACGAGGACTGCTCGCCCGCTGGCGGCGTGCACGTGGAGCAGCTGGAAGGTCGTGTGGTTGAGGCTGCGATCGAGCACGCGGCCGCTCAGCGGCAGGCTGCCCTGACGGGCGACGTCGGGGTAGCTGTCGGCCTCGCCGAAGACGGAGTCGGTTCGCCACTCGGGGAGGTCGCTGGCGAAGCGGGCGAAGTCGCGACTGAAGTTCGAGCCGCCGGCCGCCTCGATCGCTGAGTTGTAAGCGGAGACCGAGAACCCGCCGGGCTTCGTCTGCACCGCCCGCGCCCAGGCCCTTCGCACGATCGCGCGCCCGTAGTGGTGCGCCAGCCACTCGTTCCAGACCGCCGAGCCGTACTCCTTGATCGAGTTCGCGGTCAGCGGCGTCTCAAAGCGCTTGACCCAGCGACGCACGTAGCGCCGGTAATCGTTGATGTCGTCGTAGACCTCGTCCTCCATCCAGACGGCACTCGACTCGGCGAACCAGGCGTCCTGGTAGGCGTCGTATCCGAACTGGAGGATGTGGTTGTACTCGTGGGCGAGCGTCACCTCGAGGTCGTCCTCCGCCGTGGTGCCGGGGAACTCGCGCGGGTCGTAGTCGTTGTCGAGCACCAGGTAGCCGTGCAGGTGACGGGGCAGCCGGTGTGCCTTCGTGCCCTGGCCGCGGTCCGGGGCGGCGTAGCCGAAGAGGGCGCCGCCGATCTGGTCCAGGTAGACGTCGGTCTTGCCGCGCCCCCCGCCCTTGCGACCGTCGGACTTCGGCTCGCGCCAGCCGAGCTCCTCGTTCTCGATCGAGTGGACGTGTTCGGCGACCTCCTGCACACGGGTGACGTAGTCAGGGACTCCATCACCGTCAGCGTCGGCCAAGGAAGGGGCGTCGATTCCATCGGCCACCCAGTGGACGCAGAAGTGGCGCGTGCAGGAAGGTGAGCGCGGCGCCTCCGGCACCGTGTAGGCATTGCGGTTGGGGTCCGGGCGGTCGGTGGGCCGCGCGACCGGGGCGCGAAAGACCCATTGATCGCCGGCGCTGGCGCTCGCGGGCACGACAGCGAGAACGGCCACGAACGCCAGCGATACGCCTATCGACCGCCAGCGCGTGCGCACTCCGAGCAATCTACATCGAGCCCAGGCGCCTGCGACGCTGCCCGGCGGCGATACTTCAGCCGTGAGCTCCCCGAGGATGCCGGCTTGCGCGTAGCCCTGGCCCAGATCGACCCGACCGTCGGCGACATCGACGGCAACGCGGCGAAGATCGCCGAGTGGATCGCGCGCGCCGAAGCCGAGGGAGCGACGCTGACGATCTTCCCCGAGCTCTGCATCCCCGGCTACCCCGCCGAGGACCTCTACCTGAAGCGGCACTTCGTCGCGGCGAACCAGCGTGCAGTCGAGGAGCTTGCCGCCGGTGTCCGCGGAACGACCGCGCTCGTCGGCTTTGCCGAGCCGGTCGCCGGCGGCGGCGACTTCCGCCATGCCCATAACTCGCTCGCCGTGCTCGCCGACGGGGCCGTGCAGGCGGTCTACCGCAAGAACCGCCTGCCCAACTACTCCGTCTTCGACGAGCAGCGCTATTTCGTCCCGGGTGAGGAGCCGGCGTCGATCGACCTCGCCGGCACCCGGGTCGGCCTGACGATCTGCGAGGACGTCTGGGCGCCGGGGCCGCCGGCGTCGAGCGAGGCGGCCGCGGGAGCGAGCTTGATCGCCAACCCGTCGGGCTCGCCGTATCACCGCGGCAAGGGACGGGAGCGCGAAACGATGTTCACCGAGCGCGCCCGCGCCTACGGTGCTGCGTTCGCCTTCTGCAACCTCGTCGGCGGCCAGGACGAGCTGGTCTTTGACGGGCACAGCCTCGTCGTCGACGCGGAGGGCGACATCTTGGCTCGCGGCGCCCAGTTCGAGGAGGAGCTGCTGGTCTGCGAGCTGCCCTCCCCCGCGCCGGCCGATCTGCGTGCGCCGCTCTCCGATATCGCCGAGGTCTACGCCGCGCTGACGCTCGGCCTGCGCGACTACGTCCGCAAGAACGGCTTTCGCCGGGTCGGGGTCGCTCTCTCCGGCGGAATCGACTCGGCCCTGGTTGCCCTGCTCGCCGTCGATGCGCTCGGGCCCGAGAACGTCAGTTGCGTGGTCATGCCCTCGCCGCATTCAAGCCTTGAAACACAGCAGGACGCGCGGAATATCGGCTCCAACCTCGGGGTCGAGCTGCTCGAGATCCCGATCGAGGCGGCGATGGCGGAGTACGAGAGCGCCCTGGCGGACTCGTTCGGCAACACCGATGGGGCCGCTGACGCCGAGGAGTCGCTGCCGCGTGACCCGACGCGGCCCTCGCAGCCCGACTTGGCCGCCGAGAACATCCAGGCGCGGATCCGCGGCAACATGATGATGGCGCTCTCCAACAAGCACGGCTGGCTGATCCTGACCACGGGCAACAAGAGCGAGATGTCGGTCGGCTACGCGACGCTCTACGGCGACATGGCCGGCGGCTTCGCGGCGATCAAGGACGTGCCGAAGACGCTCGTCTACGACCTGGTGCGTCACCGCAATCAGAGCGCCGGCCGCGAGCTGATCCCCGCCTCGGTGCTCGAGCGGGCTCCCTCGGCCGAGCTGCGCCCCGACCAGCTCGACAGCGACTCGCTGCCGCCCTACGAGCTGCTCGACCGCATCCTCGAGTCCTACGTCGAGCGCGACGAGGGCCGCGAGGAGATGATCGCCGCCGGCCTGCCCGCCGATGTGGTCGACGAGGTCGTGCGCATGGTCGATCGCTCCGAGTACAAGCGCCGCCAGGCGGCGCCGGGTATTCGAATCACGCCGAAGGCGTTCGGCCGCGACCGGCGGCTGCCGATCACCAACCGCTTCAGCGGTTAGTCGCGCTGCGGGATCGGCCGCACCGCGATCGTCATCTGAGCGAGAGCGCAGAGGCGATCCTCGGCGTCGCGAACCTCGGCGTCCCAGACCCACGTGGTGCGGCCGCGGTGGCGGGCCTTGGCCTGGACTTCGGCGTGCCCCTCGGTGACCGGCCGGATGAAGCTGACGCTGATCGACTGGCCCATCGCCATCATCCCCTCGCCCATGACTGCCAGGGCGGTTGCGCGCGAGCAGACGCTCTCGACCAAAGTGGACATCACACCGCCGTGCAGGAGGCCGACCGGCTGGCGCAGCTCGTCGCGCATCGGCACCCGCACCCGGGCATGGTCCGGATCGTCGTCCAGCCATTCCGTGCCCAGGAGGGCGTCGAAGTGCGAAAGCGGCCCGCGTGGGTCGTCGGCCATCGGCGCCAGCTTAACCTCAGGCACGCCTCTCCGGGGGGTGGCTCGCGTAGGCTTCCCGCGGTGGGGTTGACGGACGACCAGAAGGCGATGCTTCGCCTCCTCGCGCAGCGCGAGGAGGGCTACGACGACATGGCGGCGCTGATGGGCATCAGCGTCGAGGAAGTGCGTGAGCGGGTCAAGGAGGCGCTCTCCGAGGTTGACGAGCCGCCCGCAGTTGAGGAGGAGCCGGCACCGCCGCCTGCGCCAGCGGTTCCCGAGCCCCCGGCACCGGCGGAGAAGCCCCAGCCCGTCGCCGAGGGCTCCGTCGTGCCGGACCCGGCTCCCGCGGCGCCTGCCCCGCCGCGGCCCGCCGGCAAGCGCTCGGGCCGGATTCCCAGCCCCAAGGTGCCCAAAGACCGCGGCGCCCTGATTGGGATCGGCGCCGGCATCCTCGTTGTCCTCGCCCTGGTGATCGTGCTGATCGTCGGTGGCGACGGCGGTGGCTCCGAGCCGACAACCACGTCGGGTGAACAGAGCCTGGCTGAAAACGCCGACGCGCCAGCTGAAAACGAGAACCTGACCCAGGCCGTGCTGAGTGCCGACGATGACAGTGACGCCAGCGGTCAGGCGATCTTCGGCCGCTTCAAGAAAAAGGTCCTGCTGCAGGTCACCGGCGAAGGGCTCGAACCCTCAGCCGACGGCGAGTCTTATGCCGTCTGGCTCTCGCACTCAGGCGATGCGATGGTGCCGGTCGGCACCGCCAAGGTCGATGACTCCGGCCAGCTCGCCGCCCGCTTCGAAGTGCCGGCCGCGGTGCTGGTCCTCGTCGCCCGCGCTGCCTTCGACGAGATCGAAGTCACCCGCACCTCCGACAGTCGCCTCAACGTCGCGGTCGCCAAGGCGCGCAAATCCGAAAGCGAATCGACTTATAAGGGCACCCCAGTGCTCAGCGGCAAGATCACCGGTCCCCTGGTCGGCGCCGGCAAATAAGGCTCGGCTGATCCCGACCAGCGCATCTCTGCGTCCTCGGTCGCTCACGTGCAGAGCACGCTTCGCTCCCTGCGTCCTTGATCTGCTTGGTCGGGATCAGCCGAGAAGCTTGCCGGGGTTCATGATCCCGGCGGGGTCTAGCTGCTGCTTGACCGCGCGCAGCACGTCCAGGCCCGTGGCCCCGACCTCGGCCTCCATGTAGGGCGCGTGGTCGCGGCCGACGGCGTGGTGATGGGTGATCGTGCCGCCGCTGGCGACGATCGCCTCGCAGGCGGCGCGCTTGACCCCGCGCCAGTGCTCGACTTCAGCGCCCGGGCGCGAACGGGAGATGAAGGTGAAGTACAGCGATGCTCCATCTGGGTAGGCATGCGAGAGGTGGCAGAAGACCAGGCCCGGGGTCCCCTGCTCGGCAAGCGAGCTGCGGATCGCGCCGCCGACCGCCCCGTGCAGCGTCGCCAGCTCACTCCAGGTGTGCGAGGTCTCGAGCGTCTCGACCATTGCCCCCATGCTCATCAGTGTGTCGCGCAGGTAGGGCCCCTGATAGCGGCCGTGCTCCCAGGAGTTGCCAGCCGATCGCCCGAGGTAGACGGCGCCGCCGCGGCGCAGCTCGCGCACGCTGAGTGCCCGGCGCCGCGCTACAGGCTCTTCATCGCCCTCGAGGCCGACGATGAGCAAACAGCCACCGCGGCGTTTGCGCAGGCCGAGGTAGCCGCCGAAGAGGCTGCCGGTAACACCGCGAGGCCCGGAGAGCGCCAGCGAGACCTCGGTCTCCTCCTCGTCGGAGACGCGGATCACGTCCGGCAAGCCGGGTCCCTGGGCAAGCGCGCGGACGATCTCCGCTCCCGCCTCGAAGCTCTCCGCCATCCAGGCCTCGTAGCGGCGCTGCTTGGGAGCGGGCCGCACCCGCACGGTCACGTCCGGGATCACCCCGAAGGAGCCCTCGGAGCCGATCACCAGCTCACGCAGGGCCGGCCCGGCCGCGGTGTGCGGTGTCTCGAGGGTTCGCAAATCACCCGCCGGCGCGATCAGGCGTACGGAGCTGACCAGCGAGTCGAACCGTCCGTAGCCGCTCGAGGCCTGCCCAGCCGAGCGGGTGGCGGCGAAGCCACCGATCGTCGCGTACTCGAAGGACTGCGGATAGTGGCCGAGGACCAAGCCGTGCTTGCCGAGCTCTGCTTCGGCCTCGGGACCGCGCAGGCCGGCGCCGAGGCGCGCCGTCAGCGAACGGGGATCGACCTCGACATTTCGCAGCCGAGCCAAATCGAGGCTGATTACCCGATCGCTCGATCCCCGCAGCGGCTCAACGCCACCGACCACGCTTGTCCCGCCGCCAAACGGGATAACCGCAACGCCCTCCGTCGCGCAGAGCTCCAAAACGCGTTTCACCTCGGCGCCGTTGGCCGGGAGCACGACCGCGTCGGGGGCCGCATCGAGCTTCCCGGAGCGCAGGCGAGCGAGGTCGAGGTAACCGCAGCCGGTGGCGTGGCGCAGGCGATCCTCGGGGCCGGTGAAAACGTGCTCCCTGCCGACCGCCTCGGCCAGCGCCGGGGGCAGCGGTTGGGCCGGGGGCAGGCCAAAGCCGTCGAGCTGAGGCAACGGGGGCGCCGGCTGCATCTCCCCGATCCGCGCGCGCAGGGTCGCCAGCGCCGGGCCGTCGAGCTCGGGCACGATCGAGGGGTCACCCCACCCCCACCACTTCGAGTCGCGGCGCGGGCTGTTCACGTCAGCGCCCGCTCGAGCCCGTCCAGCGCTTCCTCGAGCAGCACTCCCTGACCGCGCCTCATCATCGGTGAGCCAAGTCGCGAGAGGCCACGAAGCGACTGCACGGCGCTGATCGCCACCTCGGTGCCGGGCTCGGCATCGCGCAGGTTCAGGTCGATTGCATAGCGCCGCAGGTGTCGCTCGAACGGCGTACCGGCGAGCTGCTGCTCCCAGCCGAAGCGCTCACCACTGATCGACTCGGTGCAGCGGAAGTCGGCCCGCACCCCACGGCCCTCTGCCGTCCCCAGCACCTTTGTCCACTGCAACCCGACACCCTCCCCCTCGACGCTCTCAACCCTCATCGTCCGCGGCCACCAGCGCGCCAAGCTGTAGGGATCCGAGATCAGATCCCACACCTCCGTGGTGTCAGCGGAGATCTGTCTTTTTCTAGTTATTCGAGGCATCGATCAGGGGCGCGAGGGTCAAGTCTGGCAAGGACGCAGGGAGCGCGGCGTGCACTCGCACGCGAGCGACCGAGGACGCCGCCAGGCGCCGCACCCTCGCGTCCCTAATCGCCGGCGAGGCGGCGGAGGTCCCGGACCAAGAGCAGGTGCTTGAGGTGGCTGACGGTTGCGGCCAGGCTCTCCAGGCTCTCCAGCGCCTCTTTACGGCGATCGGGATTGCGCGAGCGCAGCGAAGGGCCGAGCAGCGCTTCGAGCAGGTTTGCCTCGCGATCCGCCGAGGAGCGGAAGACGCGCAGGTTGCGAGCGCCGACCCCAAAGCGCGAGAGCTCATTGGCGGCGCGCACGACTTCGCGATCGGTCTCGTCATAGACAATCTTGCCCTCGCGTTTCTCGGGCGCGACGATGCCGAAGTTCTCCAGCTCGGAGATCAGCTCCTCGCGGGCGCCGGTCTCCTCGATCACCTCCTCGAGCGTCAGGTAGGCGCGCGAGGTGTTGACCAGGATCGCCCGTCGCACAGCTCCACTCGAGGGTCGCTTGTCCGAGCTGCCGCCGGACGGGGCGAAGTCGCCGCCGGCCGCCAGCTCCTGGCGGATCACCCGCAACGGCAGGAACTCGTCGCGCTGCAGGCGCAGGATCGTGCGCAGCCGTTCGACGTCGGACTGGCTGTAGAGGCGGTAGCCACCGGCCGTGCGCCGCGGCGTCAAGAGCTTTTGGTCCTCGAGGTAGCGGATCTTCGAGATCGAGACGTCGTCGAACTCGCTCTGCAGGATCTTGCAGACGGCGCCGATCGTCAGTGCCTTGCGCGGACGAGAGTCGCGCTGGCGGGTATGTGCTTGCTCGGAGACCGCCATCCCTACTTCTCCAGGTAGCTGAGCTTGTACTTGCCGACCTGGATCTCATCGCCGTCGGCAAGGCGGTGCGACTCGATCCGACGGCGGTTGACGTAGGTGCCGTTGAGCGAGCCGAGGTCATCGATGTAGAGGCCGTCCCGGCGCCGCACGAGCAGGGCGTGATTGCGGGAGACGGTGACGTCGTCGAGAAAGACGCCGGCGTCGGGGCTGCGGCCGATGCTGACCCGGTCCTCGCTGAGTGGAAAGCTCTCGCCGGCGCGGCCGCCGCCGGCGCGAATCACCAGGGCGGCGCCGCTGCGCTCGACCGTCTCGTCGATGTCGACCGGCTGCATCTCGCCGGTGTCGTCGACGGTGTAGGTCATCGTCGTCGGTTCATCGCCGCCCTCGCCCTCCGCCGGGCCGCCGACGAAGGCGCCGCACTTCTGGCAGTAGTTGGCTCCCTCGGGGTTGACGAACCCGCATTCGGGACAGTGGACGGCCATCGTGCTCGCTCCGCTCAGGCGGCGGGCTCGTCCTCTGAGGACGGCTGTTTGCCGGCCAGGATCTCGGTCAGCTGCGCGACGTCATCGCCGGAGAAGAGCGACTCGCCCTGCTCGCGCTTCTGCCGCAGCCGGTTGACCAGCTCCGCCCGAAGGATGTCGATCTTGCCGTGCAGGACGCGCCGCTTGTAGGAGATCTCGTTCTCCTCCTCCGTGAGCTTGTCGATCAGGTCCTTCAGCTCCTCATCGCTGAGTGAACCCAAATCGGGAAAAGTGTCCTCCATCTCGCTCCTTCTTTGCGGGTATGGCCCCTGCTGAGGGCCGGTCCGAACGGATTATAGGTCCGCCAGCCCAAGGTTCAACTGAAGGTTGAAGGTTTACTGCCCGTGAGCGCCGTCTTGCAAACCTTTGCGGCGGACTTCCCGAACTCCGGTCTGGGCGTAAAGCGCGGTGGCGACAATCGCCAAGCCGAGTCCGACGATCAGCAGCGCCGCCGGCACCCAGCCGGGCAAGACCATGGCGAAGAAGATGCCGCCCATGATCGGGAAGACCGAGATCCGCCCTGGCCAGTTGACCCGGATCTCGACCCCGTGGCGCAAGCCGTACTGAGCGAGGATGAGCATCGCTACCTCGCGGGCGGCGAGCAAGGCCAGCGCCCAGCGCGGCAGCAACTCGAAATGCCAGCAGACCACGGCGCCGGAGAGGATCGTCAGGCGGTCGACCAGCGGGTCGAGGATCGAGCCGAGGCGGCTGTACTGGCCGGTGACCCGGGCGAGGAAGCCGTCGAGGTAGTCGCCGGCGGCAATCAGCCAGAAGACGATTGCGGCCGGTGCGCTGCGACCGTCACCGGATTCGAAGGCGAGCCAGAGGAAAAGCGGTAGAGCCGCAAGCCGCAGGTAACCGACGGCGTTGGGGATGGTCCAGGGGTTGAGGGGTTCGCCCTTCTGCACCTGGCGTGGCGGTGGACCACTGCGGTCGAGACCGAAGAGCCGGCGGACCCGGCCGCGACCGAAGGGGGCCTTACCAGCCATCGCTGGCCCGGAGGAGCGCCTGGGCCTGTGCGGTCGCCTCCTCCACGGGCAGCTTGTGCTCGGCGCCGGAGCCGCGCTCGCTGGCCTCGACCACGCCTTCGGCCAGGCCGCGGCGGCCGACCACGATTCGCAGTGGGCAACCGATCAGCTCGGCATCCGTCAGCTTCTCCCCCGCCCCGGCTTCGCGCTCGTCGTAGAGCACCTCGAGGCCGGCCGCTCGCAGCTCGTCGTAGAGCTCGTCGGCCTTGACCCTCTCCTCGTCACCGGCCTTCTTGGCCAGCGAGACGAGGTGCACCTGCCAGGGAGCGATTGCCGCCGGCCAGACGATGCCGCGCTCGTCGGCGCCTTGCTCGATCGCCGCGGCGAGGATTCGCGCCGGGCCGATGCCGTAGCAGCCCATCACGATCGGCCGCTCCACACCGGCGTCGTCGAGGAAAGTGGCGCCGAGTGGCTCCGAGTAGCGGGTGCCGAGCTTGAAGATGTTGCCGACCTCGATCGCCGGCTCGATCTCGATCGTGCCACCCCCGGGCGCGGTGTCGCCGGCCTCGACCGCGCGCACGTCGAGCTCCTCGAACTCGAAGTCGCGGCCGGGCCTGATACCCCGCAGGTGGGTGTCGGGTCGGTTGGCGCCGCTGACGTAGGAGTCGCCGTCGATCGCGGCGTCCTTGATGATCGGTTGCGCGATGCCGATCGGGCCGATGTAGCCGACCGGGCCCAGCTCGCTCTCGATCTCATCCGGGCGGGCCTGGCGAAAGTCGGCGCCGAGCGCGTTGCGCAGCTTGATCTCGTTGAGGCGGTGATCGCCGCGGAGCAGGACGACGACCATTCCCCGACCCTCGACGACCACGGGCAGCGTCTTGATGAAGGCGCCCGCGGCAAGCCCGAGGTGGGGAGCGACCTCCTCGACCCTGCCCAGGCCCGGGGTCGAGACCTCCTCCGGAGCCTCGAGCGGCGCCGGCAGCTCGACCGGCTGGGCCTGCGCCGAGGCGACCTCGACGTTGGCGGCGTAGTCGGGCGCCAGCGCCACCTCGTTCTCTCCGGCCGGGCAGGGCGCCATATACTCGTCGGCGCCGGAGCCGCCCATCATGCCAACGTCGGCTTCGACCCGGTACCAGCGCAGCCCACAGCGGTCGAGGATGCGCTCGTAGGCGCCGGCCTGCGCCTCGTAGGCACGCGCCAGGCCCTCCTCGTCACGATCGAACGAGTATGCGTCCTTCATCGTGAACTCGCGGGTCCGCAGCAGGCCAGCCCGGGGGCGCGGCTCGTCGCGCTCCTTGGTCTGGATCTGGAAGACCGCAAACGGCAGGTCGCGGTAGGAGCGCACGTCGCGCGCCACGTGCTCGGTGACGCACTCCTCGTGGGTCATCGCCAGCACCATCGGCGCCCCCTTGCGGTCCTCCAGCTTGAACAGCTCCTCGATCGCGTAGCGACCGGTCTTCTTCCAGTTCTCCGCTGGCATCAGCACCGGCATCAGCATCTCCTGACAGCCGATCGCCTCCATCTCCTCGCGGATCACGGCCTCCACCTTGCGCTCGACCCGCCAGCCGGCGGGCAGATAGCTCCAAAGACCGGCACCAACCTGGCGGATCAACCCAGCCCGCACCATCAGCTTGTGCGACAGCGCCTCCGCATCCGCGGGAGGGTCCTTTAGCGTGGGAATGAAGGCTTGGCTGAACCGAGTCACCGGGGAAACCTATCCGCAACCCGTGACGGGACCGACCGTGCGATAGCAGCCCATCCCGGCAGGGGTGGAGCGTCTTACACTTTTTCGTCGTGAGCTAGCGGCGTCAGCGCTGGGACGCCCCACCGAAAAAGTTAAGCGGAACCCCTGCCGGGATGGGCCTTACGCCCGGGTGAACCGGCGCCCTGCTGTCGGGGACGCCTCCTCGTCGAGCAGAACCTTGTCCGACTCGCCCTTTTCGGCGGCTTCGTGCTCCATCCGGGCGATCTTCTCGGGGGTCAGTTCGCCGGCGTTTTCGGCCTCGATCTTGGCCAACCAGGCGGCGCCCTCGCGCGACTCGTTCTCGTCGAACTCAACCGTGCCGCGATCGAGTGACTTGTCGATCTCCTCGAAGAGGGCGTCGACCAGCGAGGCTTGGGGAACCTTGCGCAGCGGCTTGCCGTGGGCGTAGATCAGGCCCTCGTTCTTGGCCCCGGCGATGCCGAAGTCGGCGTGGCTGGCCTCGCCGATGCCGTTGACGGCGCAGCCGAGCACCGCCACCTCGATCGGCTCGGCGTAGCTTTCCAGCCGCTGCTCGATTTCGGCCACGACCGAGTCCATGTCGAACTGCAGGCGGCCGCAGGTCGGGCAGGCGATCAGCACCGGGCCGCGCTCGCGCAGCTGCAGCGCCTTGAGGATCTCCCAGGCGACCTTGACCTCCTCCTCGGCGTGGAAGGTCGAGAGGCTGATCCGGATCGTGTCGCCGATC
>Ga0070682_100000091_pt1 | contig 82460 bp, 69 predicted proteins | sample KBSC63LmetaG_FD_64668 | JGI IMG/M metagenome (GOLD analysis project Ga0070682, IMG submission 64668) | Corn rhizosphere microbial communities from Kellogg Biological Station, Michigan, USA - KBS C6-3L metaG | ecosystem: Host-associated > Plants > Roots > Rhizosphere | place: USA: Michigan...
CTAAAAATTGTTCAGTCTCATGTCAAAGAGCAACACCCAAATGAAGGCGCCGCGGCGTCGCGGTCAGAGTCTGCCCTTAAATACTCTTGACAGTGAACCCCGCTTCATAGATGACCTCATTCTTACTCAGGTTCTTATTTCTTCGGCCAACGCTCCATCACATAGACTCGTTCCTTCGGCGCGCCGTTCTTGTCAGTCCAGTTCAGTACGGCTTTCCAAGCATTGTCCGATTCACGTTGCCAGCGAAAGAAATTTTTCGACTTACCCAGCGGCGCGAAGGTGACGCCGTTGCCGTCAAGTGCGACAGCTACTGAGCCCGTGTCACCACCGTTGTAGCCGAAGTGGCCATCCTTTAATTCAAAACGGCTAACGTCGTCCACCGTTTTCAACGTCTCATCAGCCAGACCTTCAACAACCAGCGTCGAATCGTTTTCGAAGTGATAACGTTCATAGAAGGTCGGCACCCCGCCACCGGTGCCGCGCCAGGAACCCTCAATCCATCGCAGCTGCTTGAGATCGGCAGCCACAATATCCTTGGGCACGGGCGCGGGCGTGGGCGCCGGAGATGCAGCAGGTGAGACCGAACTCTGCGCAGTGTCAGGCGATTTCGCTCCCGCGCAAGCGGCGGGGATCAGCACCAGTCCAACTGCAAGGGCGGCGACGGAGAACAATTCTTTGAAACTCATAGCGGGTTAGTGACCACTCGGATGCGCGTGGCTTCCATCGGTTCCTTTCCGGGTGTGCAAACTCAGCCGTGTACGCATTCGTTGTTGCCACTCGGTTCGACGTTCGTCGGCTTCTTCGATCCACGCGAGTGTCTCCGCCAGGTCCTCTCCGCCGAGCTTTCTCATTTTCAAGTAAAGCAACGCGGGTACGATTGAGAGCAGTGGCACGATGAAGATGTTCACCAGCGAACTCAGTTGCTGGTAAATCTGATGACTCATCGAACGGTTTGTCAGGTGTATACCGGTCTGCGTTCTTTGCACCGTGGTGAAGCGTCCGATGAGCGCGCTAAACACCATCGGTATCAAAAACTGCAGCAGCGTAACGATGATGATTGTGCGCCACGAACGCGACGCCAACTGCCGCGCTCGTTGCCTGGCCGCCTTTTTTTCCAGTCCTTCAAGTAAAACCACTGGAGCGTAAAGCGCGTAACGGATCGACATAACGATGCCGGGAATAACCAGCAGAATCGTTCCAATCAAAATCCGCAACGTTACGCGTATCGCGGTATTGAGGAACGGCCGCCAGCGCCGTTTCAAAACTGCGAATGCGAGGCGCAATTCAACCGGCCGCAGCGGCGCCAGTTGTAACTGTGTGACGATCACCGCAGTCATTCCTGAAATTGCTGCGGCGGCCAGAAAGTACGCCACTATTTGCAGCACTCCCGAGATCACCATCCCGCAAATGAAGATGATTCGCATCGCGCCATAGCCTTTTGGCTGCGAGTTCTCGGCCAGCTCAAAAGCGATCAGCAGGAAAGTGGTAAAGAAAACGGGAATGTGCGCGATCAGCGATAGCTTCAGAAACTTCGGAAAGTATTCGCTGTAGAGCGCAAACGCGCGACGATAGAGCGAGCCTATGCCTTCCGCGTGCGCGCGCAATGAGCTCGCGAACGCGGCAGCGGTTTGAGGTCGATCGTCGGGGTTCTTCGAGAGCGCGTTCATCACAACCTGCGCGGCGCGCTTCCTTACTTTCTTATTGCGCGAACGCAATGGCTGCGGCGGAGTGTTGATGTGCTCCTGCATCACGTTGCCGGTCGTGCCCGCGAAAGGTGGTTCACCGGCGAGCATCTGGTAAGCGATGACGCCGAGGCTGTAAATATCGGAACGCGCGTCGAGGGGTTGGCCGGCGCATTGTTCGGGTGACATGTAAAGCGGCGTGCCCATGATGGCGCCGACACGCGTGAGATTTGTGCTGTGCGTATTTCCCGCTCTGGTGTGCTGTTCCAACACCGCGCGTTGGGTCGCCTTGCCGAAGATTAAAGTGCCATCGTCGTCCGGATCCGGATCAGCTCGTCGGCCGAGGATCGCCGTTGCTTTCGAATCATCATCGTCTAAAGGATCATCGATAATTCGGGTGCCGCGATCCTTAGCTGAAAACGCCGACGTGCGGTTTGCCGAGTCAAGCTGAGTGCCTGCTTCATTATTCGAATAAAAAAGAGTATCGACTTCCAGCTCACCCCTGCGATCTGGCTGCGGCGGAGAAGTGTGCCGGGCCTCGCGTAACGAAGTCTCACCCGCGCTCGCCGCGACGGCCGTATGCGCGGCAGGTTCGTTTAGAAATCCCGGCTGTTCATCGTTCGCTGGTTCGCTTTCGGCGAGTTTCGCAATGCCGAAGTCCAGCACCTTTACGCGATAGCCGCCGAGCCGGTTCGGTTCCAGCCAAATGTTTTCCGGCTTCAGATCGCGGTGGACTACACCCTGCAAGTGTGCCTCGTGGACTGCAGAACAAACTTGCTCGAGAATGTCGACAACCCACTCGAGCGGAAGGCTGCGCTCCTCAATCAGCACGTCTCCCAGCGTGCAACCATCGAGGTATTCCATCACCAGGTACGCAACTGCATCGTCGCCCGCGTGGGCGAAACCGAAGTCGGTTACGTCAACTACGTTCGGATGGCGCAAACGGCCGGCGGCGCGCGCCTCACGTTTGAAGCGCGCGACGAACTCCTCGTTGCGCATGAATTGCGGGGTAATTAGTTTGAGCGCGACATAACGCTCTGTGCCGAGGTGGGTAGCCAAATAGACGGCGCCCATGCCGCCGCGCCCGAGCAAGCGCTCGAGCCGATATTTTTCATCAAGCACGCGACCGATGTAAGGATCTTGCTCCGGCATGGGTGAAGGTATGCTACAGCCAGCAATCAACGATCGGCAATCGGCAGGCGCGCGCGCGACGCGCTAGCGGCACATCTGCCAGGCGCGAATCGCATCCACTGGTACTATCAACATCAAAATTTCGAAGAGCAGACTGTCTCGAATCCAGAGGATTAACACCATCTCAATGACGAGGAACACGACCAGCGATCGTTTGAGTCCCAGCCGTCTGGCGACGACGAAACCCAGCAGGCAGCAAACGAGGTCGCCGAAGGAGTTGACGACAGTATCGCCGTTATAACCCAGGGCTGCGGTCTCGGACCGATAGCGGTCGATGATGAAATTGGTGTTTTCAAAAACTTCCCAGGCTCCCTCAATCCCGAGAGCCAGCACGACCTGCCACGATCCTGACAAACGTCGCGCAAGGAGGGCTATCAACCAAAAGAAAAGAAATCCGTGCAGCACGTGAGTGAAGCTGTAGGGATCCAGAAAGTGCTGCGAATTATCGGCGCTGCAGATTTGTCCCGACCAGGCGCGAATGCTGCCGCAAGCACAAATCCACAAACGACCTTCGAACCGCAAAAGCAGTCCGGTTATCACCATGACCGCGAGGGTAGCAACGAGGGCCCAATATTTTTCCCTCGCCGGCCGTTGAGCGACGTCACTGGTCACTTTTGTTCTCGGGAATAATGTTGAGCGTAGGCCGGTGGCGCAATATCTGGCGACAACCGCGGATCGGCAATAGGCGCAGTCGCCACAAGTTGCAAGGGAATGACGCCCGCCCAAACATTCAGAGCGTAATCTTCTTCATCATCAAGCGGAGGCCCGGTGCGGACTTTGGCGGATGCTTCTGTGATTGGGAGTGATAACACGGTCGTCGCTTTCAGTTCCTGTTGGGTTGGCTCACGCACGTCGTTCCAGCGGCCACGGATTATGTGTTCAGAAAAAGCGAATAGCGCTGCTTCCTTTTCCGCCTGGTCATCAACCAGCGACGCATTACCGAAAATGACAACCGAGCGATAGTTCAGCGAATGATGGAATGCCGAACGCGCCAGAACCAATCCATCGAGCAGCGTAACGGCAACCGTCATGTTAATACCGCGGCTGAGCGTGCGCAGCATCCGACTTAGTTGTGAGCCGTGAATATAGAGACGGTCCTGGAGGCGCGCATAGCCGGTAGGTATTACAAATGGCTGAGCCTCGACTGCAAAACCGACATGACAAATCAGGCCCTCGTCGAGAATTTGGTAAATCAGCTCGCGTTCGTAGACGCCACGCTTTGGCAGACGCTTCAAGGTAGTGCGTTCAGTTTGCGGAAAGTTCATGGTCGTGAATCGTAAAGGCTAAAGGTTTAATCGTAAAGATGAGTCTGACTTGCAACCGGCAAACAAGTTAGATGGTGGGCCGTATCGCTCATGCGTGTAGAATAACCGCCGCTTTTCAAACTGTTGTGCCTAAACTCTTCCTGAGCGTGCGAGGCCACGATGATCAGAGAAAAATTGATTGAGAGCGATTTTGGTAGTGACCGAGACTTTCGCTGGCGCGGTCATGAAGTGTCGCGCATCGAAGGTCTGAGCGACGCAGTGTTCGCGTTTGCCATTACCTTGCTGGTCGTTTCTCTTGAGGTCCCCAAAACCTTCAACGAACTGGCCGAAACGATGCACGGCTTTGGCGCATTTCTCGTAAGCTTCGTGCTTCTGTTCGCGGTTTGGTTCAATCAATATAAATTTTTCCGACGCTACGGATTGCGCGATACCGCGACCGTGGTTCTAAACGCCGCGCTGCTTTTTGTGGTCCTCTTCTATGTTTACCCCTTGAAATTTCTATTTTCGTTTTTGATCGACCGGTTCACCGGAGGACACGGCGAGGTGCGCTTGCCGAACGGAAACGTCGTCGCGATGATCGAAAGCCTGGATCAGCTTTCGAGTCTAATGATCATTTTCAACCTTGGCTATCTCGCGGTGTTTACTGTCTTCGTATTGCTTTTCTACCACGCTTACCGAAAACGCGAGGCGCTTGGTCTCAACGAACTCGAGCGCTTCGATACGCGCGACAGTATTGTCGAAAGCATCTTGAATTGTGGAATTGCAATTGTCTCGTTACTAGTCGTTACCATTGGCGGTCCGACGCGAGCCGGGCTGGCCGGAATGACGTATATGTTGACGCCCCTCGTGATGATGTTGCACGGAATGTTGACGGGCAGGCGGCGGAAAACGATTAGAGGAGCGGGTGGCAATGCCCTAATCTGAACAGCCTGGCCGTAGACTGGCTGCGAACATACATCGGAGTTACCACTGAATTATCCAATGATCACTTTTAACTTTTTCCCGACTCTCGTTTTTGTAGTCGTGATGTTATGTTGGTTCGTGTTTGCCGGAACTTTCCTGCTGCGAAACAAACCGGTCAGTCCCCCCGATCAAAAACGCGAGCCGGCGTCGCTTCTCGGAGTAGCGCTGCAGGGTTTGTCATACGCGATTGTTTGGGCAGTGCATCGCCCGATGTTCACGGCTGTGGTAGCGCCAGTCGTTATGGCTACGGTTTTGAGTTTGGTGGCGGTGATTGCTGCTGCCGGTTCCGTCTGGTTAGTAATGATGGCACTTAAAACGTTGGGCAAAGAGTGGAGTTTGACGGCGCGGCTGGTTGAAGGCCATCAACTCGCGACCGCCGGTCCCTATGCTTACGTGCGACATCCGATTTACACCGGCATGCTCGGAATGTTGTTGGCCACCGGCCTCGCGGTCAGTTACTGGCCCGCGCTGATCCTCGCGCTCATCGTATTTTTTGTCGGTACAGCCATTCGCATTCGGAGCGAGGAGAAATTGTTGCGAGGCGCATTTGGCGAACAGTTTGAAACGTACGCGCGGCGCGTTCCGGCGATCCTGCCCGGGTTGTATTAAGAATTATTCTGAGAGAGATATGAAAAAAGCGAAAATCCTGGCGACCCTTGGTCCGGCTTCACGTACGCAGGCATTGATTGAAGACTTAATTCGAGCCGGCGCCGATGGCGTGCGGATTAACATGTCGCACGGCACGCAAGAAGAGAAAGCTGAAGACATCAGGAACGCGCGTGCCGCAGCCGCGATTCTAAAGCGTCCACTCGCTGTGCTCGTTGATCTATCCGGTCCCAAGATTCGCACGCGCCAATTAAAAAACGGGGAGCCGGTCGCTCTGGAGGCCGGCGCGCTCTTTGTTCTAACTACGCAGGACATCGTCGGCGATGCGCAACGCGTCGCCACTAACTATCCGGATCTCGCGCGGGTGGTTGAGCCCGGTACGCGTCTACTGCTTGACGATGGCGCCATCGCCTTAACCGTTGAAAGCACAACGAAAACCGACGTCGTCTGCCGCGTGATCAATGGCGGTGTGCTCGGCGAACGTAAGGGGATTAACCTGCCGGGCGTATCGCTGCCGATAGATTCACTTACCGAGAAAGACATCGCGGATTTGAAGTGGGCAGTTGCGCAGGACGTCGATTACATCGCCTTGTCGTTTGTCCGTCGTGCTGAAGACTGTTCACGCGCGAAAGATTTGATTCGTGAATATGGCGGACGAGCGCCCCTGGTCGCGAAAATTGAGAAAGCCGAAGCGATCGATCACCTCGACGAAATTATCGCTGTTACCGATGCCGTGATGGTTGCGCGTGGCGACCTTGGTGTGGAGACGAGTGTTGAGCTCGTACCGGTTTATCAGAAACGGATTATTCAGAAGGCTTTGAACGCCGGAAAGATGGTGATTACCGCGACGCAGATGTTGCAGTCGATGGTGAATAGTCCGCGGCCGACTCGTGCAGAGGCGTCTGACGTTGCCAACGCTGTTTGGGATGGAACCGACGCGCTAATGCTGTCGAATGAAACAGCGAGTGGCGACTATCCAGCCCCCGCGGTTGAAACCATGTGCCGAATTATTGAATCGGCCGAGTCAGGCAGGCAGCCGGAACCGGACAAGATTACGAAGTGGGCTGGTAAACAATCAGGCCGCGTTAGTCGCGCGCTTTGTGAAGCAGCCGCGTTCGCGTCGGAGGAAATGGGCACCAGAGTGACGGCTGTCTTGACGGAATCAGGGTTGATGGCGCGCCGGCTGTCGGCGTTACGCCCGGAACAGCGAATCATTGCGCTGACGAATTCAGCCGAAGTTCGGAATGAGTTGTCGCTGATTTGGGGCGTGGAATCGCTGATCGTTCCTCACGCGGGCACTACTGAAGAAATGCTGAAGCTCGGTGAAAAAGCTTTGCTTGAGAGTAGCTCGGTCGAGAAGGGCGAAATGATCGTGATTATGGCCGGCAGACTCTCCGGCCTGGGCTTGTCGAGTTCGGTTACCGTATTCACGGTGGGTGGTACTACAAACGCTGCCGGAAGCGAAGTAACCCAACTGCTGCGGTAAGTGAAGCCTACTCAGCCCGCAGCACTTCGTGAATCGTATCCTGAAGTGAGCTTTGAGGAACCACGGCGCCGGGCGCTTTTTGTGGGTCGCGCCAGTTATCAAGAATTCCCACCTGATGCACGCACTGAAGTGTGCAAGTTGGGGCGCACCATTTCTCGGTCGAGTATTCGCGGTCAAAATCTACCATTGAATACTCCTCGAGCGGCGTGCCCGGATAGCCCTTCTGCTGCGAACACCAATGCACTAATCCGTCTTCACAGATGTAGAGATAACGCGCGCCGGCACGGCAACGCCACTGGTATGGCTTACCTTCCGCAATGCTGTCCTGAAACCAATTAAGTCGCGCGTGATCCTTGTTCCCCATCTTCTTGACTTGCTGGAAGATGTCCTTCTCTTTAGCGGAAAGGGGTTTCAAGGTGCCGTCGCCATCGTGAATCACGCCGACAGTGGTAGAAAAGCCCAACTCGACAGCGCGTCGCGCAACAGTCAGAGCGTCTTCAGGATTCTTGATGCCGCCGCCAATTACTGAATTGATGTTGACGTGAAAGTCAGCGTACTCGGAGAGGTAGCGTAGCTTCTTGTCGAGCACGCGCAGGCTCTTGCGCGAGACTTCATCAGGCTCAACATTGTCGATACTAATTTGCAGGTTGTCGAGACCAGCCTTGTTCAAACGCTTGATGCGATCTGGCGTGAAGTAATAACCGTTAGAAATTAGACCGGCAATCATCCCGTGACTTCGGATCTGATGAATTATGTCATCGAGTTCGGGATGCATCATTGGCTCACCACCGGAGATCGTTACGATCGAGGTGCCCAGTGAACCGAGTTTATCGATGCGCCGTTTGATCAATTCGATCGGCACGGGCGAGGAGGTGTGGTCATACTCATTACAGTAGCCACACGCCAGATTGCATCGGCGCATCGGGATCAGGTGAGCCAGAACCGGGTGTCGCGTCGACACCAGCGCCCGACCGATAAAACTGAATTGCCGGATCTTTTGTTGAACGAATTTCGTTTTTCGCATTACTGAAGACGTAGGACCTGCTGGCCTAAAATTGAACTGGAAGAATAGCTACAGAGACGTGCAAACGCAACTGGGCCACGGCTTTCATTGCCAAAAGAAAAGGGCCCTGATGAACGATCTCAGAGCCCTAACCCTGCATTTTTGGCTGAACGCTTAACCCTTGACGATTTTGACGTTGGAATCGAGCTTCACGCTAAATTCGTCGGATGAAATCTTCAGGTTGCGCTCCATGCCGCTCAGGCGCATGGTGGTAGCGTCCCCATTCTTCTCGACGATCTTTGTTTGCACTGGCATGCCGCCCGAATCAACCCAAATCTCGGCGTATTTGTAACTGGCGTTTCCCTTGGGAACTAACGTCAGGTGAATCGTGCTCACGCCGCCCCACAAAGTTTCCTCACGAACATCCTGCAGTGGTTGAAACTTTGCTTCGAGTTGCTGCTTCGACATGTACATCATGTCAAGAATGCCACCCGCACCGGCTTTGCCTTTAACTGAACCCGACTTGCCAACAATCGCCTGGTTCAAGCGTGGCCGAAACAGTGTGTATTGTCCTTTTGAAACCGCAAGAATTTCATGCTGCGGTTTTTGCCACTCGATACGAACTGAAGCATCGCGGCCGCTGGACGGTAAATACAAAACCCAGCCGGTGTAGTTTTCTTTGTCACGCAGCTGCGCGTTGTATTTCTCCATGCTTAGGCTGGCTTTCAACGAACGCAGAGACTGGCGGTTGCGTTCCATCCGGTTCAAAACCGAACTTACTAAACCGGCGCTCTGTGCATTCGTGGAGCTGGGGGCGCTGATAAGCGTGCCTATCACGATAGCTAAAGCGATACCAAGGGGAAACAATTTCTTCATAACCACTCCTCTAAAACTATAAAGCCCGTTGTGGGGACTACTTCAAAATTGGGGACGGGCCCCAAAAAACCTCGCAATTATAAGTGAAGGCTAACGTATGTCAACTTCATAGGCGCGAGTCTTACCGTCACTGCCGATCACTTTCCGTACGTTCAAGACTTCCGCATCGGGGCGGTTGGCGACGGTTCGAATAACCTGCTCGACTCGGCCCTTATCATCCACGTTATCAATAAGTTCCGCCCCAACCAGCACGGTTGAGGCGACGGGTCTTTGATGCACCGAAAGGGCTCTCCGTTCGCCATTTTCAAACCAGCTTTTTGGGGTCAAAAAGATAAAAATCAGGATGACCAGACACAGCCCATCCCATTGCCAGGTGTTGCGGGCATAGTTCCAAAAAAACAACTTTTCGAGAACCGAAAACAACTTCAATTACCCTCTGGATTTCGTAAACGCTGGTGCAAATCGCAGGCCGGAGCGAAGGATGACACGGCCGCATTCTAGCCGCTGCCCGAGGTCATGTAAATGAACAGTTTAGGTTATTACAACTGGACGCTGGCCGCGGGTTCAACAATGTGACCGTCGCGCATTCTTACTATGTGACGGCACATTGCTGCGGCTTCCGGGTTGTGAGTGATCATTACGATGGTCTGATTGAAGCGGTAGTTCAGCTCCTGAAACATGTTGAGGACAAGGGCTGAATTTTCCGAATCCAAATTGCCGGTCGGCTCGTCGGCCAGGACAATTGCGGGTCTGGTAACCACGGCGCGCGCGAGTGCGACTCGTTGCTGTTCGCCTCCCGATAACTCAAGTGGCTTGTGATGAAGTTTGTTTTCGAGTCCCAGCAATTTTAGAACTTCGCGGCGACGCTCCGGGTCTTCTCCGCCATTGCCGTGAATCCGCTCGGCGAGACGCAGGTTTCCTTCAGCTGTCAGTGTCGGAAATAAATTGAAGCGCTGAAAGACAAAACCAATTTTGCGTCGGCGAATATCAGTGCGCTTGGCATCGCTGGCGGCCGTTAAATCTTCGTCGTCAAGGATGATGCGCCCGGTCGATGGAGTTAATAACCCGCCCAACAGGTGAAGCATCGTCGACTTGCCACAGCCTGACGGTCCCATGATGGCGACGAACTCGCCTTCATGCACTTCCAGCGATACGCCTCGCAGCGCCGGCACATCGACTTTGCCGACTTTGTAAGTCTTAACGAGGTTCTCAGCCTTAAGAATAGTTCGCATAGCACTTCGAAATTCCGATTACTTAACCGGAAGACGCGCCGTAAGCAGCTTCGCTCGGAATGGGTGATGTTAATACAGGCAGAGGTTTAATAGCTACCAGCGGAATGTCACGGCGTAACAGTGCCCTTGCTCTTCTGTCGCGTATCCAGGTCCATCTCAGGGAGTTGCCATCTGTTCTCGAGAACAAACGCCTCCGGCTGATATTCGTGATTGACCGTAACCGTCGCGGGTGCCTGATAAGCAATGCTTAATTTGTAATGATCGTGGGGACGCGTGATCTCGATGCGCGAGGGCAGGCGCAGCTCGCCGGTTTCTCCAAATGGTTTTTCATCCCAGTATGCAACATCGGTGTGGAGTAATCCTTGCTCATTGAAGGATTGAATACGAGCCAGTCGTATTCCGCCGACGCGGTCAAACCAAAACCTTCTCAACAGTCGCGCCTCGCCCGTCGTTCCGGGCGAAAACTCTTCCAACAGGTAATAACCTCGCACTATGCGAACACTGGATTTTGCCTGCGGACGCGTATCCGCTTCTTCCTGATAAAACTCGCTGCGGGCATAACTGACGCCGCTTTGGCCGACCTCCGAGACCTTACTCACCATTAACGCGTCGGTCAGGTGTTGTGGCCGTAGATTGGACAGCGCGCTCACCGCTTCCTTCGCGTTCATAGCCTTCTTTGATTTGTCTGCGGAGGCAGTTCCGTCGATCTCAAGTTTTTCGTAAGTAGCGCTGTTAGTTCCCTTCACAAAGCGTCGATACTTGTCATCTCCCTGCAGCACCGCGACGCGAAACGATTCTCCGTTCGAGGTCATCTGCGCAATGTCTTTTGAGATGAATGGAACCTGGATGATCAGATAAATATTGCCCGGTCGTTGAACCGTCAGCTGCCCGTCTGCTTGTTTGTACTTGTCCGCGATTCCAGACTCGGCAAACGAAGTGTCCTCAAAAATGATGTCTACCTTGCCGTGTAGCGATTGAACCGTCGCCAGTCGATTAATTTCACTAATTAACTGCTGAGTCGTTGCGTCAGTCAGTGGCGTGAGGAGTTGAGGTACCTGAATTTTCTTATGAGTTCCGAATAAACCACAGCCGCTCGAAACCATTCCGACCGTAATGAGCAATGCGATTAATGGCAGCCGTGTGAGAGGGCGAGGCTGAGCAGCAATTCGTTTGGGCATCAAAAGGGGTCTCGACAAGATTCCACGCCAACTGAAACGTCCTTAAATTAGCGGTCAAACTAACAAAGACGTTTTTCCTTGTCAACGAAGGCGTTTAGTAGGCAGTGGTCTGTTTTGTGTGATTTCCACTGCCATTCGCGCCGTCTAGTACGTTGACCGCTCATTAGTCCAGTACGAGTTTTGGTTTATCGAATTTGTGCCGCAGTTTGTTGATTGTATTAAGCACTTGCGGCCGGCTGACGAGTTTATGTTCGAGGCGCCTCCTGCCCGGGAAGTCAAGCAGCATAACGCCGAGCAGGATGGTTAGGATGCCCTGCCCCGGTACCCCAGGTATCGACATGAGGATTCCGAGAACAACCAGAATAAAACCGAGCAAATTCTTGCCAGCGATCAATAGGTAACGCACAACCCGCGGTTTGTCAGCAAATAATTTGCTCGCTCGATCCTCTTTGAAATAATCAGCCGGTATCTTCACCATTATCACCGACACGATCGCCAAACTGATCGAGAACGTCACCACAAAAATCAAGACGCCAAGCAAGACGCTGTGCCAGGTGATGAATGCGAGGAAGTCGAATTGCATTTCTAGTCCGCTCTCACTTAGTTCAGCTCGAGCCGCGCGGTCAGGAGGGTCTGAACAAGTTCGTTCACAACGCGTTCGGCGATCGGCGGTAGTTGAAAATCAGGTTCATTCGCTACTTCCCAAAACTCATCAAGCCCTTTCGCCCCGGCGCGTTGCATAGCGTAGGCCTGAACCAGCAGATCGACGATGTCGGCAGCCTTAACGAGCCGCGACTCAAGGCTGGTGCGCTGTTCGTATTCATCAAACAACGACCGGTAGTCACTACCAGCGTCTACGTCTTTTACGATGTCAGCGAAAGCCTGCGTCTCTGCGCTCCGGCGTGCTTCCGACGCGAAATAGGCAGCACCCGTTCGCGGCATATCACCGACACGCACTTCCGCCCAATCGTGCAGTAGGGCCAGGCGAAGGACGCGCTCGCAATCTATCTCCAGACCGCTGGCCTTCACCTTGTCAGCCAACAGCATCGCGGTCGCGCACACGCCGAACGAATGCGCAGCGACAGATTCCGTGCCGTTGGGCAAGCCTCGCAGCGTCCACCCAGTTCGCTCCAAACGTTTTAACCGTTGCAGCTCAATTAGCGTCGTCAGCATGACGGTACTCTAACGCGGTGTGTTGGCGGTCACAAAATCGCAGACGCTCAAAAGGCTGGAAACAAGAACGGCGGCCACGTTATTCACGCGCCGCCGTGTGAACAGAATCGGGCGATGACTACTCGCGCGCGGAGCCTACACTTGCGGACTGTGTTAATACGAGCTGGAAGTTTGTTCCTTTTTCCAGTCGCAGGTTCTGGCCCTGCAATGAAAGTACTGAGCCGCCTGATACAGAAGTGCTGCTTGATTCGGAAATTCGGATTCCGCCGAGGGATCGGCCCAAGCCTGACGTTGCGCCCCCAACAGTTTCGGTCGTAGCGTTCACCGTTGAGCCTACGGCGCTCGTCGTACCGCCGACGGCAGTTCCCACCGTTGACGTTGTGGAGTTAACGACACCGCCCACTCCGCCAAGCAGCCCACCGGTTGACCCGTGTGCTGACGAAGTCGAGCGCCCTGAGACGCCAACATTGCTTTCACTCCCAAACATATCGTCACTGCTTGTTGCCGCATGCGCGCTGGCGCCTGTGATGGCAGTTATCGACGCCGCTATCGGCATTTGCAGAGAGCCTTGCTCGATCCGGTCGAACAGCAAGCCGACACGGGATTCTCCTTTCCCTTTCGCCGTCTGGGCTACTTCCGTTACCCGGCCGACCAGGCGCGATCCCTTACTAACTACAATTCGGCCGCCTGACTTCAGCGCCTGCGTTGTCTTCAATACCACCTGATCGCCTACCTTCGCCTTGCGCACGTCGATGCTGTTTTGCAGTTCACCGCTCAGGCGTGTGCCGGAATCAAGTGTAATTTGTTTTGTTGATGCGGAAGCCTGATCGTGAATATTACCTGAGGCGTGGGTTTGCGCGGTCTGCGCGTTCGCGAGCCCAATACACGCGGCGGAAAAACACAGTGACAGGATGAATGTCCTCATAGTTGATCACCTCTCATGTTCGATGTTTTATCACGGGAGCACGTTTGTGCTTTCAGGATGAGGCGAACTACGAACCGCGTTGTCATCTAATGCAACTACTTCTCTTGCAAATTGATTGCAAGGATCAATCACAAATTTACTGAGCGCTGGGGGTTAGCGATAGGCCGAGGAAGGATGGAAGTGAAGGCGCTAGCAGCCGGGATGTTGACAATTACAACCGATTTCCATTACGTGCGACTTCTCCGCCTCTTCGCAATACTCGCTACAGTATTTGCTGTCCTTTTCTGGCGGGCAATCGCAGGCAGGATGGGCGCATTTGTTTTCGTTTTTGTCTGCCATCTGAATTCTCCTGCTGGTTGGCTTACGTCTTAAACACGCGCGATCCTAAAACTCGGCACGCGCGCGGTCAAGGTCGGACGAAATGGATCACGGGGCTTCGCGCAAAATGATCGTGCGCTGTACGTCGCCGAATTTGATGACCATCGGTTTGTCGAGTTGGATCGGATGCTCTTCACCATCTACGCTAATCGTCAAGTTGGAACCACGGACGGAGACAGTGCCGGCAACCGGCCCACTTGCCCCGACTCGTGGCAGCAGGTTGTTTGCGACAATCCGCCAGGTTGACGGCGAACAACGGATGCGAATACCCGGAGTATCCGTTTCAAAAGCCTCATCAACTCCAAGCGCATCCGCCTTGAAGAGTCCCTCGCCGCAACGCACCCCCGAGCCGTCGTAAAATGTGACCAGGCCGGAAACGAATGAGTAAGGCGTGGTGCTGGCGTTTCGAACAACCAAACGGATGTTGGTTACGGGCGAATCTTCCGCTCCGTTGAGAGCCGTAGTTTTCAAAGTCCCTTCGAGCGCGGCAACACCTGCCGAGTCAAGCGCTATCGCTCGCTCATTCAGTGGCACGCGCTTCTCGGCTAGCGCAGTTGATGGTTCCTGCGCGCCGGCGCCGACGGCGCTCAATATAAAAACTGCAGCGACCATTACGACTCTCATGACTTGTTATCTCCTTGCGCCGGTTACCAAATCTCACTTACCGCCATATTTCTTGTAAGCATCGGCCAGCTTCTTGTCGTAGTTGTTGATTTTGTAGTCCTTGCCATTATAGCCCTCGGCAAAAGCTGCCCAGTTTTTGTTCCGGAGGTGTCTGGCTAAATTATTGGTTAACACATAGCGAACGAATGAATCGAGTTGATTTGCTTCGCTGACGTACATGCTGTCAACAAAATCCTGCAAGCTTGGATAGCCCAGGTTTTTCCAGTGAAACCCCATCACCTGAAATCGGCCCCAGGAGCAAGACTGCAATGCTGCGTCGCCATCGAGCGCCGCCGCTTCCTGGAAGCGGGCGTGTTGTTGCGAGACTGGACCATAACCTCCGGCGGCGCGATTCGATATCCCGGGATTAGTCTGGTCATACTTGCCGCCGGTGAATTTGTGAAACTTGTGCCGCTCGAAAAGTATCACCGGATCGCCGGAAGGAAGAAACGCGCCATGAGGTCCTGATTCAACTTCCGACACTGCCTTGATGGCCGGAACGTCGCAACCCAATTTTTGTGCGGCCACTTTGTAGTCGTCTTCGGTGAGAGGTTGAGGCATTCGTTTTCTCCTAAAGTAAGTTTCGTCGTGTTCAGCTAACACTATTGGTTTTTGAGGCGCGATGCGCGGCCAGAATAAACCTGCCCTTATCAAAAGTAAATAAAACGCAGTCGCTCCCTATCTCTGCAGGCGCGGCAGGAAACGAGCGCCGTGAGGCAAGATAAATCCTTGTCCGGCGCGGTCTATTGTGCTGAGGGCGTCCGCTATTGACCTCGCAGGAATCATGCGCATCCGACGGACCTCACTTTCAGGCAGGCGCGAAACGAGGTGAACGCGATAACGCTCCGCCTTGGTCAATAATGACCATGCTGTCTGTCCGTTCACTTCGTAGTTCGTAAAAAGCTTTTTGACCAACTCGCGGGAGTTTGGTTCATCAAACCACTGCAGAAAGTTCGTTCGCCCTAGACCATCGCGACATTCGGCAAGCAGCACGATAGCTCCGCCATCGCGACACGCGTGCGCTGCCATCTCAAGGGCCTTGTGTGCCTGGATTAAATTGATGTCGTAAGGAAAGCCTCCGCAGCCGGCGATCACAACGTCGCGGCGCTCGTGAATTGGCAAAGAATGACTCTCGAGATAGTCATGGCAAGCAATTCCATGCGCCGCCTTCCAGTCACCGGCGTACACCCGAACGACGCGCTTACTTTCATCGACGATGGTATTAACCGCGAAGCGGGGCGCAACCAGGGTGGTCACATATTCACACTCCTCGTGAACGGCATTGCCTTCAAGGAGACCCGTTCGTACGCCTTCACGCCGTCCGCCCGTCTGACCATCGAGTGCTAACAGATGGGTAGCTTCGATAGTTTTCGTTGACGCGAGGCCGGGGCAAATTGATTTGCGTCCTCCAGTGAACCCCGCAAAGTAATGAAAACCGATGCCGCCGATCGTGACGACGTGGCTAAATTCCGTCAGCGTACGATTAATTTCGATGGGCGTGCCGCGCGGTGTAGTTCCGAGGCTAATTTGCTGTGACGCATCGTGAGCGTCATGATCCAGCGTCTTTATTCGTTGGGCGATGAACGGCGTGAGCAACTCAACCTTTTCTTCCGGCGTTACGCGACGGTGAATTCCGGTTGCGAAGATGATTGCAACGTCAGCAGCAGAGACGCCGTTCTGAATTAGCCGCCGCACCATCACGTTTAGAATTTGTCCGCTGGCGGTTGCGCGAGTAGCGTCTGACACAACGATCAAGACGGAATCGCCCGCCGTGAATAGATCGTCAAACGGTTCTGACTCAATTGGTCCGGTGAGGGCTTGGCCGATTTCCTCATCTGTCAGCGGTCGCTCGTTGTAACGGTTGCCCGAGAGTACTTGGAATCGCTTGGCGTCGAAAGAAAACGGGACGGTTCCGTCGCCGTACCCGAGTTGTAATTCTGTCATCGTATTGGAGAGTTAACGTAATGGGCTAGACGCCGAAGGCGGCAAGCGCAGACTCAATCGCGTGGAGCGAAGCGAAGTCGGTGTCGTCAGTGGTACTGGCTTCTGCGAGCCACTTTCGAAGTTCGTGTGCTTCATCGATCGACGTAATGCGACACGCGCCGGTCAGTGCCAGCGTGACAAGCGCATCAGGCGCGCCATGTGTGACGAGGGCGGCCTGCAGCGCCGCCTGTTCGCGTAGATCCAGAGTTAACAGAAGCTTGATTTCCATGATCTCGCCGCGATTACATGAGGTCCAACGCCTGCGTTACATCCGCAATTATGTCCGCAGCTGCTTCAATTCCGAGCGCGAAGCGTACCGTTGCTGAAGAAACACCTGCGGCCTGTAATTGCTCGGGCGAACAGCTCGCGTGTGACGAATAGAGAGGATAACTGGCGAGCGATTCAACACCGCCCAGCGAGGTCGCGACACGCACCAGACGAAGTGAATTGAAGAGCTTTTCAACTTGCGTTTCGCCGCCCGCAACATCGATTGTCACCACGCCTCCAAAGTTCTTCATCTGTCGCTTTGCCAGCGAGTGCCCCGGGTCCTGTTCCAGTCCTGGATAATAAACGCGCGCCACTTTTGGATGCGAGACCAAGGCCCGCGCCAGGAGGTCAGCGTTCTGCGATGAGGTGCTGACGCGAAGTTCTACCGTCTTCATCCCTCGCGATAAAAGATAAGCAGCGGCGGGATCGAGCGTCGCCCCAACCATCATGCAAATTTGCCGCACGCGATCGATGAAATCCCTGGTGCCAACAATCGCGCCGGCGGTAAGGTCGGAGTGGCCACCGAGATATTTCGTTGCACTGTGCATCACACCATCAACGCCGTGAGCGATCGGTTGCTGCAGCACCGGCGATGCAAACGTGTTATCAATTATCGAAAACATTCCTGCTTTACGCGAGGCGTCGGCGGCAAGCTGCAAGTCAACAATTCGATTCAGAGGATTTGTCGGCGACTCAAACCAGAAGACGCGCGATTTTTCGCCGGCGAGTTCAGGTAAACGCGGGATTTCGTTGATCGGTATAAACCTGGATCGCAACCCGAAGCGATTGAACACCCTAGTCAACACCTTTACGGTACCGCCGTAGATGGAGTCCGTTGCGATCAGTTCATCCCCAGCCGAACAGAGCGACGCTATTGCGCAGAAGGTCGCCGCCGATCCTGAGGACGTGACTACGCACGCTTCTGCGCCCTCGAGTTCAGCAATCTTGCGCTCCGCTTCAGCGACGGTGGGGTTCGCGTAGCGTGAATAAAAATAGGCTTGAGGCAATTCGCCGCGCGCATAGCGGCGCATCTCGTCAAAATCCTGCAAGGCAAACGTCGACGCGTGGAATACGGGCGAGACTACTGCTCCGAATTGTTGCTCCTCGGAGCGTTCTCCGCCATGTACCGCAATTGTCGCGAGCGAGCGCTCGGAGTCTGAATCGTCTTGATTCATCAGGGAATTTTCTGAAGCGAAGGTTTGCGTTAACGCGGTTAGCTTAACAAATTCAACGCGGCGGTGACAGACATTTGCTTGCCTGAGCCGCGCCCCTGCGCACCACGGAAAACAAAAGGCCACCCAAAGGTGGCCCATGATAAAGCATTGTTGTCTAAACGCAGCTAAAGCGCGGGCACACCGAGAACCTGGTTGAATTCTTTGTACAGTTCGTTGTAAGCGCGCAACCGTTGTTCAATTACCGTCGGCAACTCCGCGAGTTCATTAATGTTGATGATCGCGTTAACGTTGTTGAGGAATGCTGTGTGACTGTCCATCGTGCGGAGCTGCGGAGAAAGTAGCACGAAAAACAAGCGGCGCCGTTGCGCTGGACGAAGAATATTGACCTCGCGCGTGACAAATACAGCGCCCTGTTCGACCGCATCGAATCTTGGATCCAATAACACTAAGTCCAGCAAGTTCTCGCGCATGCGATCAACGGCTTGCCTCGTGTCGGTAGCCACAAACACCTGGTATCCCTTTTCGGAAAGACCGCGGGCGATGCTTTCGCGGTTTTCCTCCTGAACGCAAACCAAGGCCTTGCGCGGATCCCAGGCAGGACGAACGGGCGAAACCTTGCTGCCCTGCGCAGACGATTGATGCGCCAATCCGGACAGCAACTCACTCAACCGGTCGAGCGTCTTGTCGGTACCTGCGATTTCGGCTTTTTGTTCTATTTGGAACAGGGGCGCCGGGTTCGCTTGTTCGAAGCGAGTGGTATCGAGCGGTGCGCCTTCGGGGTCGTTGATGAATTCTGGTTCGGCTGGAGCCGCGGGAGGGGTTGACTCAATGCTGCTGTTGCATTTCGGGCAGCGGATAGTGAAAGGACGAGCGGGTATTTTTGCTTCGTCAACCTGCAAGCGGGCATCGCATTTCTGGCAAACAATAATCATGGCTATGTTAAGAACGACGGTTTGAAGGTTCGGAAATTGACTACTCGAGCATGCTCAACATTGATCCGACTTCGGGGGTATTGGAGAACGGTGTATTTGCGCTATCAGGCTGGAGATAATCGTCTCCTCCAGTCACTCCTTTTAATTCGAGCAGCAGATTATTCGGGTTGGTGGCGAAGGCCAATCCGTCATCAAGCGAAACTACTCCGCGTTGAACGAAATCTTTGATGACGGTATCAAAGTCCTGCATACCATCGAGCTTGCCGTCCTTCATAGCGTCAAGCAAAGACTTGCCGTCTGCTTCACCAGCTTCAATGTACTCGCGAGTGCGTGGGCTCGAACGCAGTATTTCGACCGCGGCAATTCGACCGCGGCGATCGGAACGCGGAATTAGCCGTTGCGAAACGATATAACGAAAGGTTTGGGCGAGGCGCGTGCGGATGACGGGCTCTTCGTTTTTTGGATAGAGACCGATGATGCGATCGACGGTCTTGGAAGCATCGATTGTATGCAGCGTCGAAAGCACGAGATGTCCCGTTTCCGCTGCTTCAAGAGCGATCTCGGTGGTTTCGAAGTCTCGCATTTCACCGATCAAAATAACTTTCGGCGCCTGACGTAGAGCCGCCCGCAACGCCGAGGGAAAATCTTTTATATCGTGTCCAACCTCGCGTTGGTTGATGGTGGAATTTTTGTGTGAATGCAAATACTCAATCGGATCCTCAATGGTCACGACGTGGTAATGCTTTTTCTCGTTGATGATGTCAATGATAGCGGCTTGAGTTGAGCTCTTGCCCGAGCCAGTCGGCCCGGTCATCAAGACGAGTCCGTTCCGAAGTTCGGCAATCTCTGCGAGTTGGTTAGGAAGACCAAGAGATTTAATGGTCGGAATGTCAGTTGGAATAACGCGCATTACGATTGAGTAAACGCCACGTTGCTGGAAGATGTTGACGCGAAAGCGAGCGCGTGAGGGAAGCGAATAACTGAGGTCGCTGGTGCCAGTGTTGGCAAGCTTTTCAGCCGCGTCAGGATTGCCGTGCATAATCGACATGGCGATTATTTCGGTCTGGTACGGCGTCAGTTTCTGCATGCCCAATGGTTGGACTGGCGTCAGCTTTCCGTTTATTTCGACTTGGGGGAGTTGACCGACGGAAAAGTTGAGGTCGCTTATTTTGTCTGACACGAGCAGCATTCGCTCGATAATGGGCGGCAGGTCAAAGAAACTCATTTATTGGGCTCCGGGTCGGGTTTGACTTGGCTGAAGGGAATCGGGCGGGCTGCCTGCGAAATGTGCCTATCGCGGGCCGAAAGATTCTCGCGCATAACAACGGCAAACGCAAGAAAATAATGTTGTTGTACTAGAGGGTGAGAAACTGAGAGATTTTCGGATTCAATTGACCACCAGGGTACCAGGCGTCGCTTATGAAGGAGACGACGGTCGCACCAGCAGCTAGAACCTGCAACGCGTTCCCGGCGGTTATACCTCCGATGGCGACGAGAGGGAATTCACCGATAGCCTCGCGAACGTTAGCCAATCCGGGCAAGCCAATCGCAGGATTTGTTGAAACCTTGGTTAAGGTCGCAAATATCGGCCCGATGGCGATGTAGTCAACGGGTAAATCTATCGCCATGCGGGCTTGCGGAATATTGTGAGTTGAACACCCGATGATAGCGTTGGGGCCGAGAATTCGGCGCGCCGCCTCGGGAGGTAAGTCCTCTTGTCCGAGATGGACGCCGTCGGCCTGGAGAGCCAAAGCTATGTCCACCCGGTCGTTGATAATGAGTGTGACGCCCCGTGCACGTGCAATTTCCACGGCCGCCTTTGCGTCTTCATAAAAATCTGCAGGTTGAGCAAGCTTCTCGCGCAGCTGGATGAGGGTTGCGCCGGCGTCTGCCAGCACTGCTACCTGATCAGCGTGGGAATGTCCCGAGAGCTGGCGGTCTGTAAGCGGATAGACGCGCGTGCCGGCGATGACCTGGGAAAAGTTCGACGTCATCAGCGCGTAAGGTTAACTCTCTTTTTTCTTCGGACGTTCGTTTGCTCGAAGTACGCGTTTGCGCAGTCGAATATTTTGCGGCGTAACTTCGACGAGCTCGTCGTCTGCAATGAATTCAATGGCTTGTTCAAGCGACAACTCTTTGGGCGGTACCAAACGCATCGCTTCGTCGGCTGAGGACGCTCGCATGTTGGTCAACTTCTTTTCCTTGACTGCGTTCACGTCGAGATCAACTGCGCGCGCGTTTTCCCCGATGATCATGCCCTCATAAACCTTGATCCCGGGGCGGATAAACAGCGTCCCTCTTTCCTGTAAATTAAATAACGCGTAGGTGGTAGTCTCGCCGGTTCGATCGGCAACCAGCGATCCGGTTGACCGCCCACGCAATGGGCCTTGCCAATCGCCCCAGCGCAGAAAGAGCGTGTTTAAGAGCCCGGTGCCTTTGGTCTCGGTTAGAAACTCGTTGCGAAAACCAATCAACCCGCGCGATGGGGTTTCAAACTCCAGTCGAACGCGACCGGTACCATGATTGACCATTTTGGTCATCTGCCCTTTTCTGCGACCGACGGCTTCCGTGACGACGCCAATGAATTCCTCCGGGCAATCGATAACAACTTGCTCAATTGGTTCAAGCGTGCGCCCCTCGCTAACGCGAGTGATCGCTTCTGGTTTCGAAACCTGGATTTCGTAACCTTCGCGCCGCATCATTTCGATCAGAATGGAGAGCTGGAGCTCACCTCGACCGGAAACTTTAAACTGATCTGGAGAGTCAGTCTCTTCAACTCGTATCGCGACGTTCGCAAGGAGTTCTTTATCAAGTCGCTCCTTAACTTGACGGGAGGTGACGTATTTACCGTCCTTGCCGGCGAAAGGCGAATTGTTCACACCAAATATCATCGAGATAGTTGGCTCATCGACAGCAATGCTCGGCAGCGGTTGAGGATTATCAACGGAGGTAATCGTGTCGCCGATTTCCACGTTATCGACTCCCGCGAGGGCAACAATTTCGCCAAAACCAGCGCGCTGTACTGACTCGCGTTTCAACCCTTCAAAGGCGTATAGCTGCGACACCCGCATCTTTTGAAATGAGCCATCCGGTTTTGCTACCGACACTTGATCTCCAATGGCAATTTCACCGGAATAGATACGACCGATGGCTAAGCGGCCCACGTACTCGCTGTAATCAAGGTTTGCGACGAGCAGTTGAAGTGAATCATTTCTGATCTGTTTCGGGGCTGGGATGGTGGCGACAATCTGTTCGAAGAGCGGTTGCAAGCTCTTCGAATCATCGGAAAGCAACCGTTTTGCGATGCCATCCCGGGAAACGGAATACAAAATTGGAAATTCTATTTGCGCGTCGGTGGCATCGAGATCCAGGAACAGTTCATAAATTTCGTTTACTACTTCCTCCGGTCGCGCGTCCTGCCGATCGATCTTGTTAACCACTGCGATTGTAGGTAGACGAGCCTCAAGCGCTTTTCGCAACACGAACCGCGTTTGCGGCAAACATCCCTCAGCCGCGTCCACGAGCAACATCACGCCGTCCACCATCTTCAAAACGCGCTCTACTTCACCGCCGAAATCTGCGTGGCCCGGCGTGTCGAGGATATTTATCTTCACATCGCGATAATGCACCGAAGTGTTTTTGGCCATGATCGTGATGCCGCGTTCCCGTTCAAGATCCATCGAGTCCATGACCCGGTCACGAACCTGCTCGTTATCGCGGAAGGTGCCTGACTGGCGCAGCATGGCGTCCACGAGTGTGGTTTTGCCGTGATCGACGTGGGCGATGATCGCTATATTCCGAATGTCTTGTCGTTCCTGATTCATTATTGTCTCTGCATAGATAGCTCAGTCTAAAAATCGTCGCGTAAGCGAAACCAGATATCCTAACACTCGAACTGAATAACTCCCACAGGCGAGCGACCGATTGGTTAGGGTCTGGAGGAATGACGAAACAAAAACTAGGAGTTGAAGGCGTTGGTTTGTCGCAGCGCTTCGTAAAGGACTATGCCAACAGCGGTGGCAAGATTGAGACTACGAACACCAGGGTTGAGCATTGGAATAGTCAGACAACGATCCCAGTTCGACTGCAGAACTTCAGCTGGTAATCCTCGCGTTTCGCGGCCGAAAATGAGGCAATCGTCGCGCTGAAAGCTCCAATCCAGATAGCTGATTTCTGACTTCGTCGTTAAATAAAGAAAGCGCGCCTCGGGTAGCGAGGTGTATAGATCCTCAAGGCTGCGATGTTTCTGCATAGTGACTTCGGGCCAATAATCGAGACCGGCCCGCCTGACCGCTTTGTCATCAAGGCGAAAGCCAGTGACACCTACAATATGAAGAGGCACTCTGGTAGCGGCGCACAGTCGGGCGATGTTGCCGGTGTTTGGAGGAATCTCAGGCTCTAAAAGTGAAACTCGAATCATGTGGCCACGCTTATGGACCCGTTACATTGATCACCCACATACAAAAGGAACGACGAGGTTCACTTGAAAGTGCTCGTCGTTCCTTTCGAAAGGCCATGCTGGCCTCAGGACTTTGTGTGCGCTGGCTGAAGGTTTCTGCTGAAACGTTCGGGTCCGAACTATCTCTTCTTGGCTGCTTTCTTCTTGGCTGCCTTCTTGGGAGCCGCCTTTTTCGCGGCCTTCTTCTTTCCACCTTTTTTAGTTGCCATTCTTAGTTGCTCCTTTTCGAGTTTACTTTCAAGTTAAAGGGTTCGAGTCTCAACCACAAGATGTTGCGCTTGCTTGTGTCTTGTGGGCTAGTGTCAACAGCGCACAACATCTTGCTATATAAACGCAAATGTAGTCGATGTCAACAACTTATTACGCTTAGATGAAAAATAAATTGTCGCTGCAGTTGAAGCTCGATTAATAAACCGGCGCGTATCTGCTTAGGTGTGAACTAGTGTGAAGTAGGGATGGCGTACGTCTTGAACCTCAAATCTGTGTGCCGCGATCGTGAGCAGAGATGTTTGATCGATTCCTGGGACGCGTGAAAGCGGAAAAATTTTGCGGAGAGCTAAAAAGTTATCGGAACAACGGCGTGAAGATCCAGCCATCGTGACGATCAATTCCATAATAGTTAATGACAGAGTTCCTGTTGCTGTCAGGTGAAACTCCAATGAATGGACCACTCGAATTGTCATCGCCACTCGACGTAGGTAGCGAGCCGGTAAGTCCTGTCGTCGGCAGCACGGGCGGCGCCATAAGCTGTTCTACCGCTTTAAGTTGCGGATCGTTAGTGGGTGGGCGAATGTTGCCAGCATATAACATTACCGCTCGTTGAAAATCCGAAAGCTGCGCCGAACGCGGACGAACTAAATGCCACTCGCCAATGTCGGAGAGCGGATCACGCGCGGCCGACGCGCGCAGAATCTGAAGCTTCTTAGTGCCACTCGACACACCTTCCAGCAGTTGATCGATTGATGTAGGCAGCGCGGCCTCACCCTGTGCGTTCCGTTGTCTGACCTGGTTCGCGTAGTACAACCGAATCGCATCTGCGATTTCTTCGCCACGAAAGATCGCTTCTATCTCGCGTTCGCGTTGCGCTTGTTGCTGAATACGTGGAGCAGCAGCGAGTGCGAAGAGTGCTATTACCGTCATCAACGCGAGCAGCGCGACTAACGTGTAACCGCGCTCCGTGTGTCGATCTGAGGGCGCAACGACAAATGCTGACGGCCTTGAGACCGTTGTACTACTTGTCCACATATTGTGGTCTGGTCCAACTTCAGGGTTCGTCATCTTCGCTGTCAACTTTCGGTGTCGGACGTTGATTAGGACTGTTTCTATCACCCTGATTCGTCAGGCTCAGCGAATGTTTTATTTTAAGAGTGTTGTCGACGAAGACGATTTCTTTTTCAGAAATGCTGGTGACGCGAAATCTTCCTGAGACGAGATCGCCACGCTGAACATTTATAGTTTCCTTGCTGTTCTTGTCCAGGAGAATCGCGGTATCGATATGTCGGCGCGTTCCGAGTATTCCGATGTACGAGTAGTTCGGTGTGGGCGGAGCTGCGACACTTATCGAGGTTGCGTTCGAGTAAAGATTGCCGTCGGCTGACCGCACCTGCACCTGACGACTTCCAGGGTTCGCGATTAGTGCCGCAGGGACCGACGCTGACAACTGTTGTGGACCGACATAACGTGTTTGTAGTTGGGTGCCATCAAGCACCACTCGCAGCTGTGGCGTAAATTTGTCTCCGGTCACCTCCAGGGAAAAATCACCGGTTTTCGCGTAAACATTCGATGGTGAGACACCGGCAAGCAACACAGGTGGGACGGGCGTGGGCGTCGCTACAGCCACTGAAGGTACCGGGCTTGGCTTAGGGGGCGGCTCGTAATAAACAAAAATGTTGCGTCGCGCCTCCTGGGTGGCTACGTTCGCGTACTTAACGTTGATAGGCTGCAGCTGTTCGAGATCCGCGCCTTTTAAATCGACGATGTTCTGCGGCGAATTCGTTGCTACCGTGCGCGATGACGGTGAAGGCGTCGCTTTCGCGCCCGTTTTTGGCGGAGTGTTCGAGGTACCAAACCCGAACAACGTCCACCATAGGAACAGAAGGGCCACTAAACCCAACACGGCTGCCAGGATTAGTTTATTTCGTTCGGCCGGATTTCGAATATCGCTCAGTTGCATAGCCAGACTTAACGCGCAGTGCTGTTAATCCCATTCTCAAAATCCGCGCGCTGAAAATAAGTAGTCAGTTCCAAGCGCAGACTCACCAAAGCAGATCGGGGAGCGCCGCTCGTGTCGCCCTCGGCTATCGGCGAGTTATTTCCTTCCGATGATCGCTCCAATTCCACGCTATTAATTATGATGAATTGTTTTGTGGTCTCAAGGTCGCGGATAAAGCGGCGCAGGTTCTGGTATTGCCCCTCCACGGTGACGCTTATGGCAATGCCAGGGTAGATAGTTTGGAAGCGCGTATTCGCTGATCTGGTGCCGGCGGATCCACCTTTAGTATCGGTCGGCTCGAGCGGCGTGTAGGTCGGACCCGACGTATTGCGCAAAGCGTTTTTGCGAATCAGAACATTCAAACTGTCATAGAGTCCCATACGGCCACGCTCGGCCGTTAACAAATGATTGCCTTCAAAATCATCGAGACTCTGCGTGATTTTTAAGGTCGTCGCCTCGGTCGTTTCGCCCTGTACGGCCAACTCACGCGAAACTGACAACACGTTCTGCAAACGCGAGCGCTCGGATTGCAGCCCACTCAGTCGCGATCTCGCAGGCAACAGGAAATAGAAATAGCTGACAACTACGAGCAACAACATGAGGGCGCTGCATCCGAGCGCAATAATTTCCGCCGGTCCGAGGAATCGTTGTTCGCGAATGCTGCTGAACCGCCGGACGCTGCTGCTGATGCGCTTGAAGCTGGAGTTTTTGGTTGGAGTTGGTTCGCTCACGGTCTGCCTCCAACCGAAGCATCTTTTGCCAAAGCGTCTCCGGAGAGCGCCACACTATCTACCGGCGCACCCGCTCGAGGCTTGTAGTTGACGGCCAACTCATATTCAGCGCCGCTCTCGCCGCGCCCGCGCTGCAGCGTCTGCGATCTGAGCTCCGGTCGGAAGACTCCTTCGCGATTCATTTGCGCGATCATGTCCGTAATGACTGAAGGCGTTTTCGCTACAACTGTTAATTCCAGTTCGGCGACCGTCTCATCGCCTCGCGTGGCTACCCCGCGCACCGCAATTCTCTTAACGCGCACTACCCCCGGCAGGGCAGCTTCAAGATCAACAAACAAGCGCGACCAGGAAAACTGCTTACGATCGACAAGTGTGTGTGCTGCCGTTAACGCCTGAAGTTGGTCCTGAGTCAAAGAACTACGTATTGCTTGTGCTTTTTGCCGGAGCGCATGTTCCTGAGCCTGCAGGTTGTTGATGTCAACTTGAATGGAATCTGCTTGAGCCTTCGTCTGTCTGGCGCTGCGCAGAATAACGATGAGAAACAGCACCGACACAGTCACAACCAAAGCGGTAACCACCCACGGAAGCGAGCGATTGCTGAAAGGTTTACTGGCGAGGTTTAGTTTTGTCGGCATTAGTTAAAGCGATTACCGTTGAAGCATACACGTCTGAATAAATCGGGTGCAACCGGACTTCAGTGAAGGCGGGCGCGTCCCGATTACACGCCTTAACGGCACCTTCCGTTTCAATTTCTACGGGACTTAGACGAAGGGCTGATTTAAAGGGGTTGCTCAGGCTTTCTTCTCGGAGGCAGCGGACCTTCCGTCAGCGCCAGCGATGGCCGATAAGCACAAATTCTATTGCGACCGCCGCGCTTGGCGCGATAGAGCGCCGAATCGGCAAGCTCGACCAGATGGATCGGATCGGTCGCGTCGTCGGGAAATGCGGCGACACCAATGCTTATAGTGATGCGATGCGTGGTTTCGCCGTCCGGATCGTCAAGCCGCATAACCGGAAAACTGTGTGCAGCCATCGCCGCACGAACGCGTTCTGCCGCGACCAGACCCTGTGCATAGTTTGCATCTAACAGGAACGCGGCAAACTCTTCGCCGCCGAAGCGTGAGGCTACGTCTCCAGCCCGTAAGGCCTCTTTAATAATGCGACCAGTTTCCTCCAGCGTCCGACTGCCCACCAAATGGCCATAGGTGTCGTTCACTTCCTTAAAGTGATCCAAATCCATCATCAAGACACAAAATGGCCTCGCGTCTGCTGCGGCCCGGGCGGACTCTCGTCGCAGCTCAGAAAAGAAAGACTTACTGGTTAAGAGTCCGGTCAGTTCGTCGTGCGCGATCAGCCGGTGTATTTGTTGTTGGAATTCACGATCGATCTCGTCGAGCAAATCAAATCGGAACAAATGGTCGCCAATAACAATCTTGTCGCCGTCGTTCAGCACGACAGCAGTGATGCGTTCGCCGTTCACCAAAGTTCCATTAGTGGATTTCAAGTCTTCGATTCGGCAGACCGTTTGATTGGTCGCGGGATCGACGCTACTGGAAATTCTGGCGTGCAGCCGCGAAGCTCGCGAATCGTTCAAACGAACGTCGGCTTCGATGGCGCGGCCGATGACCACTTCGTCTCGCTCGAGTGGAATCGGCACGGCCATTAGCTCTCCTCGCAGTGAAACGAGCGCAGGCCGTCGCTCTCGCTGGGAAGGATTGGGTTTCTGGTTCGCTTGCTGCAGCTGGGTGCGCTGGGAGCTTTCTTCGTTGATGTCTTCGCTCACTATTCGATCCCGGGCTAGATCGCCGCGATTGCTTTACAACACTATCAAACGTCTGGGCGACGTCATCTTAGCGTGCGGCCAGCGGCGTCGCAATCTATTCGGCCCGCCAGGTTTCCCGGAATCGCGTTAACGGTCACGACGCGACCACGGTCGTTAGCGCTTAAGGTCAACGTACTATAAAATCGAAGCAATAAAACCGAGCAATTGGTTTCTGCGAAAGGATTTAGGGTTGAAAGAAGAAGCAAGAACAAAGTGTCCGACTGAAGATGCGTTGACGGTGGAGCGGGTGGCCATTGCAAACCTGCCAACTGAGTGGGGCGATTTTAAGATTGCAGGCTATCGTTCGCTAATTAGTGACGAAGAGTTTGTCGCCTTATTCAAAGGAGAGATGCGACGTGATGTGCCGACGCTGGTGCGTATCCATTCACAATGTTTGACCGGGGACGTGTTTGCGTCGACCAAGTGTGATTGCGGCGAGCAACTCCATCAAACGATGCGGATGATCGAACAGGAAGGCCGTGGCGCGATTGTTTATCAACAGCAAGAAGGCCGGGGCATTGGCATACTCAACAAGATTAGGGCGTATTCATTGCAAGACAAGGGTGCGGATACGGTAGAGGCAAATGAACAGTTGGGCCTGGCTGTGGATCTGCGGGATTATAAGCAATGCGCCGAGGTGTTGTTTGACCTCGGATTGTGCCAGGTACGCGTCGCTTCGAACAATCCTTTGAAGTTACAGGCACTGGAGGCCGCGGGCTTGAGCATTGTTGAACGCATTTCCATTGAAGTAGAGTCCACGGAGAAAGCGGCTCGTTATCTTCGCACCAAGAAGGAAAAGCTCGGCCACCTGCTCGATCTTACACGGGCGTAAAATAAATTGGGCCGCCGACTCTCTTTAAGGTTGCGGCGGCCCGATTTAGAGAAACTCGGCCTATTGTTTACTTCTCAAATCCTTAATGGTCGCCCTGATGCGTTCTGCGTCAGCGGCTTTCGGATCCAGCTTTAAATACTTTTCCAGTTCGTCGGCCGCCCTGGGATTTTTGGCGCCCATATAGAGACCGCCAAGGTATTTGTGCGCCAGTGCCAGGTTGTCGCCGCCGTTAGAGATTGCGGCTTCAAGTTCAGTTTGAGCTTCCGGATAGTTCCGAATGCTAAGGAGCGTCATCCCTAAATAATAATGAGCAGCGGGATCGGTATTGCTCGACTTTAACGCCTGACGCAAATGACTTTCGGCGTCGGGATACTTCTTCTGATTATAAAGAGCGATGCCAAGGTTTAGATGACCGTGAGGATCGTCGGGCGCCAGCTTCAGCAACGCCTGCATGGTTTCGGCAAGCTTTTCCATGTCGTTAACTTTCCGATACTGAGTGCCGAGATCGCGCAAAGCGATCGGGAAGTTTGGATACGCCGTGACGGCGCTATTCAATTGCTCGATGGCTTTCTTTGAGTTTCCTGCCTGCGCGGCTTCCATTCCCTTCTTGTAACTGTCGAGAGCCGCCTTGGGGACCCCGGCGAACATTTTTTCCATGTTTGCCGCCGCGCCCTTGGGCTGGAGATGGACATCAAGCATGATCGTTTGCCCCGTTACGCCGATGCCCACCCCGCCCGTCGTGCCATAAATGACGACAGACTGCCTGACCGGTTCGTATTCGGCGCCGGCGTCAACGATTAACGAATACTCGGCGGCCGGCAACGAGTTAAAACTGAAACCTCCATCGGGGTCGGTGGAAGCGCGTTTAGTTCCGTTCACATTTCCGTCGAGCCTTACCTGGATGCCTTCAGGTGCGCGCCGACCGTTTGGCAAGTAGACCGTGCCCTGGACACGATGAACGCCACCGGCTGATTCCGGCAGCCCACGCGTACTTCCCACTCCTCCCTGAGCCTTTGCGGAAGAGCAGCCGAAGATGAACAAAAAAGGTAGCACTAACATACCGCACAGAAAGTTGGGGCGCGTAAGTATGTTTGCTTTGCAGGAAAACATTGATTAGAGGTCCTTTCTAGTAATGATTGGGAGTCGGTTAACTGAATTCAACCGTTGGGCCTGTTCGAGGCGCGTAACTCTTTTATCTTCTTCTGCAGAATCTCTGCGTCGGGTACTTTGGGAAAATGCCTGAGATAGTTTTCCAGTTCGGCGGCCGCCAGTAAATCCTGATGTCGCTCGAGGTAAACGCCAGCGAGATAACGATGCGAGAGAAAGACATCGGTTGATTTGGAGGCTATGGCAAGCTTAAGTTCCGTCTCTGAGTCATCAAGTTTTCGCTGCATCGCCAGCGCAATACCGAGGTACATATGCGCGGTTGGAATCCCGCTGTTTTTGGCCAGGGCCGCTCGCAGTTGTGCTTCTGCTTCTCCGAATTTACGTTGATTCAATAAGGCGATACCGAGATTCAACCGAGGATGAAAGTCTTCCGGCGCGAGCTTTACCGCAGTCTTCAGCGCGTCTGCAGCCTTATCAGTATCACCGCGCTTCAGGTATTGAACGCCCAGTTCATTCAACGCCAGGGGAAATTGACTATAAATTGCAAGCGCGCTTTTTAACTGTTCAATCGCCCTGAGACTATCGCCCGCCTGTCCCAATTCAAGCGCTTTGAAGTATAGGTCGCGCGCGGCCTGGGGCACGACTGCCAACGCCGCATTTATTACGCCGGTCTTCGCGGATTCACCCGGCTTCAGTCGCAGCGCGATGTCGACTGTGTAGATGCGCGAAACAGGCGGGAGGGTAATGCCGCGGCGGGGGTTCGATCCGTCAGTATCGATGGTGACGTTTTCTTTTGCGCTTTCATAAGCGTCGCCGGCTTCGACGGTCACGACATAATTACCGGCTTCGAGGCCCTTGAATACAAATGAACCGTTGGGGTCGGAAAATACGGTCAGTTCACCGGCGTTGAAGCTTGAAAGTTTGATCCGCAGCCGCGAGTCGGTACGGCGACCTGAGGGGAAATAAATGCGCCCCTGAATAGTGTGCCGACCGCCGGTGCCGGTCATGTCCACGCCGCCGCCGCTTTGGGAAAAGGCTGAAGCCGATATCAGCAACGAAAGAAAGCAAGTTGCGAGCAATGCGGAGACTATGCGTCTGTGTTTGTTGAGAGAGTAAAGCATGTCGCGACTCCTGAGAATGCCAAAGAGGAGTTCAAATCCGCCGGCCTGGGGAAGGGTTTATGCCGTATAGATTATCAACAAAAAGAAAAAGGGAGAAGCGCCGAACAGCGCTTCTCCCTGTCAAAGACTTTTCGAATCCCGTTAAGGAATCGAAGGTCGAATTTAGAACTGGAACTTCACACCCAACCGAAGTGACGACGGGAACTGGAAGATCGTTCCGGAGCCGTAGAACGGGTTCGGGAAGCGGTTCGCCGGGATGTTCGCCACACCCGGGATGCCGCTGTTGATGGAGAACGTTTCATCCAGACGAATAGCGCGCTGGCTGTTGAAAACGTTGAACCAGTCAGCCTGGAAGCGAAGCTCTTTCTTCTCACCAAACTTAATTGGGTAGTAAGCATTCATGTCCAGGTTGTAGGTCGTTGGCGTACGGTTTGAACCGATGCTGTCAACCACATTCGGGAAGCCCGCCTGTGATGTGCCAACGCTCGGAACGGTTGCGGTACCGCGGGGTAAGCCGAAACCTTCGTTATTGCCGTAGACCGGATGCGGAATCAACTCGTTGAAGGGGATACCCGACTGCGCGCGGAACGAAGCGCCAATCAGAAGTTTCCACGGCGTGCGATAGCTGCCGTCAAACTTGAACTGATGCGGACGATCGTTGGGCAAGCGGCCATAGGTACCATTCAACAGGCTGACGAGATCGAACAACGAAGTGATGTTCGGATCCGACTGGCCGTTGTCGTTACGGAACAAGCCTTCGTAGTTACCAATCAGGCTCGAATGCACATAAGAAGCGATGAACTGATAGTTGTTCGTAAAACGCTTCGTAGCGGTGAACTCAATAGCACGATAGTAACGACGAGCTGGTCCGAAGCACTGTGCTGATGGCGAACCGCCAGTGCCGGTGCACGCCTTGTCTTCCGTTGTTTCACCATTGCCGCGACGGCCAGGGTTGAACAGGAAGTAGGTATCACCATCATCGAATGAACCGTCTTCGATGACGTTGCCCTGAGCGCGATAGATACCGCGGAAGCCGAGCGTAACGCCGCTACCGACTTCATATTCGATACCAGCAGTAGTTTCTTTGACGTCCTGCGGTTTCAGACCCGGATCAATTGGCGTGTGGGTTGAACCGAGGTTGCCTACGTCAGCAACGACATAAGAGTTGGCAGGAGCATTCAACGTCGAAACGTTCAGGTTCTTGTCAACTTGCGAAGTGTCGCTGCCGGCTCGGACGTTAAGATCGAGCGGAAGCGGTGTTTCGATGTACTTGGCATAGTTCGCGAAAATCTTGCCACGGCCCTTGCCGGTGAAGTCCCAAATGAAACCGAACCGAGGAGCCATGTTGTCCTTGAAGTTATTCAGTTTCAGGTAGGAGAACTTATCGCGACCATATGCTTGCTGGTAGTCCCAGCGCAGACCGCCGTTGATCTGGAAGTTCTTCGTGATCTTCCAGTCGTCCTGGACGTAGAAAGCTTCCATCGCCGTGTTTGACTTGGGTGCCTGGAGGCGGAAGTCACGCACGCGAACGCTGGAAAGAACCAGGAACGGGTTAACCGACAATTGAGCAGCAGTCAGTGTGCTCGTGGAGGTGGTCAAAATTCCAGTACCCACCAAACGGCCATCATTGATCAACTGCTGGACGCGCGAGGTTAGTGCGGCAGCCGGGCAGTTAACGTTAGAGCCCTGGACCGTGCAAGTGCCGAAGTTATTCGTTACGCGGTAGCCCAACATGTCGTTGTTGCCGTCGCCACCCGTCGCGTTATTCGGATCCGGGAACACGTTCGGCGTTCCGGTTGAAATGGTGTCAATCTTGTAGACGTTGTCACCATACTCAAAACCGTATTTGAGCGTGTGCGGTCCAATGATGTTCTGCAGTCTGGCGCTCGCTTCGACGCGGTTGCGTTCCTGCTCGGAGAACAGACCGAAACCGTTACGAATAAAGCCGCGCTGCAGTGAGCCGCCACGACCATCGACATAAGCGATGAAGTTGGAGGCCGCACTTAATCTGGAGGTGGTATTGACTGGAGTCAAAACCGCGCCCGCGCTGTTGACGATGGCGAAGTTGTCAGCCACTAAAGGCACTGACAGCTGGCTGGACAGGGGAATCGTGTTGGCGCGCTGGAAGTGGAGGCCGAAGGCAAACTCAGCAGTCATGTTGTTGCCAATCGACATATTTTCGCGTGCGATGTAGTTATGACCGCCCGTTTCAATAGTTCCCTGGAAGCTTTCCGGATTGGCGCCGAAACCGGAACCGCCAAAGAGGAAGCCTTCCTGCTTGGTGAAGTCACCAAACGTCGAGAAGGTAAACGTGTTCTTCTGGTTGATAGCCCAGGTCAACTTGCCTGAATAGAACGGCGTGTTGATCTTGTTATTAACTGAAGTATGAAACTGCTGGGTCAGGAAGTAGTTCTTGCGCTGTTGCGGGTTGAACGCACCGAAGAACCAGAGTTTGTCTTTTGCAATCGGACCGCCGACGTCGATACCGGCGTCGAGTTCTGAAAAGCCATTCGGCGCCGAGCCGACGAACGGGAACTGCTTGGTGTCGCGGACGAGGCTCTTCGCGCTGAAGTAACCGAACGCATCACCATGAAACTCGTTACCGCCGCTCTTGGTGATAACGTTGAAAATTCCACCCGTGCTGCGGCCATATTCCGCACCGTAGGCCCCGGTTTTAACTTCCACTTCCTGTACGAACTCAAAAGGAAGGTTGGCGCCAGAACCACCGAATGCGGGGTCGGTCGTATTTACGCCGTCAAGAATGTAGTTGTTCTCTGGACCAGACGAACCGGCGACTGATGGGTCACGGTCACGGCCTGAGGCATCGCGCAAGCCCGAGCGAGCAACTGTCGGTGCAATGCTGTAAAGCGACTGCACGGTGCGCTGGGTCGGGAAGTTTGAGAACTGTTCACTTGATACGTTGGTGCCGGTAGTATTATTCGTGGTGTCTACCGCTGCGCCGGCTGTGTCGGTGATGTTCACCGTGGCGCCTACCTGCGACGGATTGAGCGAGATGTCTAACGACGAAGTCTTGGAAAGATTGACTTCGACTTCTTTCTGCTCAAATTTAGCAAAGCCCTTGGCTGCGGCTTCGACCGAGACCAAATATCTTCCGGGGGGAAGACTCAGGATACGGAAGTGGCCGGAGTCATCTGTAGTAGCCGACTGAGCACTGATCAAATTCGGGCTGGTCACTGTGACGGTAGCTCCGGGGACCGCAGCTCCGGCCTGGTCAATGACCGTGCCTTCGATCGAACCTGTCGTTGAAGTCTGTGCAAACGCGCTCAGCGAGAAACACAGAACAAACAGCGACAGGACTAGAAATCGCATGCTGTTTTTCATGCTTAGTGATCCTTTCTTCATTAGTTAACCTGTTGTACTACCGCGCCGATAGGCCTGATTCCGGTTGCCCCAATGCGCTCCAGAATTGGGCAGATACGGTAGTAAAGTTTCGGACTCTGGAGAAAACGCATAATTTCGCGGTCAAATTTTGCAAGTCTTATGCCCAACGGGCCGATCCACAAGAAGTTACGGGTTCTCAACATTTAGCAGAGCGGGCTACAGTGCGAATAGCGGTTTCTATCCAAAAAATTGGTAAGTATCCAGAAATCGCGAGGCTGTTACAGAAACCTGGACGGAGCGCGCGATCCACACTTGGGCAGCCAAATTAGGGTCAGAACCGCAGGGCGCCGGATACGAACGCCTGGATCCCCAAGGACGTCCAGCTCAAAGTGGGATCGACTTACCGTTAGCAGCGAAGGAAGCGATCTGAAAACGCGGATTGCGTTGGTCGTCTTTTCCGGTTATTAACTTCCTGCAAATCAAGTCCAATGTCTGAACGAATCTACCGCGATCCGGTCCATAACATCATTCGTCTTCGCACTGATAATAGCGAAGGTGAGTTGATGATGCGTTTGATTGATAGCGTTGAGTTTCAGAGACTGCGGCGCATCAAACAACTCGGCTTAGGTCTCTACACTTACCAGGGCGCGGAACACTCTCGCTTCACACATTCGCTCGGCGCGTTTCATTTAATGAGTCGTGTACTTGAGCGTCTGAGCGAAAAGCACTCAATCAACGAACACGATCATACGGCAGCACGAGCCGCCGCCTTACTTCATGACGTGGGTCACGGATCGTTTTCTCACGTCATGGAAAAAGTGCTGGAACTTCACCACGAGAAGTGGACCGTCGAAACGGTATTGAGCAAGTCAACGGAAATTGGCGGGCTACTTCAGTCATATTCCAGCGACCTGCCCGCGAAAGTTGCGGCGATCGTCGAAGGTAAATTCCAGCCGGCCGCGTTGGCCCAACTTGTTTCTTCGCAGCTTGACGTCGATCGCATGGACTATCTGTTGCGCGATTCCCTGATGACGGGGGCGAAGTATGGCATCTACGATCTGGAGTGGATTATTAATGCGCTCGCCATCGACGAAGAAAACGACCGCATCTATGTTGCGGCGCGCGGACTCTACGCGGTGGAGGAATATTTACAGGCGCGTTACTACATGTTTCGCCAGGTCTACTTTCATCGCACGCTGCGCTCGGCGGAGGCGGTGTTGCGCGCGATCCTGCGACGAGCACTAAAGCTGTTGCAGACGGGCGCGGATGTGTGGCACGCGCCGGGCACTGCGTTTGAAAAAGTGCTTCGCCGCCACTCGTTAACGATTACCGACTACCTCGAGATAGATGATTCGGACGTGCTCTTCCACGTAAAGCAGTGGCAGCGATCGTCCGACGCAATCCTCGCAGACTTGAGCAAGCGCTTCATCGCGCGCCGGCTTTTCAAGGCAATCGATTTGGACATGCCGGAAGACGAACGCCGCGAGTTTCTACGCGCCGCCGAGCAGTGCGTGGAACGGGCCGGCTACGATCCTGTTTATTACTTTATTGAGGATCGCGCCAGCGATGTACCCTACTACAACTACTACAACGCCAGAGGCGCGGAGCCGAAAAGCCGTATTTACGTCGAGGATGGTTATTCGCATCCCCGGATTTGCGAAATAACTGAGATTAGCGAGGTCGTACGCGGATTGCAGCGCGGTTATGAGTTACACCGCGTCTGTTTTCCACCGGAAGTTAAAGCGGAAGTCTATAAGCTTTACCACGATCGTGCGCCTCAGAATCGAGCGGCGGCCCTAACTAAATAGCAGCGTTAGCGGCGGGGAGACTTTGCGATGGCGAGGGTGGCAAATGCCGACATCGAAGCGGCTGAGAAGCAAATCACGAGCGTGCTGGAGTCCCAAACAAAGACGTGGGGCGCACCGCTACTAAATCATCTAATTTATGCGCGCCGCCCCACCATTTTCCGGGGGGCTCGTGCCATGTGGACCGGAATTGATGGCTCCGGATTGATCGCACCTGCGTTACGCGCGCTCGTGAATCGCCGGGTCGCTTTCCTGAACGGTTGTGAGTTTTGACAGGACATCAACGCTGCCGTGAGCAGCCAGCTTGGAGTCGCCACAGAGAAAATCGATGCTTTGCATGACTACGCCACCAGCAATTTGTTTGTTGAGTCGGAACGTGTCGCTCTGGAAGTTGCAGATGCGATGACGATAACCGGCCGCGACGTAACTGACGAACTCTTCGCTCGGCTGCAGAGATACTATGACGACGATGCGATCGTGGAATTGACAGCTACGATTGCCTGGGAAAATGCTTCCAGTAAATTCAATCGCGCGTTGCGTGTGCCTTCGCAAGAGTTATGGAAACGAACTTAGCGCCAGGTCTCCCGCACTCTTACTCTCCCCAAAATAGAATTTCCTCAGGTCCGCAAATGGGCATACGCGAAGTAACGCCGCTTACAATTCTCCTGCTCGCCTCGGTCATTTTCGGGGCGGCTCTCCCGAGTGTTGCTAACTCTGCCGCCGCTTCGGAAGGCCGCGTTACGATTGCCGTGCTCGATTTCGGCGATTCAACGTTCGGCCGCGAGGTCGCAGATACATTTGCTGCGACGCTAAGAAAAGAAAGCGAGGTAGTTGTCATCGATCGCGATCAGGCGCGCGCGGCGGCACGCGGCAGCGAATACTCCGGCTCTTTGAATCTATCACTCACCGAAGCGCGAAACCTCGGCGCGGTGTTAGGTTGTGACTTTTTCGTTGTAGGTGAAGCCAAAACTTTTAGGCGTTCGCCTTCGACCGGCGCGATATATTTCGACTCGTTCGCTTCGCTTTTTATTGTGAGCGCGCGCAGTGGCCGTCTGGTCCGTTGGGAACGTCCAAACTTTTCTGCGCCAACTGCCGCGAAGGCCGAACAGGCTTTGCTCGCCTACATTTCCACCCCGCTCGCGCGTCCGCTATACATCGATTCTATCCGTCGCGCTCAGGCGGTTGAACGGGGCGAACGCGCTGTGATCGCTGCCGATGAACAGGTGCCATTGATCGAAGCGGCGCCTGACGACGATAAAGCGGCCGCAGCCGAAGGACTGCAGCTACCGCGCCCGTTTCGACGTTTCATTCCGCCTTATCCGCGGGCGGCGTCTGAGGGGGAGATCGAGGCGATCGTAGACGTGCTCGTGGATCTGGATGCGGCTGGAGAAGTCACGCGTGTTGAGGTCGAGCGTTGGGCGGGTTTTGGCTTAGATGAGGCCACGGTTGAAACCGTGCGGCGAATGCATTTCTTCCCGGCGCTGCGAAACGGAGTCGCGGTTCCCATACGAGTCTTGCTGCGTTATAACTTTCGCAAGCCTCCGCGCTGATGAGGTTGAAAGGGGGAAAAGTTATGAAAGGCAAATCGCGCCTGCGCCACGTTTTAGCGTTGCTGTTCGTCGCGCTTTTCCTCTACCCGGTCTCTTTCAACATTCCCGCCGTTGGTTTTACCGCTCGTGAAGTTACGCTCGTTTCAACCGCAACTCCGGAAGGACGCCTCGCCGTCTTTGATGACGTTTGGGACACCGTTAACAGCAGATACTACGACCCAAACTTTCATGGACTCGATTGGGATGCGCAGCGAACTGTCTTTCGCGCTCAAGCTATGAAAGCGCAGTCTGGTGCGGAGCTTTACGCGGTCGTGCGAAACATGATTGCTTCACTCAACGATCCGCACACACGCGCATTTGCGCCGGACGAAAAATCTGACTGGTGGCGTCCCCGCCTCGTAACGACTGGCTGCGCAATTGCCGAGGTTGATGGCAAGCCGACAGTCGTGAGGGTTGAACGGGATTCCGCGGCAGAACGTCAGGGACTCCAGGCCGGCGACATTATTGAAACTGTCGACGGAAAAGAAGGCCTCACGATCATTCGCGAACGACTCGCAAACCTGACGAAACCTAATAGCGCCTCAGCGCGTTCTCGTGTCTTTGCCAAATTGCTCGATGGTCCTGCCCAAACTTCTACGCGCATAACCTGGACAACGAAAGAGGGTAAACATAAGACCGGTGAGCTTTCCCGCTATTGGATTCAGCGTGAACTCGGTATGCGCGTCAGACATGAACGTTCAAGTTATGCGGTGATTGAGATCGACGCCTTCACCCGAACGATCGCGAACGCGTTTAAGCGCACTGTCGCTGATCAACTCAAGGACGCTCGCGGCGTCGTCCTCGATCTCAGAACGAATGGCGGTGGCGATGCCGAAGCGATGAGCGATATCGCGTCGACCTTTCTCGGTTTGGGCGTAGACCTGGGGCAGTTTACAAATCGAGTGGGATTCAGTTTCGACCTGTTCACGCAGGCCAGATCGTTATTGGCGGAGCATTCCAATGGCGAGACCATTCCGCTGATCGTGCTGACGAGCAACCGCACCGCCAGCGCTGCTGAGATTTTCGTCGCTGCGCTAAGAACTTCGCGACGTGCGACCATCCTGGGAAGCGAAACCTGCGGTTGCGTGGTCGCCATTCGCGGTCGACACGACTTGCCCGATGGCGGCGTGTTGGACGTGAGCGAACTTGACTACCAAACCCCGCAAGGCCGCCGGCTTGAAGGTGATGGTTTGCAGCCGGATGAAACTGTTCTCGTTGCGCGAAAAGACCTCTACGCCGGGCGCGATCGCGCGGTCGTCGTCGCCCTCGACAAATTGGACGCACTGCGCAATCGTTAAAGCCGAACCGCGCGTGCTCCTGAATTCCGCCGCGTCTTAAACCTCATGCTATGATTCGCGGCGAACAACGCAGCCGCTCGAAAACTAAAACATGCTTTATTTGTCGCAGGTATTGGGTCGCCCCATTCGCGATCTTGAAGGCGAACGTGTGGCCACGGTGAAGGACGTGATTGTGCGTCTTGGCGCCGACGATCACCCGCCGGTCACCGGGCTGGTGGCTCGTTTCGGCCGTCGCGAATTCTTTCTTTCGCGTTGGCGAATCACCGATCTCAACGAACGTGGCGCGCGCCTCAATTCAGACAAACTTAATCTTCGTCCGTTTGTGCGACGCGATGGCGAAGTGCTGCTGGCCCGCGACGTACTCGATAAACAATTGATCGACGTCGACGGCAAGCGAGTGGTGCGTGTTAACGACGTGCAATTGATCGAAGCCGCAGGAGATTGGCGCGTGACCGGCGCCGATGTCAGCCTGCAGGGACTTTACCGTCGACTTGCTCCGGCTGGTTTTCTTGGCACGCGAAAACCTGTCGAAGTGCTCGATTGGGCAGACGTGGGTTATCTCGCGACCGATGCCGCCACGGTTCAGCTCAAATCTTCCAGCGGCAAACTTGCGCGTCTCCATCCGGTGGAAATCGCGCGACTTGCCGAAGCGCTCTCTTATCACCACGGCTTTGAAGTGGTCGAATCACTCGATGATGAAACCGCGGCTGAAACGCTCGAGGAGATGCCGTCTGAACGGCAGGTAAGAATTATTGGCGACCTCGACGAAGAGCGCGCGGCCGACATCCTTGAATGGATGTCGCCCGACGAAGCGGCTGACGTGCTCGGTGATTTGCCGGAAGAAAAAGCCGAAGAGCTTCTTGGCCTGATGGAGGATGAGGAGCAGGCTGACGTTGCTGAACTTCTGCCTTACGCTGATGACACCGCCGGCGGGCTGATGACGACGGAATTTGTGACGCTGCCGCGCGCGTTAACGGTGGGCGAAGCGCTGGCGCGCCTGCGGGAAATGGCGGAAACGCCAAACATGATTTATTACCTTTACGTCGTCGAAGGTGAAGGGTCGTGGCAACTAGCCGGGGTAATCGCTTTGCGTAGTTTGATACTCGCCGATCCGGCGATGCCGCTCGAGGAAGTAATGCGCACGGAGTTTCAACACGCGCTTCCGGACGAGCCCGCCGCTGAGGTGGCCCAGCGAATTGCCGAATACAACCTGCTGGCCTTGCCGGTGATGGATGAGACAGGCGATATTCTCGGCATAATCACGGTCGACGATGCGATGGAAATATTGTTGCCGAAAGACTGGCGGCAACGATTGCCAAGACTGCTTGCCTAGTCAGTGACTTCAGGACCTAAGGTTCCAATGAAAGACGGAGACCCTCCAAGTGGGCGATTCACGAGCAGCGGTAATAGCCACTGGCCGGCGTCTTCTGCGTCGCAGCGGCCGCGGTGTGAAGCCGCCTTCGAGTTGGCGGCGGCGCCTGCTTGCTTATCTCGCGATTCTTGGCCCCGGCATGATTGCGGCCAGCGCCGGAAATGATGCCGGCGGCATAGCTACTTTTGCTGCGGTCGGTGCTGAACAAGGTTACCGGCTGCTGTGGATCCTCATCCCCATCACCATCAGTCTCGGTTTGGTCCAGGAGATGTGCGCGCGCATGGGCGCTGTGACCGGCAAGGGACTAGCCGATCTTATTCGAGAACGCTTTGGGGTCCGCTGGACTGCGTTCGTGATGCTCGCGCTTTTGATTGCCAACGCGGGCGTCACGGTTTCGGAATTCGTCGGTATCGCGGCAGCCACCGAGCTGTTCGGCATCCCCAGATTCGTGTCAGTTCCTTTGTCCGCAATTTTTATCTGGTGGTTAGTAGTAAAAGGTTCGTACCAACGGGTTGAGCGCGCGTTCCTGCTGATGTCGCTCGTTTTCCTCGGCTACATCGTTTCGGCTTTTCTTGCCAAGCCTGACTGGAGCGCTGTCGCAGTGGGACTGGTAAAACCGAGCTTCAGCTTTGAATACGCCTACATCTTTACTTTCGTCGCCGTAGTCGGCACCACGATCTCGCCTTACATGCAGGTCTTCGTTCAGTCGTCTGTGGTTGAGAAAGGTGTTACGCCTGAAGACTACCGTCGTACCAAGCTCGACGTGTGGATCGGAACCGTGCTCGCAATTCTGGTTGTCTTTTTCATCGTTGTCTCCACCGCAGCGACTTTGAATAAGCATGGACTGCACATCGAGAGCGCGAGCGACGCAGCGCGGGCCCTCGAACCATTTGTCGGCCCCTATGCAGAAAAACTTTTCGCGATCGGATTGTTTGGCGCTTCGATGTTGGCAGCCGGAGTGTTACCGCTGGCAACCGCCTATTCAATTAGCGAGGCGCTCGGTTTCGAGAAAGGCGTGTCGCGTAGTTTCCGTGAGGCGCCGACCTTCATCGGAGTCTTCACCTTCCTCGTCGCGGTGGGCGCGGCGATCGCCGTCATACCTGGACTTCCACTGATTCGCGTGTTGTTGGTAACGCAGGTGATTAACGGTCTGCTGCTCCCCATAATTCTTTTTGCGATCTTGAAGTTGGTGAATGATCGCGAGTTGATGGGAGCTTACGTCAATGGACGTACATTCAACGTAGCGGCGTGGCTAACGGCGATCCTGGTTACGCTGCTATCACTACTGTTCATTTTGATCACGGTCTTTCCTAAACTCATTTCGCAGTGAATGGAAAACAGCGCAGAACGCGAACTTCATGGGGCAGTTTGGAGTGAGGTCAGTACCACCTGCGGTAGCGGGTGGGTCTGACGATTGCAGATTGTCGATTGGCGATTTCGGATTGCCGTATCGCGATGAGGCCAATTGGCAATCGCAAATCGACAATCGAAGACCCACCCGCTACCGCAGGTGGTACTGATCTCACTCCCAAACAGACCATTACCCGGGAACCTTCTTTCTCGCCAAGGTGGGCGAACAGTGATAAAAGATAACGCCTAAGCTCCGGAAACCTTTGCTTCTCGCGTGCGAGCGAAATCGACCACATGAGCCGGCCCCTGCAAAAGAACAAAGTTGTGTTGTTCTTCGTCGCTACAGCCACAGTGCTGTTGGCGATTTTTCTCCTCTTCAAATTCGACCACGCAATTCATGAGTTACTAAAAACCCGGATGGCTTTTGCGGGCCGCGTCGATACCATCGTCAACGTGTTCTGGCTGGTGTCGTTCGCGATTCTGGCGTACCTCTTCGTGCGCGCTCTCAACGTTTTGATCTTCGGGCTGATCTTTCGTTTTCGCCGTGGGTTTGAAGCGCCCACGCTGGTGCGCAACATCTTTTCGATCATTGCGTTTACTGCGCTGTTCTTTGTTATTTTTACCTTCGTCTTTCCCGAGGCCAATCTCGGCGCTGTATTTACCACTTCTGCGATTTTCGGCGTCATCCTCGGTCTGGCCCTGCAAGACACCCTGGGAAACTTCTTTGCCGGTATTTCTCTGCAAGCCGATAGGCCTTTCCAGGTAGGAGACGTGATCACGGTCGGCGCCGAGCGTCATACGGGAGTGGTCGAGGAGATCACCTGGCGCGCAATCAAGATTAGGACGTTTGCAAATCACGTCGTGCTAATCAGCAACAGCACTGCCGCCAAGGAACCAATTGAAGTGTGCCCGCGCGATAACTTGAACGCGCGTCTGGTGTTCTTCAACACGCTCTACACCGATTCACCGGCTAAGACAATTCACGTAGTTAGAGAAGCCGTTAGGGAAGCCGACAACGTCTCGCAGAAAGTTACGCCAATCGTTCGCATTAGAAGTCTGGGCGAGAGCGGCGTCGACTACGAACTTAAATACTGGTTGGACGACTACGCAAAATACAACGATACCGACGCGCTGGTGCGGCAACGGATCTGGTATGCGTTCAGGCGTGCAGGCCTTAATTTCGCTTTTCCGACGCGCACTCTTCTGGTTGAACGAACGCCGAAGAAACTGGCACAGGGCGGCGGGGAAATCGTTGAGCGTCTTGCCGCCGTCGACATCTTCGCGCCCTTATCCGCGGAAGAGACTGCGATGCTGGCGCAGGCAGCCAGCAGTCACATCTTTGCGCCCGGCGAAACAGTTATTCGCGCCGGGGATCCGGGCTCATCTATGTTTGTCGTTCACAACGGTCGAGTTAATGTCCAACTAAACGAAAACGGCCGCCCGCGCACCGTAGCCACGCTCAGCGAAGGCGCGTTCTTCGGCGAAATGGCGTTGTTCACAGGTGAACCCCGAACAGCGAATATCGTCGCGCTTGAGGAAACCGAAGTTCTTGAGATTGGGCACGCCGCAATGAAGCAGGTCTTCGACACAAACCCCGATCTAGTAGAGTCCCTCAGCCACATCATTGCCGAGCGCCGGCAGGGATTGGCTGCCAGCGAGGACGTTACGGCTTCAGATAACGAACGGTCGGCCGGCCTTCTCACCTCTATAAAACGATTCTTCGGCATCAGCTAAGCCGGTTCGCACCCCTTCGCGGCCCTGTATTTTGCCTGCTTTATAAGCCTCTTTGTACAACTTGACAGGAGCAGACTCAAATATTATTATTCTGCCACGCTCAAAACATGCTGTGGAAAAGATGACGGCGGGGCGTGAGATTTTAAGGAGGAAAAGGAAGATGACTATAGTTCGCTACGACCCCTTTCGGGACCTGCGTACCTTACAGGAAGAAGTGAACCGACTTTTTTCAACTAACCTGACGCGTGGTTTTGGCGAAGAAGGCATTGGCCGCGGCGCCTGGAACCCGAGCGTCGATATCTACGAAAACAAAGAGCAAATTGTGCTCGAGGCCGAGTTGCCAGGAATGAAGCGTGAAGATTTCGAATTGACGGTGGAAAATAATGTGATCACCCTGCGCGGTGAGCGTCAATTTGAAAAGAAGGACGACTCCGACAACTATCATCGGGTCGAAAGATCCTATGGATCTTTTACCCGTTCATTTACTCTGCCGCAGACCGTGTCTGCCGAAGGCGCAAATGCCGAGTATCGCAATGGCGTGTTGCGCGTTACGCTTCCGAAGCGCGAGGAAACGAAGGCGCGCCGGATCGAAATCGGCGGTGAAGGAGCTGCCGGCACAGCCAGGACGATCGATGCGAAGGCTGAGAATGTCGGCGAAAAATCGAGTAAAGCTGCCGGCGGTCAGTAATCTCGAACTGGCACAGAATGCGAGCGGGGTTTCTGTCTTCTGGACGGAAACCCCGTTCCAATCTATTGCCGGCGTGATTCGAGGAGAATGATATGCGTTTAGATAAATTTACCCTGCGTGCCCAGGAAGCGATTCAAGCGGCCATCGAGCTGGCTGAGCGAAATCAAAACCAGCAGGTTGAACCCGAGCATTTGCTCGCTGCCATGCTCGAGCAACCGGAAAGCATTGTTAAGCCGGTGTTGGGTAAGTTGGGTGTGAATGTGCAAGTGGTCCTAAACGATGTGCAAGCGGCGATCAAGCGTTTGCCGCGCGTCGAAGGGGGCCAGCAATACTTTAGCCCGCGCCTCAATCAAATCTTTACCGCCACACAGAAACACGCCGACAAGATGCAGGATGAGTTCAACTCAACCGAGCACTTGTTGGTGGCGCTGGTTGAGGAAAAGGACGGCGAGGCCGGCAAGATTCTGCGACAGCACGGCGTAAAGCGCGACGACCTTTTGAAAGTGGTTGAGCAGATGCGTGGGGGCTCGCGCATTACCGACCAGAACGCCGAACAGAATTACCAGGCATTATCCAAATACGCTCGCGACCTTACCGAGCTTGCGCGCAAGGGCAAGCTGGATCCAGTAATCGGCCGTGACGATGAGATTCGTCGCACGATTCAGGTGTTATCGCGACGCACGAAAAACAATCCGGTTCTGATTGGTGAACCAGGCGTCGGTAAGACAGCGATCGTAGAGGGTTTGGCTCAACGAATTGTTTCCGGTGACGTGCCTGAGACTCTAAGGAATAAACGACTGGTCGGCCTTGATCTCGGTTCAATGCTGGCCGGGGCCAAGTATCGCGGCGAGTTTGAAGATCGTTTGAAAGCGGTGCTGAAAGAGATTGAAGGCGCCCAGGGCCAGATCATTTTGTTCATTGATGAATTGCACACGCTCGTCGGAGCCGGAGCTGCGGAGGGCGCTATCGATGCCTCCAACATGCTCAAACCGGCCCTAGCTCGGGGAGAGCTGCGCTGTGTGGGCGCCACCACGCTGAATGAGTATAAGAAATATATCGAGAAAGACGCGGCCCTCGAACGTCGCTTCCAGCAGGTCTATGTGGGCGAACCCACGGTGGAAGACACCATTGCAATTCTCCGCGGTTTGAAGGAGCGCTACGAAGTCCACCACGGCGTGCGCATCAAGGACTCGGCAATTGTCGCCGCGGCAACCCTGTCGACTCGTTACATCACCGATCGGTTTCTTCCCGACAAAGCGATTGACTTGATCGACGAGGCGGCCTCCCGGCTGCGCATCGAAATTGACTCCCTGCCGCAGGACATCGATGAGTTGGAGCGTGAAATTCTGCAACTCGAGATCGAGCGCCAGGCGTTGCAGCGTGAAGAGGATGAACGTTCGAAGGCGCGTTTAAAGGAGATTGAGCAACGCATCGCGGACTTGAGAGAAAAGTCTTCGGGCATGAAGGCGAAATGGCAGTCGGAAAAAGAAGCCATCGAACGGATGCGAACCGCAAAAGCTGAGTTGGAACAACTGAAGCTTCAACTCGATCAGGTGCGCAATGCCGGTGATCTCGCGCGTGCTTCGGAGATTCAGTATGGCCAGATTCCTGAGCTTGAGCGAAAGCTCGCTGCCGAACAGGAACAACTCGCCTTGCTGCAAAAAGACGGCGTCATGCTGAAGGAGGAAGTTGACGAAGAAGACGTTGCGCAAGTGGTTGCGAAGTGGACTGGTATCCCGGTTTCAAAAATGCTCGAAGGCGAAATGCTGAAGCTCGTTACGATGGAGGAGCGTCTTAGTCGCCGGGTAATCGGACAGGCGGAGGCGCTCAAGGCTGTTGCCGATGCAGTGCGTCGCGCGCGGGCGGGACTTCAGGATCCGAATCGGCCGGTGGGCTCGTTCATATTCCTCGGCCCTACCGGTGTCGGTAAAACCGAGACGGCACGAGCGCTGGCTGAGTTCTTGTTTGACGACGAGCACGCGATGATCCGGCTCGACATGTCGGAATACATGGAAAAGCACGCGGTTGCGCGAATGATTGGCGCGCCCCCGGGATACGTGGGTTACGAGGAGGGTGGCCAATTAACCGAGGCAATCCGGCGTCGTCCGTACGCAGTGGTTTTGTTTGATGAGATCGAGAAGGCGCATCCGGATGTCTTTAACGTCCTGCTGCAGATTCTTGACGATGGCCGTTTGACTGACGCGAAGGGACGCACAGTTGATTTCAAAAATACCGTCTTGATCATGACGTCAAATCTTGGCTCGCGAGAAATCCAGGACGCCGACGGCGACGAAAAGGAAGTGCGCGACGCTGTCCTGCAGGAGTTGCGAGCGAATTTCAAACCGGAGTTTCTAAATCGCATCGACGACATCGTTATCTTCCATCAACTTTCGCGCGAGCAGATAGGCCAGATAATCGACGTTCAACTCGAACGGCTGCGTGCGACGCTGGCGGAACGAAATATTCAGCTCGTTCTCGACGACTCAGCGCGTCAGCTGCTCGCTCGTGAAGGTTACGATCCAAATTATGGCGCCAGGCCTTTGAAGCGGGCGATCCAAACATTGATCCAGAATCCGCTGGCGGTGAAGCTCTTGAGCGGCGAGGTCCTGCCGGGGCAGACGGTACACGTTTCCGCAAAGGGCGATGAGATGGAATTGAAAGCGATGACAAACGCGGCGGCGGCATAACAGGGGAGAACGAAACAGATGGCACAGTGGAATCCTTTACATGATCTGGTCAGCTTGCAGGATCGGATGAACCGGTTATTTGAAGACGCGTCACAACGACGTGGCGAGGCGAATCCGATCGATGACGTAGAAACTTCGGATTGGTACCCGGCGGCGGATGTTTACGAAGAGAATGGCGCCTACACGGTAGCCGTTGACTTGCCTGGCATTGATCGGTCAACGCTTGATATAGGCATAGAAGACAATCGACTGACGATAAGGGGAAATCGTGTGGCCCGTGAGGGATTACAGAATCGAGCCGAGTGTCCGGCTGGTAAATTCCTGCGCGTGTTTAGTGTGCCGTCGCATGTCGATCAGGATGCAATCCGCGCCGATTACAAAGATGGGGTACTTCGCGTGCGGCTGCCGCGACGCGCAGAGCGAAAAGCCCAACGAGTTGAAATAAAGATTTCCTAACCACAAAGATTGAGGAAGCCAATGGCAAGGGATTTTTTCGGCAGAGACCAAAGGGGAAGGCGCGACGACGATAGCGAGATTCGCGTAACCGATCGGCGTCGCATTTTGCTCGACGACGACACCGCTGAACGACCAGAACCGGATGAGGCGCCCAACCTCAAGCCCTCGTACGTCGAGGAGCTTGAAGGTCGAGTGAAGGCGGCGGAGCAGAAAACGCTGGAAGTGCAGGCGCGTTTCGATCAATTGCGCAAACAGTTGCAGGCTGAGACCGACGAAACCCGACAGCGATTAAACCGCGCCGCTGATGAACGTGCGTTGCGAGAGAAAGCCGACTTCATCGCCGGCTTGTTGCCGGTGCTCGATAACCTCCAACGCGCCACTGAAGCAGCCGAGACTGGTAGCCAGGCAGACGTGATTGCTGAAGGCATCAAAAGAACTGCTGCGGCTTTCGAGAGTGCGTTGGCGGCAGCCGGCGTGGAACCACTCGATGCCGTCGGCCAGCAGTTTGATCCGGAGTTACATGAAGCAGTCGAAACTGCCGAAGGCTCAGCGGAGGATGAAGGCAAAGTCATCGCGCAGCACACCCGTGGTTATCGGATTGGTGAACGCTTGCTGCGTCCGGCCCGTGTTAAAGTGGGCCGATATTCCAACAAGGCGAAAGCAGTTGAGTAATTGTTCGACAAACTTTAGTTTGTCGCACGCGATGTCCACCGATTCGACAAGCTGAAGCTTCTCGGACACTTAAAACCGGCTTTGAGTAAACGGCGCGACAGCGCGAGAGGCTCGATTTTGACATTGATTAAGGAGAACGAGAGTGGCTGCAAAAGAATTGAAGTTTCGTGAGGACGCGCGAAGCGCGATGTTGCGTGGCGTTGACACGCTCGCGAACGCGGTGCGCGTAACGCTTGGACCAAAGGGCCGCAACGTGGTGTTGGGTAAGTCGTATGGCTCTCCGGTTATCACGAAGGACGGCGTGACGGTCGCCAAAGAGATTGAGCTGAAAGATAAATATGAAAACATGGGCGCCCAGATGGTGCGCGAAGTGGCCGTAAAGACTAACGAAACGGCAGGCGATGGCACTACCACCGCCACGGTGCTCGCGCAGGCGATCTTTCGTCAGGGTGTAAAAAATGTGACGGCGGGCGCCAACCCGATGTCGCTGCAGCGCGGTATTCAGATCGCGACTGAGGCTGTAGTTGCGGAACTGCAACGCACTTCGAAGAAGGTAAAAGACAACGACGACTTGATGAACGTCGCAAGTGTCTCGGCCAACAACGACCGTGAAGTGGGCAAGCTCATCGCCGCAGCCATGGAGCAGGTCGGCAAAGACGGCGTTGTAACAGTTGAGGAGGCCAAGGGCCTGCAAACAGAACTGGACATCGTGGAAGGAATGCAGTTTGACCGTGGTTATTTGTCGCCTTACTTCGTCACCAATCCGGATCGCATGGAGTGTGTGCTCGAGGAGCCGTTAATTCTGTTACACGAGAAGAAGATCGCCGCGATGCGCGACCTGCTGCCGATTCTCGAACAATCAGCCGGGGGCGGGCGGCCGCTCTTGATTATCGCCGAAGATATTGAAGGCGACGCGCTAGCTACTTTGGTCGTTAACAAACTTCGCGGCACGATCAAAGTGTGCGCAGTAAAAGCCCCGGCGTTTGGCGATCGCCGTAAAGCGATCCTCGAAGACCTGGCAACGCTGACGGGCGCGCGCGTTATCACCGATGAGCTCGGCATCAAACTTGAAAAAGTAGAGCTCTCCGATCTGGGAACCGCCAAGCGCGTCATCATCAGCAAAGACAACACCACGCTGGTTGAAGGTGGCGGCGAACGCAAGGCAATTCAAGGTCGCGTCGGCACTATCAGGAAACAGATTGAGGAAACCACCTCTGATTACGATCGCGAAAAGCTGCAGGAGCGTTTAGCTAAACTTGCCGGCGGGGTGGCGGTGTTGAAAGTAGGCGCGCCTACCGAAACGGCGATGAAGGAGATCAAGACGCGAGTCGAAGACGCACTCAATGCGACTAAAGCTGCGGCGCAGGAAGGAACCGTGGTTGGTGGCGGAACTGCCCTGCTGCGAGCGGCCAAGGTTTTGGATGATTTGACCGACGACGATGGTGACGTGACAACGGGCATCAGGATCGTCAGACGCGCGCTTGAGGAACCCTTGCGCCGCATCGCTGAAAATGCTGGCCTTGACGGAGCGGTCATCGTTGGACAGGTTGAACAGTTGAAAGGCACGCGCGGCTTCAACGCGGCGAGTGGTGAATTTGAGGATTTGCTCGCGGCGGGTATCCTCGACCCAACCAAAGTGGTGCGCACTGCGCTACAAAATGCAGCCTCAATTGCGGGTTTATTGTTAACTACAGATGCCGCGATCACCGATGCGCCCGAGCCGAAAAAAGCGGGGCGGCCAATGCCCGGGGGCGGTGAGGATTACGACTACTAAATTCGTGTCAAGCATGGCCCGAAAAAGACGGTTAGGTTGGCCGAATAATTGCTTGACCGGACGGCAGTAGAATTCCGTTGCATCGAAACACAACGGCGAATATGCTCAACGACATCTAACCTTCGGTCAGGTTCCTTGAAAACGTTGGCAGGAGGTGATGGCAAGCCCGCTGTCATGAAATCGTGCATCGTGCTTTACGAGTGGTGAAAGTAACAGGTAAATAAAATGGTTGATTTAGGTTCGTATAAAGATAAATTTGGAGATAGTGGCCAACGAATACTTGAGCATGCCTTGAGTGAATCGCGTCAGCGCGATCAGAATTTTGTGTCAGTCGAGCATATTCTGCAGGCCCTCATGCATGAGGAGCCCGACATGTTCAACTCCACGATGCGCGAGCTTTCACTCGATCCCATCGTGGTCAAGATTGCTATCGACAAGCGACTGGATGGCAGCCGCCAGCAACACGTTGGCAAAGGCTTCCGGATTTCTCCTGACACTACCGATCTGTTTAAGCGGGCGATGGAACGCGCACGCGAGCAAGGTCGAAAAACTATCGAAGCGACTGACATCTTCTCGGCTCTCACCAATCACGACAGCCTTTTCGTTGAGGTGTTGAAAAACATGGGCGCTAATCCAGATGCAGTTGCTGAAAACGTGAAGGCCCAGGTTTCAAAGCGTGAGCGTGAGGAAGAACAGTATCGTAAGAAATTTGAACTGCCGCCATATCTCAAGCACTTCGGCGTTTCGCTAAACCGTCTGGCGCGCACAGACAAAATTCCGCCAACGATTGGACGCGAAAAAGAGATTCAACAGATGGTGGAGATTCTCTGCCATCGCGAGCGTGCCAACTCTCCGATGCTGGTGGGCGAACCTGGTGTCGGTAAAACAGCGGTGGTAGAGGGACTGGCGCGTTTGATCGAGATGGAACCCGAGAAAGTGCCGGCGCGTTTGCGTGGCACCCATCTCGTGCAATTGCAGATGGGCGGCATCGTGGCGGGCACAATGCTGCGCGGAATGTTTGAAGAGCGGATCAAGGGCATCATCGACGAAGTTAAGGAACGCGACAACCTGATCCTGTTCATCGATGAAGCGCATACCATCATGGGTGCGGGCGCTGCACTGGGCACTTCGTCTGACGCTGCAAACATGTTCAAGTCGGCGCTAGCGCGCGGCGACCTGCGCATTATCGGAGCGACCACGCTTTCCGAGTACAAAGAATATATTTCTGAAGACGAAGCGCTCGCTCGCCGTTTTCGCCTGGTCAAGATTGTCGAGCCGACGATCAATGAGACGCGTGACATCCTGGTGGGCCTGCGGCCGCGGCTGGAACGAAACTACTCGGTAAAAATTTCGGACGAAGCGATCAATATCGCGCTCGAGATGGCGCCGAAGTACATCCGTAATCTGCATCTGCCTGACAAAGCAATCGGCTGGCTCGACACCGCAGCGGTTAAAGTTGAAATCAATGAACCGCAAACGATGGTCGTCAAACCGGAACACGTTATCGACGTGATTTCGCAGGAGTCTCGCATTCCGCGCGATATGATTTTCCGCGACACGAGCGAGCGCTTCTCGATGACCGAGGTAATGCTCTCGCAGCGTGTGATAGGTCAAAAGGCTGCGATTAAGTCCGTGGCCCAACGGCTTAGATTGAACAAAGGGCCGCTGAAGGAGTCTCATTACAAACCAGACGGCGTGCTGCTGTTTCTCGGGCCGACCGGCGTTGGTAAGACGGAGCTTGCTAAGGCCGTTGCCGAATTTATGTTTGGCGACGAAGAAAAGATGGTGCGCATCGATATGTCGGAGTACAGCGACGGAACGGTGAGCATAGAGAAACTGATCGGTATGCCGCGCGGAATCGTTGGCTCGGAGCGTGGCGGCATCCTGACTGAGCAGTTGCGTGAAAATCCCTACACGGTCTTGTTGCTGGACGAGGTTGAGAAGGCGTCACCCTATCTTATGAACCTGTTCCTGCAGGCCTTCGACGAGGGTTGGCTTACAGATGGTCGCGGCAAGAAAGTTTATCTTTCAGACGCGATTATCATCATGACGTCAAACCTTGGCTCCGAAAGCTTCAAGAAATTTGAGAAGCCACTCGGCTTCGGAACCAAGACGGCGCAGGATTTTCGCGTCGTGAAAAATGAAGTGATGAAGGCCGCGGAAACGCGTTTCTCGCCGGAGTTTCGTAATCGCATCGATGAAATAGTGGTGTTTGCGCCGCTGACGATGGACGAGGTGCGACAGATTGCGCAACTCTATTTCGTCAAACTCCAGCGACAAATGCAACGACAAGGCAAAGAAGTCACGATTACCGAGGCGGCCCTAAATCATTTGACCGAGAAGGGCTTCAACACCAAATATGGCGCGAGGTTTTTGAAGCGCCACATTGATGAAAAAGTTAAACTCCCCTTAACTGCGCTATGGAAGACTGCGTCGAGCTTCGTGGTTGATGTCGAAGAGGACGACGTTGTAGTCAAACCGGTGGCGGGCACGAATGCGAGTTTGAACTAAATCTCGACTGTGCAAACGCCCGCGTGTTGTTCGAGTCCATTTAAGGGCTTCAAGGTTTTGATTGAAGCCCTTTCTTATTGCCGTCTCTAACTAAAGATGAGAAATCAAACCCCCCGCCGCTTTAGCGCGACACTGTTTCTAATTCTGGTAACCGCCGTCACCGGTTTCACCCGGCAGGATCAAACGACTAAAGCAACTCCGGAAAACGTCGCCAAGGCCGAGGCGATTCTTAGCCGCGCAGTTGAAGTGCTCGGTGGCGCTGCCTATCTAAACGTCCGGACGACGGTTGGTCGCGGCTTCTACACGAGTTTTCATGAAGGTATATCGCAGGACCCCGCGCGCTTTGTAGATTACATTTCCTATCCTGATCGTGAACGCACGGAATTCTCTGCTGCGGGAATTCGGACAATTTCAACCAACACCGGGGAGACCGGTTGGCTTTTCGACGGCGCCACTAAAACCATCAGCGACATGAAGGGCGCACAGATTGATAGCTTCAAACAGAGCATGCGCACCAGTGTTGAAAATCTCCTGCGCGGTTGGTGGAGAAAAGAAAAGGCGACGCTCAGTTACGTCGGTCGCCGCGAAGCTGGCCTCGCCCGGCGAAACGAAACCGTCCGCATTACCTATCCGGATGGCTTTTGGGTCGAGTATGAATTTGCGGCGAAAGAGGGCCTGCCGGAAAAGGTAATTTACAAAACCACTCGGAGCACAGCTGAAGTTGCGGTAACTGAAGACGTGAAGGAAGAGGATCGTCTGGCAAAACCGATTACGATCTCCGGAATTACCTCGCCGTGGGTGATCGATCATTTCACCAACGGTGTGCAAACAAGCCGCATTGCTTACGAATCCGTCGAATACAACACGCCGCTCGCCGATGCGCTGTTTGCGAAACCAGCAAACGTCAAAGCAATAAAGTAAGAACGGTATGAAATCGCGTGGCAACGTCGTAACAGCGGCACTCGTTTTGTTTGGCCTCCTGTTTCCCGCTTACAGCCAAACTCAGGATCCGTCCGACGACGTAATACGCGTTGAAACTGATCTGACCACTCTCTTTTTCACCGCCAACAACAAAGAAAAGGCTTTCGTTACGACGCTGCGTGAAGAAGATCTGCGCATTACCGAAGACGGCGCGCCGCAGAAGATCATTACCTTTCAGCGCGAAACCGATCGCCCGCTTTCGATTGCCTTCCTGATGGATATCAGCGAGTCGGAACAACGAACCTTGCCACAGGAGAAAGCGGCAGCGCGCAGCTTCATCGAACGTGTAATTCATTCCGATAAAGATCAGGCGGCAATTATCCCGTTCACTGGTTTGGCGTTTCTTGAACAGGGGTTAACCCGTGACGTTTTCAAAATCTATCGGGCGTTGGAAAGCGTTGAGGTTGCCATGCCCGTGTATCTGGGATCGGGACGGCCGATTAGCGGAATAGTTTCCGGACCGGGTATGAAACCGATTCCGCTTGAAGGTTCTACTGCGATTTGGGACGCGATAGCAGTTACGTCGAGTGAGGTGCTGGCGCGAAGTGCTGACGCACTCGTTAAAAGTCAGGGAGCGGATCCTGGCCCACGCGGTCCAAACGAGCGCCGCGTTCCGACGCAACGGCGACACGCCATCATTTTGCTGACTGACGGGCAGGACACCAGCAGCCGCCTCACGCGTGATGAGGCAGTCAAACGAGCCCTTGATGCTGAAACCGTGATCTATGCAATTGGCATTGGCGATAAAAAGTACAACGGCGTCGATCGCGACGCGGTCAGCGCAGTGGCAAACGAAACCGGCGGCCGCGCGTTCTTTCCCAAACGTGAAACGGATTTGAGCGCAGCCTTTGCCGAAATTGAGCAGGAGCTACGATCGCAATACCTGATCGCTTATTCGTCCACAAACAAAAACCGCGACGGCGGGTATCGCGAGATGAAGATCGAAATTACGAATCCCGCGTTACAAAAAGAGCGACTGAAACTGCGGCATCGTCCAGGCTATTTTGCCAAGCCAAATCCAGCCGCTTCGAGATAACGGTGAAAAACAGAATAGCGATCGTGTTAGCTATCCTTCTCTGCCTGGGGAGCTTGGTGTTCGCTCAGCAGCCGGTGGCTCCAGCGAAGGGTAGTTTGATAATCAGCGGCGGCGATCCACTTCCGGCTACGATCGAGCGGTTCGTTACTTTCGCGGGCGGGCCGGATGCGAACTTTGTTTACATTCCCACTGCTGCCTCCAGCTTGCGCCTGCCCTCGGGCTTCATTTACGACCCACCCGATTCCGACACGCCGGCTGCGAATACCGCAGCTTTCGAGGAAGAACTGGCGAAGTTGTTCGGCGTTAAGCATGTGACGTTGCTACACACGCGCAATCGCAAGACAGCGAACACCGCAAGCTTCGTTGCGCCCCTCCGGCGGGCGAATGGCGTCTGGCTGAGTTCGGGAAACGCGGGAAGATTGGCCAATGCTTATCTCGATACGCAGACGCAAAAAGAAATTGCGGCGGTGCTGGCGCGTGGCGGCGTGGTGGGCGGCAGTTCTGCCGGCGCGATTATTCAAGGTTCGTACACCGTGCGGGGCCGTCCGGACAAACCGCTATTGATGGCGAAAGGTCATGAACGCGGCTTTGGCTTGCTGAAAAATGTCGCCATCAATCCTCATTTGACGGAACAGAAACGCGAGGCGGAGTTAGTGAACGTGATTGACGCTTACCCGCAACTGCTGGGAATAGGCATCGATGAAAAAGCGGCGCTGGCGGTTAGCGGCGATCGCTTTGAAGTGATCGGCGAAGGACGCGTGGCGATTTACGATAATCAGAAACACGGCGGCAGTTGGTGGTACTGGCTCAAGCCCGGCGACAAGTTTGATTTGCGCACGCGCGCCGTTTTGCGCTGAACCGTTTCGAGAAACTCACAAGTCCAGATTCTGAACTACATTCCGCTTTGATTTCTTTGCGCGCTTCTTTTTTGAATGCCGCGGACGTGTTGGCGTCGTCGTCACTGTCGGCGCGGAAGCTGCGGTGCCACTCTCAGCAGTGACCGACTCAGCCGGTGGCGCGGCACTCTGCCGGTAAGCCTCGGCATCAGCCCTGGCAATAGCCTTTTCCAAACGACTGTGACTGGTGGCGAGCAGATCGAGCTGGGCACGTACTCCGTTTCGTTCGATCTCCAATTCGCGACGCCGCTGTGCCCGAAGTTCCTCTGGATGGGTACTGCCAACACCCGCTAACGTCTTTTCAATGTTTTCCGGTTTGAGGCTTTCTTCAAGTTCCTGCAAACGAGTTTGCAGGCCACTCTGTTTCGTCTCAACTTCAAGCAATTGCGCGCGCAAAGACTCCGCGTTTGCCTGAGCAGCGCTATGGCCCTGGTACGGTGACGCCAACGTCAGCTCGTTGGAAAAAAGGAACGCGCAGATTATTAGTAGCGCGAAGGTTCGCATGAACGCATTTTAATATAAGTAGAATTCCTCGCGTGCCAGGTAACAAAAATAGAATAGAAATCACTGCGGCGCTTTAACTAGAACCGCTCTTTACTGGGACAGCGGGCGTCCCGCCCGCAAATAAGCGCGAAGCGCGAAAACTCCTAAAGCGATGCGGGCGGGACGCCCGCGGTCCCAGTAAAAGCGATAGAGATTTATTCAGAACGTTCGAGGGAGGTGCGGTCCCAGCCGGCGAGGTTGGCGCCCGCTTCGTAGGTTGTTTGGCAAAAGTCCATCAGGGCTTTTTCCGGTGAGTCCGACTGTCGTACGTCGTCGTAAAGCAGAAAAAATTCCTTCATCTCAACGCTGTAGAAAGTTTGGGCGGGACGAATCTTTGCCTCGTCTACGACTTCTGCCAAACCCACCGGCTCCGGCGTTGTGTAGGAATAGAACGCCGCTTCCATGTCCTTGCTTCCCGGCCACCAACCATGGCTGATCACTTCGTGCGAATAAGCCTCGCGCGTGATCAGGTCCGCGCCCTCGCGTGGTGGCGCCACACGTCCGGAAAAACGAGTCACTGCCAGATCGAAGCTACCCCAGAAGAAATGTACCGGGCTGACCTTGCCGATGAAACGAGCGCGAAATTCCTTCAGCACGTCGTCCATTGCGACCAGGGCCCGCCAAAAGCGATTCGCATATTCTGCGTCGTACGAAGCGTGCGTCGTGTCTTCTTCGAATGGAATCGGATCGGGTACTTCGACCGGCGTCGTCCAAATCTTAACGTCGATCTTCAGATCACTCAGTGCGGCCATCACTTCAGCATAAAAGTCTGCGACCGATTGAGGCCGAAGCGGCAGCGCAGTGGCGGCGCCGTCGCTGCATTTAATGAGCAGCAAGTGATCGATGAAGTCGAACTCGATTTCGAAAATGCGATCTTCATAGGGCATCGCCGAGGTTGTAAGACCGCGCGCCGAAACGTAAAGCGGCACGTTCCACCAGTGATTCACCAGCGGAGTTTGCTTCAGGCGAATCTTGCCGACTACCTGCGTCCACATGTGAAGCGTGGCGAGCGTGTCGCGCCATTCAGCGAATTTCAGTTCAGGCCAGGTAGTCATAAGTGAGGGAATAGTGAAGCGGAAAGAGTGAATAGTAAAGCGGAGCTGTGGCGAAAGCTTTATGCACTCGATCAGCGGGGGGAGGCCCTCTTCCTGCTCTGGAGACTTTCTGAGATGTTCAAATCTGAGCGTTGAAAGCCTTTCAAGCAGGGAAAGTCAACGAAATGAAATCAGATCATGGTAAGGAAGTGGGCCTGCCCCCGCCCGCGTTGAATGCAGGAGCATGCCCCTTCCACCCCGAGACTTTGTCAGGTGACGCGGGTTATTACGCCTTCGCAGCTTTCGTCCTTATAAACGCCAGTTGCAGTTGCGGCAGTGAATTGAAGCCACTCGCCTTGGTGCAAAACTCCTTCGCCTTACCGGCATCGCCACTCCCCTGATAGGCCTGACATAGTCGATATAGATCGTAAGGGTTCTGCTGATTAGCCTGCTGCAACTCGGCGATAGCGGCCGGATAATCCTTCGCTTCGAGTGCAATCAAGCCCTTCAACTGGTGCGCTTGTTTTGTTTGGTTCGGATTCTTCAGCGCCTCGGTGCCTTTGCTGAACGCGTCAGACTCGGTCTTCGCAGTCGCCATGTCCTTTTTCGCGATGGCCACGCGAGCGAGGTTGTAATGATGAAACAGGCGCGCGTTATCCTTGATTTCCGCTGACAAGGTTGATCCTTCGGTCATTGTCAGCAGGAGTTCGAAGGCTGCTTTTGCTTCATCGGCCTTGCCCATTTCCAGCAGGATGTTGCCTTTGAGCTGTAGATCGCCGGTCATCGCCGGCAAATCATTAGTCTTCTCGCCCAGTGCATATTGCTTATCGACTTCGGCCAGCGCCTGATCCATTTTGCCGCTGTCAACGTCGACGACGGTCAACCCAAACAAGGCTGTGCGGCGTTCAGCATCGCTTCTGGCCTTGTCAGTAATTTTTTGCAATTCAGCCGCAGCTTCATCGGCTTTGCCTTGATACATCAAGGCGGCCGCAATCCCCTGGTGCGAATTGATGAAGTTGCCATCGATTGCCAGCGCCTTTCGATACTGCGCGATCGATTCGTCAAAGCGGCCCATCTTCAGCAGCAACTCTGCATAAGAGTCGTAAGGATTGGGATCGTTGGGAATCAACTCGATGTATTTTTTGAAAGCCTGTTCGGCATTTGCGTAATCGGCGTTTTGCCGGTAGGCGTAACCGAGAATGTTGAAAGCGGTCGAGTAGGTCGGCGCGAGCTCAGTGGCTTTTTTGTAGTGCTCAATCGCCTGTGGCATGTCTTGTTGGCCAAAGTAGTAGCCGCCAAGATTGAAGTGAGCGCGCTCATCGTTGGGGTAAGCCGCCACCAGCTGATCGAGATACTCCTTTTGCTTAGCAGTATTGGTGTTGGCGCCAGCTTCAGTCGCGAGAATCAACAGTCGCTCGCCATTGGAAGCCTTGTCAGCAAGCGTTACGGCTTTCTTCAGGTGGTCGAAAAACTCCTTGCCGGTAGGGCTGACCTGCGCGCGGCTGAGTTCGGCAATCGCGAAGTTTGGATCAAGCGAGATAGCTTTATCGTAATGTTGAATAGAATCCTGAACCAGTAATTTCTCCTGCAGATCGCGTCCCTGAACAAATTCCTTGCGTGCTTCTTCCGAACTTGTGGTTACAGGAATCTTGCCGCCTTCGGCCGGGGCTTTGGTAGCGGCAACGGGGCCTGCGCTCTCGTCAACTTTCGCGCAACCGGTCAGTATCGCTGCTGCAGCGATAACGATCGTCAGAAACAAAAATAAAAATTTGCGGTGCATGGGTTCTCCTTCACGAGTGGGACAATCAATTCTTCGTTCGGCCTTCTCCAGGCCTCGATGAATCGGGGAGTAAGTTCGGAAACGACCAGTTGTCTGACTCGAGCAATGCGAGTCGGAAGTTGCAGTCGAATGATTTCGACGGTCCTCGAACCGTGGCTATTGGTTCTTAAGAGTGAGCGGAGAATATCGAAGGGAAGTTAGTCGGTCAAGCAAATTTATCGTTGGTGGTCCAGGTATTCCAAAGGATTGGTTTTCTTACGAAAACTCGTAATCACTTTGGACTTTGGGACCGCTTCACGTCCCAAACCGTTGGCGGTATTCGGTTGCAACGAGGAACGCTTTCACCATTTCAGCGCTGACAAAGTTTCCGTTGAACTGATTGAGCTTTGCCAACCAGAAATCGAAGCCAGTGTGGTCCTTATCCGGCGAGTCGTTGGGATTGCGTCGCAGGTAACCGAAATATTGCATCAACACGAAGGCGCGATTTTTCTCGAGCTGTGTGAAGGCTGCGTTTTCAGCGATGCGTCTGAGCGCACGCGCACGCGCTGCTGTAACTGAAGTATCGGCGGCGCCACCGAATTCCGCGATCACCGACGCCAGTTCGTCTGACGATGGCGTTATGCCGGTATTCGCGTACAGCTCGTTTACAAACTGCGTCGGTGACTTCGAAGTCGGATACTTACTAATGAACTGCGGACGGGTGACGAAGTCCTGAGTAAAACTGACTTTGTTGTTTTCCAATAACTGTGGCCAGCCCGGCTGGCCCACGACCAGGTTCTTAGCCACCAATGCTGAGTCCGTCAGGAATTCACTAAACCTGACGACCGGCACCTTGATGTCATGCGGCGACCCGGGCGTGTCGAGTTGTGACAGTCCATCGGCATCGCCGTACGCGGCCTTATAGCACCGCTCCACCAGGTAGCCGGTTTCCTGAAATTCGATCGACAGGAAAAACGCGGCCGACACGTTGATGCGCTTGATGTCAATGCAGGCCACATCAGCTCCGCAGGAAGTGATCTCACTGCTCCAATAAGCGAGCCCATCCGCATCCGACACGCGATTCAGGAAATCCGTGTAATGCTGTCGCACAAAGAATTCAGGGTTGTCGATCAGATTCGGGCAGTTGTTCGGAGCGGAAAAACTATTGTGGGGACTGGCCTCGGTAGCGACAAAATCTTCAGCGTTGTTGTTGGTATCGATGCAACCGCTAACTTTTCTGATCGCCGCCGTCGTGTTTGTTAAGGCCGGAGCTGGACCGGCGCCCTCAAAACAATTGGCGGTGCCGCCGTAGCCAACGAAATCAATTATCTCAGCGTTGGGCAGGGGACACGTGACGCTGCCACCGATCAGGTTTGTGTCCGGAGCAGTTATGAAAACTTTACCGGCGGGTGAAAGATTTGCCGGCGGAATCGGAGGTAATCCCGGGATAATGATCGGCGTGCCCGGAACAAATAAATCCCAGGGTACTGCCGATCCGTTGCTGCTGTCCGGGCCGAACTTAATCAAAAAGTATCGGTGCGGGCCAATGAAGATGCCGTGCGTACTAGTGAAGGCGATCGACTGATTGAAGGTGCCTGTCGAATTGGTTAAGTAGATTTTCCAGCCGCTGAAGTCGATTGCGTTACTGGTCCGGTTAAAAAGTTCGAGGTAATTATTTTGATAGGCTGATCCGGTGTTGCCGCCGTTCGAATAGATCTGACTGATGACAATGTTGCCGCCCGCCGCGGTAGTCTGGACCGATCCGGCTCCCGGCGTTGAAGTGTCTCGACCAGCGAGACCAGTGGCGGAGATGTTGGTCGTGATGCTGCGAGAAATCCCGCCCTGCTGCGTCGTTACCGTCACCTGCACGTTGTTGTCTCCGGCGCCGGATGTACTGCGTAAGGGAGACGCGACTGCTGCAGATTGCGTCAATTCGCTGCTGCACAGGACGGTTAAGAGAAAGAAGACAAGGGTCTTGTTGAGGAGCGAGGGCATTTGGGCATTTCCTTCGATCAACTAAACAGCGTGATCACGGCGCAAAGCGCTGCCGATATTCGATCGAAATAATAAAGGACCTCACCATTTCGGCGTTCACAAAATTACCGCCGAAGTCGTTCAGTTTACGTAACCAAAAGTCGTAGCCGCTGTGATCTGAATCCGGATTGTCATTTGGATTTCGTCGCAGATAGCCAAAGTACTGCATCAGGACAAAAGCGCGGTTTTTTTCAGCGTTAACCAGGTCGGGATCTTCAGCGACCGCGCGCAGCACCTGCGCCTGGGTCTTGATCCCAAAACTCAAATCCGCCACCAACTGATCGCGCTCGCCCGCAGACAGCGGATTCCCGGCGTTGGCATTCAAGGTGTCGACAAATTTCGCGGGCGCAAGTCCGGTGAGAGCCGCGAAGCGTATCCGCTGTAGAAATTCCTCAATGAACTTCTTCTTGTTTGTTTCCAACGCCTCGGGCCAACCGGGCTGGCCCACCACGATGCCTTCGCCGATGCGACGCGAGTCCGCCACGAATTCATTAAACCGCACGCTGGGTACAGGCAAGGAATGTTGTCCGCCAATACTCGACAAGCCGGTTATATCGCCGTTCGCTGCTTTGTAAAGCCGATAGACGAGATATCCCGTTTCCTGAAATTCGATGGACTGGTAGAACGCAGCCGACACGTTTATACGTTTGATATCGACGCAGCCAGCGTCGCCGCCGCATTGCAGTATTTCGTTACTCCAGAAATCGAGACCCGCTGCATCAGGTTCGCGGTTGAGAAAATCAATGTAGTGTTGGCGCACGAAATAACGGGCTTCATCGATCTGGTTTGGTCCCACGGCCGCATCGTTATCAAAGAGCGTGATCGTCGTCTGTGTCGGGGAGCCAAAGGAAGCGCCGACGATGTTTCGCAGTTCCATATTGAACAATTCCGTTCCGTCCGGATAAGAATCGTCGACTATGGGGATGTTAATGGTTTTCGAAGATTCGCCGGGAGCGAAGGTAATAAACCCGGCGGCGGTTATGTAGTCGCACCGGGATGAGGCGCGATTCGTATTCAAAGTGGTGCAAGGTGAGCCGGAGGAATTGTCAAAGGTGTCGTACTCCGCGCTCGCGCTGCCTGCGGTGTTGCCGGTGCGCGTGACAGTGACCACGATCTGTTTGGGATTGTCGGCTTCAGATCCGGAATAGGCTGAACTGCTGAACTGCATACTGTTCGCCGGCAGCGTCAAGGTGAACGCCGGCGAAATGTTAAAGAAGATATTGCCCTTGCCCACGACCTTGATGCGCGGAGATATGCCACTACTTGTCGGCGCGGCAACTGGAAGCGTCAACGTTTCCGAACCATCGTTAGGAGTGTCCTCCGCTAACACGTAGGGAAAACTCAAGCCGCCATTGATCGACATCAGGATCCTGACATTCGCGCAATTCACTGGCGCCAAATTCGTGTTTGCCACGTTCCAGGTGATTGTTTGAGTGGAACCGATTAGCCAATTCGAGGCGGCGTTCGGCTGCGTGACGACGAAAGGACCACTATCAGCGCGCACGTTAACCTGCGTAGCAGCTGAACCGATACCACCGCCATTCGCGCGATTGTCACGCACGGTAACGCGGAAATTCATCGTCCGCGTCGTTGTCGGTAGCGACTCGCCAAAGGTTGCGTTGGCGCTAAGGATGTCGCTGAGGCGTGGAAAACTGCGTGACGGGTTCGGAGTATGCGTGAAAGAACGAAAGATCGGGCGGCTACCATCGTCGGTGCTGGGCGGAGCGGGATTACCCAGGTCGAATTCTTCCCAGTCGTAGGTGAGGTCGTCGCCGTTCGGATCGCTGCCAATCGCCGTCAGACTAAAGGGAGTGCCTTGCGGAATCGTGTAGCTTGGCCCGGCATTGACGACGGGCGCTGCATTACCGGTTGCGGTTAGCGTCGGGCACATGCTCGCGCCGCCAATTGTAGTGAAGTTAACTATCTGCTCGAGACTGGCGTTGTGGAAATATATGTCAGACGACATCAAGTCTTCGGCGCCGCAGGTGAAGCGGTAACCCATAATCGTTGAGCCTGTGCCGGGCTCATAAGCCGTCGAAGCAGAGCGCTGAGTTGAACAACTGCCGGTCGTCGCATTAAACGTATGCGTGGCGCCAAACTGATGGCCGAGTTCGTGCGCAAAGTTATAAGCAGCTACGAGACTCGAAGGCGAGAGTGAACGTGTGATGCTGGCGCCTCTCGCTTTGAACCCTTCGCGGCAAGTACTAGCGATGCTCGCCTGTCCCTGGAAAGAAAAGAAACCCGGCGCCTCGGTTCGGCCGTCAAACACGTGTCCGACGTCGTAGTTTGCCGTGCCAATCACCGCATCCAGCTTGGTCTGATTCTGAGTCAACAGTGAAGCAGTATTGTCGCTGGTGTAGTCGTCCGTATTGGTGTCCGTAAAAATGATTGCGGTTTCGTTTGCGACGAGGACGAGGTTTACCCCGACCTCACGTTGGTAAATGGCGTTGACGGCGTTGACCGTGGTGGTAATCGCGGATAGCGCGCCGTTAACGGTGCCGCCGCCATACGTTTGGGTGTAGTCGCCGGTGGCCGCGACAGCCAAACGGTAAGTGCGCAAGTTGGAATCGGAGGAAACAGCCGGCCGTAGAATGGTTGAATTTAATCCCTTGCCGGCAGCAGCGATCGCGTTCTCCTGTTCGGCTTCGCTCACTTCGCAGTCGAAACCGTTAACCGGTACGTCTCCCTGGAAATAAACCAGGTAGTCTTCCTGTGTTCCCTGTCGGTTTGGTTCAATCAACACGGCGCCGCGGCTCGAGATAATGAGCGCGTGAAAACCTTCGGGTGTCCAATCGAATCGCGAGGTTGCGGTGGGATCGTCAATGCCCTGGGCGCTGAAGGTTCTTATTTCAGGAAACCTTGCGGCGAGCGCGGGCTCCATTATCGGCGACTCGACGACCTGAAACTCTGAAAACGTTCCGTCCGCAAACGGCAGAGAGAGACGCACGGGCGCTGCGTCCGGTTTCGCTTCCAGAGGTGCCGCTGCGAGTAGCGAGCTCAGCTTCGTGCGGTTGAGAGTGAAACTGCGATAAGTCCTGGGACCAGTCTGCGCGTTGTTTAGCACAGACGGGGTCTGCTTGGTGACGTCGGTCCAAACGCCGTCGACTGACTGTGGCGAAGCTTGCGAGTCGCTTTTCGACAGTCCAACTTTAACTGCCGGCCGCGAAATTAAACAGAGAAGGATTACAAGAGCAAACGGGAATAACTTAAAGGCGTACTTCATAAAAACTTACTGCGAGCGGGCAGAGGTCCGGTGTCTTTTAGTGTTGCGTAGAGTGTTTTCTAAATTCCTTACCCGGTAAGGTGTTCGCGGGGTGACGAGTGCAAATTCTAACCCGAATCTGCGGCTGGCTGTCAAAGGCGCGTCGATGCTACACGGGCCAGTAGCCCGACGGTCAGGGAGGGCTGGAAGCTGAAGAAAAGCCCCCTCCCTGACGGTCTCGGCTACTGCCCAGTCGTTAGATTGCGAGGCCGCCGTCGACCTGGATTACCTGGCCCGTGATGTAGCGGGCGTCGTCTGAAAGCAGGAAACAAGCGACGCGCGCGATTTCATCAGCTTCGGCAAATCTGCCGAGCGGAATTTGCTCGATTATCTTCGCGCGGTAAGTTTCATCGAGCGCCCCCGCCATGTCTGTCGCCACCATGCCGAGCGCGAGGGCGTTAACCGTCACCTTCCGGCTGGCGACTTCCTTCGCCAAAGCTTTAGTCAGTCCGACCATTCCTGCTTTCGAGGCGGAGTAATTTGACTGGCCGGGCATGCCAACTTCGCCGCTAATCGAAGAAATATTGAGAATCGAACCGCCTTCCTCCTGGCGCAGCATGGTACGCAACGCAGCTTTGGAAAAGTTCCAGGCGCCTTTGAGATTTGTGTCCATCACCGAGTCCCAGTCAGATTCCTTCATGCGCAGGATCAGATTGTCTCGGGTGATACCGGCATTGTTAACGAGGAAATCGATGCGTCCAAAAGCGTCTTTGACCTGTTTCACCATTTCAGCAGCGGCCTCAGTGTCAGCGACGTCGCATAGTGCAGCGTGCGTTCGTCCACCCAGAGCCTCGATTTCTTTCGTCAGGGATTCAGCCGCTTCAGCGCTCTTCGCATAATTGAACGCGACGTCGGCTCCGCGACGCGTGAGCTCGAGCGCAATTGCCCGACCGATTCCACGCGTGGCGCCGGTGACGATCGCGCTGCGTCCTGCAAATTGTTTTTGATCAGACATGATTGTTGATAGCTACATTCCGTTGGGAATGAGGTCAGTACCACCTGCGGTAGCGGGTGGGTCTTTGGATTGGCGATTTGCGATTGCTGATTGTCGATTGGCTTTATCGCGATACGCCAATCCGAAATCGCCAATTGACAATCTGCAATCGTCAGACCCACCCGCTACCGCAGGTGGTACTGACCTCATCCCCAAACTGACCCACTACCGTATTCCACACCCTCACGGGCGTGGCTATTAACTGACGGCCCTTGGCGCCTCACACCTTCAAGCCCTTTAAATATTCTCTAAAGCTTGGGGCCAGATCTTCATGCTGCAGCCCGAACTCAACTGTTGCAATCAGGAACCCGAGCTTGTCGCCCGCGTCATGTCTCGTCCCTTCAAAACGCACTGCATAGAACGGTCTCTTCTTGAGTAGCGAACGCATCGCATCCGTAATTTGAATTTCGCCGATCGCGCCCGGGCGCGTGTTCTCGATTTCGTCAAAAATATCGGAAGTCAAAATGTAGCGACCAATGATTGCCAGGTTTGAGGGCGCCTCTGCGAACGGCGGTTTCTCAACCATGTCGTTCACTTTGTAAACACCGTCGGCAATCTCATCAACATCCAGCGCGCCAAAACGCGAAATCGCCTCGCCCTCAACTTGAAACGTCGCCAGCACGGGTGCATCGTATTTTTCGTAAACGTCGAGCAGCTGTCGCAGCGCGGGTGTTTTTGAATCGATGATGTCGTCACTCAATACGACTGCGAACGGCTCGTCGCCGACGAGGTCGCGCGCCTGCAATACCGCATGGCCCAGGCCGAGTGCTTCCTGTTGTCGCACGTAGCTCACGCGCGCCATTGTCGAAATCGCGCGCATTGCCTTCAGTTCGTCTTGCTTGCCACGCTCTTCGAGCAGCTTTTCGAGTTCAAACGAAATATCAAAGTGATCTTCAATCGCCGATTTACCGCGGCCGGTAACGATGATGATCGACTCAATCCCCGAAGCCACGGCTTCCTCAACGCCGTATTGAATCAGTGGCTTGTCGACCAGCGGCAGCATCTCTTTCGGAGATGCTTTCGTCGCCGGCAGAAACCGCGTGCCCAGACCAGCGGCGGGAAAAACTGCTTTACGAACCCTCTGTGGCATAATGAATTGTTCTCATAACATATTCTAAGGATTACCCCAAATGCTCGATCTTAACTACGTTCGGGAAAATCTGGAGCAGGTGCGCGCGCGCCTGGCGACGCGTGGCGTTGCGCCCGACGTGCTCGACAGCTTCGCGGAAATCGATGCGGAACGGCGTCGCGCGATTGGCGAGTCAGACCAACTCAACGCCACGCGCAACAGTGCGAGTCGGGAAATCGGCGCACTCATGAAGGACGGCAAACGCGACGAGGCCGAGGCGCAACGCAAACAGGTCAACGAGCTCAAGGAACGTATCGCGGAGTTAGATCGGATGCGCGAGGATGCCGAGACGCGCATGCAGGAACTGTTGACGACCTTACCGAATTTGCCACACCAGAGTGTTCCGGTGGGCGCTGATGAGTCGGCCAACGAAGAGATTCGCCGCTGGGGAGCCAGGCCGGAATTTGATTTCGAACCGAAGGACCACGTCGATCTGGGAACCGCGTTGGGGATTCTTGATTTGGATCGCGCCGCGAAGATTGCGGCCGCGCGTTTTGCAATTCTTAACGGTGACGGCGCTCGCCTTGAACGCGCCCTCGTCAGCTTCATGCTCGACATACACACACGCGAGCATGAGTATCGCGAAACGTTGCCGCCGTTTATCGTTAACCGCTCGGCGCTCTTCGGCACCGGACAATTGCCGAAGTTCGAAGAAGATTTGTTCAAGCTCAACGACGAGCGCGAGCTATACCTGGTGCCGACCGCCGAGGTGCCGGTCACGAATTATTATCGTGAGGAAATCCTGGAGGCGGCAAACCTGCCGATGCGTTGGGTCGCGTACACGCCCTGTTTTCGCTCTGAGGCGGGCAGCTATGGACGCGACACACGCGGCCTGATTCGTCAGCATCAATTTGAAAAAGTTGAGCTGGTGAAGTACGCGCTGCCGGAAAATTCTTATGAGGAACTCGAATCGCTAACGCGCGATGCGGAAACCATTCTGCAAAAGCTGGGGCTGCACTACCGCACCGTGGCGTTATCAACCGGTGACATCGGTTTTGGATCCGCCAAGACTTACGACATCGAAGTTTGGCTGCCGTCGCAAAACACGTTTAGGGAGATCTCTTCGTGCTCAAACTATGAAGCGTTTCAGGCGCGCCGCGCGCAGATACGTTTCCGCCGCGCTGGCGGCGCCAAGCCTGAGTTCGTACACACGCTCAATGGATCAGGACTCGCGATTGGACGAACGTGGATTGCGATTCTGGAGAACTACCAGCAAGCGGATGGATCGATTGTGATTCCGAAAGTGCTGCGCCCGTATATGGGCGGGGCGGAAAAGATTAGTAAGCAGTAAGCACGCGGGTTGGCTGGGAGCGCAGACATCTTGTCTGCCGATTCATTAGCATTCAAGCCGCACAGACGGTTTTCGCGCTACGCGCTCATTGCAGACAGGATGTCTGCGCTCCCAGCCTCAGTAGACGCTTTTTCTGCTTACTTGATCCTTAAGTCAAACGGCATCAGCAGCATCGACTCACCGCTCTTCATGCGATCAAGAATCGACATGTAGCGCATAGCGCGTCGGGCATCCTCGGGCATCGCGCTCAACAACGCTTCCTGCTGTTTCATCTTCACGTGCGTTTCGTCGCCTTCGGTCAAGAGCTGCTGCAGAAAGGTGCGGGGATAGGGAAGAATCACACGGTGCACACCCTTGTCTTTCGGAATGTTTGCCAACTCCTTCGCCACTTCAACTGCGCGATCGAGCCCGCCGAACTCATCCACCAGCCCGCGTTCTTTTCCCTGATAACCAGTCCACACGCGACCCTGCCCGACTGAGTCTACATAAGCCGCATCCTTGTTTCGGCCTTTAGCAACTTTCGGGACGAAATCGGAGTAATAGGTCGTCTTGATCCAGTCTTCAAACTTTGCACGTTCGCTGTCGCTGAATTTTTCAGTCTCACGAAACATGCCCGAGTTCTTGCCGCGCATGATGTACTCGTTGGAGATTCCCAACCAATCGTAGAAGCCCCGCATTACCGGCTTGCCGGCAACCACGCCAATCGAGCCAGTAATCGTCGACGGTTGCGCAATAATTTTGCTGGCGGGAGCCGAGATGTAGTAACCACCCGAAGCGGCCACGTCGCCCATTGAGATCACGACCGGCTTCTTTTGTTTGGCCGCTTCCACCGCGTGCCAGATGATGTCTGACGCGAGACCGGAACCGCCCGGGCTATCCACGCGAATTACGATTGCTTTGATGGTCTTGTCGTCGCGCGCGTCGTTGATCGCCTTGGAGAGAGTGTCGGATCCAATTGACTGGCTGCCGCTCGGACTATTGTCCGATTGTCCCGAGCCGATGTCGCCCGTGGCATAGATGACTGCGATGTTCTCGCCCTTGTTGAGGCCAAGTGATTCCGCCCCTACCTCGCTGTAGTCTGAACTCTTCACCAGTCGCAACTCATCGGAATCTTTGTAGCCCAGGCTCGCCTTAATCTGTTTTTCCAAATCGTCGCGATACTCGGCGCCGTCAATTAGTCCAACTTCTTTGGCTTTCGCTGCGCCATACGGAGCCTCGTCGATGATGGCACGTACATTATCCGCGGTGATATTGCGCCCGGATGCGATCGCTGCGACATAGCGGTTGAAAAGATCGTCGAGCAGCGAGTTCATAAACTCGCGGTGCGCGTCAGACATGTCTTTGCGAGTGAAGGTGTCGCCGACGCTTTTGTATTTTCCAATTTGAAAGATGTCGGGATAGACGCCGAGCTTGTCGAGTGAGCCGCGGAAAAACATCACGTCAGCTGCGAGCCCGTTGATGAACAACTCTCCCGGCGGCGCGAGATAGATTTTGTCGCAGGCGCTCGCGATGTAGTACTCCTTGTTCATCCCGAATTCCATGTAGGCGTAAACCGGTTTTCCCGAAGAACGAAAATCGGCAATCGCATCACGAATCTCTTCTGACTTGCCCCAACCCGCGCCTGACATGTTGACGTCGAGCAAAACCATCTTGATGCGATTGTCTACCTTTGCCTTCTTGAATTGCAGCACGAGGTTTGAGAGGGATTGATCGCTGCCGCCAAATAGTTTTCGTAATGGATCGTAAGGAACGTAATCCGGCAGCGATCCGGAAACATGCAAATTGAGCACGCTGTTGTCAGCGATGGTGGGTTCGTTTTTGCGAACCGCTGCGACCAGTATTGCCAACCCAATGAGTGCGACCAGGAGTAGGCCGACCACAATACTTGAAATAATTAGAACAGTCTTACGCGTACTCGACATTGCCATATGATTTCGCCCTTTTATTGATTAATTACTGATTTTCACCGCTGTGTGAGTACGAGCAAGAGGATGGAAAGGTTTACGAAATACCGGGGAAACGGAAAAGGGTAAAGGGGAAGGCACGGGGCGTAGGGGAAAGGGTAAGGGTGAAAGGGGAACCGTTGTTTATGGGCTCCGAGGCTGGCGATTCACTGACCCTTTACCCCTTCCCCTTTTCCCCGTCGCCACTATTCTCCGTTGCCGATTCCCCTTTACTCATTTCCCCTCTCCCCCCGCGTTTCGTTATCCAGCCACCGCCGACGACTTCGTCCCCGCGATAAAAGACTGTAGCCTGGCCGGGAGTGATAGCGCGCTGAGGCTCATCGAAGACAACTTGAACCCGGTTGTTAGCGAGCGGCGTGATCGTGGCGGCGGCGGGTGTATGACGATAGCGAACGCGAACCTCGGCGCGCACCGGCGCATCGGGTGTTTCAAACGCGACCCAGTTCACGCCGGCTGCGGTGAATTCCCGACTGAGCAGTTCAGACTGGCTGCCAACTATGACCTGATTTTTATCGGCATTGATGTTAACCACATACAGCGGCTCAGGCGCAGCGATGCCGATGCCGCGCCTCTGGCCAATGGTGTAACGATGCACGCCGGCGTGTTGGCCCACTACTGCACCTTCCCGATCAATAATCTCACCGCTACCGGGCAGACGATCGCTCGCGTCTTCGGCAACAAGATAACGTTCGATGAAGCCGGCGTAGTTTCCGTCGGGAACAAAACAGATTTCCTGCGACTCTGATTTCTCGGCGACAGCAAGACTGTGGTTGCGTGCTATTTGCCGCACTTCGGGTTTCGACATTTCACCCAGCGGAAACAGCGCGCGCGATAGTTGATCCTGCGTAAGCTCCCATAAAAAATAGGACTGGTCCTTGTCGAGGTTGTGAGCGCGGAACAGTCGATAGCGATTCGCCGTCGCGTCAAACTCGACGCGCGCGTAGTGGCCGGTCGCAACTTTGTCGCAGCCGAGACTCGCCGCGAGTTGATCGAGCGACGCGAACTTGAGCCGGCTGTTGCAGGAGACGCAGGGAATCGGTGTCTCGCCCTCCAGATAACTCTGCACAAACGGCTGAACTACATCGCGTTCAAACTCACGCTCGAGGTTGAGAACGTAAAACGGAAAGCCGAGTTCTTCGGCGACGCGGCGCGCGTCGTAGACGTCGTCGAGAGAACAACAGCGCGAAGGCAAGGGATCGCCGTTTTCGTCGACACTGATCCCACGCCGCTGGTTCCACAGCTGCATCGTAAAGCCGACGAGCTCGTGGCCCTGCTGCTTGAGAAGCGCGGCCGCCGCCGAGGAGTCCACGCCACCTGACATTGCTACTGCTAACTTCATAAGAACAGTTTCAAGTTTCGAGTTATTTAGCCAATACCCTAGAATACCGTATGAAACCACTGACGTCAGGTCGGCAAAAGCTTTTGAGTTGATTATTGACAATGCCACGCCTGATGAGTTGCTAAGGTTTTAACTCGAAACCCGAAACTCGGAGCCCGAAACTATTTCCCCATGCTCGAATCAGCCATTGAAGAATACAGAGTCGCCGCCGAACCCTACTACCTGCCAATCGGCCGGGAAGTAGATCTTTTCGAAGCCGCGCACAGCGCGCACTTGCCGGTGATATTGAAAGGCCCGACGGGCTGCGGTAAGACGCGCTTTGTCGAACACATGGCGTGGCGGCTCGAGCGGCCGCTGATCACGGTCGCGTGTCATGAAGACTTATCGGCGACGGACCTCGTAGGCAGGTTTCTTTTGGAGGGCGAGGAAACCGTTTGGCACGACGGCCCTTTAACTTCGGCAGTGCGTAACGGCGCCATTTGTTATCTCGACGAAGTGGTGGAAGCGCGTAAAGACACAGTCGTCATCATTCATCCGCTAACTGACCATCGCCGGCGCTTGCCGATCGAGAAGCGTGGCACAATCCTCGAAGCGCCGCCGGATTTCATGCTTGTCGTCTCTTACAATCCGGGTTACCAATCGATTCTTAAAGACTTGAAGCAGTCGACGCGCCAACGTTTTGTGGCTGTCGATTTCGACTATCCGCCGGCTGAATTGGAAACGGAAATCGTCGCGCATGAAGGTGGCGTCGATGAAGGCACGGCGCGCGATCTGGTTTTGATTGGACAGAAGGTCCGTAACCTCCGCGGGCACGGATTGGAAGAAGGAGTGTCCACGCGACTGCTGATTTATGCAGCGCAACTAATCACGCTGGGTATCCCGCCGGTTACTGCTGCCGAAACCGCAATGTGTTCACCCATCACCGACGATCGCGAGCTGCAACGCAGCATTCGCGAGATTGTCACCACCGTGATCTGATTTTTGGAGTGCGGTGACTTGTCACCGCTTTCTCTTCGCGGCGGCTTGACGCCGGGGTGCCTAAAGACGAGGCGCTGCGACAGGTCGCAGCGAGAACAAAGCGGTAACAGGTTACCGCACTCCAAAAGAGTAGACGCAATACAACCCAGTTTTAGTTCCCGAAACTCATGGACGATCAAAGCGACAGCGAGCCTATCCCCAGCGCTGAGCGGCAGTCGTTTCTCCGACTCACCCGCGAGCTCGCCAGTCTGCCGTTAGACAAATCTGCGGTTGCAATCGAGACGAGCGCAGCAATCGCCGGCATATCACTGCGCGCGGGGATCGAGTTTCTGCGTGCGGCACCGGCAGCGTCTGACATCTTGTCTGCCGCCGATTTACGTTCATGGGGCGAAATGGGCCGGCGACTCGCGCTGAGCGACGTCGAAACCGCAATCAGTTTCTTTGCCGGCGGCGTTGGCGAGCTGACCCATCTTCCTGCGAGTCTTCATCCAATTCTGTTTCAACTCTGCGCTCGCCAGATCGCGCTGTCGGCGCCAGTTGCTGTCGAAACGCTTAAGAACTTTCCCGCTCAGGCTGCAACTATCGACGATCTCGAATTACTAGCGCCGCTGCTCGAAGTCGCTGCGGAAATTGCGCGGCGTTCAGCTAAACACAGTTCTGAATTTCTCAAGGCCGCACCCGATGTGATTCGTAGTTTGCAGCAAGCGGGCGGCACTGCTGTCGTCGCCAAAGCAGTTGAGGCGACAGCGCAGTTTGCCTCGCGAGCGGGTGGCATCGCCGCAGACGCATGGACGTCACTGCCAGATGCGTTACGCGGTCTGAATCGTGACAGCTCTCTAAAACTGCTAGACAGCACCACTCATTTTCTCGAACGCGGCGGCGGATCAGCGCTTCAGGTTTTGCTTACCGGCGGCGAGATTTTGCGTAGTCTGCCGCAGGTGTTTGACGACTGGATCAAGCTGCTTTGGATTGTGGCGCAGCACGGAAATGCCAGTCTCGTCGCCTTCGTTCGCAGCAGTCCCAGATCGCTTTTGAGTTTGTCGCGTACGACTAAAGGCGAACCGTTTATAAATCTCGCGTCGCGGGTGATCCAGCTGACGAGTGAGATCGCCGAAACTGACGTGGAGGCGGCACTGGCATGCTTTCGTTCCAGCGCGCTCGCGTTGCGTTCAGCTTCAATCGATCAGTTCGAACAATGGGCGCGTCTTGGATTGGCTTCACACACGAAGGACCCGCGCGGCAGACGAAGCTACTTTGCGCTTGAAACGCGGAGCAGTCACGACGCGCTTCGCAGCGGCACTGCGGGTCTCACGCTGGATGCGGTGCGGCATTTGTTGATCTTGTATGTCGAGGGCTTGACTGGCCACGAAGTAGATATCACCCCGCTGGCCGCGGTGCCGCTTGAAGCGCGCATCGCTGACGGCCGCACTATTCATCTGCCGTCGACGGTCGCTGAGTTTGGCGATAGCGAGTTGGACTTCCGTTTATACAAAGTGTTGGCAGCGCACGCGGCGGGACAGATTGAGTTTGGCACCTACGAACGCGGAACCGAAACACTGCAAGCCGCGTATGCGACACTCGTCGAAACCTATAGTCCGGAAAATGCGGACGCGCTCCACGCGTTTTCGGTGGCTGATGAAATGGTCGACAGTGTCGGCGCGTCGAAAAATGATGACGACAAACTGAAGTTTGTCGGACATGAAGTTGATTACCGCGGCGCGTTGCGCTTGTTTCCCAACCAGCAGCTCGCGCGCCGCATTTTCGGCACGCTCGAGAACTGCCGCATCGACCGGCGCCTGCGCGCGAAGTATCGCGGTCTCGCTCGCGATCTTGATTTGATACGTGAACATCTGCGGCGCGGTCGTCCCTCCGTTACCGAGTTGCCCGCGTCTTTGCTTCCCTTTGAGTTACTTTTTCAAACCACTCTGCTTGGCGGCGCCACCGACGATGCGCGGCAGTTCTATGGCCAAATCGTTTCTGAGTTGGAAACGTTGACGGCGGAATACCTGACGAACAGTTTGGCAACGGTTGCCGACAGTTTGCTTGCCACCAGCCGCGTGTATTCGATGTTTCAGTCTTTGTCGCCTAACGACGATTCGATTCAGGAAGTCGAGACGCAGGAAGAGCCTTCAGACTCGGACGAAGAAAACTCGATCGCGACAGAAAAGTTTAGCCGCCGCCGCGAGCAGCAAAAATCAGAACGTCGTGACGCGCGTGAGCTTTTCAACGCCTGGAACGATCCGGAGGGCGACGGCGAGCCCGATGAATTGGCCGGCGCCGAAGCGTGGCGCGAAGCTGACTTGCCGGAACAGATGATTGAAGAAGGCGAAGTTGCTTACAACTACGACGAGTGGGACCGCGAGTTGACTGATCATCGCCTCGGTTGGTGCCGGGTGATCGAAAAGCGCGTGAAGCAGGGTGACAAAGCGTTTGTCGAGCAAACACGCGATCGCTACCGCGGCGTGATTTCGTCTATCCGTTATCAGTTTCAGTTGATGAAGCCGGAAGACTTGTTGCGGGTAACCAACGAGCTGGACGGCGAAGAGTTTGATCTGGATGCGGTAATCGATTACGTGATTGATCGGCGCGCGGCGAAGGTTGGCGGCGGTCATCAGTCGGAGCGGCTTTACACCAGGCGCCTGCGCCGTCGTCGCGACGTGGCGGTTTCATTCCTGCTCGATCAGTCTTCGTCCACCGCGCGCACAATTGGACGTCATCCGCTGCAGCCCTACACCCGACCGGGGCGCCGCATTATCGAAATCGAAAAAGAAGGGCTGGTGTTGATGAGCGAGGCCCTCGAGGCAGTCGGCGATACCTACTCGATCAATGGTTTCACTTCCGAGGGCCGGCGCAACGTGAAATTTTACGTGGTGAAGGACTTCAATGAAGCGTACACGGATGAAGTGAAGGAAAGAATCGGCGGGATTTCATTTCAGAACAACACCAGGTTGGGCGCCGCGATTCGCCACGCCACCGCCAAACTTGCAAAGCAGGAAGCACGCACGAGGCTACTAATCGTTTTATCTGACGGCCGGCCATACGATCATGATTACGGCGACGCTCGTTACGCGCGCGAAGACACGCGCGAGGCTTTGCGTCAGGCAAAGATCGAGGGCATTACTCCCTTTTGCATCACGATCGATCGCGAGTCGGAAGCCGAGCTGCGCGATTTATACGGCGAGGTGGGTTACACGATAATCGACGACGTGCTGTCGCTGCCGGAACGCATGCCGGCGATTTACCGGCGACTGACAACGTAAGACATTGGATCACAATCCTGCCGATTTCTTAAGCGCATCGATAGCAACTGGCACTCCAATTTGAACCGCAACTCCCAGCGTCCACTTTCCCGCAGACTTCAAATAATCGAGCGCAGACTTTTCGTCGCCGTTCCTCGCCGCCGACTCCGCGGCCGCCACCGCTCCGACAGCCACGTCGTGCTCAGGATCCGTTGCTTCTTTCTTCATCTCACTACGCAGTTTCGCAAGTTGATCCGCCAGCGTTGGCAAATCAATTTGCGACTGGCCCTGAATTTGATTGACCGTCACGTTGTCCATCTTAACGTTACGCCCGACGCCAATGCCCTGATTAACGTTATAGGTGTCGCCCGATTTAGGCATCTTTGTTTTCTCCCGTCTGTGGTGATTGCTGATTAACCGTGGTGTTGTTCATCGTGACATTCCGACCGACGGCAACCGCCTGGCCCACGTTGTAAGTATCGCCGACGCGATAAATTTTCAAGCCCCTAACGCAAAGTCCAAAACCGAGCACGGCGCAGAGCCCGCCGCCGGCGAAAACGGTGTTCCTGGTTAGCATCCGTTCTTTGACCACCACCTTCAGCGAGTTCTTCGCCCAGGCCTTTTCGCTGGCTTTTGGCAATTTACCGGACTGCGGGTCGCGCGGCTCGCCTTTCACCCAAAGCTCCAGACTGAAGATTTGCGTGCCCGCGCCGTTCGGTTTCAAAGGCCAGGTCCACTCAAGTTTTTCTCTGTCAAAGGATTGATACTGTTCCTGGTTACACGAATCACACTGCAAGCCTGCGGCGCGCAGGCGCAGGTCGCCAAAAACTTCGTAGTCTTTGCCGAACCACTGCTTTAAAAGCTTACCCAGTTTCAGTTCTTCTGAAACTTCGCCCGCGCTGTTTGTGACTTCGAGTTTTTCGGTGGTGCGGTTGTACACGACTTTCACTTCGACTGCGTCGTCAAGCTTTACGTCCGGAGTCCAGGAGATATTGATCCACTCAGTTTCCTTTGAGCTTGGTCCAATAGGGGGTCCTTCACCAACCGGTGGCAGGCTCGTTCTCACTATCTCGTCTTCGGCTGCGCCGGCAACGGCGGCGGGTTGACGCCGGCGCGCGCGTCTCGAGCTTTCATGCTGGGCCCCGAAACCTCCATAAGCCTCGTTCTTAGAACAACGCTTGCCGACTGTGGCAGGGTACGACACCTTGTTGACGCAATAACGTTCTAATCCTCCAACCGAAACCGTCACTACAAATGGTTCACCGATCGGCTGCGTGCTGGTATCGATCGTGACGTCTCTGGTGCCTTGACCCTTCACGATCGTGCCGCTGCTAGTGGTCCAGTTAAACGTTGCGGTGCTGTTTAAGGCAAAGCTTCCTGCATAGGCGCGGAAGGATTGCAACCCCGGGGAAACGCTGGTCGCGGTTGGTGTGCATTCCAATTGTAAACACGGAGTGCAAAAGTTTGTGACGTTGATCGAGGTGACGGAAACAGCCCGGCAGTCGCAACCATCGTCGGCCCGCACGATGGCAGCGTAAACACCGGAATGGAGTTTAACTTCAGAAAGATCCCAAATGCCGTTCTTGCCGTTGTTAAGCATGCGCCCGCCATTTACCCAGTAGCTAAAAGTGGGAGTATTGCTGTACACGCCGGACGTTATCAAAGACCTGAGGAGCGTTTGCGTCTCGCTATTTGCCGGGTCTCGACGATTGTCTGGACAGGTGTTGATCTCATGCGGTTCGGCTGACAGATGAGTGCGGTAATGGATTTTTTCGTCGAGCTCCGGGCATTTACGATTCATCGGTGATTGGTAGACGATGCCTCGATCACCCGCTCCGGACTTCGTCTGAGAACAGGTGATCGGTCCTCGCTTTAGAGAAGCGGGTAACCACCAATCCGGAATCTGTTCTCCCGGACGATTCACGATCAATTCCAAATCAGATATTACGCTGCGTTCTTCCTCACGGTACCGGCCGTTGACGATGGAGATGCGACTGCCCGGCAGACCCACCATCTCCACTAAATATCGTTTAGCGGTTTTTGCGTCTTTAAGATTCTCTTCGTCCACGCAAGCGGCGTTTTCACCGTAGACCACGATGTATCCGTGAGCGTCCGGTTCCGTATTCAAAACGCGAAACTCTTCAATGCCACTTCGCAAACGCGACAGGCGAGTCCTGGATTTTTCGTCAAGCCAGCTAACTGGATCTAAAGCAACAGACGTCGCCGCGGAGTTTGGACAAATACCATGAAGATGACCGACGTCAACACTGGCCACAATTGCTCTGTCGAGTCCTGGCTCGACCTTCACAGTAATCTCAGGAGTGTCGTCATTGCCGACAATCTCCCCTGACGAGAGGTGCCAGTGATAACTCGCATCATTGATCGGGTCGCCTCCTTCCACTGTCGCTCTGAAAATAATTTTGTTGTTGTTTACAGCTGGTGAGTAGTTGGCAGTCACTTTCACGGTTGGGCATGACAGCAGCGTTGGCGAAGGAGTAGGCGCAGGCTGTAACGCTGGATCAGTTTCGGCGAGCTGCTCTGCCGCATAGTTTGGCCTCCAACCATTCCAATCACGCCCGTCGTTCGACGCGTCGTTAACGATGATAACGACCGGTTGCGAGATTTGCTGTTCGCCAGTTTCGTAACTCGCAACTGCCATCAGGCTGTAATCACCGGGCCCAAGACCGTTCAAACTGAATTCGTAAGGCGGTGCAGTCGCCGCGCCTAATCTTGTTCCCGGAATGGCCTCGTAATGCGCGAGACTCTGGCAAACCGAGTCGCCCAGCGTACTCGAGTAAAAGGCAACTTCTCTCAAACCGCGCTGAGGGTTAGCTTCGGCTTTGAGCGCCACAGCGGCTGGCGCGGTGAAGGTGTCCGCCATGTTCGGACTCCGGAGTGTGACCGCAAATGTCTGAATGCGCGGAGCCTCAGGTTCGACGACAGCCTTTCTCTGCTCCATGATTTCCGGCGAAGGCAGTATCTCCGGAGTGCTTGTTTCAGTCGGACTCGGTTGCACCTCGGCGGCGACGAGCTCGGCCGGCAATGAGCGAAGCAATGGCCTGGGCCGCGCGAGGATATAGACCAGGCCAACGGCACTAACCAGTAAAAGAAGGACACCCGCAGCGATTGTTTTGAGAGGGGACATGTTCGCTTTGAAAACGAATGCTCTGTTGACTGAGGATTACCGCACGCGCAGAAGAGTTAATGCGCGAGGAAGATAATTACCGTGGTGGTGGTTGTCAATAAAATTGAGGGCCGCATGGTCCTGGCCGCACCTGAGATTTGGTTTAGCTTTCACCCCATCCGCCGCCGCCGGGTGTTTCGATTCTGACGCGATCACCGGCTTCGAGTTCCCAGGTTCCCTTTGAACCGATCTTGATAGCGCGTCCTTTACGAATGATCGCGGCTTTGCCCTTCTCACCTTCGGCCCCGCCGGCTAAGCCGTAAGGACCATGCGTTCGCCGGTCAGACAGAAGTGACATGTGTGCGGGCGCGAGCGTTTCAATTTCACGAACTACACCGTCACCTCCTCTATGTTTGCCCGCGCCGGCTGAGTTTTTTCTGATTCGATATTCACGCACACGCAACGGATAGGCGTACTCCAGCGCCTCAGCGGGCGTGTTGAGGCTGTTCGTCATGTGCGTGTGCACTGCGCTCATGCCGTCATGATGCGGGCGCGCGCCCATGCCTCCGGCGACCGTTTCGTAATAAGAAAATTCGCCGCCGGTGAGCTGATCAATACCGCCAATCGTTAGGTTGTTCATCGTGCCCTGACTGGCCGCCGGAATCTTGTCGGGTATTGCTAGTGCCAACGCTTTGAAGAGAACGTCGACGAGACGTTGTGAAGTCTCGACGTTGCCGCCGGCAACTGAAGCAGGGTGGACCGCGTTCACCACTGTTCCGCGCGGCGCGTTAACTTTAATCGGCGACATCAAACCTGCGCTGGCCGGAGCGTCGCCCGGCAGCAGACAACGAAACACATACGACACTGCCGACACCGTGATTGCTTCGACTGCATTGATCGGACCCGCAACCTGTGGCGCACTGCCGCTGAAATCAACCAGGGCTGTCTGGCCCTTGACCGTGATGTTCACGCAGATGCGCACCGGAGCTTCGCTTATGCCGTCGTCGTCAAGCGCATCTTCGGCCCGGTAACTGCCATCGGGAATTGCGCCAATCGCATGTCGCATCAAGCGGCCGGAGTACTCAATGAGGTGCGCTGAGTAGTCAGCCGACTCTCGTTCGCCGCGTCGCGCCACAATTTCCAGCAGACGGGTCGCACCAGTTTTGAGTGAGCCAATCTGCGCCTGAAAATCTCCGCGACGTTCTTCGTGACTGCGTACGTTCGCAAGGATCAGCCGCATCACGTCGTTGTCGAGTTTGCCATTCCTAACCAGGCGAACTGGTGGTATGCACAGGCCTTCGCCGTAGATGTCGGTCGCCATCCCCATCGAACCCGGTGTGGCTCCGCCAATGTCAGCGTGGTGAGCGCGATTGGCAACGTAAAACAGGGGAATTGGGGAAAGGGGGAAGGGGGAATGGGAAATGCGAAATTGAACTTTCGCGTTACTCGAAGTTTCTCTTTCCCCCTTAACTTTTCCCCGGTTTCCCTCTCCGGTTTCGGTTTGATCCCAAACACCCATCACCAGCGTTACGTCGGGCAAGTGGGTTCCGCCGGAAAACGGATCGTTTAGAGCGACGACATCGCCGGGTTGCAGTTGGATTTCACGCAACGCAGCTGCGACCGCCATCGGCATCGAACCAAGATGCACTGGCATGTGATCGCCCTGCGCGATCACGCGCCCTTCGCGGTCAAACACCGCACACGAATAATCGCGCCGCTCTTTTATGTTTGGTGAGAAGGCGGTGCGCCGCAGCGCTATCCCCATCTCTTCCGCGACGGAAGTAAAAAGCGCGCGGTAGATTTCGAGAGTGATCGGATCAAACTGCTTCATAACAACCTAACCGGGCCCGCTTTACTGGGACCGCATTACTGGGACCGCGGGCGTCCCGCCCGCAATGAGCGCGAAGCGCGAAAAGTTTTTGAGTTGCGTGCCTGTCGGCGCCATGCGGGCGGGACGCCCGCGGTCCCAGTAAGCACGAAGTTCGAGTGCACTGGTGGACTCCATAAAACTCCTCAAAATCCTGCAACTTTAATGATTAAGTTTCCGTAGCCATCAATCTCAGTCTGACAGCCTGCCGGAATCAATGTCGTTGACGAATACTCACTGACGATACACGGCGTCTGCAGACGCGCACCGCCCGGCAATTTGTCGCGCTCGTAAAATGCAACCTCAACTCGCTTGCGATCCATGACCGCACGTACTTTACGTTCGGGCGCGGCGTAGCGCCTTGTAGTGGTGCTCTTAATTTCATGCTGGGCTAGTTTCTTCACCAGCCCGCTGGAACGCAGGCGCGCGCTAACAATCTCCACCGGGCTATCTGGTTGCGAATAGCCGTAACGTTCGAGATGCGCGCGATGGAATTCTGCCCCAGTTTTGCCGCGCGCGTATTTCGTGTGCAGCTCAAACGACTGTCCCTGGTAGCGCAAGGCGAGCGAGCGTTCGTGGAGTTGTTGCCTCCGGGGAAATCCTTCGTCTCGCAAGGCCATCGTGGCATTGCGTTCGAGTTCTTTGAAAACGCCGTCAAGTTTCTTTTCTAAATCACGCGAATCGGCGAGCATGACAGTACGGCTTTGATCTTTAACGACGTTGGCCGCCAACACTCCGATAGCTGAAAGGGCGCCGGCGGAAGTTGGCACGATGACTTGCGGGATTCGCAGCGCCTGGGCCAGCTCAACGGCGTGCAGTCCGCCGGCGCCGCCAAACGGCAGTAAGGCAAACTCACGAGTATCATGTCCGCGCTCAACTGAAATCTGTCGCAGTGCGCGTTCCATGTTCGTATTGGCGATTGTTAACACGCCCTGCGCTGCTGCGACTGCGGACACTGTCCGACCAGCAACTTTACTCATCGCTTCCGCAAGCTGGTCAAGCGCGGCGCGCGCTCGTTCTTCATCCAGCGCAAACTCGCCACCCAACAGACCGACCCCACCAAAGTGTCCTAAAACTACATGCGCGTCTGTTACCGTCGGCAATAATGATTGTCCGTAACAAGCCGGACCGGGATTCGCTCCGGCCGACTCTGGGCCCACTCGCAAGGAGCCACCTTCATCAAGGCGCGCAATCGAACCGCCGCCGGCGCCGACCGTGTGGATATCCATAGTCGGAATCGCAACCGGCATTCCCGCCACCGAGGCTTCTCCAGTCATTCGCAAGCCATCGCGATCACAGAGCGCCACGTCTGTAGAAGTGCCGCCCATGTCGAAAGTGATCACTTTTTCAAAACCGGCGGCGCGCGCGGCTCGCAACGCGCCCACTACGCCGCCTGCAGGTCCCGAGAGGATTGTGCGCACCGGTTCGCGCGCCGCGACGGAAACAGAAATGCTGCCACCCGACGACTGCATGACGCGCAGGTTGGGCGCGGTTTTTTGCAGGCGACTGAGATAGCTTCCCATCAGCGGTTGCAGATACGCGTTTATCGCGACGGTAGAGGTGCGCTCGAACTCTCGATATTCAGGATGGACCTGGTGAGACAACGAAAGCGGCAAGCCCAGCTCTTTTAGTGCGTCTGCGATCTGTAATTCGTGAACTGGATTTGCAAACGAGAACAGCAAACAGACGGCGATTGAATCCAGCCGAGCGCCGCGCAGTTTTTTCACAAGGGTCTTCAATTCACTTGCTTGTAATGCTTCAAGTATCTCGCCCGACGCGGCCACGCGCTCGTGAACGCCGAAGCGCAAATCGTCCGGCACCAGTGGCGGCAGACGCACAGCGTTGAGGTTGTAGAGTTCGGGTCGCGCCTGGCGACCGATAACGAGCACGTCCTCAAATCCCGCGCTCGTCACGAGGGCCGTACGCGCGCCGCGTCGCTGCAGCAGGGCGTTGGTGCCGACGGTGGTGCCGTGAACAACTTCGATTTGCTCGAGTGGGATGCGCAGTCGCTGGGCGATGGATTGCAGGCCGTCAGAAATGGCGCGAGCAGGATCGGAAGGTGTCGAGGCGAGCTTGAATATTTCCAGACGACCGTTCAGCTCATAAACAAAATCAGTAAACGTGCCGCCGGTATCAACGCCTACGCGCGCGTCTTGGTTGAGCTTACGTTTCGACATTCAGGTTTGCGTTGCGTAGAAGTTTTTCAAGAAACTAAACTCCCTCTCCCAACGGCAATCACATAGTTGACGCACCTGCAGCTGGTTTTCAGTTGAAACGCAGTATGTTTCACGCTGTGCCCGACGCCCGTTGACCGCAAGTGCAACCTGACGTTCGAATCCTGCAACGCTGCTGCACAAAATCAGCACTGGGAGCGGTAGCGACCAGCCAAACAATCAAGCAAAGGGAAACATTTGTTTTGGTTCATAACCAAAGCGACGCGTTTTAGGTTG
>Ga0070682_100000092_pt1 | contig 81794 bp, 70 predicted proteins | sample KBSC63LmetaG_FD_64668 | JGI IMG/M metagenome (GOLD analysis project Ga0070682, IMG submission 64668) | Corn rhizosphere microbial communities from Kellogg Biological Station, Michigan, USA - KBS C6-3L metaG | ecosystem: Host-associated > Plants > Roots > Rhizosphere | place: USA: Michigan...
ATATTACAAAAGAAATCTCCATCGGAGATTATGTTCTTACCGGAGGAGAACTGGCAGCCTGCGTGCTTGCGGACTCTGTCATCAGACTGCTTCCTGGAGTTTTAAATGATGAGCAGAGTGCCTTAACGGATAGTTTTCAGGATGATCTTCTTTCACCGCCAATTTATACCAGACCTGAAAGTTATAAAGGATTGGATGTGCCTAAAATTTTACTAAGTGGGAATTCCGGGAAAATTGAAGAATGGCGTCATGAGGAAGCGGTAAGGATCACTAAAGAAAAACGTCCCGATTTATTGTAGTCAAATACTGTCGAAACTTGTCGAAACTTGTCAATTCTTATCCACGTTGAATTCCATTTGTTTTGAAGATAAATGGAATAATATTTGTTGTAAATTCAATAAGTGCGAAAAATATTAATATTTCTAATTTTAAATTAAAAATTTATTTCTATTATTCTGATTTTTACGTATTGTCTCAATTTTGATTAATGTGTTAAAACTCCCGAATGATTGAAAAATTAATTTAAAATAGCTGATTTCATTGATATTTTTTATTATATTTGAATCGTTTTTTATTGGAAATTGATTCGTCTTTCTTGAGTTGAATCAAAGGAATTTGAAAAAAAATAATAAATTTACATCTTAGGAAAAAAGAACATAATAAATTAAAAGTATAGAAATTAGTGTAGATGGAACTGTTCTCTTTTTATAATGTTGAAAATTTATTTTTACCCGATCCGAAACCTGTCCACAAATTAGATCCTACGCGGTCAGGATTAAGGAACTGGGATGAAAAAAGATATAATAATAAGCTTTTCAAAATCTCCCATGTATTTCAGTTGATGAAGGAGGATAATGGTGTACTGCCATTTGTAATAGGATTGTCTGAAGTTTCCGGAAGGAAAGTATTGGAAGATCTTGTGGAGATGGAGCCCTTTCATTCGCAATATGGAATTGTACATTACAACTCTATGGACGAAAGAAAAGTGGATGTAGCCATGTTGTATGATAAAAATAAAGTAGAGGTAATAGATTCTGAAACCATTACTTTCTTTTTTGAAATAGTAAATAAAAACACAGGAAATTACGACACAACCAGGGACGTACTTTTTTCAAAAATTAAATATAAAGGGGAAATTATTAATGTCTTTATCGCCCATCTTCCCTCTAAGCGAGAAAAAGATATCAATAAACCTAAAAGAGCCTTTATACTGAATGAAGTCCGGGAACGGATTATGAAAATCGTAGATGCTGATAAGGAGCATGTCATACTGTGTGGTGATTTTAACGAAAACCCGGATGATGAAAATTTAGTGCAGATTCTCTATAACAATGACCGCGAGAAGGTTTTAATGAACCCTTTTCAACAATTGTTTTCTACAAGAAATTATTCTACTTTTCATTATAAATCTGGATTGCTGTATGATCAGATTATTATGTCAAGATCTTTGCTTGATAATAAGACGCTGGCTTTTCAGGATGCCCATATATTCAATTCTGAAAAAATCCGCAGCAGAACCAGAAATTTTGAAGGACGACCTTTCCGAACTTATGCTGGTACAAGGTATTTGGGAGGATATAGTGATCACTTTCCGGTTTTTGTAAAATTTAAAAGTTTACAGTAAAAAACATAAATAATAAAAAAAGTAGAAAATGAAAAATTCGAGCAACACAAGCTATCATTTAGATTCTATTGACAAGGAAATTATCTACATGTTGATGGATAATGCTAAAACTTCTTTAGCCCACATTTCAAAAAATGTTGGAATTTCAACAACTGCAGTGCACCAAAGAATCAAAAAACTCGAACATGCAGGAGTTATTGAAAATTCAATATCATTTCTTAATCCTAAAAAAATAGGGTATAAAGTAATTTCCTACATTGGTGTGTTTCTGGATCAGCCAAGTCATTATCCAGAAGTGGTAAAATCTTTGCATGATATTAACGAAGTGGTGGAAGCCCATTACACAACAGGGAATTATACCATATTCCTGAAAGTTCTTTGTAAAGATAATGATCACTTAATGCAGATCCTTAACAAGCTTCAGAAGCTGAAAGGAGTAACAAGAACAGAGACTTTTATATCTTTGGAACAAGGTATTTACAGACAATTGAAAGTATAACGATATGAACATAGCCCAATATTTGGATTCAACCTACCTGAAAACACCGGAACAATCAGGTATTTCCCATGAAGAAACACTTCAAAAAGATAAAGAACTTGCGCAGGAAGCTATTGAGAATGGTATTTTTGCAGTAATGATTCGACCGGATTATGTAGCTGAGATAAGGAAATATATTCAGGAAAGAAATTCAAATGTTGCAGTAGGAACTGTAATAGGTTTTCACGAAGGAACGTATTCTGTTGAAGAGAAGCTTTCCGAAGCCTCAAAAGCAATAGAAGACGGTGCTGATGAATTGGATTTCGTTATTAATTATACAGCTTATCTGCAAGGAAATACAGAGCTGGTAAAAGATGAATTTGTAAAATGTACAAGATTGTCTCTTGAACATCATAAAATAGCAAAATGGATTATTGAAATTGCCGCTTTGACAGATGAACAGATTGCAGATCTTACCAGAAATATTTCTACCTGGGCAGAAGAGAATTTCTCTGAAAATGATTGGTCAAAAATTTTTGTTAAATCTTCAACAGGATTCTACAAAACTCCTGAAGGAAAACCTAACGGAGCAACTTTTGAAGGAATAACAATTATGCTCAACAACGCAGGAAAGCTTCCTGTAAAAGCAGCAGGTGGTGTAAGAACCCCTGAGGATGCTGAGAAAATGATTAAGATGGGAGTGAAAAGAATAGGAACCTCTTCAGCTTTAGCACTGATTAAAAATGAATCTCCGTCAGAAGGATATTAATCTAAGGTTCAAAATAATAAAAAACCATCAGTTTTGCTGATGGTTTTTACATTTATATCTGTGCCTGATATTCTTCGTAGAACTGTTGGGTTTCTTTGATTAAGCTGTTCATTTCTTCCAACGTGAAAACTTCCAGGAATTTTCTTCTGAAGTCCTTGAAGTGAGGGATTCCTCTGAAATAATTACTGTAGTGCTGTCTCATTTCCACCAAACCTAATCTTTCTCCTTTCCATTCAACGCTCCATTCCGCATGCTGGCGAACGGCCAATAAACGGTCTGATATTGTAGGGGCAGGTAAATGCTCTCCTGTTGTAAAGAAATGCTTGATTTCATTAAATATCCACGGATAGCCAATAGCAGCACGTCCGATCATAATACCGTCACATGCATACTTTTGTTTATATTCTAATGCTTTTTCAGCAGAATCAATATCTCCGTTTCCAAAGATTGGGATCTCAATATTAGGGTTTTGTTTAATTCTGGAAATATGTTCCCAGTCTGCTTCACCCTTGTACATCTGGGCACGGGTTCTGGCATGTATAGTAAGAGCTTTGATTCCTGTTTCCTGCAGACGTTCTGCGACTTCATCAATATTAATGCACGTACTGTCCCATCCTAAACGGGTTTTTACCGTTACAGGCAGATGAGTGGAACTTACAACAGCCTTTGTAAGACGAACCATCAGGTCAATATCTTTCAAAACACCTGCTCCCGCTCCCTTGCAGACAACTTTTTTTACAGGGCATCCAAAATTGATATCTACCAGATCCGGATTTACTGTTTCAACAATTCTTGCGGACATGGCCATAGCTTCTTCGTCTCCACCAAAGATCTGTATGCCCACTGGTCTTTCATAATCGAAGATATCAAGCTTTTTACGGCTTTTGATAGCGTCACGAATCAACCCTTCAGAAGAAATAAATTCTGAATACATTAAGTCTGCACCATGCATTTTACACAAACGTCTGAACGGAGGATCACTTACGTCTTCCATCGGAGCCAGCAAAAGTGGAAATTCCGGCAGTTCTATGTTGCCTATTTTTATCATGGTGCAAATTTACGAAATTCTAAAAAAACAATATTTTACTATTTATAATGTGTTTTGTGCTTTGCGTATTCTTGTTTGTTTAAGGGATTTTATGATATTTTGTTTAATTTTTATTTAATTTATATGTTTGATTTTCAGTGTTTTTGATATTATGTTGAAAAATATTTCTTATATTTAATACTAATAAAAATTAATAATATGAGAAAAATTCTATTTTGCTTGATGGCAGTTTTTTCTGCATCAAATTTTTATTCACAAGTGAATGTGTCTGCTACGGCAGGCACGGCTACAGGAACCTATACTACGTTAAAGGGAGCATTTGACGCTATTAATGCGGGAACACATCAGGGAGCAATTGCAATCAGTATCACAGCTAATACCACCGAAACGGCAACTGCCAGTCTGAACGCCAGTGGTGGTGCAACAAGTTACACTTCTGTTGCGATAAAACCCGCAGTAGGAGTTACAGCTACTATTTCAGGAGATGTTGCCAGTGCACCTTTAGTGAGAATACAGGGAAGTAATATTACTTTAGATGGAAGTAATGCTGCTTCAGGAACTACAAGAGATCTTACCCTTACCAATACTTCTGTTACAGCACCTCAGGTACTTACATTTATTGCGGCTTCTGCTGCTGCTGCCAATACGAATATTACGGTTAAAAACCTGAATATAGTAAACGGTATCAATACCTCTTCTGCTTTTATAATGTATGATGGAGCTACAACTCCTACAGGGGGCTTCTTTAATAATGTGACGATCCAGAATAATTCTGTGAAGAAAGCCTACATAGGAATTTATTTATTTGCTGCAACAGCTGCAGGTAACGGAGGTAACACGCTGGTGACAGGAAATGATGTGAGTGCCTCCGGAACAGATGCTGTTCGTCTTTGTGGAATTTATGCGCAGGGAGCAGACGGAGTAACAGTAAGTAATAATACAATTGGTAATTTTGAAACTACCAATGCTGAGATCAAGAGAGGAGTCTGGTTTGCAACTGCAACTGTAAATTCTTCCATTACTTCAAATACCATTACCAATCTGGGGTATACCGGAACAGGTGCCGGAGGTGCTTCCGGAATAACAGTAACTTCTGGTAATACGGGAGCTTCCGCAGCAGCCAATATTATTGTGAAAGGAAATACAATTTCTAATTTTAACTCCAGTGGAACGGGAACTCTGTTTGCCGGAATTTATGCTGGAGGCACATTAACGAATGGAATGACCATTACTAATAATAAAATCACTGGAATCAAAAATACCAATGTATCCGGATATGGAGCGCAGGGGATATATCTGTCAACAACAAGTCTTACCTCCAATACTTTAGTGGCCAACAATATTGTAAGCGGTGTAGCAGGTTATGGCTATGCAACAACAGGCGGAGTAAATGACAACGGAAACGGAATAGTCATTGCCGCAGGAGGAGGGTATAAAGTATATTATAATACTGTTGTGATGGATGTAAGCCAGACTGTTGCAGGAAGGCCATCTGCTTTAAACATTACGAGCGGAGTAACTGGAGCTGGAGGTATAGATGTGAGAAACAATCTTTTTGTCAATACCCAAACCCAGGCAGGAGATAGATATGCTATTTATGCCGGCGCAGCCAGCACGGTTTTTTCTACCATTAATTATAATAATTTTTATTCTTCAGGAACCAATCTCGGGTATATCGGAGGAGCTGCAAAAGCTACCCTTGCTGATATCCAGGCAGGATTTGGAGGTAATGTAAATTCTTTGAATGTTCTGCCGGTATTTGTATCAGCAACAGACTTCCATGTGTCTGGTACCGGAAATGCATCTCTTGATAATAAAGGAACTCCGGTTGTTGAAGTAACATTGGATGCTGATGGTAATACAAGAAATGCTGTAACACCGGATCTCGGAAGTTTTGAATTTACAGCAACGGTATTGGCCGTAAATCAAGCAGCGAAAAAGAATACAGTCAATTTCTATCCAAACCCGGTTGTAGATTACCTTTATATCAATAATGACAGCAGAATCAAAGATGTTGAAGTATATAATGTTTCAGGACAAAGAATTCTTATTGAAACAATCAACGCAGAAAAAGGCTCTGTAGATATGAAACGTGCTCCAGCAGGAATTTACATCGTAAAAGTAAATACCGAAAGAGGCTCACAATCACTTAAAGTTATTAAAAAATAAAAATTAACTAATAACCAATACAAATCCCCAATATCACTATTGGGGATTTTTTATTGTAAATAAGGAACTGTCCAGCTTAGAAACTTGCCTTTACCTGCATACTTCCGATATGAATGGTCCGGTCACCCGAATTTCTTCCTTCATAATTAAGATTCAGCTGGATAAATGAGTTGATTGCCTGCTGAATAAATACACTCCATACCTGGTTTTTCCCCGGTTTCAAACCATCCAGCATCTGGTTTCCTACAATACTGAAATTGTTTCCGGTAAAATTGTTGCTGATGAATGAGAAGTTTCCACGGATTGACGTTTTTCTTCGCTCCCATTGGATGGTTCCTGTAACATCAAAAGCTTTTAGAAGTTCTTCACCATCCAATCTTTGTTTCTGACGGAAAGCAGAGGATAATTCAGCCTGTATAGCGTCTGTGAATTTATAAGTGGCCTTAGGCTTTGTTTCAAAATTATTAAGACGATAATCCCTCGTTTTAAATAATTGCGATGAGTTTTGGATATCATGAACTGAGTTTTCCCAATCCACCCTGAATTCTTTATTGAACCAGTATCCGATATTCAGGAAATGAGAGGTTTGCTCACGCTCTTCATTACTGAAATTGGCATTGATGAGGTTATCGTTTGTAATGAATCTGTAGTTACCATTCCAGCCTGATTTATCGGTAGGATTGAATTGTACAGAAGCAAGTATATTTTGATTTTTAAGGATCTGATCGCTGTTTTTTTCAAAAGGATTCAGCACAAGAACTTTATCCTTTTTATAGAATGAATTTTGGGAATTCAATGAGATATTGAAATTCCAGCGCTTTAAAAATCCGTTTTCTGAGTTGAAAACGATTGCAGGATTGACAAATAATGCCAGCTGTAATTTATTTTTATTGGAAGGAATATACCTTACGGAATTGGTATACACACGGATGTATTGAGCAAGATCGGAATATTCTGCAATTTCAAATTCGTCAAGCTGCTGTATGCCATCGCCGTTATAATCTGTCCATTTGTATACACCCTGTCCATCCGTTACTTTAATGTATTGGAATTCTCTCTGTGCTTCCTGTCCGTTTCCAAGTTCATAGAAGGCCTGAAGACGCATCCCGTTTCTGAACAGCTGTTGATTATATAGAATATTTCCAACGACGAAGTCATTATTTCGGGTAACATCACCTTCCGCACCTGAGTAGAAAAATTTTCTGTAATGGATTAAAGCATTTAATGTAGTTCTTTCCGTTTTGATGATTTGACTTTCGGCCATGAATCCCAAAATATTATTCATATTCTGAAGTCTGTTGTCACGCACAGAGTCATTATCTCTCATGTATACTTTTGCCAATAGCTTGGTTCTGGTACTGTCACCGATCTTCTTTTGCAAAAAGATTTCTTTCCAGCTGAAACTCGTGACATCCATAAGCTGAGTGTCATTGTATTTTTTCTCATTGTGTTCCATGCTTCCACCAATGGCCCAGCTTCCTTTTTTACCGGTAAATTCTGTTGAAATTCCTCCACGGATAAATTTAGTATCCTGAAGAGTAGCATTGGTGCTTAGATAAGATAAATTCCCTTTGGTAAAGAGTTTTCCGGTGATCCATCCGAAATCAAGGTCGTTTTTAAGTCCTTTATAAGAATCCTGCTCATTCAAATAATTGACACGGTAGTTTAAGGTAGACTTATTATTCCATTTGTTCAGGAAGCTGAAAATAAACCTGTTTTGGGTCTTCTTGTTAAATTCCTGAGTAAGGTTAAAATCTCTGGAGAATTCCACATCATTGATACGGTCAAGAATATGAAATTGTCTGTCTATGTACTGGTATTCAAAGCTTGGAGTTCCCTTCCATGTGTTCTTCGTAAAGCTTTTATTTCCGAAAATACGCCACGCATAGCCCATATTCTGATCAGAATCCTTTGATGAAAATAAATTGACATCATAATTACTCAGGGAAATATCAGCTCCTATTTTTCCTTCATTCAATAAATATTCAGAATTCAGGGAATATACTTGTGATTTCTGAGGTGAAGGAAGCTTTCTTACCGCTCTGTAATCTCCGGCATTAGGACCAACATATTCAAAAACACGTCCGTTGTTGGTGGTCTGTGCTATTTTATAATCTCCCAGATTAGCCCCGAAATAAGTAAAAGAAACCTGATAAAGTGTTAAGTTAGAATCAGTGGAAAACTCGTAGAAATTCCCGGCAGAGTTTAATTTGTATAAAATTTTATTCACATCATATTCGGTAACAACTCCTGATGGTGCATACATCAGATTAGGGTCATTGCCTGCTTCAGCGAGGATTTGTTCATCTTCCTTAGAGAGATTTAATGATAGAGGTGCATTTTTATTATCATTTTCCATGAACCAGTTTAGGCCCACTTTGAATTTTTCTCTCCGATGCTCAAGCTTTCCGGTAAATAAATATCTGGAATAATTTCTGTTGGCGTAGTTATAAGAAATCGTAATGAAATTCTGCTGGAAAATAGGGCGGAAACTGGTAAAAGTAACCTCACCTGTATTGTAATTAATGATATAATCCTGGTTTTCTCCTCGTTTCATTAAGATACCGTCAATGAAAACCTGCTCAGAACCTGAAATCAATGTGATAAACTGTTCACCGTTTTTACCTGTCAGACGGTAAGGTCCCTGGTTACCTTCAACCCCCTGAAAACGGATTCTGTGGAACTCACTTCGTGCAACACCGGCAGAAATATCAATCAATGTTTTGTTTTCCTTTCCAATTTCTGTCTGGAACTGAAGTCCCATACTTCTTCGCTGGTATTTCGCAAAATAATTTTTAGCTTCTACAAGATCAAGGTGTCCGGCTCTGAGAATAGACTTTTCCTTGATGTTAAGCTGCATATAAATTTTATCAAATTCCTCCAAAGTCTGGGTATAACCATCAGCCTGAATAGGAAGGTTATGATCTGAAATACTGGCTAAAATCGTCACATCTTTTGAAAGTCGTCCCGAAATCTGAAGATCCATAGAACTTTGTACAGATTGTCCCTGGTTGTTACCAAAAGTAATCCCACGGATGATAGAACCCTTTGAATTAAGCTCACCTAAGAATCTTTTTTTATCATTTTTTGCCAGGACAGCTTCATCAATAATGATCTTATTGTGTGTTCTTATGAAATCCAGAGTATCTTTTGCAAAGATGTCCTGTTCCAGTCGTGCAGCAAGAATACTATCCCTTTTAATGCTGTCTTCAGGCACGTTGGGGTTTTTCCATGAAAATACCTGAGCATTTCCTGAAAATATGCCTAAGAAGAATAAAACGAATAGGATTATGAAATTCCGCAACTTTTAAAAATAATTCGTAAAAATAATTAAAAAATGTTAACATTAAGGGGTCAACTATAATTAACAAAAACTTAACCTCTTTATTGTCCCCCCAAAAGAAATAGAATGTAGTTTTGTTATCGAAAAGAAATTATTAACAACAAAAAAAATTAAATCATGAAAAAATTTTATTCTCTTTTTGCAACAGTGATGATGGGTGCAGTTGCCTTTGCACAAACAACTTACCTTTGGGATGGTAGTTCTGTAAATCCTATTTCAGGTACAAATGCAAATATTTCAAGTGTAGCATTTGCAGCAACTCAGGGAAATAATAATGGTACTACTAACTTAATTACTACTACATCAGTATCTAGTGGTTATACAGGAGCAAGCGGGTCCAGTAATTTTGGTGCTGCGGCTTTTAAAGATGCTCTTTCTACTGCTGCAAGTACTTATTTTAGTGTAACTGTTACTCCGGTTGCTGGTAATAAAGTAACTTTGAATTCTTTAAATTTAGGATCAAGAGGAACATCTACAGGACCTGGAAAGATTACAGTATACTCCAGCATTGATAATTATGCTACTGCAATAGGAACTGTAAATGTAAATAACAATAGTACATGGACGTTGAATAGCATCACTTTTGCAGGTGCAAATTTAATAGGAGCAGAATCAGCTCCGGTTACCTTAAGAATCTATGGAAGTGACAGTCCTGGTACAGGAACTCCTTCTCTTGGTACTGCTAACTGGAGAATAGATGATATTTCTTTAGTTGTTACTTCGTCTACTGCTTCTCTGGCTGTTATTGATGCTAAAAATACAAAATCAGTGAACTTCGTAAAGAATTCTTTTGTTAAAAACAATGAGATTGTTTTCGGATCTGATGTAAAAGATGTAAAAGTTTTCAACATGTCCGGACAGCTTGTAAAAGAAGGTTCTGTGAAACAAAACGGAACTGTTAATATTGCTGAACTGGCAAAAGGAAACTATATCATAACAGGTACAGTAAACAACCAACCGGTTTCTCAAAAAGTTCTTAAAGACTAATTTCCTGAGATAAAAATACAAGCAGCCGTTTCATTGAAGCGGCTGTTTTTTTATACAACTATTTACTGATTTTTAAATTTTTGTATGCTGTTTATTTCTTAATTTGGTGGTATTGTTTTTGATGTTTTTATTACAAATCCATTGCTAAAAATTATGACGATGAAAAAAATCTTTACTCTTGTCGGGCTTGTATCATTAACTGCCTTTGCAAATGCTCAGATTGTAATTAATGAGATTTATGGCGGAAATGCAAATTCAGGTGCCGTATTGAAAAATAATTATATTGTGCTCAAAAACATCGGAACGAATTTGGTTTCTTTGACTGGCGCCAGTATACAATATGCTCCAGCGATAGGAGCTTTTACTGAATATCATACGCTGCCGGATTTTACTTTAGGCCCTGAAGAAACCTATTTGATTCAGGAATCAGCCATTGATGGTGGTGTTGAGAATTTACCGACCCCTGATTTTATTGCAACTACTATTGTCAGTTTTGATGGAACACCCAACAAATCTTCCGGATTGAGAATTTCCAGTGTGTCTGGAAAAGTTGCTTTAGCTGGAAATATAGTTCAGGTTACCGGACCAACGGCATCTAATGTCCTGGATTTTGTAGGATATGGGTCAAATGCAGATCAGTTTAAAGGAGATGGGCCAGCTCCTTCTCCCACTACAACCACAGCTATCAAAAGAACATTGATGAGTAATAATGATAATATGGCTGACTTTTCCCTGGAAGGCAGTGTGAAATCCGGTTTTGTGCAGAATCCTTTTATAAAGGATAGTAAAATTGTCTTCGGAACTGAAGTGAAAGATGTAAAAATCTATGATACCTACAGACAGATTGTAAAAAAATCACCTACAAAATTAGCATCAACTCTTGATATTGCCGAGCTTCCCAAAGGAACTTATATTGTGACAGGAACCATTAACAATATTCCGATCTCACAGAAAATTATAAAAGATTAGTTTTAATAAAAAGAGTTTATTTTCAAAGTCAGGTAATTGGATTTTGTCATTCTGAACGGAATGCAATGTAGTGAAGAATCTCATATGCTTGGCTATTCATAAGATTCTTCCTTCGTCAGAATGACACTTTTGAGGTCTTTTTTTGTTATCCAAAGGCTTAATACCAACCTCTTCTTGCTGCATTGATGATGGAGCCAAGATTAAGAATCAATGTATATCGGATACGCTTTCCATAATCTTTAAATGAAGGCTCAAAGCCTAAAGAAGATTGTATCGGGAAATAAACTTCCAGAAAATCCGGGATGATTCTTACTTTAACTCCGGTATCCCATATGAATTTGGCGGGAAGGTCTTTATTTTTATAAACTCCGGCATCTGCATACACATGGAAAATTTTCCATACACTTGAATCTACATTGGCAGAAGTGATCCATTGGTTTACCGTTCCCGGAAGGAATGATTTGAAACCTCCATCAGCTAATATAAACTGTTGTGAAAGGAGACCACTGCTGGCACTTTCTCCCAAAAGATTATAAGAGAAAGAGTAGTTGGAAACCCTCGAAATTCCATAATCAAAAAGGTTGTTTCTTGTATTATTTCTTAAGAAGTATCCGGCAAATAAACGTAAACTTAGCTTTTGTTTAGGGGCAAATTCCCATCTATAGAAACCTTCAGCTGTTATTTTGTTAAAATCCTCCATTCCCTGCGTACTCAGACTGAAACTTTTTTCATGGATCATCTGGCTGTCACTATATCCATATCCGACCGTCCAGACATTGTATTTGCTGTAGTCGTTATTGGCAATCATTTTAGGGCTCAGATCTCGTTCAAAATAATTATAGGAAACCCCGATGCTTCTGCTCACGGTACTTCTGGGATTTTTTCTGAAATTGATAGAAGTAGCTATTGAACTCTTTCTGTAGGCTAATCCATAATCGTAATGGAAATAAGAACCGGAAACTCCAAAGGTTAAACTTCGGATAATACTTTCGGCAGGCAGAATAGAGTAGGAAACAGCTCCTGAACCTGTCAGCTTTCCTGTTCCGGTACTGTAGGTTGGTGTGACTGAATACAGGAATTTCTGATCAAATAAAGATTGGTTTTTTAAGTTAATTCCCAAAAGAAATTTATCATACGTATTGTTGAAACGTACTCTTGGCGTGATATAAATTTCGTTGTATTCGGGATTTGGAATGTCTTTTATTAATTTAAGTTTAATTTTTTTTGCATTGGAAAATATTCCTTTTGCATATAGGAAATTATCTCTGTAATTTGACTCAGGGAAGGTATATCCGCTGTTTAATGTAACTTTATAGATGTTATCAGAAGCCGGAAGTGACAGATTGGTAATGCGTTCATTTTCTTCAGTATCTATCCAATATACCTTTTTTTCTCCTTCTCTGGTCTCGGTTTCAAGCTTTACAGGAATGGAAATATCTGTATTTTTTGTAATCTTTATTTCTAAGGAATCGTTGCTTTTTCTAATGTTTTTTAACTTGAAATCAACCCTGTTTTTCTGTTTTAAAAAGTTTGAAAGATAGGCAGATGATTTATTTTTCTCAGAAAGAGAAGTCAGGAAATTTTCAGGATTAATTTTTTTTCCGCTATTCTGAGAAATATAATCTTTTAGAATATCATTGAAGTTGTCATACCCCATTTTATCCGCCGAATAATTAAAAAGACTTCCGGTTTCAAAACTACTGACAGCCATGTCATTAAAATTACTTAAAACAGGAAAATGCTCATCAATCTTCTGATCAAGATTTTGCAGCATGATATATTGATAAGAAAGTCCGTAACGATCCAGAAGTTTTACTTTAGAGGCATGGAAAAATTTTAAAGGCTTGATTCCAAATACTCTGGTTTCAGGAAGTGTTCCTAAAAGTTTTGTGTCAGCATAGAATTTTTTCAGATACTGAATTTCCAGGTAAGATTTTAAACCGTTTTTGAACCAATGGTCTTTTTCTTTATCAGCAATAACGTTTTCATCAAGAATTTTCTTGGCGATGATTCCAAAATAATCCAGATCTGTTTTTTCAGCATTCGTAAATAGCTGAAATCTGAATTTCCAGAAAGTAATATCATTATTTCCGAAAAAGTCTTCTTTAGCTCTGAATTTATCAGAAATAAAAATGCTTTTCGGAAGAATACCGATTCTTTCTTTCAGGAATTTTAATTGTAAAGGAAGATAAAACTCCAGATTCTGTTTTTCTTCGGGTTTCAGATTATAACCAAACTTAATTTCTGTTTCAGCGCCATCAACATTAGTTTTTATTGAAGGATAGCCTGTTGTCGAAATCAAAAACTCAGGGTCTGAATCCAGATATCCTTTGAATGAGTTCATTTGAACCTGAGGAAGATTACCTTCCACAAAATTATTTACGGGAATATCAAAGTTTACAGTCCAGAAAGTATTGAAGCTTACGGGTTCTTCAATATCGTGATAGTTTCTTTTGGAAATATTGTCCGGATCAAAATGATCCGGAACAATAAAGAAATATTTTAATACTGTATTCTGAGCGGATGTTCCGTATCCCGTAAAGGTTTTATCGGGAAGCTGCATCCGGTATTGCAGTTGTAAAGTGACGCTTTCGCCAGGTTTTAATACATTTTTCAGAGGAATAAAAAGATTTTCATCTGAGATTGTATTGACCGGAATAACTTCATTGTCAGAATTCTTAACATTCAGTTCAAGAAGTTTTCCCAATTGATTGCTTTTCGCAAAATGCAAATCAGTATTTCTGTCTTCCAGTTTTCTGTAGACTAAAGACGTTCCGCGTCTGTTGTAAGCGGAAACCCAATTCAGGAGTTTTACAGTCTGCAGGTCTTTTTCAGAATGATTGTAATAAACAATTTCCTGACTGATCTCAAGGTTCTTTTTGTCAGGAGACAGTTTAGCTTCAATATAGATGCTGTCTTTCTGTGCAGAAACCTGTGCGGCTCCCCAGAACAAAATAAGGCAAATGCTGATCTTTTTCAAATATTCGTGATAAAGCCCAAATATAACTTATTTTGTAAATACTTTATAGGATTTTAACCCTGAATTGCTTTTTTTTCCAAAGAATTAATATACGCGTTCCAACCCTCTGTCTTATAAGTGATCGCAGCTGCTTCAGGATTATCAGATTTGTAGATTCCTCTTCCTACGATGATAAAATCTGTATGCAGCGTTTTGAAAACATGTTCCGGTGTATTATACTGCTGTCCTTTACCATCACCAGAATCTGCAAGATTAACTCCCGGAGTGAATAATAAAAGGTCTTCCGGAATTTTGTTCTGAGATACTCCACCAATTACATTAGGATGAGATAAAGCTACTTTTAAAGCCTCTTCACGATAGCTTGCAGTAGTCAGAGCTCCTTTTGAAGACATTCCTACAATAGCAACTACTCCTACATTGTGGAAGCAGTCTAATGATTCAAAACCTCCGATAACCTGAGACGTTACGAAATCTGCCCAATTTGTAATTTTGAAAACCCCGCTTGTGAACTGAAGCTCCTGTGTGTTTCCGATATCAGCAAATTTTCTGTCCTCCATCAGTAAGAACTGGTGTTTTGTTGCAATAGCTTTTAAAGGAGTGATCGTTTTTTCGTAATCAAAATCAGAAATAATATCGATGTGTGTTTTTAAAGCAATGATGTGAGGTCCTACTTTTTCAGCAAACTCCAGTAACTCCTGAGTGGTAGTAACATCTGCAGAAGCAATAAGATTTGATTTTTTTGCTAAAGCTGTTTCCAGTAATTTTTTTGAAACTGAGTGTTGTGTAGTCTGAAGTTTCTGTTCGTAAGAAGATCTTGTTTCTTCTTCAAACTGAATATGATTCCCCTGAAGAAAGTCCTGGATTCTTTTGACCTCTTCATCAGACAGTTCACCGGTTTCCTGAAGAATATTGCATACTTCCGAAATATTGAAAAGAGTGTGTACTCTGTATCCTTTGCTTTCCAATAGCTGTTTCCCGCCTTGTTCTCTGTCCAATACCACTACAATATCAGAAACTTTAAGGTCTTCCTGCTCTATTTCAGGAATGGTTTCTAACAAAGATTTTCCTGAAGTGATTACATCTTCTACCAAAAGACAGTTTTGTCCTTTCTGATAAATTCCTTCAATCAGTTTTTTTGTCCCGTAGCTTTTAGCTTCTTTTCTTTTAATAATTAATGGAATATAGCTTTCCAGAGACATTGCAGTCGCCATAGGAAGAGCAGCATAAGGAACTCCACAGATTAAATCAAAATTATCCAATGGAAGCATTTCCAATAAATAATTAGCAAGATTTTTTAAAATTTTAGGATCTGAAGCCAAAGGTCTTAAGTCTACATAAAAAGGACTTTCAATACCACTTTTCAGGGTAAACCTTCCGAATTTAATGATTCCTAGTTTGTAGCACTCTAAGAAGAATTCTTTTTTACTTTCCATTATTTTTTATTAGATATTGCAAATTTAAGGAATTGAAATAAGGCTTAAAAATTTATCGTTCATTTGTAAATAAAAAACCACCCCGGATTTACCAGGATGGTGTGAAAAATATAATAAACTATTATTTTACGATTTCAGCATCAATGACTTGGGCTCCGCTGTATTTTTGCTGGGCTTCCCATAATAAAAACTTGTCGACCTCTTTAATGAGCTTAGGAATGGTAAGTGACAATACTGCCAGGTCATCCATGACTCCAAGTACCGGTATAACAAATTCAGGAAGCAGGTCAATAGGAGAGAGCACATATAAAATTCCCAGTAAAGGAAGAATAATGTCTATGGATTTCATAGGATAGGCTCCTTTTCTCCACATTTTGACCATTCTGAAAATATCAGGGATCTTTTTTATAAAGCCCTTGTGACTGATGGCTTCTTTTGCAAGATTTAATTTTGAATATTTCATTTTTGTGTTAGGATTTAATAAATTTTTCAACATTGTAAATTTCACAAATCCTGTACCAACAAATTATAAAATTTAGTTAAAAATTTATTTGATAATATTGTCAATGAACTGATGCACAGTCTCTGTGTCCCAATCTTTTGTAGCATCTTCCTTGATAAGGATTCTTCCATGCTTATCCAGAAGGAAAGTCGTAGGAAAAACTTTAGGAAGAATTTTCTCAGAAATAGGGCTTTGAGCAATATATACAGGAACAGTGTAATTATTTTCCTTTAAAAATTTTCTTATATCATCCTCTTTGTCATTCATTGCAATCAATACGAAATCTACATGATCTTTTCTGGTATTATACAGTTTCTGAATAGATGGCCATTCTTTTCTGCACGGTGGGCACCAGGTTCCCCAGAAGTTCAGGAAAATCCCTTTATCTTTAAAGTTTTTAAGATTCGTACTCGGAGCATTGATTCCTTTAAGTTCTATATCGTAATCCTCTTCACTGATATGTACAGCATTTTCAATAGTTGCAACAGGTAAGAACGTATCTTTTAGAAAATTCCTTATTCCCGGTACAAAAGCAACAACACCGATGATGACGATTAATACAAGATAAATGACGTTTTTTTTCATATCTGGTGTTTATAGAAGATCTAAAATTTCCTGAACAGCATCTTTTCCTCTGTTCTTGGCATAATATATCTGCAGATCATTATAGAACATATCTTTTGTGTATGCTTCAGGATCAGCTTTATATTTCATTAACAGTTCATACCCGTATTTCGGACGAGGGCCCCATGAATTTTTTACATTCAGGTCTTTATCAAGAATAAGAACCTTAGGAATAGATTCCGTGCCATTGGTCAGAAACTGGTTGATTAAACTTTTATCACTGTCTCTTAGAAAAACTCTTACTTCATTATGACCTTCAAAAAATCTGAATAATGCAGGTACTGTTGCACTTGCATCACCACACCAGGCCTCAGAAATGATTAAAATCTTTCCGTCAAAGTTTTTGGCAGCAAGTTCTTTCAGTTGATCTTCATCCGGAACGTATTTTTTTACCGTTCGGTCCATTCTCTGAAGACCCAGCTCATAATATTGTTTATATTCAGCTTCCTGTTGGTTAGCAGGATTCTCTAATCTTTCTTTTGCAATCTGAAGGTATTCCTCAAAAGAAATTCCTTTATCCCAGTAATTTTTCATTACCAAAAATATTTTATGTTAAAAATTATTGATATTTCTTGTTTTGTTGATCAGAAAAAGGTCTGCCAATACAAATGCAGCAAGGCTTTCCACTACCGGAACTGCTCTCGGAACTACACAAGGATCGTGGCGCCCTTTTCCTTCTACGATTACAGGATTTCCATCTTTATCAATACTGTCCTGAGGTCTCAGAATAGTTGCCACAGGTTTGAATGCCACACGGAAATAAATATCCATTCCGTTGGAAATTCCGCCCTGGATACCTCCTGAAAGGTTAGACTTTGTAGTAAAATCTGTATTGAAAGCATCATTATGCTCTTTTCCTGTCATTTTGGCTCCGCAGAAACCGCTTCCATATTCAAAACCTTTGCAGGCATTGATATTCAGCATAGCTTTTGCAAGTTCAGCCTGAAGTTTTGAAAATATAGGTTCACCAATTCCTACGGGAACATTTTTAATCACACATGTAATTGTTCCACCAATTGTATTCCCTTCTTTTTTGATCTCTTTGATTCTTGAAATCATCTTTTCAGCTGTTTCAGCATCAGGACAACGAACATCATTGCTTTCCGTTTGGGAAAAATCTAAGGCCTGATAAGGTTTTTCACAGAAAATATCACCTACGGAAGACACGTAAGCGTTGATTTCAATGTCTGATAAAAGCTGCTTGGCAAGAGCTCCGGCAACTACCCAGTTCATGGTTTCCCTTGCAGAAGATTTTCCGCCGCCACGATGATCTCTGAAACCAAATTTCTGGTCATAAGTAAAATCCGCATGGCTTGGACGATACGCGCCTGCTATATGATCATAATCTTTCGATTTCTGATTTTCGTTTTCAATGATAAAACCAATTGGGGTACCTGTTGTTTTGCCATCAAAGATTCCTGAAAGAAACTTTACTGTGTCACTTTCTTTTCTTTGAGTAACAATTGCTGACTGGCCAGGTTTTCTTCGGTTCAATTCGTATTGAACCTTATCGAGATCTACCGTTAAACCTGCCGGGAAATTATTGATGATACCGCCATAAGCCACTCCGTGACTTTCTCCAAATGTTGTAAGACTAAGAAGATTACCTAATGTGTTGAACATAGTACAAAATTACCTTTTTTTCTTCAGATAATAAAGTTTCTGGATTTGTTCTATTTATCGGTGTTTTTGATATTATTGATAACCTTTTGGGCTTCCTTTTTTTCTTCTGAAGTCATTTTTTTCCAGATAAACCCTTTTTTCAGATCATTTTTGTCTGATAACTGAGGGAAAATACCTGCTTTTACATCATCAAAAATATAGAATGGGGTAACCGCTGGAACTGGAGTATCAAAACTGTAAGGATAGTTGTGGGAAACATTAAATTTAAAATTCCCGATTTTGAATGTATTAAACTGACGATATTCGTAGGCTGAAGGCTTGTAAAGCTGTTTCTTTTCAAAACCTGTCATAAAACTTCCTACTCTGAAGCTCGGAATGTATTTTTGTATTAATGCCGGAAAAGATAGCATGGAAACGAAAAATAAACTGAGAACTGAAAAAACAATAATAGATTTCTTCTGGTTGAAATATTCATAAAACAGAACAAAAAATACCACAAAGAAAACATCGATGAAAAATCTGTATTGGGCAGAAAATGTAAGGACCAATATACTTTTTATCAATAATGAAATACAGATCAGCGTGATGAGTTTTCTTTTTTTGATCCAGGCAAATACAGAAAAAACAGCTAAACTCAGGACAAAAAGAATATTAATTTTTGATTTGATTCCTTCTAGAAAAAGCCAGTTTTTAATATAATCTGCTGTAGAAAATTTTTGAATTTCTTCATAGGTGTACTGCATGTCATAGGTTTTCATGATTGCAAATTGTGACGAAATTTTTAAAACCTCGGGATTGGGTTTCCATGATACTCCCAGATCACCTATTGCTACAGGAAAAACTGGAAAGCCAAATGTCCATATATTTTTAATAAAAAAAAGAAAGAGAATCAGAATCCCTAAAAGTAATGGCTTACAATTGTTTTTAAAAATAAAAACTGAATGTAAGAATACCAGTATGGGCAGCCATATCATCGTAGGTTTTATAGAGAAAACAAAAACAGAAAAGGCAAAAAGGAGAGTGGTATTTCTGTTTCCGGCTATGAGCTCATTTAAAATAATCAGTGAAAAAATAATCACAGGAAGATCCGGGCTTGGAGACTGAGAAAAAAGTAATAAGAGCGGTAGGAAACAAAGATGTATCCAGTTTTTTCTTTCGATGATATAAATGGTGTAGATGATGAGTAATACAGCATTGATTCTTAAAAACGGATCAGAAAAATTGGAAAATCCGGACTGAAAAATATGCCAGACAGACATTTGCCCCAACGTAAGATCTACGTTTGAAATTCCCTTTACCAGTCCATATTCTGCAAGCCATTGAAGGGTAGGGATGTAATAGCCAAAATGATCCAATATATAAGGATAATAAGAACCCGCGAGCATAATAACAAGAGTGGTAACACTAAAGAGTATAAAATCTTTCTTTGAAAATTGATAAAACTCCTCATAGAGCTGATTTCTAAAGAAAAATAATAATCCCAATAGTATTGAAACTGTTTCTGCATAGATATTCAAAGGGATGAAAAAAGAAATAAATGTCCATATCAGGCTTATTCCCAGGATTCCGGATAGAATTTTTCCTGAGATTCCCTGAAATAGAATCCCGGATACATTTTCCATGATTTTCCCCCAGCCTATTAAGACAGGAATGATAAAAATTGAAGAAAGCAGGATCAATAGCATAAAAAAAGATTGCTTAAAAATAAGCAATCTTTATATTTATTGTGAAAATATTTATTAACGGGGTTGTACCCTTCCGTCTTTTCTATCTTGTGATCTACCAATGGTATATCCTGTTGCACCTCCTACAACACCGCCAATTACAGCTCCGAGTCCTCTGTTTTTCTTAGCGATTAAGGCTCCTGCAGCGGCTCCACCTACAGTACCAATAACGGTTCCCTTGGCTGCTTTACTCCATCCTTTTTTCTGGGTCGTTCCCTGTGAGGTACCACTTCCATTATTGGCATAACTTCCGTTGCTTCCTGATGAGCCGGAATTTGAGTTTCTGTCTCTATATACTGTTCTTGTTTCTCTGATTACCTGTGGTCTTGAATTATTTTCAGCAGCTGCTCTTGCTTTTTTGGTTTCAGATATGCTGTCTGCTTTTTTCTGAGCTTCATAGACCATCTTTTCTTTTTCAATAGCCAGTTTTTGTTTTTCTATTTCAAGTTGTCTGGCCTGAAATTCAAGTTTCTGTGCTTCCAGTGATTTCTCAGCAACGCTGTCATCTTTCTTGCAGGCCGTCATTAAAAAGACGGATAAAAAACCTGCTAATACTATCTTTCTCATAATTCAAATTTTAATAAGATAAAGCCACAACGACTTTGATTTTAGTTTTATTTTCAATTATGAAGCCAAATTTTAGTTAATGAATGTTAAAATTGATACTAAAAAGTGGAGATAATTTTTAATAATGATGGATTTTATACTGTTAATGCGGAGTTGCAGGGTATTTGTAAATTTTAGTTCACGGATAGTTTTTATTGAATTCATATAAGTTGACTATTTTTGAATACCAAATTACTTTTAATATGAAAAAATCAATTTTTACAGTGTCGGCATGTATTGGATTGCTGGCTGTTGTCACATCATTTTCCTCTACGGAAATAATAGAGAATAATAAAAGCTGTTCAGAAATAGCTGATACTGCACCAAAGTCTCAGGCTTATAAGATCCGTTATGGCCTTCTTTCAAAAAGTGGAGTAAAAATTCTTTCGGGAAATTACGATGTAGGAAGTTTTCTTGCTGAAAATATGGTTACCGGAGAAGTGTATGATACTTATTATAGCGGAGGATTTCAGCCGGTACCACAATATTACGACGGACTTCCGGCAGGAACTTATACTTTTTCTGCTATGCAGGGGCAAGGTGGATGGGTAGGTTATGGAACGGTAATTGCTACAGTTTCGGACGCACAAGTAGATTCTGATGGATATATTACAGTGTATATTCCGATTATTTGGGAGGAGTAGGCCTTGTGAACCAAAAAATATTTAACTAAATTTACCCTTCCCTGAAATGAATGTTTTTTAATCATTGAAGCGTTGATTATATTTTTTATTTTGTTTTTATCAATTTTACATTGAATAAATTCTAATAAATTACTATAATTGTGTAAATTATTATTGATTCATTCATCGGGATGTTTTTGATTCTATAGAAGTATTCATTCTCTGGTTCTGTATTGTATTATGCTCTTTTGAAGAACGTATTAATATTAGTTGTGTTGAATGATTCTACAATATTCTGTTTAGATTTTCTAAATAGATTTTTTTCATCATTTGTGTTTTTTAGGCCTCCATCAGGAGGCCGTTTCTATTTATTCAGTTTTATGATTCTGCTCATATAATAATTGGAAAGGAGATGGTATCTTTGAGTATAAGAACATTTTCATTCCATATTTTATCAAAAAGACTCCTCTGCATGAGGAGCCTTTTGTTTTATATATTATCCAAGGTGACTTTTATTTTACTGATTAATCGATGCATTTTTCTAGTCTGATACCTAATAAGGTTATAAATTTCCTGCGAATTGGTAAAAACTTCGGGAACTGTCTGGTTATTGATAGTTTTGATTCCTCGTCTTTTCATTGTATCATGGATCACTCTGGCAAAAGATTCTTTTGCGCTTTGTTTTGCCTTGTCCTGGGAAATCCCATCGGAATGCAGTCTGTATAAATATAAAGGTTCTTTGATGAATTTAGCTTCTCCCTGTTCCAGTATTTTTAAATACAAATCCTGATCTACTGCATTTTTTAAATTAGGATTAATCCCAGTAGTTCTTAAGTAAGTTTCTTTTTTAAAAGCAAAGAAGTGAGCAAACTGAATGGGGCAGTTGAAAAAATGGCGGTTATTGTAAATCTGTTTGGTACCGGCATATATTCTTTCAGGAGTTAGGTTTTCATCACACAGCATCATTTGAGAATATACGGCCGCAAGATCATCTCTGTCAACAAATTCCTGGGTTGTTTTTTCCAACGCTTCCGGATAAAGTGCGTCATCTGGGTCCAGGTAGGCACACAAATCTCCATTGGCATATTTCATGCAGGCAGCTTTTGTAAAACCACAACCTTTATTGATTGGGTTATGATAAAGTTTGAAGCGGGAATCACCTTGAATCAGGGACTGTATAATCTCTACAGAATTATCTGTGGAAGCATCATCAACAATTATAACTTCCCAGTTTTTATAGGTTTGACTGATTAATGAATCATAGCATTCCTTGAAATACTTTCCATTGTTATAGTTGGCTATAAGTATAGAAAAAATTATCACCTTGTTTTGAATTAATTACACAAAAGTATAGAATAATATATGTGTAAAACATTACTATAATCATAGGATATCTGATATTTTTTATTATATTTTAAAATCCGTGAGGGTGATTATGTCTTAAATACTGTTTTTCAGTGAACAATTTTTGGAATATTAGAAAATAACCGGAAGAATAGGAATTAAAACAGCATTGTTTATTGTCTTTTTTTGAGAAATACTTTCTACTGGCTGGATAGCTTATTATTTAAAAGAAATAATAATTTTATGACTGTACGCATAAAATAAAAAAAAAGAGTGGTATATCTTTGGTTAAGAATTAATAGATAAAATAATTTTTATCTCTGATATAAAATTTTTTTTCATCATTTGTGTTTTTTGAGGCCTCCAATTTTTTGGGGGCTTTTTTTTCCATATAATAATCTTAAATCTTTAAAGATCAAAAAGTATTCTACCGTTAAAAGGGGAATCCCAAATGATAAATACTTTGTCATTTAATCTTCGCAGAGGAGCTTGAATGGTTTCATAGTCTCCTTTTTCGGTTAGTCTTTCCACAATAAGATCAGAACCTTCACCTATTTCATTTACATTGTACTCCAACTGATATTCTTTTTCATTGCTTTTCGTGAAATCTTCTTTACTAAAAATTATTTGTGCCATGATAATTTAAATTTATTGGATTGATTTATATGAAGAATAAATTATGCCAATTTGATGTTGATTTAGTTTTTTTTGATAGCTGACCAAATATTTGAAAATTTTTATTTCCTAATATGAATTTTATTTTACCAAATTGTAAATTATTTTATTTTTAATATTTTTGCCGGGGTGTTAGATTTATTTTAATTAATTATAAATAATTATGAAGTGGTTTTTAAAGCATCAATAAAATTGGTCTAAAATGCTGAAACTGAAAAATGGGTAAGCCCCGGTGTAATTCACTTTTTTTTCTCAAAGTTGGCATTCTTGGCACGATTTTTCGATATAGAAATGTAACTCATGTTTAATTTGAGTTTTCATGGTTATTAGTTTTTATCCTCGGAATTTCCGGGGATTTTTTTTGCTCTGATATGACGCTGCTCATAAACGTAAATTAATTAATCCTCTATTTTTGAATAAGATAATTTTCAATCCATCCTCTTTTTGCATTATTTATCAAGCTCTTCTTTGATCAGGAGGAGCTTGTTTTATATTATTTAATACAAAAAGTCACATTATAAACAAAAATCCAAAAAGATTGAATAGTGCGTGGAAGAGTACTGTTAGGATGAAACTATAGGTATGGATGTGCTTGTTATAATAAATATAAAGGTTATTTAAAATAAGACCTCCAAAAAATGTCATCACAATATATAGCCAATTATAATAATGCATTGATGCGAAAATGATACTCATAATGATGATGCAGAAGTATTTATTTTTTATGCTTATCCATTTAGTCAAAACCAGATAAGGGAAATATTGAAATACTAAAGTCTCAATAAAAGGAGCAACAAAGATTGCAATAAAACGTAGTTCGTTTTTTGAGATATTTTGACGCTTATAATAATTTACATTAAAATGCAAATAGGTATCATTAATGTAATTGAAGAAATATCCATTTAAAAGAGCTAAAGTAAATGAAAGAATAAAGAAAATAAACATCTTTTTCATATACTAAGAAGAATATTTATTGAAATAGAACAAAAAAAGGTTGTATTTTAAAATTCATCATTCTTTACTTTCTTAGATAACTTGATATCGGCTATCAGCCTATATTTATGGTATTTTGCAGCTTTTCTCATCACAATGTATAGGAATTATTTTTCTTTTTACTGCTAATTCCTTATAAATTAATTGTCCGAGACCAGTGATCTTAAACAGAAAAAGAATTGGAAAAAATATCCAAAATAACGGTAGCCTTAAAAGTATCATATAAATTGTAACAAAACCATATCTCCATTTTTTATTATATGAAGCCATCTGCTGTTCTGCCAATGTTTTATTTATACCAACAGCTTCGCTAATATGATTGGGATTTCTCAATTCTTTAATTTCCATCATATTCATCCAATCTAATCTTTTTATATTTCTGACAAACAAAGTACAGTTTGGGCAATAATTATCATAATAAATTTTCATAACTGGAAAATATTTAGAATAGGTTTACCTGTCAAATAGGTAGCAAATAAAATAATTAATAGAATATCAATAAATGTGTTATTTTTAAAAACACGTGACATGAAAACTTGAAAACCTGTAAGTATTAAAAAGCTTAATAATACGTACATATTTTGCGTAAATGAATGTTTTATTAATAATGGTATCAACAATATTACATAGAAAGCAAAGATGATCACATTTTTTGACAGAACAATTTCAAAGTTTTTATAAGGTGAAATTTTCTCCGCATAATCGATGTTATGTAAGGATAATATTGTAAGAAATTTATTAATAAAAAGAGTAAAGAAAAAGAGTAAGGGTAGCAAGAATTTTAAAAAATCTTCTTTTACGGGGAATAATAAAATCCAAATGATAAGAATAGCATAAATTGCAGTTTTGTCTATGGAGCGTGAGAAAAGATAGAAATCTTTTTGAAGTATATTAAAAAATGACAGATCTTTTTTTATTTGGCTAAAAGAAAATTTAATAGATTTCATTTCTGAGCCTTTTTGTGAAAAATCGGTAAACATTTTAATTGTAGTAAGTTTCCTGTTTATAGGAATTTTAGACAATAAATACACAGTTGGAACAAATAATACCAATGCACCTAATTTATTCAGCCAGAATAGAGGTAGGATAGGTTCTTGCAGAGAGATAATATGTAGTCTGGATTTTGGAAGATATCCAATGGCAAATACATTTGTTTCAGAAATATTCTTATTGATTATAAAATTTAATTCATGAATTCCTAAAATTCCTAAAAAAAATCTATCATTAAACATGATAAAAAATACCAATATATAATAAACAGCATATTTGAGAAAGTTATTTTTTATATAATATTCTATAAAATAACTCAGGCCAGCAACGATCAGTATGTATGGCACCGAAAAATATAAGAGAGGAAAGATGAAATATGGTCCTGTAAGCTCGATGTTCTGTATGAAAATTGTAATATTCAAAATAAATAGAAATGTCATTCCTATAAAGAAAAGCCCCAGAATTTTATATAATGCTTTAAAGAATGAACTTAAAAAAGAAAGATCTTCCTGTACATAAGTATAATTTAAAATTTCCTTTTCTCTTTCTCCTGCTAAAATATGAATCAATAGCCATGAAATGATCACATTAGAAAAAATTGCAGATACATTTCCAATCCAAAATTTATTTGGAGCAGGACTTATGTTACCCATATAGAATGTTACATAATCAGCATCTTTACCAGGTATAAGAAAAAGCCCCAACACGATTAAAATCAGGGTGCAGAAAATAAAGGATTTTTTTTTGATTAAATACGTATAGTATAAAGATGATAGAGGAAGCAATCTTGACATTTAACTATTTATTTTGAAAATTAATATTGTTTTCCAGAGAGGCTGATCCGCTGCTAATAGTTATTTTCTTATCACAAAATCTGGAAATTTCATCTATTAAATGTGTTGATAGAATGACGATACTCGTTTTTGAAATATCTTTTAGAAGTAAATACATTTTTTCACGTTCCAGATAATCTAGATTATTGACAGGTTCATCAAGTATCAATACATTAGGGCTGTTAATGATGGATAAAGCAAATGAAATTTTTTGCTTAATTCCTCCCGATAGGTTTTTTACTTTTTGTTTTTTATAACTTTCTAAGTCAAAATCTTTTATAATCTTTAAAATGTTATTATGGAGGCTTTTTTTCTCACATCCTTTCAAAAGGCCGAAATAAGTTAAATTTTGGATAATATCGAAATCTTGGATAAGGCCAAGATTCTGAGACATAAACCCCAAATCTTTTCTTAGAGATTGTGGCTTATTTAATACTGAAATGTCATTATAAAAAAAATCTCCTGTTGATGGTTGTTTTAATGTTGAGATAATATTAATTAGTGAAGTTTTTCCTGTACCATTTAATCCTAATAAGGCATAAAGCCCATTTTCAAATTCCAGATTAATTTTATTTAAAATTATTTTATCTCCAATTTTATAGGAAATATCTTTAAGTTGTAACTTCATTATTCTTGTTTTTTTGTTTAAATATAACCGATCGTTTTTCATCCAAATATTTCATTAGTATAGAAAACTTGCCCGGATAGAAAGCAATTATATTAAAAAGTAACATTGCGATAGAAAAGGTATATATTTTTATGACCAGAGCGATTACAATATGCATAATGATTATATTGATAACCGTCCATTTTCTTATATTTTTACTTAGAAAAACAAAAATAGGAAATAAAAGTTCCAATATCGTTACATGTAATGAGGCTAGTTGATAAATAAACTTTGGAATGTGAGCAAAAAATGAGTTAATTACTTTTTCATCTAAATAATGATTAACACAAAGCCAAATTGCATTACCATCCAGCCAGTCAAACCCTAAAACTTTACCAAATCCTCCAAAAAAATAAATAATACAAAGCTGGATCTGCATTAGCCTTACAGCAAACGAGAATATAATACCTTTATATGATTCAACTTTTATCTGATCTTCAATACAAAAAAAAAGATTGATGTAAAGCAGAAAAGCTATCATAAAATCAGCACCATAGGATAATAAGTAAGCAGAATTAAGAAATACCGTATGCAGGAAAATGACTATAATAGCAAACAGAATTTTCCAATAATTTAGCAATATCATTATCAGAGAAATAATATATAAGTAAAAGGGAATAATGAATGCATACTTATACTCAATACTAGTTAAGGAAATTATGTTTTCAGTAAGTGTAGATACTTTTATTTTATCTGCAGAAACAAAATTACTATTCAGAGATTCGCTTATTATTCCGTTTTTAGAGTATATACTGTATAAATCCGGAAATATTGATAGTATATTAATTAATGCTAAAATACTTATCAAATAAATAAAAATTTTTGTGTTTTGGGAATCATCTTTATAAGAAGTCATAAATGAAACTATCTTATTCATGGGTGTTTAACTTTTTAATGTTATATGCATTTATACTTTTTTTATTTCCTTGATATTTTTCATCTAATAACCTAATCCTTCTGACAGAAACAATAAAATTCATATCTTTTATTTCCTTATTTTGATTAAGCATGAAAATGGATATATCCTTTACCAGCTTATTTCTTTTTTTTCTATTATCAAACATATTGGTCAGGTTTATTGACATAGACATGTATTTGACATTAGATTCTTTAGTGTTGAAAGATATTGGTATGGGAGTATTTGTACTGTTTGTAGTGAAACTGTATTCAATCTTATTTCTATTAAGATTAGGTGAATAGAATGCATATCCCCTGTCAATTCCGGCATAATTTGAATAGTACATTATGATGTCAGGATAGTATGATGTATCAGTTGGAACTATTTGTGCATAAATTTTTCCAACGGGATTTAATGCTATTTTTTTTATATCTTTAAAATATCCCAGCGAATAGATATTATTTGTTATTGATACTATTGCATGAAATATTAAAATAAAAAAAATAAAGAATATCCAAGTATTTTTTTTCATTGAAAACTTTAATATAAAAGTGATAATAAATGAGCTGTCCATCATTCGGACAGCTCAATAAAGCTTTGGTAAAATTATTCCCAGCCTCCTAATCCAGCAATGTCCTTGCTCCAAAGAAGTACGAAACCTGCTGCTGCTTCAGTTTCAAGCTGCTCTGCATTTTTTTCTGTAACAGCAGTGTTATTTTTGTTAGCTTCAACTGTACTATCGTTTGCTTTTGCAAAAGTAAATAGTGATGTAGAAACTAAAGCTACTGCTACTAAAGCTACGATTGACTTAGTTTTCTTATACATATTTTTAAGAATAATTATTAACGATTTGACTCCATTTTATTTCGGCTGAGCCCTCTTCCTTCTGTTTTATGAAAAATGTCTAAAGTTTGTTATTAGTTTCTATATTGTAAATATTGTTTTTAAGAATATTCATTACTTTTTTATTTTCAGCTTTAATAACTTCTGATACAGTTCTACCGTCAGGCATTTTCTTATTCATATCGTCTGAAGTCATTTTATTTATAAGTTTTCCCATTGGATTTTCTTGATAATCCTTAAACATGGTTAAAAATTTTCTTTTATCTACTTCAATGATATTTTTACTGCCCAATTTATCTGAGAATGAGTTCTCTTCGTAATTTGTTATCTTTTTATTGCCGGCTAAAACCCATGAAAATTCTTTTTTCTCATCCTCAATCTTCACGATTAAACCGGGCAATCCGAAAAATTTATATGGACCATCTTGAAATGGAATTGTTTTACTGAACCAAGCTGTCCATTTTCTTCCATTAAATTCAACAGTCGCTTTTTGAACAGGATATTCATTAATTGTAGAGGTTTCTGTTTTTATTTTCCAATTTAACTTAGCCTCTTCAGAGTAATTAAACTTATCATTTAAAATTTTATCATAGAAATAAATTTCTTTACTTGGATTTTTCTTTATAACCTTATAAGAAAAAACAGGAATTTTAAGTATTTTACTTAGATCAGGGGTATTACCTGATTGTTTAGATTTTTGTAAAATATCATTAATGAGTGAATCCTGGGAAACAGATAAGTAATCTCTATAGATTGATTTATCACCCGTAATATCAAGGATTGTTAAAATTTTTTCATAAGTCAAAGAATCCTTATTCTTTTTATAGGTAAGTTCATAGAAAAATCTATTAGCTTCAGTTTGACTATATGTCTTGCTAAAAAATAATACAATGATAATAAAGAATGCTTTCTGCATGTTAAATATTTTATTGATTTGAGTTGATTGAAAATCTTCTAATCTGTTTTAACTGATGCAAACTTAGGGATGAATGGAAGGCAAAAAAAGCAATAACACTCAGGATTTATAAATTTATATGATAAATTTATAAATCCTGAGTGTTATTTAAGTGGTTGTACTGTAGGTTTTTAGGTGTTTTTTTTGATGTAAAATTATGATGTAATTGATTTCTCAATTTCTTTAATGTAAATAGAAGTGGTAGTCCCTGTTTTTTTCTTAAATGCGACAGAAAAAGCCTGCACATTGTTGTAACCAAGCTCTTCTGCGATAGCTGGAAGCTTATAAGATCTGAATTTTTTGTCTTCTATTAATCGTTTTAATACATAATCAATACGTAAATCGTTAAGATAAGAATTGAAGTTTTTACCTTTACTGTTGTTGATAGTTTCAGATAAATATGCAGTGTTGGTTTTTATTTTTTTAGCCAAATTAACTAAAGTGATACCTTTTTTTAGGTATAACTCTTTAGCTTCAAAAGTTTTCAGTTCTTTAAGAATAGATATCTTGACATCCTCAGGGATAATTTTAGCAGTTTTTTCTTCTGCTTCTACTGTTTCAGTTTCCTCAATTTCTAATTCTTCTACTTCAACCTGCTTCAATATTTGGGGTATCGAAGTTTCGTTATTAATGTCAGTAGGAGTAATATCCTTTTTTTCAAATTGCTGAATTAATTCCTGAGCAATTTTCCGGTGTTTTTTTTCAGTCTTTTTTGCTTTATAATAGAGATATAGAATTAATAATAGTATTATCAATAAAATTACAATAGAAACATGTAAAATTGTTTTTCTGTTATTTAAGTCATTAATTATATTTTCCTTTTCCTGTAAAAGGTTAGGTGTATCATATTTTTTAGGCAATTCTGTGGATAAATATTGGAACTGCTCATCAAGTTTTTTGTCTACTTTTAAAAATCGTTCAATATAGTACAGTTGCTTTTCTTTATCATTTTTTTCTTTGTAATAATCGATGAGATAAGTATATATTTCCCGGAGCTTAGGAAAAGTAATTTCTGTTTTTTGAACATTACTATCTAGTAATATAAAATACTGTGCAGCTTTTTCTTTGTTTTTTAAACCATCATAAGCTTTACCCAGATCATAAAGTGCATAATTAGCATTGTTTTCATTGATTTTTATTAAATCATTATAAACAGTGGTTAGCTTTGTAATTGCTGTACCGTATTTTTTCTGCTTTAAGTCATACTTTCCGGATAAAAAAGAGTATAAAGTAAGATCATAACTATTTTTATTGGTATTAGCGAATGCTTGCCCTTCCTGAATGAGAATATTTGCAGAATCCAGCTTATTGATCTCAAGATAACAACTTATAAGTGCTATGCGTATTTGATTTTGCTGATATTTGTCTGTTATATTATTCCTGTTATACAAATAACCTCTGAATATCTTCGCAGCCTCAACATTTTTACCTATATAGCTATTAATATAAGCAATATTCATATTAGCATAAGCTGTCTGTTTTTCATCATTCTGCTCTTTAGCATATTTTAACCCAAGAACATAATTGTCTAATGCTGCTTTTAAATTATCATACTTATAATATAGATTTCCTTTTATCAAGTAAGTTCTGGCAGGATATAAGTTTCCCTTTATATCTTTTGTAATTAAAGCTAAACTATCAATGTACTTTAAGGCAGTGGGGAAATTTTCATTAAAATGTATAAGATTATAGCCTTCAGCTATTTCTAAAGTATTTTTTTCTTTTTTAGCTTTTTGTAGGTAATATTTACCAATTCGTTCAGACTGCAGAGTTTGGTTATGATCGTAATAATCATAAAACTTATTCTTTAGCTGAGAGTAATTAAATTCATATAAGCTATCAATTTTATTCTTCTGAGCGCTTATCAAATTATTAAATAAAAATATTATAATTAGAAATATATACTTCATCATTTTGTAATACGATGCAAATTTACATTTTTATTCATCAAATAGAAATTCTTGAAAAAAATAAAGAAAATATGTAACTTAATAATAGTGTGATTATTAGACTGTTTTTAGTATTATTGATTTATAAATCCAGAATGTGTTTTTATTGCAGTTTTGAAAAATATTCTTTTATTTGCTGCTAGTTTTTAAATATTATCATTAATGAAAAAGGCAATCAAATCTGAAAAAAAATTATCGCTAAAGAAATTACAAATAATGAAAATTAGCGAAATGAAAACAATTATTGGAGGCAATAATCAGCTGGAAAAAGACGATAGTGATGAACCAGGGACATTATTACCTAATAATACTATATCAGTGAGAGGTTAAAAATGAAACAATTAATATTTATCATTATTAGCATTTTCTATTCTTTCTTTCTAAATGCTCAAAAAAGTAATCCAGCTCCCTCTATTTCGGCAACAGACGAATATTTTGGGACCAAGATTGTAGATGAATACAGAAATTTAGAAAACTTAGATAATCCTTCAACAAAAAAATGGATGAAGGAACAAACAGATTATACCAACTCTATTCTTGGTAAGATTCCCAAAAGGAAGTTTTATTTAAATCAAAGATTGGAATTTGATCAAAGACAAGGTTACTCCATTTCGAATTTAAATATAACTAATAATGATAAATATTTTTATTTAAAGAAAAATGGCAATGAGAAAGTTGCCAAATTATATTACCGTGAGAGCTTTTCTGGAGAAGAAATACTTCTTTATGATCCGGCAAATTATAAAAATAATGAACAAAATCATCAATTTGTTATTAATTATATTATCCCCGATTTAATTGGAAATAGGATAGCTGTTTCGATGGCTGAAAAAGGGAAAGAACTTTCAGAGGTTATTATTATAGATGTAAAAAGCAAATACATCTATCCCGAAGTTATTGTTAATACAGCACCTGCAAATATAGGAGGAATAAATTGGTTGGATGATAATTCTGGCTTTTTCTATACATATTTTCCAATAAAGGACTCTAAGTCTTCTGATTTCTATAAAAATGCACAAGTTGTTTTATACAAAATAGGAACAGACCCAAAGAAAGTAGTAGATGTTTTTTCCGCCAGTAATAATCCAGAACTAAAAATAGATGAAAAGAAAGCTCCTATTATTTTAGACTCTAACGACAGATTTTATATTGGAATGCTACTTGATAATGAGTATTACAGACAAACATTTATCATTGCAAAGCAAGATTTGTTAGAAGGTAAAAAAACATGGAAGCCTCTTTATAATAAAGAAGATAAAGTGAGATCTCTACAACTCTCAGACAATGATTTATTTTTCTTATCCCAATACAATTCTCAAAACAATACACTTTGTAAGACAAATCTTGTAAAACCTGATTTTAGAAATCCTGAAATACTTATTCCTGAAAAAACAGATGAAGTTATTGGGCAATACAGAATAACTAAAGATGGTATCTATTATACTACAACTAAAAATGGAGTAGAAGCAAAGCTATATCAATATAAAGAAGGTAAAGATCGTTCGATTGAGCTTCCCTATCCATCTGGTAATATTAGTTTAAAGGCGAAAGGAAAAGATTTTTCAGAAATCTGGGTTAGCTGCTCAGGATGGGCAAATGAAGAACAACGTTTTAGATATGATTTGAAAACTGGTTTATTTTCTCCTGAAAGTTTAACTCCAATTACAGATTATCCAGAATTTAGAGATATTATAGTTAAAGAAATTATTGTAAAAGCAAGAGACGGAGAAGAAATACCATTATCTCTTATATATAATAAAAATATTAAGATGAATGGTAAAAATCCTGTATTAATAGATTCTTATGGAGCATATGGATATTCTAGAGCCCCATTTTTTTCTAGAATTTATTTATTATGGGCCAATCAGGGAGGAATTTTTGCAATCGCCCATGTGAGAGGAGGAGGTGAAAAAGGAAAAAAGTGGCGTTTAGGGGGATATAAAGAAACGAAGCCTAATACGTGGAGGGATTTAGTAGACTGTACAGAATATTTAATTAATAAAAAATATACCTCAAAAGATAAAGTTGCAATTTGGGGAGCCAGCGCAGGAGGAATTACGGTGGGAAGAGCAATAACAGAAAGACCAGACCTTTTTAAAGCTGCAATTTTGGAAGCTCCATCTATTAATACATTGAGGAATGTAATTAGTATGGATATTAATTCAGAGGAATATGGAAATATAAAAGATCCAAAAGAATTTAAAGCTTTGCAGGAGATGGATGCATATTACCACATAAAGAAAGGAGTAAAATATCCTGCAACATTTATAACAGCAGGAATAAATGATCCAAGAGTAATTGCGTGGGAGCCTGTAAAATTCGCGGCTAAGTTGATGGCTGATAATAGTTCTAAAAATCCAGTATTACTTCAAGTAGATTATGAAGGAGGTCACGGAAATAATACAACTGCTGCTCATGGGCATGCTAATCTATCAGATATTTTTGCTTTTGCCTTCTGGCAATTAGGACATCCTGACTACCAGCCTCAAAATCAAAAAAAATAAATGTCTCGTTTTCCATATCTTTTTTTTGAGGAGTATGTTGTACGTACTCCTATGTTATCATATAAAAACTTCCATAGAAACTTCCATAAAGAAGAAGTTTTGGATGAAGAAGTAAAAGAAGTATATAGTGATCCTGCCTTTCAGGAATCCATCTATCTTGCGTCACCTGATTTATATGTGGCATTAAGAAAATGGATTGACTCAGAAAAAGAATTTTCGCCCAAAGAATACCAAAGACTAAATTATACCTTTTTGAAATACTATAGCCGAATGAGTACACGCAGTACACCATTCGGCTTATTTTCTGGAGTTAAATTGGGGAAATTCACGGATGAAACTGTTGCGGCTAAAAATCACAAATTAATGATAACTGACCAAATTAGAGATACTAAACTTGATATGCATTTTTTGGTTGGTTTGGTCAATCATTTTGTAAAAACGCCGAAAATAGCAGATCAGCTTTTATTTTATCCTAATAATAGTATTTACAAATTAGGTAATAAAATAAGGTATATCGAATATCAACAGTTAGATGGGAAAAGAGAACACATTATTTCATCTGCTTTAATTTCTGACGAACTAAAGAGTATACTGGATTTTTCCAAACCAGGAAAAACCATTCATCAAATTTCAAAAATCCTTATTAATGCTGAAATTACAATTGAAGATGCTGCAGAATTTGTAGAAGAGCTCATCAATAATCAAATACTTGTAAGTGAATTAGAACCTAATGTTTCAGGAAAAGACTTCTTAGATACTATTATCTCTGTTTTAAACAGAATAAAAGCTGAAAAAGAAGTTGAAATTTTAATTTTGATAAAAAAGAAACTAGAAGAATTAGATCAGGAAATTACGAATCCAATTTGTAAATATGCTGAAGTTGAAGGATTAATTAAATCTTTTGAAATTGAATACGAACAAAAATATTTATTTCAAACAGATTTGTATTTCAAGGATACTTTTGAATTATCAACTAGTTGGAAAAAGAAACTTAAACAAGGAATTAGCTTTTTAAATAAAATTAATTTTAAGGAAAGGGAAAATGAATTTTCAATGTTTAAAAAAGCTTTTTCCGAAAGATTTGAATCACAGGAAATACCTTTATTGTATGTTCTTGATACTGAAGTTGGAATTGGTTATAAACAAAATGTTTCAATTAAAGGTATGCATCCTTATTTAGATGATTTGAAAATTTCAAATTCTAAACAGCAGAATTTACATATTAAGTTTAACCCGGTTCATAAAATTCTTAACGAAAAGTTGCAAGATGCGTTATTGGAAGATTTGTATAAGATTGAGTTAACGGATGAGGACTTTAAAGACTTTAATGAAAGTTGGAATGATCTGCCTGATACAATTTCTTTTTTTGCAGAAATTATTACGGATCATAATCAAGAAAAATTATGTTTAAATAATAGTACAGGAAACAGTGCAGGGAATCTGCTGGGAAGATTTTGTTCAGAAAAAGCGGAAGTACAACATTTGACAAAAACTATTGCGGACAAAGAGGAAGAAATAAACCCAGAATTTATTCTAGCAGAACTTATTCATTTGCCGGAATCCAGAATAGGAAATATAATAAGAAGGCCAACCTTAAGGCAGTATGAGATCCCTTATTTAGCTCAATCTCTGTTACCGTCAGAAAATCAAATACAAGTAGAAGATTTATATATTTCTTTGAAAAATGATAGGATCGTATTACGCTCAAAAAAATTGGATAAAGAAATTAAACCTTATCTTACAAACGCCCATAATTATCATGCAAATACTCTACCTGTTTATCATTTTTTATCTGATCTGTATTCCCAAGATGTAAAATCAGGTCTTTATTTCAGTTGGGGAGGATTGGAACATATTTATACATTTTTACCAAGGGTAGAATATAATGATATCATTCTTTCAAAAGCTCGGTGGAAGATAACAGAAAAAGCTATTTCATTTTTGGAATCATCAATTTTAGATAAGAAAAATTTTTTATTAAAAGTAAAAGAGTGGAGACAGAAGAGAAAAATTCCAGTATGGATTCAATGGGTAAAGTTTGATAACACTCTAACAATAAACCTTGAAAATTATGATATGGCAATGCTTTTTATACAAACTGTAAAAAAAGAAAAGACAATTATTATTGAAGAATTTTTATGGAATGAAAATGATGATTTTAAGCGTGAATTTGTATTTCCTATGTATAAAGATAAAAAAGTGAAGAATGACTGAAAGAAAGTTTATTCCGGGAAGTGAATGGTTGTATCTGAAGATTTACACAGGAATTAAAACATCAGACAGTATTCTGGAGGAAGTTATACAACCTTTGCTCGATTATTTTATGGAGAGTAATTATATTATGAAATGGTTTTTTATCCGCTATAATGACCCTAAACCACATTTGAGGTTAAGACTGAAATTGAATACTATAGAAAATTATAACACAATTCTAGAAAAAATTAATTATGGTTTTCAACCTTATGTAGATAGTGGAGAAATTTCGGTTGTGGCGATTGAAACTTATATCAGGGAAATTGAAAGATATGGACAAAATACAATAGAAGACGCAGAGACATTATTCCATCGAAATAGTGAATTTACTTTGCAATGTTTGCATTATGATGATGAAGAAAAAATCATAGTTAGTTTCTTTTATATTGATCAACTTTTAAACAAGTTAAACCTTTCATTTCAGAAAAAGTTAGACTGGATTAAGGATTCCAATGATGCTTTTAAAAAAGAATTCAATGCTGACAAAAAACTCAACAGTCAATTGGATAAAAAATATAGGGGATTTAAACTAAAATTTCTTGATTTTCTTACTTCTGAAGATTTTTTAGAGGAAAGAAGTGCCGTTCTTTTCAATATTGAAAAATGTAGTTCAATATTGAAAAATATTCTTAATTATAATGAAGATCAAGTCTTAGAGATGTCTTTGCGAACTTTCTTTCAAAGCATATTCCATATGAATATAAACAGGATGTTTGTATCTAATCAAAGGCTGTTTGAAATGGTGATTTATGATTATTTGTTGAGGTATTATAAAATGGAAGCTTTTAAAAATTTGTAGAAATATTCGCCAAACGATTTAATTGGGGAGATAAGGAATAATAAGTTTAGCTGTTTTTAAACTGAAAATTATGAAGACTATAAATGAAAAAACAAAAAAACCTCTAAATAATTAGAGGTTTTTTCTGAGGTACCTAGCGGATTCGAACCGCTGTAGATGGTGTTGCAGACCACTGCCTAGCCGCTCGGCCAAAGTACCATTTTTACCATTTTTGAGGTGTGCAAATATAGCAAAATTTCTTTATGAACAAAAGTTTTTAAGCAATTTCTTTCTTTCCAAGAGCCTCGATTTCGCTTTTTGCTTGAATTTCAGCCTGATAATTTTTGATGTTAATTACTCTTGTTTCACTCCATTTATCATGCCAGCCGTTTTCTCCCAAAAAAGAAAGGCCATCAAAAGGAACAATTCTGGAAATATTGCGGATCAGATAATCATTGAAAGTAGGCTCAGTACCATCTATACAAATGACTTTACTTCCGGTAATATACTTGCCAACGGATCTTCCTTTTGTAAAATATTCTATAAGAAAAGTGTACATAAAATAGATTAAAGAGGTTATCAGTATGTCCAGAAATCTATTTATTTCGGACATTTTATAAGCAAGATTAATGAAAAAATCATTATTGGTAAGATTGAATATTAAGGCAGCCACAAATCCAAAAGTAAGAAAGGTAAGAGTAATTACAAGTCTGTCAATAATAAAATTAGCAAGTCTTATCCCCTTTTGGGCTCTGTTTCTGTCTACAACGACTAAATATTTTCTCATGGTTGGTTATTAGTTTTTTTATGGTTAGTTTTATTTGAAGTGTTTAAAATCCGTTGACCAGCAATTTTAATGAAGCATTTGTATCAATAACGGCTGTAATTCCTGTACTGCTGAGTAGAATTTTACTGGGCTTCAGGTTGAATACTTTGCCGTTCATCTTTAAACCTTTATAGTATTCTTTATTAAAAGCTTCTTCAATACTTTTTCTTGATGTTTCTTCCAGCTCCTGAGTTGGTATACCATATTCGTCCTCAATCATTTTTACAATTTTCCCCTGAAATAGGAGAGAAGCTGTTTTCTGAAGAATATTGGTCGTTTTCAGCTTAAATTTGGTCTCTGATAAAACAATTTTTCTTTTTGTATCATCATACACCGGAATCCCGGAAATAATTGCAGTACCTTTTATATAACCATCGGTCTGAGCTTCAATAACGACTCTGTTATCAACTCCATATACCCTGATGTCAGTTACTTTCACCTTAGAGTCACGGATATCAAACTCCTTATTCAGAAATGTCTTTCTTGCCATGTTGCTTGCCTCCGTAAAAGGGATATTGGCTGTAGTCTGTAAAATAAACTTATCCGCAACAGTAGGAGTGGAGTTAAAGTTGGCAACAGTGGTTACAGGTGAAGAAGCTCCAGGTTTATTTCCTGTGAAAGTTTCGGAATAAATATCAACACCAAGCGTAGCATTGATCTGGTTTCCATAAAATTTCAGAGGAGTAATATTGACTCCCACCGGGCTTACCTTCAGCCAGGTATTATATTCTTCAGAGATATTGAAAGGCTGCAGAAATGTGTTCCAGGCCATTAAGGCATATTGCTGGAAATTTAGCTGTGTAGCCATTTGTTGATCTATCGTCTTACAGAATTTCTCCTGTTGTTCCTTTAAGCTTTTTTCAACAATGGAGGTAATAGGAATCTGGATTCTTCCATAATCAAGTACCGGTTTACTTACCCATCTGAAACCGTTCGGCCGGGTATTGGTGGTAATGGTCCAGTTATTTTTAAAAGTAACGGTTGTATTGAATGACATTACAGTTTCGAAAGTAGTATTCTGATAAGTATATACTCCCAGAGTTCCGATTCCTTTTTCTGCCCATATTTTTAATGGAACTTCAATCAGTAAATTCTGGCTGGTTCCGCCTACAAGACGAATGGGTCTGGTTTTCCATACTTTTACTTTAAACTGATCATTATTATTGTCAGTATAAGAGTCATCCTGGTAAACAAGGTCTTTCACAGAAGCATTGATCATATTACTCAGTTCCGAAAGAGGAATCGTCACAGGCATCGTAATGCTGGACTTTATCTTTGGGAAATTATAAGCTGCCAGCTGATTATCAACACCGGTCTGCCCGAAAGTGCTGATCCCTGCTGCTAAAAATAATATTTTAACGAATTTCAATGTGTATGTTTTTTTTAATGAACGAAAATAAGAATTTTAATTTTCCGGCTTAAAGCTTTTTTCAAGCTCAATGCTAGCACCTGTCATTTCTCCCTGCATAGGCGGAGCTGTTTTTGTGATTTTTAATTTAATATAATCAATCTGTGGAAAGCTGTTGTGAATAGTTGAGATCATTCTTCCGGCTACATGTTCCAGTAATTTGGATTTTATTTTCATTTCCCTGTGAAGAATATCGTTGATATCCGCATAGCTTATGGTGTCATGCAGGTCGTCGGATTCTGCTGCTTTCCACAGATCAGTATGAAGTTCTACATTCAGAATATAATACGTCCCGATAATATTTTCCTCAGGAAGTACGCCGTGGTACGCATATATTCTTACATCTTCAAGATATATTTTGCTCATTGCCTCATATTTTTATGAAGCAAAAATCGTCTTAATTCTTCAAAGTCTGAATTTATTTCTACAGTTTTTTTCTCCTTTTTCATCAGCTCACCCAATGAATCCGGAATTTCAATCTGGGTATGGATCGCTTTTTCTACCGCATCAGGGAATTTTACCGGATGTGCAGTACCCAGAATAAATCCTTTTTGCTCAGGATTTTCCTGCAGATACTCTTCCATTGCAGCAAACGCTACGGCACTGTGAGGTTCCAAAATATAGCGGTATTTCTCATAAACTTTTGTGATCATATTCATTGTTTTATCATCATCAATAGAATATGAAGATATTTTATTTTTTAAAGCACCAAACTCATGCCCGAAAAGCTCTAAAATCCTTACGAAATTACTCGGATCTCCAACATCCATGGCATTGGATAGGGTAGCAACTGCGTTTTGTGGCTTATAATTCTGAGTTTTAAAATAATCAGGAACTACCTGATTAGCATTACAGGCTGCAATAAAATGACTGGCAGGCAGCCCCCTGAAATGAGTCAGAAGTCCGGCGCAGATATTTCCGAAATTTCCACTCGGAACACAGATTACGGGTTGTTCTTTATGATGTTCAATCCATTGTTTTAAGGCTATTAAATAGTAAATCTGCTGGGGAAGCCATCTTGCAACATTAATAGAATTGGCTGAGGTCAAAAATAACTGACTGTTGATTTCTTCATCAGAAAAAGCTTGTTTTACGAGATTCTGACAGTCATCAAAACTACCGTTTACTTCTAATGCTAAGATATTTTCACCTAATGCTGTCAACTGTTTCTCCTGAACCGGACTTACTCTGTTTTTAGGGTATAGAATTACTACATTGATTTGTGGTATTTTATAGAATCCATGGGCCACAGCGCCTCCGGTATCCCCGGAAGTAGCTACAAGAATAGTAACTTTTTTCTGCTGATCTTTCAAAAAATAAGAAAGGCAGCGGCTCATAAATCTCGCACCGATATCTTTAAAAGCAAGGGTAGGACCATGAAACAATTCTAAAATAGAAATCTGCTCACTGATCTTCACCAGAGGAATTTCAAAACTCACCGTTTCTGCCACAATTTCTTTTAGAATTTCTGAGGGAATTTCATCTCCCACAAAATCTTTCATGCATCTGTACGCAATTTCTTCATTAGAATACTGATGAAGATTTTGAATAAATTCTTTGTCAAGCTGTGGAATATTTTCAGGGAAAAACAATCCTTTTTCTTTCCCCTGACCTTTTATTGTTGCTTCTCTGAAATCAATTTTTTCAAGATGATCTTTTAAGTTATAATATTTCATTTCTGTTTTTTAGGGTTAATTTTCTTCAACAACTTGGATACCTGCCGGATTTATTTTTGAAACATATACAGGACTTTCTATTTCAATCTCATCATAGACTAATTTCATCATCTGAGCAATTTTTTCTGCCGTTTCTTTTTGTTCGGAAAGCATAAAAACAGAAGGTCCTGATCCGGAAATTCCTCCTCCCAGAGCTCCCAACTGCAAACTTTTGGTTTTAATTTCGTCAAATTTTGGAATCAGAATGCTGCGGATCGGTTCTATAATGACATCGTTAAGACTTCTGCCAATCAACGGGAAATCATTTTTCTGAATTCCTGCTACAAGACCGGCTATATTTCCCCATTGTTCTACCGCACTTTTCAACGTGATATTTTTTTTCAAAATCTGTCTTGCATCAGAAGTTTTCACTTCCACTTGCGGATGTACAGCAGTTACAAATAAATCAGGACTGTTCAGCGGAATGATATCAATGGGATTGATGGATTTTACCAGGGTAATTCCTCCATAGATGCACGGAGCAATATTATCTGCATGGCGTACTCCTGAAGCCAGTTCTTCTCCGAACATGGCAAAATAAACCATTTCCTCTTTTGATAATTTATCTTCTAATAATATATTGGCTCCAAAGGCAGCTCCTGCGGCACTTGCCGCACTGGAGCCGAGCCCGCTTCCAGGTTTTATATGTTTATGAATAATCACTTCAAAACCGTTTTTCAGATTAAAATATTCCTGAATTTTTAATAAGACTATTCCGGCAACATTTTCGGAAGGTTCTTCAGGGAGCCCAAAAGAATCAGTATGTTTAATACTTATTTCAGAGGTTTCCAGTAATCTGAATTCCATTTCATCATAAGGATCATGCACTGCCATGCCCAGAATATCAAATCCGCAAACCAGATTAGCCACAGTAGCGGGGACTTTTAATTTTACTTTTTTCATAACTGTATTTTTAAATAGAACGGATAATATCTGCAAAAACCCCACTTGCTGTCACATCAGCTCCAGCCCCGGCTCCTTTTACAACCAAAGGCTGTTCGGAATATCTGAGAGTTTTGAATATGACAATATTATCTTTGCCATAAAGATGAAACAGATCACTGTCTGGAGCGATATGCTGTAAACCTACTTTTGCTTTTCCATCTTCAAATTCTGCGACGTATTTTAATATTTTGCCCTCATTTTTTGCTTTATTTAATAAGTTTTTAAAGTGGTCTTCATATGCTGTAAGCTTTTCATAAAAGTCACCAACGCTTCCCTGCATACATTCTTCCGGAAGAAAACCTATATTCTCAATTTCTTCAAACTGAAGCGGATATCCGGCTTCTCTTGCCAGAATTAAAATTTTTCTTGCCACATCAGTTCCGGACAAATCGAGTCTTGGATCCGGTTCTGTATAACCTTCCTTCTGAGCCTGAGCCACTACTTCAGAAAAAGTTCTGCTTCCGTCATACTCATTAAATACAAAATTCAACGTTCCACTCAATACTGCCTGAATAGACTGAATTTGGTCTCCACTTTTGATGAGGTCATTAATGGTTCCTATTACCGGAAGCCCTGCTCCAACGTTGGTTTCAAAATAGAAATTACAGCTGTGGTTTCGTGCTGTATTTTTTAATGTTTTATACTTTTTGAAATCCGAAGAAGCCGCAATTTTATTACAGGCCACGATGTTCACACTTCTTTTTAATAAGCTTTCATACACTTCGGGAATGTCAGCACTTGCCGTTACATCAACGAAAACCGAGTTTCTAAGGTTTCTGTGGATAATTTCATCAGCAAATTCTTTGGCAGAGGCTTTTTCACCCTGCTGATCCCAGATAAGGTAGTCTTCCTTTGCTATTCCTTTGTCTGAAAATAACATATATCGGCTGTTGGAAATTCCTGCAATTCTCAGGTTGATCAAAAAGTTTTCTCTCAGATAAGCATTCTGGTTATAGATCTGCTGGATCAGTTTTGAACCTACATTTCCTGTTCCGCAGATGTAAAGATGGATTTGCTTAATTTCAGTTTCAAAAAATTCCTCATGAAGTACATTCACTGCTTTTTTGTTGTCTTTTTCTGAAATAACAATACTGATATTTCTTTCTGAAGATCCCTGGGCAATAGCTCTTATATTGATCCCATTATTTCCCAGACACCCGAACATCTTGGCGCTCACACCACTTCTGCTTTTCATACTTTCTCCAACCAAGGCTACAATGGAAAGTCCGGTTTCAATTTTTACGGCGTACACTCTCTTCAGATTGATATCATCCGCAAAAGAAGAATTGATTGCATACTCGGCACGTAACGCTTCCTTTTCTTCAATTGCAATCGTGATAGAATGTTCCGAAGACCCTTGTGTGATAAGGATTATATTAATTTTTTCATGACTTAAACACTGGAATAGTTTTGCTGAAATACCAGGAATTCCTACCATCCCGCTGCCTTCCAGCGTGAGTAATGCAATATTGTTCATGTTTGAAATTCCTACGGCAATTTGCTTTTCATTGTTTAAAGATTTCAATTGGTGAGAAATCAAAGTTCCTTGTGCATCCGGATCAAAAGTATTCTTGATGATTAAGTTTATGTTTTTTTCCATGACAGGCTGGATGGAAGGCGGGTAAAGCACTTTTGCCCCGAAATGGGATAGTTCCATCGCTTCATGATAAGATATTTCTGAAATAGGTTTTGCATTGGAAGCTAAACGGGGATCAGCGGTCATCATTCCGCTTACATCGGTCCAGATCTGAAGTTCTTCTGCATGAATAGAAGCAGCCATAATGGAAGCAGTGTAATCAGAACCGCCTCGTCCTAATGTTGTTGCATTATTTTTTTCGTCATGAGCTATAAAGCCTGGACCTATGATAATACGATTGTTATTTTCATTCAGAAAACTGATAATATTATTTTCTGTGCATTGAAAATCTACTTTTGCATTGGTGAAATTACTGTCTGTTCTGATGAGGTCTGCAGAATTCATCCATAGGCAGTCTAATCCTTCATGCTGAAGTCTTGCTGCTATAATTTTTGAGGACAGAAATTCTCCATAAGAGGCAATTTTATCTTTGATTCTGTTAGTAAGTTCACCAAGAACTGCAATTCCGTTGTAAAGGTCTTCAAGATCATTAAAATGTTTCTTAACAAAACTTAACCATGAGCTTTGTTCTGTGATGGGGAAAAGCTCTTTGACCAGATTGATATGTTTTTCTTCAAGATTCTGAACAGTCTGAATATATTTTTCATCTTTTACAGAAGCCTGCTCTGCTGCTTTGATCAATTGGTCGGTAACACCATGAAGTGCTGATACAATAACAACTATTTTGTTTTTTAAAGATTCATCTTTTATTATTTTTTCTACAAGAAGTATATTCTGAGAGTGGGCGACTGAAGTTCCGCCGAATTTTAAAACTTTCATCAATTATTTATTTGAAGTTGGATATAACGAAGTGACTACTCTTTAGAAAAAAGAGTACGGGTACCGGAAATAATATGTGAAAATTTACCCCGTTATGGGGTAGTTGTTGTAGTTGTGAATGTAGAAACAGAAGATATGCCTGAAATAAGTGATTTCAGGGCAGAAATATCAGATATGTTTCTTAATAAATTCATTGTAACAGGACAAATGTACAACTTATTTTGAAACAGCCAAGTTTTTAACATAATAAAATATATTTCCTTTTTTGGAGATATACTTGGTGTAATTAATTAAAAATGTTACATTTATAACATTAACTAATAACAAGATACACATGAAAAATCTAAAGAAAATCAATCGAAATGATTTAAAATCAGTCAGCGGTGGAATAGGTCCTTGTACTGCAAACTGCCCTGCCGGACCTTACGGACCAGGTGAACCGAGATCATGTGCTGACTATAATGCTTTACCGGAGTGCTGTAAAGGGAGAGTACTGGTAAGCTTCGAATGCTTTGGTCCTTTTTAATTTTTAATGACAAAAGTTTGTTGTTTTTTTATTACTGAATACTAAATTATTACAATATGAAAACAATTAAAAAATTATCACGCGAAGAAAAGAAAAGCATCACCGGAGGATTTACTGATATCCAAATTGAAGCTTGCGGAGGTGAACAATTTGTATGTTTCCGTAAAGGCGGATGGGGATGCTGGTTAAAACCCGGAGGAACCTGTTACGCACCCATGCTGTAACTGATTACGACTTCTATTGTTTCATTAAAATTCAACATTTAATTTAAAAATTAACTGCCATGAAAAATTCAAAAAAATTAAACAGAGAAAATTTAAGAGCTATTATTGGAGGTACTGGAGATACTTGCGCTGTTGACCTTGATTGTGGACCAAAAGGTTGTGCGATATGTACAGATCTTAAGGGACGTAAAGTTTGTCTTTATTTTTTCCCTTATGATCCATCCATTCCAGGCAGCTGTATGGTTCTGGAAGGCTAGAAAAATATTATTAAAAAAATCAATTCGTTATAAAAACATACAATCAAAATTTAATTTAAAACTACTATGAAAAATCTAAAGAAATTAAACAGAAAAGAACTTGAACAATTAAATGGAGCAGCAGGTCCTTCAAGATGTGCAGGATGTCCACAACATGCTACATTCGGAGATGGTCCGGAATATCAGTATCCATGTTCTGCTTATCAGGGACTTCCTGACCACTGCAAGATGTGTGTTCTGGTAAGTATGGAATGTGTGGACGGAGGAGTTTCTTAAAAGATCATTTGACTTTATGAAAAATATAAAGAAACTGAACAGAAGAGATTTGGAACAGATGAAGGGTGCCGGCGTATCAAGATGTGATGGTTGTCCTACCCATCTGGTTTTTGGACCAGGTTCTTCCAGTGATCCTTCGTGCGAGGCATATTGGACATTGTCCGAGAATTGCAGAATGTGCGTTGTTGTGAGCGCAGATTGTTTTGTTGCAATCACTGCAGACTAAAAATAAAAAGCACTGTGTAAAAACAGTGCTTTTCAATTATTTTATGCTTTTAGAAAGATCAAGCATCGCTTCAATAGGTTTTAATGCTTTTAATCTTAATTCTTCGTCGATAAGAATTTCCGGAAGTTCATACTTCATACATAAATACAGCTTTTCCATTGTATTACGTTTCATATAGAAACATTCCGAGCAGTTACAGCTTTCATCAAAAACCAATGCAGGAATAAGTTCCTTGTGAGGAGCACGCTTTCTCATTTCGTGAAGAATTCCTTCTTCTGTTGCAATGATGAATTTCTGACAGTCATCTTTTTCTACATAATTCAACAGGGCAGAAGTGGAACCGATGAAGTGAGCCAGTTTTAATACTGCTTCTTCACTTTCAGGGTGTGCAATAAGCTTAGCATCCGGATTGTCTGCCAGCTGTTGGGCAATTCTTTCCATTGAAAAAGCTTCGTGTACGATACAGCTTCCATCCCAAAGGATCATGTCACGGCCTGTTTTTTTAGATAAATATCTTCCAAGGTTTTTATCAGGTGCGAAGATGATCGGTCTGTCTTTCGGAAGTGCTTCAATGACTGTTTCAGCATTTGAACTGGTTACGATGATATCACTTTCTGCCTTAGTTTCTGCGTTACAGTTGATGTAAGTTGCAATTAAAGCATTCGGGTGCTGTTCACGCATTTTTCTTAACCCTTCTCCGGAGCAACCGTCAGCCAAAGAGCATCCGGCCATAGTATCAGGAAGAACTACTTTTTTAGTTGGGTTAAGAATTTTAGCAGCTTCTGCCATGAAATGTACACCGCAGAATACAATCATGTCTGCATTCGTTTCTTTTGCCTGTCTTGCCAGCTGTAAAGAATCTCCAAGGAAATCAGCGATATCCTGAATCTCTCCCGGCTGGTAGTAATGGGCAAGAATAACAGCATTTTTTTCCTCTTTAAGTTTAAGAATGGCTTTTACCAACTCTTCTCCCTGAGGAATAGCTATATCTTTTATATCCAGAAATCCTCTGACAGGAATTGCAGATTTAGCTTTTTCTAATGTTTCGGTACTCATATCAACCTCAATTTTTTATGATCAGAAGCTAGAGGTTAGAAATTAGAAGTTAGATTTTGAGAGTATTTGATTACTTCCATCTTCTGACTTCTATCTTCCAACCATTAATTACTGATAAAACTTTTTATTAAACTTTCTATTTCTTTTTTAGCTACATCAAGATCGGTATTAATCACGATCTTATCAAACTCGCCGGCGTAGGACATTTCTTCTTCTGCCTTCGCTACACGGGTTTTTATGGTTTCTGCATCATCTGTATTTCTGGAAATCAATCTTCGTTCCAATTCTTCAATGGAAGGCGGTTCTATAAAAATAGAAAGGGCTTTTTCACCGAAATATTTTTTTAACGAAATACCTCCTTTTACATCTACATCAAAAATAACAACTTTTCCCTGATTCCAGATTTTTTCTACTTCAGATTTTAAAGTACCGTAATATTTATCAGTATATACTTCTTCATATTCTACAAAAGCATCTTCAGAGATTTTCTGTCTGAATTCATCAGGTGTCAAAAAATGATAGTCCACTGCATGAATTTCACTTCCTCTTGGCTGTCTCGTTGTGCATGAGATTGAAAATTCCAGCTCAGGAAATGTTTCCAGTGAATGTTTTACTAATGTAGTTTTTCCGCTCCCTGATGGCGCTGAAAATATAATTACTTTATCCATTTTTTACAATTTCGGGTTTCGGGTTTCGAGTTACGGAGTCCATTATTGGGAATGATAATCACGTATCTCGTAACCCGTACCTATCATTACAATACGTTTAACGTCTGTTCTTTAATTTTTTCCAGGTCGTCCTTCATCATTACTACCAGTTTCTGGATTTCTGCATGATTGGCTTTAGAACCTAATGTATTGATCTCTCTTCCGATTTCCTGAGAAATAAAGCCCAGTTTTTTTCCGTTGAAAGATTCATTATCCATTACTTCTTTATAATATTTCAGGTGCTGGGTAAGTCTTACCTTTTCTTCAGAGATATCAAGCTTTTCAGTGAAATAGGCCATTTCCTGGTAGAAACGCGTTTCATCAACATTTTCAAATTCTTTCAAAGATTTTTGATAACGCTCTTTCACGCTGACAATTCTTTCTTCCTCAAAAGGAATTACTTCTCCAAGATATTTGTCAATATTCTGAATATTCCTGTTTAATTCTTCATGCAGGATGCTGCCTTCAGTTCTTCTGAATTCTTCAAATCTGTCTACAGCATTATTGACAATTTTTGCCAGTGATTCCCATTCACCTTCTGTAAGCTCATCAGGTCTTGATGAGATGGCATCAGGAAGTCTTACCGCCATTTTAAGATATTCAAAATCAGGGCCGTCAGAAGCTATGTTTTTAAGCTCATTGATGTAAGATTCAATTAAATTTTTATTAATTTTTACATCATTGGACTCTTCGAGGTTCTCAATATTAACGTAGCAGTCTACTTTTCCACGGATAATTCTATCGTTAAGAATTTTTCTGATTTCAAATTCTTTTTCTTTATAACGTAAAGGAATTTTAATATTCAAATCAAAGCTCTTGCTGTTCAATGATTTAATATCTATTGTAATTTTTTTTCCTTCAAAAACATCTTCGGCTCTACCGAATCCGGTCATTGATAAAATCATAGTTTTTTATTGTTCTACAAAGATAAACATTTAAGTGTATAGTTTAGCTAAGTTGAATGGCTGGAAGATGGAGGCAGGAAGTGGGAAGATTGTGTAATATAAATTATATCTGATTTTAACTTCCAGCCTCCATCTTCCAGCAAATTAAATAAACTCATTTTCGTAAATTAGCGCTGTGAAAAAGAAAAATTTGATTTCTGTAGTAGGACCCACCGGAATTGGTAAAACGAGACTGGCAATTGATTTGGCTCAACATTTCAATACGGAGATTATTTCCTGTGATTCCCGCCAGTTTTTTAAAGAAATGAAAATAGGAACCGCCGCACCTTCTGAAGAGGAACTTGCCGGGGCACCTCATCATTTTATCGGAAATCTTTCAGTTGAAGAATATTATTCTATCGGCCAGTACGAAGAAGATGCGCTTCAAAAGCTCAATGAACTTTTTGCAACTCATGACACCGTTATTCTTGTTGGTGGAAGTATGATGTATGAAAAAGCAGTGATAGAAGGTCTGCATGATCTTCCTGAAGCCAATACTGAAAATCAGGAAAAACTTCAGACCATCATGGACCAGGAGGGAATAGAAAAACTTCAGGAAATTTTGCAGGAACTCGATCCCGAATATTTCAGTGTGGTGGATATTCACAATCACAGAAGACTTTTGCGTGCTATTGATGTGATCTGGCAGACTGATACAAAATATTCTGAATTGATTGCAGTATCTCAGGATTCAAGAGATTTTAATGTGATCAGAATCGGAATAGAAGCGCCAAGGGAAGAACTGTATGACAGAATCAACAGGAGAGTGGATATCATGATGGAAAATGGCTTGCTGGATGAGGTGAAGGGTCTTGAAAAATTCAAAGATTTGACAGCTTTGAATACCGTGGGCTATGCAGAATTATTCAAATATTTTGACGGAGAGTGGGATCTTGATTTCGCGGTTTCGGAAATTAAAAAGAATAGTCGCAGATATGCGAAACGCCAGCTGACGTGGTATAGGAAAGCGGATGATATTCATTATTTGCAGTTGGGGTATTCTGAAAAAGAGTATGAAGATTTGCTTCAATGGATTGCGGAGGAGTTTGAAAAGTAAATACTTTTACATTATTAAACGACTTTAGGAGCTTTGAAAATATAGATTCCTACGGAATGACATAGTGTGCGGATAAACTAAGTGCTTAGTTTGTCATTCTGACGAAGGAAGAATCTCATCGATTGTTTTTTTAAGATTCTTCATTCCACTTTGTTCCATTCAGAATGACAGTATGGATGATCATTAATTAAGGTATTTTTATATTAAAAAATGCGGCTCTGAAAAGAACCGCATCTTAAAACAAATATAATTTAATTTACTACTTCCAACCGCCGCCCAGCGCTCTGTATAGATCTACAATGCTGCTTAATCTCTGTCTTTTAATGGAAGCCAGATTCAACTCTGCCTGTAGGGAATTCCCTTGTGCTGTAATCACTTCCAGATAATTGGCTGAACCTCCTTTGTAAAGAAGCTGTGCGCTTTTAATTCCATCTTTCAAGGTAGTTGCCTGCTCGGTAGCTTTTTGTTCCTGAGCTTTTAAGTTTTCATTGGATACCAAAGCATCTGAAACTTCACCTACAGCATTTAATACCGACTGACGGAATGCCAGAACATTTTTCTCTCTTTGAATTTTAGCTACTTCAAGATCTGTTTTCAACTGTCTTTTCTGAAAAATAGGCTGGGTAAGTCCTCCCAGAACAGACCCGAATAATGAAGCGGGAATCTGAAACCAGTTATCAAACTTGAATGAATTTACCCCTCCATTTGCTGTAATCTTTAATGCAGGATACATATTGGCCTGAGCAATTCCTACAATAGCGTTCGATTCCAGTAAAACAAGTTCCTGCTGACGAACGTCCGGTCTTCTGCTTACCATCGCTGCAGGAAGTCCTGCGGCAATATTCTGGGGTAGGGAAGTATCAGACATTTCAATTGTTCTGTTTACCTTATTAGGCAGTTCTCCCACCAAAATACTCAATGCATTTTCCTGAATGGCAATATTCTGTTCCAGCTGAGTAATCAGAAGTTCTGTTGCCTGTTTCTGTGCTGAGGCCTGCTGTACTCCTAAAGAGGTGTTATCACCACTTTCCCACATTTTTTGTGTGATCATCAGGGTATTGCTGCTTAACTCCAGATTAGATTTTGCAATAGCTAATTGTCTGTCAAGCATCAACAGGTTATAATATCCCTGTGCAATAGCTGCTACTACTTGGGTCTGAACGGCTTTTGACCCTTCATAAGTCTGCAGATACTGCATTCTTGAAACTTCCTGCTGGTTTTTAATTTTTCCCCAGATATCCGCTTCCCATGAAAGGTTGAAAGCCGCATTATAATCTTCAACATGGCTTGATCCTAAAAATAAGTTTAAGCTTTGCCCATTCATGCTGTTTTTGGAAGGCCTTGAGATTTGCCCGCTTACTCCGAAACCAACATCCGGATATTGCATATATTTTGCCTGTTTCAGTTTTTCCTGTGAAGAGGCAACCTGTTTTAGAGCAATCTGAAGATCATAATTATTTTTAATTCCTTTTTCAATCAATCCCTGCAAAATAGGATCGCTGAAGAACTGCTTCCACTCCAGATTCGCTATGCTGGCAGTATCGGCAGTTGCAGTATACTGAAACTTTTCCGGAAGTGGCAGTTCAGGCTCCGTGTATGCCAGTTTGGACACACATGATACAGAGCCTATAGCCAGCGCAAAAGTTAGAATAATATTTTTTACTCGTTTCATAGTTTTTAAACTTTTAATTGAATACAAAACTTAGAGAGGTTTTGATTTATGCAAAATTGTCTTTAGTAGGAGAAAATAGCTGACTTTTTTAAACCATTAAGAACAGCAGGAAAATAGTGAATCCCTTGTCTTAAAATTTTCTCTAAGTTTTTGTAATTCATTTTTATTAATGAGCTGAAGCTAAAAGTTCTTCCTCCATTTGTTTTTTCTTCAGTCTTTTCTGTTTTCTGCTTGGCATTTTTTCATGCAGATACTGGAAGATCACATACATCACCGGAATAATAAAAATCCCGAATATTACTCCTGTAAGCATTCCTCCTACAGTACTGTATCCGATAGAGTGATTTCCTTTTGAAGAAGCGCCTTGCGTCCATACCAATGGAAGCATCCCCACGATGAAGGCAAAAGAAGTCATTAAGATCGGTCTTAAACGTAATCTTGATGCCTGAAGTGCAGACTCAATCAAAGTTTTTCCTGCTTTTCTTCTCTGTACGGCAAACTCTACAATAAGGATGGCATTTTTCGCCAATAGTCCTACAAGCATAATCAATCCTACCTGAACGTAAATGTTATTATCGATTCCGGCTAACCCTGTGAAGGCAAATACTCCGAAAATCCCTGTTGGAATCGTAAGAATAATAGCAAAAGGTAGAATATAACTTTCATACTGAGCTGCCAGTAGGAAATACACAAACAGAATACTTAGGAAGAAAATGAATGCAGTCTGTCCGCTTGTTTTGATTTCCTCACGGGTAATCCCTGTCCATTCATACCCATATCCTCTTGGAAGTGATTGCTGAGCCACTTCTTCTACCGCTTTGATGGCATCTCCGGTACTGTATCCAGGTTTTGGTGTTCCGTTAATTGTTACAGCGTTGAAAAGGTTATTTCTTGTTACCGTTTCAGGTCCGAAAGATCTTTTTAACGTTACTAATGTTTTCGCAGGAACCATTTCGCCTGATTTATTTTTAACATAAATTCCTTCCAGAGAGTTAATATCAGTACGGTAAGGAATATCTGCCTGCGCCATTACTCTGTAGTATTTCCCGAATCTGTTGAAATCCGATACAAAGCTACTACCGAAATAAATCTGCATCGTCTGCATCAATTCCGTTACGGAAACTCCCAGCTGGTTGGCTTTGTCAGTATCTACATCAATAGTGTACTGAGGGTTTCCTGCTGCATAAGTAGTGAATGCGAAAGCAATTTCAGGACGTTTCATCAATTCACCAATGAACTGCTGAGTGGTTGTTCCCAATTGTTCAAAAGAACCATTCGTTTTATCCTGAAGCATGAATTCAAATCCGGAAACGTTACCGAATCCCTGAACAGTAGGAAAGTTGAAGAAGAATGCATTGGCATCTTTCACCTGGCTTACCTTTCCTGTTAAAGTTCCTGCAATCTGATCCGGGTCTTTCATTTCACCACGTTTGTCATAATCTTTAAGCTTAATGAAACCTGCAGAATATGGAGAAGCATTGGCATTACTGATAAAGTTCATTCCGTCTGCTACCCAAAGGTGATTGGTGGCCTTTTCACTGTTGATAATTTTATCAATTTGTGCTGTCGCTCTGTGCGTTCTTTCCAATGAACTTCCCGGAGGAGTATTCACTGCATATAATACGAATCCCTGGTCTTCAGTAGGAATAAATCCTGACGGTGCTTTTTTGATCAGAAAGACACTTGCTGCTGTAATAACAACAAGACCTCCTATAGCAACCCATTTATTTTTAATTAAAAACTTGAGGCCGTAGATATATTTTCTGGTCATGCTGTTGAAGCTTGCATTAAATGCATTGAAGAATCTTGCTCCAAAACCTGTTTTATGGCCGTGCTCTCCATGTTCTCCCTGAGGATCATTTAAGAACATTGCACACAATGCCGGACTTAATGTCAATGCATTCACTGCTGAAATTAAAATCGCAATTGCTAATGTAAATGCAAACTGTCTGTAGAAAACCCCTGCAGGTCCCTGCATGAAACCAACCGGAATAAATACCGCACACATTACAAGTGTAATGGAAATAATGGCTCCTGAGATTTCACTCATCGAGTTCATGGTAGCATGTTCTACAGGCATTCCAGTCTGCTCCATTTTGGAATGGACGGCTTCTACCACTACAATGGCATCATCCACCACAATACCGATGGCCAGAACCAATGCAAACAACGTAAGCATGTTGATACTGAAACCAAATAGCTGAAGGAAGAAGAATGTTCCGATGATCGCAACCGGTACTGCAATAGCAGGAATTAATGTAGATCTGAAATCCTGAAGGAAAATATACACTACAATAAATACCAGAATGAAAGCAATAACTAACGTTTCAACAACCTGATGGATAGAGGCATCCAGGAAGTCTTTAGAGTTATACATGATAATCGGCTTTACTCCTTTTGGAAGAGTAGTTTCCATTACTTTCACCTGACTTTCAATTTCAGTCAGGATTTCATTCGCATTGGAACCCGCAGTCTGTAGAATGGCAAATCCGGCAACCGGTTTCCCATCAACTCTGTTAGTCGCAGTATAAGTATAAGACCCGAATTCTACTCTTGCTACATCTTTTAATCGTAAGAAAGAGCCGTCACTATTGGCTTTAATAGCGATGTTTTCGTAGTCTTCATTCTTATTCAGTTTTCCTTTGTATTTTAGGATATATTCGTAAGTTTCCTTACTTCCTTGTCCTAAACGGCCCGGAGCTGCTTCAAGGTTGTGGTCTTTAATGGCTCCCAGAACTTCCTGAGGAGAAAGGTTGTTAGCCGCCAGTCTGTCTGGTTTCAGCCAGATTCTCATAGAGTAATCCCTTGTTCCGAAAACCTGAGCCTGTGCTACTCCCGGAATACGCTGAATCTGTGGAATAACATTAATTTTCAGGTAGTTTTGAAGGAATAATTCGTCATATTGTTTTTCATTTTCACTGGTCAATCCCATGAACATGATCATACTGTTCTGTACTTTCTGTGTTGAAATCCCGGCCTGTACTACCTCCTGAGGTAATTGGCTCATCGCTTTCGATACACGGTTTTGTACGTTTACAGCTGCATTATCAGCGTCAGCACCTTGTTTGAAGAACACACTCAGTGTCATTGTACCGTCGTTACTGGAGTTTGAGGTCATATAGGTCATGTTCTCAACTCCGTTTACGGCTTCCTCAATAGGGGTGGCAACTGAACGTGCTACAACCTCCGCGTTGGCTCCCGGATAGAATGCAGTTACCTGTACACTCGGTGGAGCGATGTCCGGGAAGAGGGCAATCGGTAAATTAAAGAGAGACAGGGCTCCCAATAATAAAAGTATTATGGAGATGACCGTTGAAAGGACCGGTCTTTCTATAAATTGTTTTAACATAAGAAGTTTATTTTTTTAAGTCTTCTGTATTCGGGATGGACTATAATGGTTTTGCTTTTAGCAAGCTGTCAGAAGAAATATTTTTTGGATTGATGGAAGCTCCGTCTTTTAGGTTTCCAATTCCTGTGTAAACTATTTTTTCTCCAGGTGCAAGTCCTTCAGAAATGAAATAATAGCTATCCGTTTTTCCTGATATTTTGATTGGTCTTCCGGTTACCTTTTTGTCTTTACCCATTACATATACATAGGTTTTATCCTGAATTTCGAAAGTAGATTCCTGTGGAATCACTACGGCATTCGAGATCAGTTGAGGCATACGCACTCTTCCTGTGTTTCCGGTTCTTAGAGCTCCGTTGGCATTAGGGAAAACGGCACGTACACTGATGGCTCCGGTAGTTTTATCAAACTGTCCGTCTACGATGCTCAGTTTTCCTTTTTCAGGATAAGTACTGTTGTCAGCGATCACCAATTCTACCATTGGCATATTTTTCAGCTTTTCTTCCAAAGTAGCACCCGGATATTTATTCTGAAAAGCAATAAAGTCCAGTTCACTTAAAGAGAAATAAGCATAAATTTCACTGATATCAGATAATAATGTCAATGGATTTACATCTGTTCTTGAGATCAGACTTCCTTTTTTGTAAGGAATTCTTCCGATATAACCACTTACTGGAGCGGTAATGGTTGTAAATCCTACATTGATTCTTGCGCTTCCTACAGAAGCTTTGGCTTGTGATGCAGCAGCAACAGCAGCTTCATAATTGGCTTTAGCTGTTTTAAGTTGTACATCAGATACTACTTTTGCAGCAACCAATGGCTGAAGTCTATCTACTTCTACTCTTGCTTTTTGGATATTGGCATTAGCAGCCTGTAGATTAGCTTGTGCCATATTCATTTGTTCTCCGTAGCTTCTGGAGTCTATTTTAAATAATGGCTGTCCGGCTCTTACGTAAGATCCTTCTTCTACATAGATTCTATCAAGATAGCCATCTACCTGAGATCTTATTTCAACATTGTTTTTCCCTTCTAAGGCAGTAGGGAATTCCTGATATGTAGTAGCGGGTGATGTAAGAACGGTATAAACCGGAAGTTCTGGAGCTGGCGGCGCGGCATTGGATCCTTCTGCAGCCTTGGTACAGCTCTGTAAAAGAATTATACTTGCAATAAGTACAATAAACCTTGTTTTTCCAGGTATTTTCATTGTGGTTTAATTTTTTTAATGAAGTGTTAGATTTAAGTAAAAGTCTTTTTAATAAATGCTGTTTTTTTTCCTAACGGTGTTAATAATTAGTTCAAAAAAAATTACAGAATTTTTAATGTCCGATGAAGTCGATTGTTTCCATAATTGAAAATTGTTTTAATGTATTTAAGTGTATAATGATGGTGTAAGGTGTGTTAATTTTACTAACAGTGTTAATTAATAAGCAAAAAATGACTAATTTTAACAACTGAATACTATGAATTGCTTCATAAATGGTTTCATTTTTAATCAGGAATTACAGAATAAATTAAATTAATTCGGCGTTAAGTTTCCTAACGGTGTTAATTTTAAATTCAAAAAAAATTTACAAAGACTTAATAAAAGCCGAAACAGTTTCGTCCAATGTTGTCTTGTTCATTGTGGAAGGAATATCAGCAGTACGCATCATCATGATAGAGATCATTCCGTGAACGGCAGAAAACAGAGCGTGAGACATATGACAGGCATTGTCCGGATTGGATCCGTTTTTCTTGATAATCTCATAGGTACATTCATAGATCAGTTCCTGGAATGATGAGAATTCTTTTTTCATCTGCCCTTTTCCACAGCATTGCATTCCAAGACCAAACATAAGCTGGTAATATTCCTTGTTTTTAAAAGCAAAGTTCCAGTAGGCATCCACAATCGCAACAAGCTGCTCTTCCGGAGTGTCATGTTTCTGCTGAGCTTTTAATAACTCTATGTGTAACTTATGAAAGCCATCTAAAGAAATTTCAAATAGAATAGCTTCTTTATTTTCAAAATAATCATATACTACGGGTGCACTATACTCAATAGCATCAGCTATCTTACGCATAGAAAGTGAACCCCAGCCTTCAGTTTTAGCCAAAGTAAAAGCAGCCTGCAAAATATTTGCACGGATGGATTCTTTTTCTCGTTGACGGCGTTCATGTAGACCCATGATATTTATTTACTAACAGCGTTAGCAAAACTACAAACTTTTTAATATAACTTCCAAAGGATATTATGAGTTTTATGGGTTTGCTGATTATTTACAGTAAATTAATCAATGGCTGGAAGTCGGAAGAATGGGAGCTGGAAGTTATTTCAGAGGTCAATAAATGTAATAATAGAATTTGGCTATAACTATTTTTGAGGTTTAAAAATCTTCCCTCCACCAGCTTCCTTACCCTACAAAAATAAAAATGTCTGTTTCAGACCCTGCTCAATTAATAAAAGAAATATCTATCTTTGCCGGTAAAGAAAAAAGGATATGAATACTCCATCAAATATGCTGGCATTAGGAACAAAGGCACCATTTTTTGAACTTCCTAACCCGTCAAAAACGAATGAACTTCAGTCTTTGGAAGAGCTGAAAGGAGAAAATGGTACTTTGGTGATCTTTATATGCAACCACTGTCCGTTTGTTCTTCACGTGATTGATAAGATCAACGAATTATATGAAGATTATAATGAGCGAGGAATAGAATTTATCGCTATCAATGCTAATGATATTGAGAAATATCCGGCAGATTCTCCTGAGAAAATGATCGAATTTCAGATCGAAAGAAATTTTGATTTCCCTTATTTATTTGATGAAAGCCAGGCAGTAGCTAAAGCTTACGATGCGGCTTGTACACCGGATTTCTATTTCTTTGATGATAAGCTGGATCTTGTGTACAGAGGTCAGATGGATGATTCAAGACCGGGAAACAATAAAGATGTAACAGGTGAAGATTTAATCATTGCTTTTGAAAATCTTTTGGCTGGTGAAGCTCAGGAAGAAATTCAAAGACCAAGCATGGGATGCAATATTAAATGGAAATAATTGCTGGTTTGCTGGTTATTTAGTTACTAGTTTTTACTCATTATAATAATATAGAGCTGCTCTTTTTAGAGTGGCTTTTTTATTGATCACAATATAGCTCATTTATTATTCACACAGTTTGTCACTCCGTAGGAGTCTCAGCATAGCATGTCTTGTCTTTTTTGATTGTAAACCTTTCAAAATTTATGTAAATCGGTCTGGATTCCTACGGAATGACAAATACGAAAGCATTGTCTATTCACTCACTCTGTCACTCGTAGGAACCTCAGCGTAGTTTCTCTATTAAAAGCTTGCCTTGGTTTTAGTCTCATTCTCAACCTTCAAATCTACATTCACGTTATTATGAGAATAATTCCTAATAAACTCTGAAGGTGTTTTCCCTGTATATTTTTTAAACATTCTATTAAAGTATGTTACATTATTAAAACCGCATTGGTAGCTGCATTCCGAAATAGATCTGTCCTGTGCCATCAGCAGACATGCCTTATTAATTCGATATCTATTGACAAACTCTGTAAACGTAATCTGAGTCGCTTTTTTAAAGAAATTACAGAAAGCCGGCAAAGTGAGATTGGCCAGTTTTGCTACTTCTTCAATTTCGATTTCCTTGTCATAATGATGTTCTACATACGTGAAGATATTTTCAAGGCGGGTTTTATTTTTAGAAATAATAGTGTAGGGCATGATTTCTTTGTTCAGAAGATCATAATCTTCACATTTTGAAAGTTCAAAAAGAATCTCAAGCAGCAGCAAATACCTTTTGTAACCTTCCGATTCCAGCATAAGTTTCAGTTTGGGAAGCATCACTTTTTTTACTTTATGATGAAAATGAATTCCATATTTTGACAGTTCCAGCAGATTTTTGATAGATCTGGCTTCTACTTCCTGCTGGGGAAACTGAAGGATCTCTTCTTTGAACTGAAGTACAATTTCTTCATGCGGATCAATGGAGTTTAATCCAAATCCGGAGTGGGGAATATTAGACCCGATTAATACCAGATCGCCATTCGTATAATTACTTTTATGATAGCCAACGTGGCGAGTTCCGTTCCCGGAAATGACACATACCAGCTCAATTTCGGGATGGTAATGATACTCCCATTTGAATTCTGAAATAGGAGAGTTGTTATGAATCGTGCGGAATGAGCTCTTTTCATTAGGAATTACCCTTTCAAAAGTAACTTTCATTTAATTAATCATATTTAATTACTAAAAATACTAATTATATTAATATAGTTCAAATATTGATTTACTGTGTTAAATTATCGTTAACACAAATGCTTCTATCTTAGCCGACAAGAAATAACCTGAATGAAAAATATTAACATCAAGGCCGTTTTATTTTTAAATTATTTTGTCTTTGCCATTCTTCTGAATTCTGTAGGTACAGTGATCCTGCAGGTACAGCAGAATTTTGGGATTTCAAAATCTTCGGCCAGTGTTTTGGAAGGATTCAAAGATCTTCCCATTGCAATATGTTCATTCATTCTAGCTTCATTTCTTCCCAAAATAGGAATTAAAAAATCAATGTTGATTGCTTTATTGCTGGTAAGCTGTATGTGTTTTGTAATGCCGTTTACCAATAGCTTTTGGGTTTTTAAATTATTATTTGCTACGGTAGGAGTTTCCTTTGCTTTAATTAAAATTTCGGTTTTTACTTCTATTGGATTGGTAACGGAAACAGACAAGGAACATTCCAGCTTTATGGGATTTCTTGAAGGTTTTTTCATGATTGGAGTTCTTGCAGGAAATGTATTGTTCAGTTTATATATTGATGATCATAATCCGGAATCTACGCGTTGGCTAAATGTGTACTGGGTTTTGGGAGGGCTTTCCACTTTATCTTTTTTATTCCTGTTCTTTTCAAAATTAAATGAGCAGGAAGCAAAAAGTGAGAAAACAGATTTATTGGGAGATTTAAGAAATAGTGCAAGCTTATTCAGCTATAAAAAAGTGTTGTTCTTTTTATTATGTGCTTTCCTTTTTGTACTGGTAGAGCAGAGTTTTCAGACATGGACACCTACTTTTTATAAAGAAATTTTAAAAGTGCCTACTTCAATGAGTATTCAGGCGGGAGCTGTTTTAGCAGGAGCTTTTGCTTTAGGAAGATTTTTGTCGGGATTCTTCTCTAAGAAATTCAACTGGATCTATGTAGTTTCTTTTTGTGTGATAGGTTTTGCTATCAGCTTACTGTTAGTTTTACCATTGACCCACAATATTCATATTGATACAAATACAAGCTGGCTGAATGCCCCTTTGGTAGTTTATTTATTTCCCTTGATGGGAGGTTTACTGGCCCCAATTTATCCAAGCATTAATTCTGTAATTCTGGCATCTATCCCGAAATATTTACACAGTGCCATGTCAGGATTGATTGTTGTTTTCTCAGCAATCGGAGGAACTATAGGTTCTATCATTACCGGTTTTGTGTTTCAGGAGTTTAGTGGTCAGCAGGCATTTTATCTGTCTTTGATTCCGCTTTCATTACTGATCACTTCGGCAGTTTTCATGAATAAATTAAAAATTAATCCTAAAAAATAACAATGAGTAATCAGCTTTACATAAACGAAATTCAAAGTCTGTTTGATGAGGTGCAGAGATCTGAAATTTTTGAAGATCAGAAAATGATGACAGATGCAGTTCCCCTGTTTCCTGTTGCAAAGATTAATGAAGATTATGAAAAATCAAAAAATACAGAAGGTTTTGATCTGAAAGATTTTGTGATGAACCATTTTGACTTTTTAGGGGCCAGAGTTTCGGTGCAGAGAGAAGATCACCTTCCTATCAAAGAACATATTGAAAAATTATGGGATGAATTGACCCGTACAGCAGATGAAGAAAAGGGAACCCTTTTAAAATTACCGAAACCCTATATCGTTCCGGGAGGTCGTTTTAACGAGTTTTTCTATTGGGACAGTTATTTTATTATGCTGGGATTAAAAGCTTCCGGCAGAATAGAAATGATGGAAAATATTATTGAAAACTGTTCTTACCTGATTCAAAATGTAGGATTTGTCCCGAATGCCAGCAGAACTCATTTTCTGAGCAGATCACAGCCTCCTTATTTTTCATTAATGCTGGATCTTCTTTTTGAAACAACCCATGACGAAGAAATTTATACAAAATACCATGATACTTTAGAAAAAGAATATGCTTTCTGGATGAATGGTGAAGAATGGCTGGAAAATAATTCCAGTGTAAAAAGAGTGGTTAAAACAATAGACGGAGATATTCTGAACCGCTATTACGATGCAGAAAATGCACCACGTCCCGAAAGTTATCTGATCGATATTGAGGATCATGAAAAAACTTCGGGAGATGAATTTTACAGAAATATAAGAAGCGCCTGTGAATCAGGCTGGGATTTTTCCAGCAGATGGTTTGCAGACGGAGAAAATATACAGACGATAGAAACGCTGAACTTAGCACAGGTTGATCTGAACTGCCTTTTATGGCATTTGGAAATGACTTTGGCAAAATCTTCAGCGCATCAGAATCTGAGTGAAAAAGAAAATTATTTTTCAGAAAGAGCAGCAAGCCGAAGACAGATGATCAATAAATATTTCTGGGATGGAAATACTAACAATTATAAAGATTATCACACTAAAAAAAACACAAAAACACCGTCTGAACATATTGCTGCTCTTTACCCTTTGTTCCTGGGAATGGCAGATCAGGAACAAGCAGAGGCGGTTGCGAAAGCTATAGCTGAAAAATTTCTTTATAAAGGTGGATTGGTCACCACCACTAAAAACTCAGGACAGCAATGGGATCTTCCCAATGCATGGGCTCCTTATCAGTGGCTGGGCTTTAAAGCAATGAAAAATTACGGCTTTGATGAACTGGCTGAGAAGATAAAAAATAACTGGTGTTCCAATGTAGAAAGAGTCTACAAGAATACCGGAAAACTAATGGAAAAATACAATGCATTAGACACAGAAACAATAGCAGGCGGTGGGGAATACCCTAATCAGGATGGATTCGGTTGGACCAATGGAGTGTATTTACAATTACAACAAAACTGAAACTAACAATAAAAATAAGGCTATGAAAAAAAAATCAATCTTTTTAATCGCCGCAACAGCTACGTTATATTTTAATAATGCTTATGCCCAGGAAACTCCGCAAGATTCTGCAAAAATTTCCTCTATCGATCAGATTGTCATCACAGGAAATTCAAATCCGAAGAAAAAAATAGAATCCAGTACAGCGATTTCCACATTCAGTTCCAAAGAAATCCAGAAGCAGAACCCCATTAGTGCCGCTGCTTTATTGCAAAGAGTTCCCGGATTTGCGGTGGAAACTTCAGGAGGTGAAGTAGGAAATAACCTTTTTGCAAGAGGAATTCCTTCCGCAGGAGCTTACGAGTTTGTGCAGGTACAGGAAGATGGTCTTCCGGTTTTTGAAGACGGAGCCCTTCAGTTTGCCAATGCGGATAACTTTTTTCGTGTAGATAATTCGGTAAACCGTATGGAAGCTTTAAGAGGTGGCTCGGGATCCATTTTTGCAACCAATTCTCCCGGCGGGTTGATCAACTTTATCACCAGAGAAGGAACCAATGATTTCAGAGGTACGGCAAAATTGGAGACAAGTACATATGGATTGATGCGTACTGACGTGAATGTGGGTGGAGCTTTGGTTCAGGATAAATTGTTTTTTAATGTAGGAGGTTTTTACAGAACAGATGACGGGATCAGAAAAACAGGTTTCAAAGCTAATAATGGAGGACAAATCAGGATGAATCTGAAATACGTCTTTGATAAAGGCTACGTAAAAGTGTATTACAAAAAACTGGATGACAGAAATACATTCTTCCTTCCTATTCCTTTAGTACAAAACGGTAACAAGCTGAAAGGATTCCAGAATTTTGATCCTAATTATGGAACATATAGTTACAGAGCAATCAGCCAGCTGAATATCCCACAGGCAGGAGGCGGATTTTTCAACAGAAATCTTGAAGACGGAATTCATCCGAAAGTAGATGTACTGGGAGCTGAGTTTAAATATGATCTTGGAAATAATTTCAGCGTTTTAAATAAGACCAGATACACCAATATCAACATGAATTATACAGGGATTTTCCCTGCAGGAGGTCCACAAACGATGGCAGAATATGCTAAAAGTAACGGAATTGCCGGCAACAATTATCAGTATTCATTGGTGAGCAATGGAGCTGTAGTTAATCCTGAATATGTACAGAAACTGGGATTCTGGGCCATTGACAAGCAGATGAATAACTTCGTTAATGATCTTCAGTTCAATTATAAATTTGATAAGGGAAATGTTACTGCAGGTTTTTATAAATCCAACTGGAAATCCCGTCAATACTGGAATTGGAGTAATATCCTGACTACTGCTACAGACAGACCGGAATTATTGAATCTGGTAGATACTTCTTTAAGCCCTTCAGATGTTGGATATTCCAAAACATATAACGGAGTTGCCAATATGACATTTTTGCAGAGAGATACTCAGACTCAGGGAAGCTTGAATGATCTTTATGTAAACCTTGATTATAATATTACCGATGCTTTAAGTGTAAATGGAGGTCTTCGCTACAGCCATGATTATTATAAAGGAAATTTTGCCAATACAACCTCTTCCAATTTAAATAATTCAGGGTTAACAACGGATGGAACTCATGGTTTCGATACTACAACTGCTGATGATAATATGAGCGTTTTAGGAAACAAATACACATACTGGAATTATAATGTTGATAAAGTATCTTTCACGGTTGCGACTAATTATAAAATCAACAGAGAGAATGCAGTGTATGCGCGTTTTTCTAACGGCTTCAGATCTCCGAATGAAGAAGCATATTACAATTATTTCTCCAATCCGAACCCTGATAAACCTTTAAAATCTGTAACAACCAATCAGTTGGAAGTAGGATATAAATATTACTCGCGTACTTTTGATGTAGCAGTGATTCCGTTCTATTCTACCTTGAAGAACCTTTCATTTACAGATGTTTTCTCTGATGGTACATCAGAAAATACATTCGCCAATACAGAAAACTATGGAGTTGAATTGGAAGGTTTCGCCCGTTTATTCAACAATACTTTAGAAGTAACATTCAACGGGACCATTCAGAGTCCAAAATATAAAAACCTTGAGGCCGGAAGCGTTCTTGAAGGAAATGTAGTAAGAAGAATGCCTAAATTTTTCTTTAATATCTCACCTGCAGTCAATATTACAAAATCATGGAGAGCATATGCAAGCATGAATTACTATGGAAAACGTTTCCAGGATGAGAAGAATATGCAGACATTACCTTCATTCACCGAATTTGGAGCAGGAATGTCTTACCAACTAGGAAAAATACGTTTTGCCGTGGACGGAACCAATATCTTTAATACAATCGGAATCACAGAAGGTGACCCAAGAGCAGGTTCTCCAAACGGAGACGGAATCATTATGGCCAGACCTATTATGGGAGCTGCAGCCAGAGCTTCCATTACATTAGATTTCTAAACTCTATTTCTTTATAACAATGAAAAACCGTCGGAAGATTTTCTGACGGTTTTGTATTTTTATGTTCTCTCACAGATTAAGAGGTATTTGACAGAATTAAGTTTGAATCCAAACATTTACAGAACCCTCAAACTCTCAAACCTTTCAATTCTATCGGAAGCTCTCTTACTTTAAAAACGGATTGTACTGCTTCTCAAAACCAATCGAAGTAGGATTTCCATGTCCTGAGAAAACCTGAGTATCATTATCTAAAACGAAAAGCTTTGATTTAATACCATCAATCAGTTGTTCATAATTCCCTTTATAAAGGTCAGTTCTTCCGATACTGCCTTCAAAAAGAACATCTCCTGAGATCATGAATTTCTGATTTTCATGGTGATAAACAACACTTCCCGGAGAATGGCCCGGAACATGGTAAATTTTAAACTTTTCTCCATCCAGATCCAATTCATCTCCTTCTTTTATATATTCCACATCTACTTTTACAGGATCTATCTGCATTCCGAATCTCATTCCGCTTGCCTGAAGCATATCCAGAACCTCCTGATCTTCCTGATGCATATTCACCGGCACTTTGAACGTATCAAAAGCCCATTGAAGCCCCAATACATGATCAATATGTGCGTGAGTCAAAAGAATTTTCTGAATTTTCAGTCCGTTTTCTGAAATGAAACTCTCAATAGCCTGAGTTTCCTGCCCTTTCATATTTCCCGGATCAATTAACCATGCATTTTTATTCCCGTTATAAATGATGTAAGTGTTTTCGCTCGCAAAGTTGAATACGAAACCTTGAATCTGAAGCATATCTGAATATTTTTTATTCAAAAATACGATATTATTAAGAAAATGGCTATTTTTCGTTATCTTCGTCATAATGAAAACTTTGCGAATACTCTTACTTACTTTGAGCGGACTGGTTTTTGGACAAAATATCCAAAGTGTTCAGCTGTTCAATCCTCAGACCAATGATGAAACCCCGGTAATCAGGATTGGTGAACAATTGGTTCTGGGCTTTGATGATCTTACCAACGGCAGCCAGATCTATAGATACACATTCAAACATTATGACAGAAACTGGAATGATGATAATCTGTTTTTTACAGAATTTGCTACCGGAAGTATGAATGCGCTTCTGGATCAGTTTCAGTATTCTTTCAATACCTTGCAGGCTTATACGCATTATAAACTTGTTTTTCCGAACGATAAAATCCAGTTGAAAATTTCCGGGAATTATGAACTGATTGTTTACAAAGATTCTGCAGATCAGCCTCTTTTCAAAAAAAGATTTTACCTGGTAGAAGATGCAACAGCTGTAGGGTTAAATATTTCAAGGTTTGCAGATGCTAAAAATCCCAATCTTAACCAGAGGGTAGAAGTGAATGTTACTCCGAAAGGAGGAGATATTTCCTCCAATGTCAATTCAATCACAATGAATGTGATGCAGAATAACAACCCGAATATGGTGATTTCTAATCTGAAGCCAAGCAGTGTTTTAGGAAATCAGGTGCTTTTCCAACAGATGAATCTTACGTTTCCCGGAGACAATGAGTTTTATTATTTCGATAATAAAAACATGAATATGGCGGCGGATATGGTGCGTGCAACCGAAATAAAAGATGATGTTAACCAGACCTATCTTCATCCGGTATGGGCATTTCCTTTGAATTATCAATACCAGCCTGACGTAAATGGAGCATGGTATTACAGAAGAAATGACCTAGGCAGAGAAAGAGATGCAGAAAGAGAAGCTGATTACTCATGGGTACATTTCTATCTGGAATCGGATCCTGTGGATAAAGAGATTTATGTTTTGGGAGGATTTAATAATTATAAGCCAACTAAAGAAAATCAAATGCAGTATGATGCTGCTACGAAGCAGTATGTGGCTAAAATATTCCTGAAGCAGGGTTTTTATAACTACGTTTTAGTAACCAAAGAAGGAAATGGAGCATTGAATTTTGGTGAGGTAAACGGTAATTTCTGGCAGACAGAAAACCTTTACCAGGCATTTCTTTATTATGCACCATTCGGAAGAAATTATGACGGGTTGATGGGTTATGGTGAATTCAGAACTCCAATAGCGAATAAACGGTAATGATTTGAGATCATTATTATTTTAAAATATTCTTATAAAATAGGACTGTCTTTTAAGATGGTCCTTATTTTTTATCCATTATTAAAAGAATTAAATCTTTCCGGGCTTTAATTATTAATAATTTATAAAATATAATGCACTGAATAGTGAAAAAAAATAATTCACAAAATTTTGATTTTTGTTAAATATATTAATGTAAAATCTGTATTGCAGAAAAATTATCTTTAAATAATTTTCTTTGTTTTAAAATCATTATTGTGTTTTCTTTATTGATTTATAAAATCAATTGGGTTTTTGATACTTTAATTATTGTTTTATTGCGAAAAGTTTATACATTCGTCATCACAATCAACCAATATTATTATGAAAACGAAATTTATCTTAGTGGCAAGCGTTGCCGCCTGCTCTTTTGTTTTTGGGCAAAACACACCATCAAAATTAAATCCGGGTAAAAGTGGATTACATGCGGACTTTATGAGATTTGATAAAAATGCACCTGCATTTCAGGGAAGTCCTGTTTTATTTGATGAAACTTCACAGAGACTTTCTCCTGGACAAGCACTTAAACTGGGCTTGGAAAAAGATGCGCTGGGTTTTGAAACTCATAGATTCCAACAGACCGTTAATGATATTCCTGTAGAATACGGAATGATGGCGGTACAAACAAAAGGCGGTAAAATAGTAGGGCAATCAGGAAAATGGGTTCTTCAGCTTCCAAAAGGGCTTGAGAAGAAAACCAATATTTCTGAAAGTATCGCTCTGCAGAGTGCTTTATCATTCGTTGGGGCAGAATCCTACAAATGGCAGAATAAAGAAGAGGAAGATTTTCTTAAAAAAGAATCCAATAATCCCAATGCAAGCTTTGCTCCTAAAGGTGAACTGGTATATTATTCAGATCCTACGGATGAAAAACTGAATGATTTAAATTTAGCCTATAAATTTGATATTTACTCAGAAAAGCCATTAAGCAGACAATATGTTTTTGTAGATGCTAAAAATGGAAAAATTTTGGGAACAGACGCTATTATCCACGAAGTAAATACTCCGGGAACCGCAACTACAGGATATAGCGGAAGCCGTAGCATTGTAGCTGATTCTTATAACGGGAGCTACAGATTAAGAGAGACCGGCAGAAATGCGGGTACAGCGGTAGAAACATACAATCTTAAAAAAGGTACTAGTTATTCTGCAGCAGTAGATTTTACAGATACAGATAATGTATGGAATAATGTAAATACCAACAAAGATCAATATGCTACAGACGCCCATTGGGGAGCAGAAATGACTGTGGATTATTTATATACAAAATTTGGAAGAAAGAGTATTGACAATAATAATTTTGCAATAAAATCTTATGTTCATTACTCTACCAATTATTTCAATGCATTTTGGGATGGCTCCAGAATGACCTATGGTGACGGAAGTTCTACAACTAACGGAGGGAAACCATTAACCGCTATTGATGTTTGTGGTCACGAAATTACCCACGGGATGACTTCCAAAACGGCAAACCTTGTGTATCAAAGAGAGCCGGGAGCATTAAATGAAGGTTTTTCTGATATTTTCGGAAATTCAATAGAACGTTGGGCAAGACCAACACAGGCAAGCTGGACATTAGGAGAAGATTTCAATTATGTCATCAGAGATATGTCTAACCCTAATGCTTACCGTCAGCCGGATACTTATAAAGGTACCTACTGGAAAGATGCTACAACTACAGGATGTGCAGTGCCGGGACAGACAACCAATGATTATTGCGGTGTTCATACCAATTCGGGAGTCCTTAACTTCTGGTACTATTTATTGGTAACAGGAGGTTCAGGTACAAATGATAACGGTTTTGCTTATAATGTTTCCGGAATCGGACTGGATAAAGCAGGTGCTATTGCTTACAGAACATTAACGACTTACCTGACTTCATCATCCAACTATGCCAACACAAGAACTTATTCTCTTCAGGCAGCAGCAGATCTATATGGAGCCGGAAGCAATGAAGTGACCCAGGTTACCAATGCATGGAACGCAGTAGGTGTAGGAGGCGGAACTTCTGCGGCAGGACTTGTTGCAGCAACTTCAAATGTTTCAGCTTATACCATCAGCCCGAATCCTGCAACTGACAGATTCACTGTGAATTTTGAAGGTAAAGCCGGAAAAGGAATTGTAGAATTGGTAAGCCTTACAGGTAAGAAAGAGATTTCTGAAAAAGTTGAGATTGCAGAAGGTGCCAATAAACTGAACATCCAGCTTCCTTCCAATATACTTCCTGGAGTATATATCGTAATGGTAAACGGACAGAAAGCAGGAAACCTGATTAAAAAGTAAACACCAAATTTTAATATATTTAGCAAAATGGCCACAAGAATTACTTGTGGCCATTTGTATATTTTGAGTAAAGTGAATTACACCAGATAGAAATCATTCAGTTTTTCTTCACAAAGAATTTTTACAACATCAATCCATCGGTCTTCATCATTCAGGCATGGAATGTAATGGAAATTTTCTCCCCCTCCGTGCATAAACTGCTCTTTTCCTTCTACAGAAATTTCTTCCAGTGTTTCAAGACAGTCAGAAACGAATGCCGGGCAAACTATGGCAAGATTTTTTATCCCTTTTTTACCAATTGTTTCCAACGTTTCGTCGGTATAAGGTTCAATCCATTTATCTTTTCCTAATCTTGACTGGAAAGAAACGATTGTTTTTTCTTTAGGTAAATTCAGTTTCTCAATAACACGCTGTGTTGTGTTATAGCATTGATGGCGATAACAGAACTGATGGCTCGGATTATCATCTCTGGAACAGCAGTCATTAAGATTGCAGGTTTTGGTAGGATCTGTCTTATAAATATGTCTTTCCGGAACTCCATGATAAGAAAACTGCAGGGCATCAAAATTTTCAGGAAGCTTCTCTTTAATACTTTCTGCCAGACAGTTGATATAAATATCCCTGTTGTAAAAAGGCTGAATATAATTGATCTTTACTTTTGGAAACTTCTTTTTTCTTACTTCTTCTGCCTTTTCAATTACCGTTTCTGTAGTACTCATGGCATATTGAGGATATAAAGGGAAAAGAACGATCTCCGTGATTCCCTGATCTACCAGTTTCTGAATACCGGTTTCAATGCTGGGTTCGGCATATCTCATTCCTATTTCCACGGGAACATCTACCAGTTTCTGAAGTTTTTTCTGAATTTTTTCAGTGATGACAATCAGTGGTGAACCTTCATCTGTCCAAACCGTTTTATAGGCTTCAGCAGACTTGGCAGGTCTTGTTTTCAGGATGATTCCCTGTACAAGAAGAGCACGAAAGATCCAACGGTAATCAATTACTCTTTCATCCATCAAAAATTCATCAAGATATTCCTTTACGTCGTTTACAGAGGTTGATCTCGGTGATCCGAGGTTGACCAGTAAAATTCCTTTATTATTCAATATTCTAATTTTTAATTATGAAACAGACGTTGTAAAATCTGCTACTAATTTTGATACTTTAGCAAAGGTATTACTTTCCAGTAAGCCATTGCTGTCAAATTTGCCTTTTATCCCCTTTATTAATGCCTGATGTTTATCATCTGTTGTTGCTCCAAGAGTATTTAAAATCATCAATAACTCTTCATGGCCTTTTTCTCCACTGGCTGAAGCGGTAATCACTGCAACCGGCTTATCAGAAAAGATCGTTGTAGAAACACACCATTCCAACATATTTTTTAATCTGCCGGGAATACTGAAAATATATTCCGGAGTGGAAAATATAACACCTGCTGAGTTCTTAATATCCTCTCTGATCTTCAGAACTACATCCGGAATATTCTCATCCGTTATTGCAGTATCAAAATGGGGAAGAACAGCAAGATTATCATACATCATGAAATCTGTATCTTCTATCTTTTCCAGAACCTGCTCCATCAGTTTCTGATTGCTGGAGTTCTCCGAAGCACTTCCAATAATAACGACAATTTTCTTTTTGGGAGGCATTTTAAAACTGAATTATCCGTTTACAGCTTCTACTTTTTCTACCAGATCCGGAACGAATTGTTTTAAAATATTTTCAATTCCGTTTTTCAAAGTAGCTGTAGAACTTGGGCAACCTGAGCAAGCTCCCTGTAGAAGCATTTTTGCAGTTTTACTCTCCTGGTCATATTCCATCAATGAAATTTTTCCACCGTCATTTTCTACTGCAGGCGCTACATATTCATTTAAAATATCAGAAATTTTCTGCTCATCTTCCGTATAATCTCTGTTGATGATCTTTTCAACAGGGTTTTCATGTTTCTGAGGTTCTATTTTAGAAATTTCACCGCCGTTTTGAAGATACTCGGCAATAAGTGCACGAACAGTCATCATCACCTGGTGCCATTCTACAGAATTGTCTCTGGTAACCGCTACAAAATTATCAGAAATGAAAACTTCTTTTGTAAATTCAAATTCTTTAAAGATTGCCTGTGCCAAAGGAACTTCCTCAGCAGCTTCAATTGATTTTACTTCCACGAAACCTTCCATCAGCAATTTGTTTGAAACAAATTTCATTACATTAGGGTTCGGAGTCATTTCAGCATAGATCTGATACATTTCTTTTTTCTTCTGAAGATAAATTCTTGGGTTAGCCAATAATTCATCCTCAATCACGTTTTTCAGACTTTCAGCTACATGTTCCCATTCTATGGTATCCTGTTTTGCTACAGCTACAAAATTAGCCGTAATGAAAATTCTTTCCACAAACGGATAATTGAAAAGCTCCTGTGCTAAAGGAATTTCTGAAATATCTGAGGTTCTGTCCAACTCTAAAGACCCCGGAATGAGATTGTAATCTGCAACAAATTTCATTACTTTCGGGTTTTCGGTAGGTTCTATAAGTACGGTACGCATTTTTTCGTTAAATTTGAGATACAAAAATACGCATTAGAAGTTAGAAGCTGAGAATTGAGAGTTAGATTTTTGCTATCGCTGTAATTTAGAAGTTAGATACCACAAATTATAAGGCAGAAGATAACTATTTTCAATTGGGCATATTTTCAAATTTTCAAATTAATATTATGGCACTTATAAAAGAACTTTTAGGAAAAGCACCACAGATCGGAGAGAACACTTTTTTAGCAGAAACCGCTACTATTATTGGTGATGTTACGATGGGAAGAGACTGCAGCGTTTGGTATAATGCTGTAATCAGAGGCGATGTTCACTATATCAAAATGGGTGACAAGGTAAATGTTCAGGATAATGCAATGCTGCATTGTACCTATCAGAAACATCCGCTGAATATCGGAAATAATGTTTCTATCGGACATAACGCAATTGTTCATGGGTGTACCATTAAAGATAATGTTCTGATCGGAATGGGAGCTATTGTAATGGATGACTGTTTGGTGGAAGAAAATTCTATTGTAGGAGCAGGTTCTGTAGTAACTCAGGGTACTCATATCAAATCCGGAGAAGTATGGGGCGGAGTTCCAGCAAAAAAAATCAAAGATATTAATGCACAGTTATTGGAAGGAGAAGTAAACAGAATTGCCGATAACTATGTCAAATATTCCTCATGGTATAAGGAAAATGTAAAAGATCATCAATTTTAGGTTGTCAAGTGAAGAGTGAATCGTCAATCTGCTGCGCTTGTCAATTATTTTTGGCAGTAAAAAATTCACTATTCACTTGCGAAGCACAATTCACCATTGATCTATTTAAAATAAATATAAAAGCTCTGTCCTGCGACAGAGCTTTTTTCGATTTGATATAGAACCTTTGTTTTTATTGTTAGTTATTATCAGGCGTAATCAGTCTGATTTTTCCATGAATACATTTCAAAGAGGTAGGAGGTGTGATTACTACACAGTCCGACATGATATTATATTTTTCATTAAAAGTTTTTACTTTATCCGTGTAATCATTCACTCTCTGTAAGAAGGCTGCTTCTATTTTCTTTGGATAAGCAATATATTGCTGAGGTCCGCCACAGGATTTTGCTCCCATGGGTGCAAACGCCCATTCACTGGCATCCGTACATTTTTCTCCGGACACTTCAGACTCAATAGAGGCTTTTAATCTATCCAGCTGTGCCTGCTCATACTTCTGGCTGTCTTCATCAGCAGGTCTGTCTGCGATATCTACAGGAAGATTGGTATTGGTATTTTTTGAGGTATTACAGGAAACCAGAGTTAATGTAGTACTTAATACTATCACCGGGAAATAGAAGAATATTTTTTTCACAATAAACTTTTTTCTTTTTAAGAATTTTCAAAACTTATGCCAAGGTAAGAAATTCAAATTCATTTCCGTATTTTTGACAACGATGAACAATCATTTTTTTGACTTAATAGAATATACGAACAGAAGTGTTTTTCTGACCGGGAAAGCCGGAACAGGGAAAACGACATTTCTCAATGATTTTGTAAGACGTACAAAGAAAAAACATATTGTAGTAGCACCCACGGGAATTGCTGCAATCAATGCGGGAGGTGTTACCATTCATTCCATGTTTGGGCTGCCGTTGAGAACTTTTCTTCCTACGACAGAAAGAATAGACACCAGTTTGGCTAATAACATTGCCGATCTGATGCCCCATTTCAAATACCGTAAAGATAAACTTAAACTTCTGAGAGAAGTTGAGATCATTATCATTGATGAGGTTTCAATGTTGAGAGCTGATGTTCTGGATATGATGGATTTTTCTTTGAGATTTATCAGAAGAAATAATCAAAGATTCGGAGGGGTACAGATGCTCTTCATTGGAGATTTGTTTCAGCTTCCGCCTGTGGTAAGGGATGAGCATATTCTGAAAATGTATTACAATTCACCTTTCTTTTTTGACAGCCATGCCATTAAGGAAATCCCGATTGTTACCATTGAACTGACAAAAGTTTACAGACAGTCTGACCAGGGATTTCTTTCGATTCTGAATGCTATCCGGGACGGTGATGTGGATAATATAGATTTTAACCACCTCAATGAAAGATACGATCCTGATTTTGACATGGGGAAAGAATCTTACGTATATCTGTGCTCTCACAATAAAATGGCTGATGAAATCAACCTGGAAAAACTGGCGGAGATCAAGGTAGATCCTCAGATTTATGAAGCTAAACTTGTAGGTGATTTTAAAGAAAACCAGTTTCCAAACGAACAGTTTTTAGAATTGAAAATCGGAGCACAGATCATGTTTATCCGAAATGATATTTCCGGAGAAAAGAAATATTTCAATGGGAAATTAGGAGAGATCATTGGATTGGATGAAAATGAAATTCGTGTTGCTCTGGATGGAAGTGAAAATGAAATTGTAGTTAAAAGAGAAACCTGGGAACAGAAAAAATATTTCCTTGATACCGATAAAAATATCCAGGAAGAAGTATTGGGAAGTTTTGAACAGTTTCCGATAAAACTGGCCTGGGCTGTTACCATCCATAAAAGTCAGGGACTTACATTTGATAAAGTAATCATTGATGCCGGGAAAAGTTTCACGGCAGGTCAGGTATATGTGGCTTTATCCCGTTGCAGAACACTGGAAGGAATTGTTTTAAAATCAAAAATTACCCCTGAAGTTATTTTCAAGGATAACAGGATTTTACATTTTCATACCGATACTATTGCCAACGATCATGTGGAAGCTATTCTGAATCAGGAGAAATATGACTACAGCATCAGAAAAGTGCTTCGTACCCTTGACTGCACATGGTTTTTAAAAGAAGTAGAAGAGTGGAATAACCTTTCAATTGTTACCAAGAATATAGACCATGCCAAGACTAAGCAGCTTTATCTTCAGTTGAAACATGAAGCGATAAACCTTGGGAAAATCTTTGAAAAGCTGGAACGAATCATTTTCCAGAAAGTCAATAATTTTATTGAACAAAAAGAAGACTGGTCCGAAATTGAAAGTAAATCAAAAGGTGCCGTTAATTTCTTCTTTACAGAAACCAGAAATAAAATTTTCGACCCTCTGAAAGAATTTTATGCTGAAATAAAAGGAGCAAAAGGTTTAAAACAATATAACGAGGAATTCAAGAACTGGCTGGAAGATATTGAAGAATACCTGAATAGTTTAAGAGAAATTTATCTTCTGGAAACTAAACTTTTAGATGAAAAGAACGATAAAGAAATCAACCTGAAAATAGCTAAAGTTCCATCTCAGGTTTTAACTTTCCAGTTGTTTGAACAGGGAAAAACTATCGGTGAAATTGCTTTGGAAAGAGGTTTGGTAAAAGAAACAGTTATCGGACATCTTGCCAAATTTGCAGAACAGGGATTGCTGGATATCTCAAGAGTCATCACTTCAGATAAGATCAAGGCTTTTGAAGATGAATTTTACAAAAACCCGCACGAAACCCTCACAGAGTGGAAGAGTGCACTTCCTAGTCATTTTGAATTCAATGAAATCAGGATTCTGATCAATCATTATAACTATAAAAAAGAAAAGAACTCATAAGAGTTCTTTTTTTATTTACATATGTTCCTGAAAATTAAGGATACATTGTGTTGATCGTATTAATATCTCCTGTTGTAAAACCGGTTCTGTTATACGTAAAATTTGAATTGTCTGCTCTTGTGATAGTGGGCAGTCCATTTTTAGAATAAGAAGTCGGCCAGTACATCATCACAGAATTAATATTAAAAGGGCCAATGTCCGTTCCTGAATTATAGATATTGAAATTATAAGACTGCCCGCTCGGGATATTGTTCCACAGGATTTTTACATATTGATCCCTGTCTTTACGGGTATGCTCATGATAAAGTCCTACCGTATGCCCCATTTCATGAATTACCGATCCTACAGAAATATATTGGTCCAAGGAAACAGTTTGTTTTCCTCCCTGATAACCGATATGAGCCCAGCCATCCGATCCCGATGAACTTCCAAAAATAAATTCAACATAATTAGACTGATTGGTGCGGTAGATCCATTGAGTATTGGTTTTGTTGTTATACTCGCTGATTGCAGAATTGATTTTATTGACATTGATAGAGCCCATGTTACTGGCAATGGTATAATAAATTTTACCGTTTGGCCATCTTGAAAAACTAGCGCCGCCCTTATTGGCTTCACTACCTTCTGCCAGTTGTTTGTCGGACAAAACAATATCTCCCTGGAAAAAATTCATTCCGTTTTTTCTTTCATAAGTGATTTCCTGACCATTCAATTGTCCTTTTTTAACGTTTTCAACATTGAAAGCATTGGTTTGAGCTTCTGAAGTGATTTCTTCATTATTCTTACTACACGATGTTAGAACTGCAGTCATAATAATGCTCATAAGGACAATTCTTTTTGGGAATATTTTCTGCGAAAACAGTCCATTGGTTTTTTTGTTCATATTAAAGTTTTTTTAATGATTTGGTATACGAATATAATAAATATTTCTCTTTTTATTGAATTATTATTGTTAAAGTATATAGATTTTAGTAAAGTATTTATTCAAAAATCATATAACTAAAATCAACTAAAGAAAATTTTAATTCCAATAGTTTTTCCCTGAATTAACCGATCGGTTTTATTAATTACAAAAAGTAACTAATGCAGATTTTATGTTTTAAATTTGTATGATTTTTTCAGACCAAAGAAAAATTAACATCTCAATATGAAAAATTTTGAAATTTCTGTTTTAGATCTTGCACCGGTAAAGCAAGGCAAAAGCATTCACGATACTTTTCAGGACAGCTTATCATTAGCGAACCATGCTGAAAATTTAAACTATAAAAGATTTTGGCTGGCAGAACATCACAATATGGAAAGTATTGCGAGCTCTGCTACTTCAGTTCTGATCGGTTTTATTGCCAACGGAACGAAGACAATCAGAGTGGGTTCCGGCGGTGTTATGCTTCCGAACCACAGCTCTCTGATTATTGCAGAACAGTTCGGCACTTTGGAGTCTCTTTTTCCCGGAAGAATAGATCTTGGGGTTGGAAGAGCGCCAGGAACTGACGGATTGACAGCTCAGGCTTTAGGAAGAAATCCTGCTATTATTAATGAACAGTTTCCAAGACAGATTCTGGAACTTCAGCGTTATTTTTCTAAGGAAAATGCAGATGCTATGGTTCGTGCTATTCCCGGGGAAGGGCTGGATATACCCATTTATATTCTGGGATCAAGTACAGACAGCGCATGGCTGGCTGCGGAACTGGGCTTACCTTATGCATTTGCAGGACATTTTGCTCCGGAGCAGATGGAAATGGCCTTTAAAATATACAGAGAACATTTTGAGCCTTCAAAATATCTGGATAAACCTTATATTATTGCCTGTGTAAACGGTGTCGCAGCAGAAACGTCTGAGGAAGCACATAAAATCTCTACTACTTTATTCCAGGCCTTCATCAATATTGTAAGAAACGACAGAAAGCCTTTCGCTCCACCTGTTGATGATATGGACGAAATCTGGTCACCAATGGAAAAATCCATGGTTCTGCAGAAACTGAGATATACTTTTATCGGAGATCAGGATGAAGTTCAGGAAAAGCTTAAAAATTTCCAGGAAAAATTCCAGGTGGATGAACTGATGATCAACTCCCATATCTACGACCATCAGAAAAGATTGAGATCTTACGAAATTTTCAGAGAGGCTGTGAACTCTTTATCCGAAGCGTAATAAACCCTTCATAATTAATTGGCAGATGCTTATTTTTATGAGTATCTTTGCAAAAATAAAAAGTAAAAATGTCCGATATTAAATTAAATACTATTCCAGAGGCTATTGAAGACCTTAAAAATGGTAAAATAATCATAGTAGTAGATGATGAAGACAGAGAAAATGAAGGAGATTTTCTTTGCGCAGCAGAGTTGACAACACCGGAAATTATCAATTTTATGGCTCTTCACGGAAGAGGGCTTATTTGTATGCCGCTTCCTGAAAAAAGATGTGATGAGCTTGGGCTTGAAGTGATGGTAAGCAGAAGCAGCGATCCTAAAGAAACAGCTTTTACCGTATCAGTTGATCTTTTAGGGAACGGAACATCTACCGGAATTTCTGCAGGAGACAGAGCAAAAACAATTTTGGCACTGATGGATGAAAAATCCAAACCTACAGACTTTATGAGACCTGGCCACATTTTCCCGCTTCGTGCAAGAAAAGGAGGAGTATTGAAAAGAGCCGGACATACTGAAGCTGCTATCGATCTTACGAATTTAGCAGGGCTAAAAGAAGGTGGAGTAATCTGTGAGATCATGAATGAGGATGGTACTATGTCCCGTCTGCCTGAACTTCATGCATTCGCTCAGAAACACGATATGAAGATTGTTTCTATTGAAGATCTGATCCATTATCAGCTTAAAAAAGGTAACCTGGTTGAAAGACTTGAAGAGAAAAAAGTGAAAACGCACTACGGTGAGTTTGATTTTTATGCTTTCAGAGAAACTTCTAATGACCAGATCCACTTTGCATTGACAAAAGGAGCATGGACTGTAGATGAGCCTGTTTTGGTAAGAGTACAGTCTTCAGATTCTTATTTTGATGTATTGACAAGATTAAACAACGGTGAAAAACCATTGCTGGAAAAAGTAACCGGTATGGTAAATGAAGCTGGAAAAGGAGCAATCATTTTCATCAATAACGTTTCTAACTCTGAAAATACATTGAGAAAACTTCAGCAGTTCCTGAACTATCAGGACGGTCAGGAGCAGCATCCTACTTTAGCGTACAATTACAGAGATTATGGAATTGGAACGCAGATCTTAAAGAATTTAGGAATCAATAAGTTCAAAGTAATCACTCAAAATCCTAATATCAAGCCTCAGGTTGGAGGATATGATGTAGAGGTTACCGAGATGGTACAACTATAATAAATTGAATAGTCAACGATAAGTTTTGACTGTTTACAATATAAAAGGTTTAGGATTTCCTAAGCCTTTTTTAATGATATAAAATTTTAAAAGGCACAAAAGTTTATTTTTTAAATACTCTTGTGCCTTTTATATATTGTAAGATAATCTGAATCCTATTCTTAGTTTAATGTGATTCCATCAAAATTCCTGAAACCATTTAAGAAATCCTTTACTGTCATTCTTTTTTTACCTTCCAGCTGAAGTTCCAGAGGATAATAAATTCCGTCCTGAGTATAGATTTTAAATTCATTTTTGGAAATATCTAAAGTTCCTGCCGGTTTTCCATGGTCAGAAAGTTCAAATTTACCACCGAATATCTTTAATCCTTTTTCTTCGTTTTCAATTTTTAAAGTTGTGAAAGCTGCAGGATAAGGAGACATTCCCAGAATAAACTGATGAATGGTTTTTGAAGACTGATCCCACTTGATTCTGGTATCTTCCTTGAAAATTTTATAAGCATTTTTAGGATGTTCTACCTGTGGCTGAGGTTTTTCTTCAATAGAGTTTTCAGCAAGACCATCCAATGTTTTCACTACGAGTTTTGAACCCATTTCCATCAGTCTGTCATGAAGGCTTCCTGCATTTTCGTCAGGTAAAATTTCTATTTCCTGCTGAAGGAGAATATTACCTTCATCAATTTTTTCATTGATAAAGAAAGTAGTTGCTCCTGATTTTTCTTCACCGTTGATTACTGCATAATTGATGGGAGCAGCGCCTCTGTAATCCGGCAGTAAAGAAGCATGAAGATTGAAGGTACCCATTTTAGGCATTTCAAAAAGAACTTTAGGCATCATTCTGAAAGCTACTACCACAAAAACATCGGCGTCCAGTTTTCTAAGTTCTTCCAAAAATTCAGGATTTCTCAACTTTTCCGGCTGAAAAACAGGAATATTGTTTTCTTCAGCATAGACTTTTACAGGGGATTGGTGAATTTTCTGTCCACGTCCGCTTGCTTTATCAGCTACAGTTACAACACCTACCACCTGATGGTGAGATTGATGGATTGCCTCCAAAGATGTTTTTGCAAACTCAGGAGTCCCTAAAAAAACGACTTTCAATGATTTCATACTACAAAGATAAGTTTTTGATCTGAGAGTCGAAGGGTGTTAGAGTCTGAGAGTAGCAGAGTTTAGAGATAGGATGAGTTGATAATCATGATACCACACATTCTTTCAGAAAATTTTTATTATTGCTTATAACTAATGATTAAGCTCGTACGTTCTGAAGTTCAGCATTCTTACCTTTCCGGAATCTAAGAGGAAAATAAGGTTCTCTAAGATATTCTCTTTAGAATGATAGCTCAACTGTATAGAAAGCTCTTCAATCGTTGCCGGTTTTTTAGCTAATAAATTAACGATCTGCTGAGAAATATTTTTACCAAACATTGACTGTTTATTTTTTTCGCAAACAGAACATTGCCCACAGTTTTTTGAATTTTTTTCACCAAAATAAGCCAGGATGAGTTTCATTTTGCAGTATTCATTATTTTCTGCATAAAACTTCATCTCTTCCCATTTCTGGATTTTATTTCTCTGAATATGTTCAAATAACTTCCAATAAGCACTATTTACCGCTCTTTCATCGCGGGGTTTCAGGAATTTAATACTGGACAGCGCGCCATCAATATATTCAAGGTAATTCTTTTGCTGTAGCTCCTTAAGACGTTCTTTGATCAACGGGACGCTGACATTGATTTTATTGCTTACCTGCTGCTCACTGAACATTACCTTATGGGTCGTGATACCGGATACCGTACGGAAAAGAAGCTCCATAAAATAAGCATCTTTTTGTGGTAACTGATCTATCTCGTCTGCTTTGATAAATAGTTCGAGAGAAGACAGGCTTTTGTTTTCATTATAGTAGATAATTTCCTGGTTGTGCAGAAAATTAAGTATGTTATTGATTTTTGCTTTCGACAGCTTTGTGAAATTCTGTATCCCAAGAGTATTCAGCTGAAATGTTTTCTCAGGAAGTTCAAATTCTGCTACCTGAAAAATAGAGTAGAGGTAGCTGATGATCTTCAAAAATTCTGCTTTGTTGGGTGTTTGGTTTTTTAAGATCTGATCAAAATTCAGGAGTTCCTGTTTATTCCAAAGCATAAAAGCAAAACTGTCTTTTCCATCTCTTCCGGCCCTTCCGATTTCCTGGTAATAGTTTTCCAGAGAGGCGGCAGGAGAGTAGTGGATTACAAAACGTACATTGTCTTTGTCAATACCCATTCCAAAGGCATTGGTAGAAATAAGAACATGATTGTCACTGTTGTTCCAAAGATTTTGTCTGGTGTTTTTTTCTTTAGTTGTTAAACCTGCATGAAAATAATCTACATTTTTCAGTTGATTTTTTTTCAAAAATTCTGCCAGCAGTTCAGCTTCTTTTCTGGTTCTTACATATACAATTCCAGAGTCATTACTATATTTTAAGATATCAAAAACGCGTTGAAATTTATCAGATACTTCATCTGTAAATATTTTGATATTCTCTCTTTTGAAACTTTTTTGGAAAACAAAAGGTTTCTTCAGTTCCAGCTTATTTTTGATTTCTTCCAGAACTTTTGGCGTTGCAGTGGCTGTAAGAGCAAGACAAGGGATCTCGGGATTGTTACTTCTGAATCCTTTAATATTCTGATAACTTGGTCTAAAATCCTGGCCCCATTCTGAGATACAGTGAGCTTCATCAACTGCAATAAAGGATAACTGAATTTCCTGAATGTTCTGAATAAACTGAGTGTTGGTAAGTCTTTCAGGAGAAACATAAAGCAATTTGGTAAGACCTTCTTTACAGCGGTCATAAATTGCTTCCGCATCATATTCATCCAGTTCAGAAGAAAGATATTCTGCTTCTATACCACGGGCTTTAAGCTGATTTACCTGATCTTTCATTAACGCAAGTAAGGGAGAGACTACCAGACAGGTTCCTTCTTTCAGTAAAGCGGGCAATTGATAGCATAAAGATTTCCCTGCTCCTGTGGGTAACAGAACCAGAGTATCTTTTTCATTAATGACAGCATTAATAATTTCTTCTTGAGCATCTCTGAAATCGGTATAACCCCAGAAATACTTAAGAGTATCATATTTGAGCTTTTGAAAATCCTGCGGCGAAATCATGTTGTAAAAATAAGGAAAGTATTATGACAAAAAAAGTCACGCCAGGCGTGACTTTCATATAATATAAATAAGTTTATTATTTAGCTTCAAAGTAAACTCTTCTGTTGGCTCTGTTTTTCCACTCAGGGCACTTCGTTGCTGGCTCACACTCAGGGTATTTAAGGTCTTTTTCACCTTTTCCTATTGCCTGTAATTTACCAGTTTGAACACCGTTTTTGATCAGATAGTTCTTAACGTTGTTTGCTCTTCTTTCAGATAGTTTTTGGTTGTAAGCATCAGTACCTCTTGTATCAGTAGCTCCGATTACACTATATGAACCATTTGAAGAATTGATATAGTTTACAGCATTATTTAAGATTGGAGTGTTTGAAGGTAAAATTCTGTCAGAATTTAAGTCAAATTCAATTCCTTCCAATTTAGTTTCTGTTTCTACTACAGGTCCTGTTGTTGCTACAGGACATCCGTTGTTTTCAACAGGTCCAGGAACCGTTACACACTTGTCGTAAAGGTC
>Ga0070682_100000093_pt1 | contig 81568 bp, 79 predicted proteins | sample KBSC63LmetaG_FD_64668 | JGI IMG/M metagenome (GOLD analysis project Ga0070682, IMG submission 64668) | Corn rhizosphere microbial communities from Kellogg Biological Station, Michigan, USA - KBS C6-3L metaG | ecosystem: Host-associated > Plants > Roots > Rhizosphere | place: USA: Michigan...
CGCCATCTTGCCGAAGGTGATGATCTGGGCGACCGATTCGCGGCCGTATTTCTCGCCGACGTAGCGGATCATCCGCTCGCGGCCGCGGACCGAGAAGTCGATGTCGATGTCCGGCATCGACTTGCGGCCGGGGTTGAGGAAGCGCTCGAACAGCAGGTCGTTGGCGAGCGGGTCGAGGTCGGTGATGTTGAGGGAGTAGGAGACGATCGAGCCGGCAGCCGAGCCACGGCCGGGGCCGACGGCGACGCCGTTCTCCTTCGCGTAGCGGACGAAGTCCCAGACGATCAGGAAGTAGGAGGAGAAGCCCATCTCCTCGATCACCCCGAGCTCGAACTCGAGCCGCTCGACCGCCTCCGCCGGCGGCGGGTCGCCGAAGCGGGCGCGCAGGCCCTCGGCGGCGATCCGGCGCAGCATCGCCTCCGGCTCCTCGCCGTCGGGGGCCGGGTAGCGCGGCAGCAGCAGCTTGCCGAGCTCGATCTCGATCTCGCAGCGATCGGCGATCTCCAGCGTCGTCGGGATCGCCTCCGGCCACTCGGCGAACGAGTCGGCCATTTCGGCGTTGTCCTTGATGTAGAACTCGTTCGTGTCGAAGCTCATCTTCGGCATCTGCAGCGTCGACTTCGTCTGCACGCAGAGCAGCGCCGCGTGGTTGTCGAAGTCCTCGCGCCGCAGGTAATGGACGTCAGCGGTGCCGACCAGCGGCCGGTTCAGCTCGCGGGCGAAGCGGACGATCCCCTGGTTCGCCTTGTCCTGCTCGGCGATGCCGTTCTTCTGCACCTCGAAGTAGACCTGCTCGGGGCCGAAGGCCTGGATCAGGTCGTCGAGGTGGGCGCGGGCGTCGTCCTCGCGCTCTTCCACCAAGCGGCGGCAGAAGCGGGACTGCAGGCAGCCGGTGAGGGCGATCACGCCCTCGGAGTGGCGCTCCAACAGCTCCATGTCGACGTTGGCCTTGCCGCGGGAGAAGCCTTCGAGGAAGCCGGCCGAGGTGAGCTTGACCAGGTTGGCGAAACCGGTGTTGGTCTCGGCCAGCAGGGTGAGGTGGTTGCGCTCGTAGCGCGTCTGCTCCTTGATCGCGTGGCGGTCGTCGACGAAGTAGGCCTCAAGCCCGGCGATCGGCTTGATCCCGTGCTTCTTGCAGGCCTTGTAGAGGTCGACGGCGCCGTTCATGACGCCGTGATCGGTCAGTCCCAGGGCCGGCTGGTCGAGCTCGGCGGCCCGCGCCGCCATCGCGTCGATCTTGCAGGCGCCATCAAGCAGCGAGTACTCGCTGTGGGCATGGAGATGTGCGGCCGAGGCAGTGCTCACGTGCCTCTCGATGATGCCAACCCGAGAGGATGGAGCCAGCGCGTTTCGTAACGCTTCCGCGCGATTTACGGGGTGGTTAGAGCTACCCCGCGAGGATGGCCGTGATGATGCTGGCGACGATTCCCGTAAAGAGCGTTACGAAGCCGACGACCATCATCCGCTGCATCGAGTCGAAGCGACTGTTCATTTCCGACTGAAGGGCGTCGAACTTCGCGTCGACACGCTCGAATCCCACTTTCATCTCCGCCCGCACCTTGCCGAACTCATCGTCGGCTCGCTTGAAGTCAGCTTTGTTCTCGGTGCGATGAGCGCGGATCTCACTCCGCAATTCGCGAATATCAGCGTCTACCCGCTCGAACCCCTTCTCCATTCGGCCGTTGAGGTCGTCCAGCCGCCCGTCAGTCCACTGTTCCCTTGCCATGACTGCCATGAAGAAAAGCATAGGGAATCAATTGTCTACAGAGGCGCGCAGATTTCAAGAATTCACGCGCTGCTTTTGCGCGAAAGCGTGACTTAGCCGCAGACCCAGGCGCTGGGGCCGGAGTCGCCCCAGATTTCGCCGGCGATCCGGTCCTGTTCGGCCTTGGGGGCGTTCTGCGGTTCGCCCTGGCCGCCGTAGAGTTCCCAGGTCGAGGGGAGGATCTGGTAGGCGCCGCCGGCGCCGCTGGAGGGGTTGAGGGCGCTGTAGTTGCCGCCCGACTCGCACATCACGATGTAGGTCGGGATCGCGTAGGGGCCGCCGAGCCAGCGGCCGACTTCTTCTTCGGCTTCGGCTTCCGATTCGGCCAGGCGGGCTTCCTGGACCTCGTCGACCCATTCGGCGATGTCGCCTTTCAGCGTCGCCAGCGAGGTTTCGCGGCTGCCCTCGAGCGACTGCAGGCGCGCCGCCGAGGCCTCGGCGGCTTCGCGCACTTCGGCGATTTCGGCCCGGGCGGCTTCAAGCTGTTCGTCGTAAGCGATCGCTTCGGCCTTCAGGTCGGAGACCTTCAGCACCTCGGCGTGAACGGCGGCGCGGACTTCTGCGACCCGGTCGGCGAGGGAGCTGTCGGCTTCGGAGATCGCCCGCAGGTAGTCGTTGCGGGCGAGGAAGTCCTGGTAGTCGCTGGATTCGAGGACGAGGTCGGCCGTGTCCGGCGTGCCGCTCTCGTAGATTGCGACGAGGCGATCGGCGAGCACCGCGCGGGCTCGTTGCAGCCGCGCTTTCTCGACCGCCAGATGGTGGCGGGTCGCCCGCAGCTTGCCGGCAAGCTCGGCCGCCCGTTCGCGACCTTCCTGGAGCAGCCCGCTGAGCTTTTCCTCGTGCGCCTGCGCCTGCGCCGCTTCGCCTTCGGCACTCGCCAGTTCCGACGTCGTCGCCTGCAGCTGCGAGGAGAGCGAGCTCGCTTCGTCGCGCGCATGCGCCAGCTTCGCTTCCAGCTTGTCGGCCTTGGTCGCGGCGGCCGTGCCGACGGCAGCGATCAGCACCGCGAGCAGCGCGCAGAGCGACGCCGCGGCGCCGATCCGGAGGAGATCCTTTCTGAGCCGCACGAGGCGGCTGAGGCTAGCGAGCCGGCGTCAAAACTCCTGCAAGTTGCCGATAAACCGCAAGAAAGGTTGCGCCGTGCTCAGCCTTCGGGCACTTCCCGGCTGGCCAAGTAGGCGGCGATGGCCGCGGCCGCGATGCCGACCCCGAGGGCGATCCGCACCTCGCGCCGGTAGCGCCGCCGCGCGTAGCGGAAGGCGAACTTGAGCGAGGCCTTGCCGATCCGGTTGTACATCAGTCCCCCCCGCCCTCGCCCTGGTTGCGGAGGCGGTGCGCCATCCGCGACTGCAGCGACCAGAGCTCGATGAAGCCGGGTGAGGCGTTCTGGTCGAACAGCCCGCCCGACTCCGAGAAGGTCGCCAGCTGGGCGTCGTAGACGGCGTTGGGCGAAGAGCGGGTGACCACCCGCACGGAGCCCTTGAACAGGCGCAGCCCGATCTCCCCCGTCACCTGCTGGTTGACCGCGTCCATATAGGCGTCGAGGTCCGTGCGCAGCGGCTCCCACCAGAGCCCGGCGTAGACGAGGTAGCCCCACTTCTGGTCGAGCGCCGGCTTGAACTGGTTCTGGTGGATCGTCCCGACCAGGCGCTCCAGCTCCTCGTGCGCGGGGAGGACGATCGCCGCCGCCGGCACCTCGTAGATGTCGCGCACCTTGAGGCCGACGATCCGGTCCTCGATGTGGTCGACGATGCCGACGCCGTGGCGGCAGCCGATCTCGGCCGCGCGTTCGAGCAGCTCGACCAGCCCCAGCCGCTCGCCGTTGAGCGAGACCGGCACGCCGGCCTCGAAGCCGACGGTCACCGTCTCCGGCTCGTCCGGTGCCTCCTCCGGCCGGGTCACCAGCTGGAAGACGTCGTCCTCGGGCGCGTGGTCGAGCTCCTCGATCCAGCGGCCCTCCGAGGAGCGGCCCCAGAGGTTGTCGTCGATCGAGTACGGCGCGACCTCGGTCCCGCCCTTGACCGGGATCCCGTGCTCGCGGGCGTAGGCGATCTCCTCCTCGCGGCCCATCTCCCAGGAACGGACCGGGGCGATCGTCTTCAGCTCCGGCGCCAGGGTGGCGACGGTCGCCTCGATCCGGACCTGGTCGTTGCCCTTGCCGGTGCAGCCGTGGGCGATCGTGTCGCAGCCGCTGCGGCGGGCGTACTCGACGGCGAGCTGGGCGATCAGCGGCCGCCCGAGCGCGGTGAAGAGCGGGTAGCCGTTGCCGTAGACGGCGTTGGCCTTGATCGCCGGAGCCAGGAACTCGTCGGCGAAGCGCTCGCGGGCATCGACCGTGTGGCACTCGACGGCGCCGAGCTGGCGCGCCTTCGCCTCGATCACCTCGTAGTCCTCGCCGGGCTGGCCGAGGTTGACGGTGAGGCAGACGACCTCGGCTTCGTAGGCCTCCTGGATCCACTTCAGCATCACGCTGGTGTCGAGCCCGCCCGAGTAGAGCAGGAGGACGCGATCGACGGTCGCCGGGTCGGCCTCGTAGCTGGCCGTCGGCTGGAAATGGGGCTTATCGACGCTCACGGGGAGCGCAAGTCTGCCACGCGCGAGCGTCAGGGAGCTTCGATGCCGCCGCTGCCACCTTCTTCTTCCGGTTCTTCCGGCGGCGTTTCTTCTTCTTCGGGCGCTTCTTCGCGTTCTTCCGGCGGCGTTTCTTCTTCTTCGGTGGTGGTCGTTTCCGTCGATTCCGTCGTCCTGGTCGTCGAGCTTTCGGTCGTCGTCGGAGCAGTCGAAGTGGTCGTGGTACTGGAGCTGGCCGAGCTTTCGCCGCTGTCGCCGTTGGCGATCACGATTACCGCGATCAGCAGGCCGACGATCACCGCGATCAGGCCGGCGACCAGCCAGCGCGTGTTGTTGTTGCGGTCTTCGGGACCGCGGCCGCCGGGGCCTCGCCCTTCCGGGCCCATGATCCGCGTCGGGTCGTCGTGCATCTGCCTTTACTCCTCTGGTCCGAGGATCGCGTCGAGGATCGCCGTCGTGTCCTCGATCTCGAACCGGTTTCGCAGGCGCTCCTCGATCTCCTCCCTGCTGCTGCCGGAGACCGCCAGTTGGGTGGCGAGCAGCCGGGCGCCGGCCGCGTCGGAGCGATGGGGCTCGGGCGCGCCAGGCACCGGCTCCTCCCCCTCGCCCACCGCCCGCAGCCGAGGGACCTGCGGCTCTTGGGGCTGCTCGTCCTCCCGTGGCAGCCCTGGGACGCGATCCTCCTCGCCGTCGATACGGGACTTCGCCTCTTCAAGCGTCGCCTGCAGGCGCTCGGCCTCCTGCCGCAACGCGGTCGCCTGCCCGATCAGCGTCTCGACCAGGTCGGAAAGGTCCGACAACCTTCCCGCGGAGAGGCGGTCGGCCTCCGCCCTGGCCTGCGCCAGGTAGCGCCGGGCCTGCGCTTCGGCGTCGTCGATGACCCCTTCGGCGGCGCGCTCGGCGGACTCGACGATCGCCTCCAGGCGCTCGGCGGTATCCACCCGCAACTGCTTCTGCTTCTTCGAGAACTCTGGCCGCTGACCGGTGCTCATCCGGCTGAGAAGCCTAGAAGCGATTCGCCGATCAAGCTGACCGCGTGGTCGACGTGGTCGGAATCGATCACCAGCGGCGGCAGCAGCCGCAGCGTGTCGGGCCTCGGCACGTTGACGACGAGGCCGCGCTCGAGCAGGTCGGCTCCGATCGCTGCCGCGTCGATCCCCTCCTCGAGGCCGACCCCGATCATCAGCCCGCGGCCGCGGGTCTCGCGCACGCCCTCGATGCCGTCGAGCTGCTCGCCGAGGTAGGCGCCGAGCTCGCGCACGTGCCGCAGCAGGACCGGGTCGTCGACGACGTCGAGGACCGCCAGCGCGGCGGCGGTGGCGACCGGACCGCCGGCGAAGGTCGAGCCGTGGTCGCCGGGCTCGAGCACGTCGGCGCAGCTCGGCGCGGTCACGCAAGCCCCGATCGGGACGCCGCCGCCGAGCGCCTTGGCGCTGGTGAGCACGTCGGGGCGAACCGGCGTCTGCTCATACGCCCAGAGCGAGCCGGTGCGGCCGACGCCGGTCTGGATCTCGTCGAGGATAAGCAGCGCGCCGACCTCGTCGCAGGCCTCGCGCGCGGCCTTCAGCGCCTCCTCGCTGGTCACGTAGACGCCGGCCTCGCCCTGGATCGGCTCGATCAGGACCGCCGCCGTGCTCTCCCCCACCGCCGCGCGCAGCGCCGCCGCGTCGTTGTGGGGGACCGAGCGGAAGCCCGACAGCATCGGCCCCAGCGCCTCGTTCTTGGCCAGCCCCGGGGTCGCCGAGAGCGCGCCGTAGCTGCGGCCGTGGAAGTCGCCCTCGAAGCTGACGATCTCCGGCGACGAGACCCCGCGCTGGTGGGCGTGCTTGCGGGCGACCTTGATCGCGCACTCGATCGCCTCGGTGCCGGAGTTGGAGAAGAAGACGCGGCCGCCGAGGCTCGTCTCCGAGAGCCGCTGCGCCAGCTGCGCCATCGGCTCGGTGTAGAAGAGGTTGGAGACGTGCATCAGGCGGTGGGACTGGTCGCGCACCGCCTTCACCACCTCCGGGTGGCAGTGGCCGACCGAGCAGACCGAGATGCCGGTGAGGAAATCGAGGTAGCGCTTGCCGTCGGCGTCCCAGAGCAGCGGGCCCTCGCCACGGACGAAGTCGACCGGCGCCCGCCTGTAGGTGCGCATCAGGTAGCGCTCCTCGAGCGCCCGCGTGTCCTCCAGGCCGATACCGTCGGCGACGTCGGTCATGGGGTGACCATGGTGCCGATGCCGGCGTCAGTGAAGAGCTCCAGCAGGAGACTGTGCGGGACCCGGCCGTCGATGATGTGGGCCGACTGGGCGCCGCCCTGGATCGCGTCGACGCAGGCCGCCAGCTTCGGGCGCATTCCCCCCTCCAGGCCCGGCAGCTTCTCGTCGACCTCGCTCACCGAGGCGCGGGAGATCAGCGACCCCTCGTCGTCGGGGTCGGCGAGCCAGCCCTCGACGTCGGTGAGGAAGATCGCCTTGTGAGCGCCGATCGCGGCGGCGACCTTGCCGGCGGCCTCGTCGGCGTTGACGTTGTAGGACTGGCCGCTGCGGTCGGAGGCCGAGGAGGCGATCACCGGGATGTAGTCGGCGGCGATGTGGTTGAGGACGTCGACGTCGACCCGCTCGATCGAGCCGACGAAGCCGACGTGCTCGGCATTGGCGACCGGCGTGACCTCGAACAGCGTCCCGTCCTCGCCGGAGAGGCCGACGGCCGCCTGCCCGTGGCGGTTCAGCCGCTGGACGATTTCGGAGTTGAGCTTGCCGACCAGGACCATCTTCGCCACCTCGACGGTCTCGGCGTCGGAGACGCGCAGGCCCTCGTGGAAGCGGACCTCGAGGTCGAGTTTCTCCATGTAGCGGGTGATCTCGGGGCCGCCGCCGTGGACGATGATCGGGTTGAGGCCGACGTACTTGAGCAGTACGACGTCGGTGGCGAAGGCTTCCCGCAGGTCATCGTCGAGCATCGCCGCGCCGCCGTACTTGATCACGATCGTGCGGCCATGGAACTCCCTTATGTAGGGGAGCGCCTCGAGCAGGGTGGCGACGCTGCCACTGTCGTAGCGGGTGTTGGTGTGATGCGTGTTGGTGGGGTCGGTCACGTCGTGTATTCCGCGTTGAGCTTGACGTAGTCGAAGCCGAGGTCTGAGAACCAGACGTAGGCGGCGTGGTCGCCGCGGCCGAGCCGCAGGCCGATCTCGGCCTCGGGGACATCGGCACCGAGCTCGGCGGCGTCGATGTTCTCGGCCCCCAGCTCCTCCAGGTCCTCCCCGACCAGCGCGGCGCCGGCGGCCTGGGCGATCCGGCCCCAGTTGGGATCGCGGCCGAACAGCGCGGTCTTGACCAGCGGCGAGTTGGCGATTGCGCGGGCGATCCGCTCGGCCTCGGCCTGGGTGGCGGCTTCGCTGACCTCGATCCGGGCGGTGCGGGCGGCGCCCTCGCCGTCGCGGACGATCTCGATCGCCAGCTGCATCAGCACCGCCTCCAGCAGGCCCTCGGGCAGCGGCTGGCCGGAGGCGCCCGAGGCCTGCAGCAGCACCGTGTCGTTGGTGCTCATCTGGCCGTCGACGGTGATCCGGTTGAAGGAGGCGTCGACGGCGGCGCGCAGCAGCGCGTCGGGGTCCTCGACGACCGCGTCGGTCTGGACGAAGCAGAGCATCGTCGCCATGTTCGGCTCGATCATCCCCGCCCCCTTCGCCTGGGCGGAAAGCGTCACGCCGCCGGCGCGCAGGGTGCAGCGCTTCGGCCAGCGGTCGGTGGTGAGGATCGCGTCGGAGAAGGCGGTGCCGCCCTCCTCGGAGAGGCCGGAGGCGACCTCGGCGATCCCGGCCAGGACGGCGTCGACCGGCAACGGCACGCCGATCGTGCCGGTCTCGGCGACGGCGACCTGCGGCTGCTCCAGGCCGAGCTGCTCGGCGGCGACCTCGGACATCGCCAGGGCGTCGGCGTAGCCCTGCTCGCCGGTCTCGGCGTTGGCGTTGCCGCTGTTGACGACGGCGGCGCGGATGTCGCCGCGGTCGCAGCGGTCGCGGCAGACGCGGATCGGCGCCGCCGCCGAGGCGTTGCGGGTCAGCAGCAGGGCCGAGTCGACCCGCTCGGCATCGCAGACGATCAGGCCGACGTCGGTGCGGCCGCCCCCCTTGAGACCGCAGTGAGCACCGCCGGCGCGGAAGCCGGGGGCGAGCTGGTTCGGGTCGAGCTCTTCGACGCCCTCCGGCGCCTCTACCCACCTGGACCTGAAGAAGGACGTGGTCGTCGGATCGCTCACAGCAACCCCTCCGTCTCATCCAGGCCCAGCATCAGGTTGAGGTTCTGCACGCCCTGGCTGGATGCCCCCTTCCAGATGTTGTCGATCGCGGAGAAGGCCATCACCCTCCCCCGCTCCTCGACCGTGACGTAGACGTGGCACTCGTTGGTATCGCGGACCGCGCGCAGGTTCGGCGGGCCGTCGAGGACGTGGACGAAGGGCTCGTAGGCGTAGCGGCGCTGGTAGAGGTCGGCGATCGCCTCCTTCGAAGCCGCCTCGCCGAGGGTCGCGAAGCAGGTGGCGAGCTCGCCCTGGTCGAGTGGCAGCAGGTGCGGGACGAAGGTGACCGGTGCCGGGCTGCCGAGCGCCGCCAGCTCCTGCTCGATCTCCGGCCGGTGCCGGTGCCCCTCGGTCTTGTAGGGGAAGGCGTTCTCGGTCATGTTCGAGAAGTGGACGAGGTCGTCGCTGCTGCGTCCGTAGCCCGAGGTGCCCTGCATCGCCGCGACGAAGACCTCGGAGAGCAGGCCCTCTTCGGCCAGCGGCGCCAAGGCCAGCACGCTCGCGGTCGGGTAGCAGCCTGGGGTAGCGACCAGCTTCGCTTCCCGCAACTCGTCGCGGTAGAGCTCGCTGAGGCCGTAGACGCCGCTGCCGAAGAGGTCGGGGGCGCCGTGCTCGCCGTACCAGCGCTCGTAAGTCTCGCGGTCGCGCAGCCGGAAGTCGGCGGAGAGGTCAACGACGAGGATGTCCTGCTCGCGCAGCGCGGCGTCAGTGGGCGCGGCGGCGCCGTGCGGATAGGCGACGATCGCCGCGTCGACCTCGGGCAGGTTCTCCAGGTCCAGCTCGGTCAGCTCGATCGGCACCCGGTAGCGCGGGTAGATCGCGTCGAGCCGCTTGCCGGCGTCGCTGCGCGAGGTGGCGGCGACGAGCTGCAGCCGCGGGTGGTCCCAGACGATCTGCGCGGCGAGGGCGCCGGTGAAGCCGGAGGCTCCGGCGACGAGGACCCGCGCGGCAGGATCGCCGTCGAGCGGTTGTGCGCTGAGGTCACTCACGCAGCGACCCCCCGATCTCGTCCAGCTTCGCCTTGATCGCCTCGCGCCGCGCGGCGACTTCCTCGTCGGTGAGGGTGCGGTCGTCGGCGCGGAACTCGAGGTTGAGGGCGAGGCTCTTGCGGTCCTCGCCGAGCTGCTCGCCTTCGTAGAGGTCGAAGACCTCGGCCGCGCGCAGCAGCTCGCCACCGCCGGCCATCACCGCCGCGCGCACCTCGGATGCGGGCGCCTCGGCCGGAACCACGACCGCGAGGTCCTGGTAGACGGCGGGGAAGGTGGTGACGTCCTCGTAGCTCTCCTCGCCGACGGTCGCGGCGGCGATCAGCGGCGCCGCGTCGATTTCGAAGGCGACTGCGCTGTCGAGGTCCCAGGTCCGGCAGACCAGCGGGTGCACCTCGCCGAGCCAGCCGGCAGCGTTGCCATCGACCGAGACCGTGGCAGCCTGGCCCGGATGCAGGAACGGCTCCGCCGCCAGGGCGAAGTCGAGCTCGACCCCGAGTGGGGCCGCCAGCGCTTCCAGCACGCCCTTGAGCGCGAAGAAGTCGGCGGCCTCGCCACCGCCCCGCCACGAGCGCGGCACCAGCGGCCCGACCGCGATCCCCGCGAACCGGTGCGGCTCGGCGAACGGCGCCGGCTGATTGCCCGCGAACTTGCCTGCCAGCGGGTCGATCGCTTTCGCGGCACCTGGCGCCTCCTGCAGGTAGACGCGGGCGGATTCGAATAGCGCCAGCGCGTCGGTGCCGCGGGCGGTGTTCCTGGCGGCGATGTCGAGCAGGGAGCCGAGCAGGGTCGTGCGCATCGCCGACTGCTCCTCGGAGAGCGGGTTGGCGAGCAGCACCGGCTTCGCCCGCGGGTCGTCGGCGGGGATCCGCAGGCGCCCGGCCTCGCCGGGGTCGGTGAAGCTCCAGCCGACGGCTTGGTCGAAACCGAGATCGCGCAGGGCGTCCTCGGCCCGACGCCGCAGGCGCTGCTCACGACTGAGGCCGCCGATAGCGCCGCCGACCGCGGGGAGGGTCGTCGGCAGGTGCTCGTCGATGCCGTGGACCCGCGCCACCTCCTCGATCAGGTCGACCTCGCGGGTGACGTCGTAGTGGCGGTCGGGAGGGACGACGACCTCGAGGTCGTCCCCGGCCGGCTGCACCTCGAAGCCGAGCCGCTCCAGGTAGGCCTGCTGGTCCTGCTGGGAGATGAACATCCCGAGCAGGCCCTCGACCCGCTCGGCCCGCAGGATCAGCCGCCGCGGCTCGGGGGCCCCGGCGGCGACGTCGATCGTCCCCGGCACCAGCTTGGCGCCGCAGAGCTCGACCAGCAGCCGCGAGGCGATCCGCTGCGCCCGCATCGCCAGCTCCGGGTGCAGCTGCTTCTCGAAACGCGAGGACGCCTCCGAGCGCAATCCCAGCACCCGCGAGGTCCGCAGGATGTTGGTCCCGTTCCAGCTCGCCACCTCGAGCAGGACCCGCGTCGTCTCCGCGGAGACCTCGGAGGTTTGCCCGCCCATGATCCCGGCGATCCCGCTGGGGCCGTTGCGGTCGCAGACGAGGACCGTCTCGGCGTCGAAGGTCCGCTCGACGTCGTCGAGCGTGGTCATCTTCTCGCCCTCGCTCGCGGTGCGGACGGTCAGCTCGCCGCCGGGCACCTTGTCGAGGTCGAAGGCGTGCAGCGGCTGCGCGGTCAGCAGCATCACGTAGTTGGTGATGTCGACGACGTTGTTGATCGGGCGCTGGCCGGCGGCGGCGAGGCGCGCCTGCAGCCACAGCGGCGAGGGGCCGATCTCAACGTCGGTGAAAACGCGGGCCGTGAAGCGCGGGCAGAGCTCGGGAACCTCGACCGCGACCGAGGCGTAGTCGGAAGCCTCCCCCTCCCCCGCGGCCGGCGCGTCCTCGGCCCAGGGGTCGGCGGCGAGCGGCGCGCCGGTGATCGCGTGGACCTCCCGCGCGACGCCATGGACACCGAAGCAGTCGATCCGGTTCGGGGTCACCTCGATCTCCAGCACCGGCTCCCCCAGCGGCAGCACCTCGCTCAGGGGCGTGCCGGCGGCAAGCTCGCCGTCGAGCTCCATGATCCCCTCATGGTCGTCACCGAGCTCGAGCTCGTCGGCGGCGAGGATCATCCCTTCCGAGGGAATCCCGCGCAGCTTCGCCTTGCGCAGCCTCTCGCCGTTCGGCATCCGCGCCCCCGGCAGCGCCACCGCCACCGTCTGCCCGGCGGCGACGTTGGGCGCTCCACAGACGATCGGCCGCTCGCCGTCGCCGGTGTCGACGATGCAGGCGCTGAGCCGGTCGGCCTTCGGGTGCTTCTCGCATTTGACGACCTTGCCGACGACGAAGCCCTCCGCTGAGGGCGGGCCGACCCGGTCGAGCCGCTCGACCTCGGTCCCGGTCATCACCAAGCGGTTGGCCAGCTTTGCCGGCTCCATGCCGGGGTCGCAGTACTCGCGCAGCCAGCTGTACGGGACTCTCATGCCAAGCACCTCATCCGAACTGCTCCAGCATCCGCACGTCGTTGTCGAAGAAGCGCCGCAGGTCGGGGACGCCGTGGCGCAGCATCGCCACCCGCTCGACCCCGATCCCGAAGGCGAAGCCCTGCACCCGCTCGGCGTCGTAGCCGTAGGACTCGACGAAGCCGAGCACGTTGGGGTCGACCATGCCGGCGCCGAGGATCTCGATCCAGCCCTGGCCCTTGCAGAGGTTGCAGCGCTCGCCCCCGGCCAGCTCGCCGGTGCCGCCGCACTGGAAGCAGGAGACGTCGACCTCGACGCTCGGCTCGGTGAAGGGGAAGAAGTGCGGCCGCAGGCGCACCTCGCGGTCGGGGCCGAAGATCGCCCGGCACATCGCCAGCAGCGTCCCCTGCAGGTCGGCGAGGGTGATCCCCTCGGCGATCGCCAGCCCCTCCATCTGGTGGAACATCGGGCTGTGGGTGGCGTCGGAGTCGCGCCGGTAGACCTTGCCGGGGACGATGACGAAGATCGGCGGCGGCTGCGTCTCCATCGAGCGCACCTGCATCGGTGAGGTGTGCGTGCGCAGCAGCACGTCGGGGTGCGACTGGACGTAGAAAGTGTCCTGGAGCATCCGCGCCGGGTGGCCGGGCGGGTGGTTCAGCGCCGTGAAGTTGTAGTAGTCGTGCTCGATCTCCGGCCCCTCGGCGATGTGGTAGCCGAGCCCGATCATCGTGTCCTCGATCAGGCGGGTGGTGCGGGCGATCAGGTGCGCGTGGCCGACCGGCCGCGGCGGCGCCCCGGGCAGGGTGACGTCGATCCGGTCGGTGACCAGCTTCGCCTCCAGCTCGGAGGCGTCGAGCCGCTCAGCGTTCTGCTCGAGCAGCGCTTCCAGCTCCTTGCGGGCGCGGTTGGCGGCGCCGCCGACCGCGCCCCGTTCCTCCTGCGGCAGCTCGGCGATCCCGCGCAGGATCGAGGTCAGCTCGGCTTTGCGCCCCAAGTAGCGGACCCGCAGCTCCTCCAGCTCGGCGCTGCTGCCGGCGCCCTCGATCGCCGCGACGGCCTCGGCCCTGATCTCCTCGATCCGCTCAAGCATCGCTCTGACCCTCCGGCATGGCGAGCGAAGATATCCGCTGAGCGGCGATCGCAGCCGCCGCGGCGACGTTGAGCGACTCAGCGCCGCCCTGAAGAGGGATGGTGATCCGGCGGTCGCATTCAGCGACAACCCGTTCCGGCAATCCCTGTCGCTCCGCGCCCAGGCAAACGGTGCAGGCGCCTTCAAGTCCTTCAAGCCCCTCGCCGCCGTGAGCGACCATCGCCACCCGCGGCTCTTGCGTCGCCTCCACCTCTGCCCTGGCCGGGGGCTGGGTGAAGATCGATCCCATGCTTGCCCGCACCGCCTTGGGCGAGAACGGGTCGGCGCAGTCGGGCCCGAGGACCACCGAGCTGCCGATCAACGCATCCACCGTCCGGATGATCGTCCCGACATTGCCGGGGTCGGAGATCCCGTGAAGGTAGAAACACGGCGTTGCCGGCTGCTCAGCCCAGGTCGAAGGCCAGACCGCGATCACGCGGGCGCCCGAGCCAAGAGAGGAAACACCGGCGAGCAGCTCCGGCTCAACCTCCTCGCCTTCAAGCCCAGAGCCAGCGGAGACCAGCACGAACCGGGGCTCCGCCTCGGCGGCCAACCCCGCCTCCAGCAGATCCTCGCCCTCGGTCGCGAACAGGCCCTCGCGCTCGCGGTGCTTGCGGTCACGCAGCTTGCGGACCAATTTCAGTTTCTCGTTTTGGTTGCTTTTGATCATCGGGAACGAAAAAGCGGGCCGATAAACGGCCCGCCCGGGAGAGAGTGATGTCAGTGCGCCCTCAGGCGGCCGCACCCTCCCGGGCTATCTCCACAAATCGGCGGAAGGCGTCGCGGTCCGAGACGGCGATCTCGGCCAGCATCTTCCGGTTGACCTCGACCTCGGCCTTGTTCAGGCCGTTGATCAGTTCCGAGTAGCTCATGCCCTCGAGCCGCGCGGCGGCGTTGATGCGAGTGATCCAGAGGCGGCGGAAGGTCCGCTTTTTGTTGCGCCGGTCGCGGTAGGCGTACATCCCCGACCGCTGCACCTGCTCTTTGGCGAAGCGGTAGGAGGAGTGCTTGCGGCCGAAGTAGCCCTTCGCTTCCTTCAGCACCTTGCGGCGCTTCTTGCGCGCGTGTACGGAGCGCTTGACGCGGCTCACTTGCCACCTCCGAGAAGCGTCCGCACTTTCTTCGCGTCGCTCGGCGCGATCTCGACCGGTTTCGCCATCCGCCGCTTCCGCTTCGGCGACTTTTTCTCCAGGATGTGGCTGGAGTACGCGCGACGGCCGCGAAGTTTGCCCTTGGCGGTCTTCTTGAAGCGCTTCTTAGCGCCGGAATGGGTTTTCATCTTCGGCATCGGGTCCGCTATTGAAGCAGACACGGTGTTCTGACGGGAATCTGACACTCCCGCGCCTGAGACCTGTCTTATTCCTGTCATACGCTGGCGCCGCGATGCGCATCCTCTACGTCGTCGGCACTCGCCCGAACTTCGTCAAGACCGCCCCCGTGATCGGGGCTATGCGCGAGCGCGATCCCGAAGGCCGGCACACGATCGTCCATACCGGCCAGCATTACGACCGGCTGATGTCGGAGGTCTTCCTCGACGAGCTCGGGGTGCCGGCACCCGATTACATGCTCGAGGTCGGCTCCGGCAGCCACGCGGCGCAGACGGCAAAGACGATGGAGCGGCTGGAGCCGGTGCTGGCCGACGAGCAGCCCGACCTGGTGATGGTCCCCGGCGACGTCAACTCGACCCTGGCGGCGGCGCTGACCGCGGTGAAGATGGGGATACCGGTCGCCCACATCGAGTCGGGCCTGCGCAGCCTCGACATGACGATGCCCGAGGAGGTGAACCGGATCGTTGCCGACCGCTTCTCCGAGTGGCTCTTCCTCCACAGCCCCGAGGCGGTGACGAACCTCGAGCGCGAAGGCATCCCCGGCGAGCGCATGCACATGGTGGGAAACACGATGATCGACACGCTGGTGGCCCTGGAAGGGCGCTTCCGGGCCGCGGGAGCGGCGGCGCGGCTGGGGGTCGAGCCGGGCTCCTACACCCTCGTCACCCTCCACCGCCCCGCCCTGGTCGATGGCCCGTTGCTGGGCGAGACGGTCTCGCAACTGGCGGCGCTGGCGCAGCAGCGGCCGGTCGTCTTCCCGGTCCACCCGCGGACGCGGAAGATGATGGAAGGGCTGGAGCCCGACGCGCCCGGCCTGCACCTGATCGAGCCGCTCGGCTATCTCGACTTCCTCTCGCTCCTCGCCGATGCCGGCGCCGTCCTCACCGACTCCGGCGGCATCCAGGAGGAGACGACCTACCTCGGCATCCCCTGCTTCACGCTCCGCGACAACACCGAGCGGCCGGTCACGCTCACCTCGGGCACCAACACCCTGCTCGGGCTCGACCCGGCCGCCATCGGCCGCATCCCGGCCCTGCTCGCCGAGCGCACCGGCGCACCCCTGCCGCCTCCGCCCCTCTGGGACGGACAGGCCGCGCAGCGGATCGCCGAGGTGATCCTCGGTTAGTCCCCGCCCCCGCCGCCTCCGCCGCCGAAGACGTAGTCGACGAGACCGATGCAGCCGGAGAGATTCTTCGGCCCCGTTTCCCTATCGGGCCGCACCAGCAGCTCCGCGTGCCAGCAGCCGAGCCCGTTGACGTGGACCCGATAGGGCACCGTGCCGCTGAGCTCTTCGTCGTGGCGCAGGCAGGTCCAGTTGCCGCCGCCCTCCCGTTCGCAGCTGTTGCCCTCCATCGGTATCCCCGTGGTGCCGACAGAGGCCTGCAGGGCGCCGCCGTCGAGGCCAAGGATCGGCGTCGGGCGCGCTCCCAGAAAGCCCAAGACGAGGACGACCGCGACCGCCGCCAGGGCCACGCCGATGACCCAGCTCCGCTCGCGGGGACGCTCCGGCTCCGGGGCGAGGGCCCCGACGAACCAGACGAGCCCCAGGGTGATCCAGCCCACCCAGAAGTAGGACCAACGGCCCTTGAGGGCGCAGACCACCGCCGCCGGCACCACCCCCAACAGCCAGAACAACCCCAGGCCGTATAGGAGGACTTCGAGGATCAGGACTCGGGCGGCGCCTCGGGCGCGTCGACGGTGGCGCCGTCCTCGGGCTTGTCGGTATCGGCAAGCTTGTCGACCTCTTTGCTGGGGCCGAGCAGCATGCTCATGTTGCGGCCTTCCTGCAGCGGCGCCGACTCGATCGTCGCCAGGCCGTCGAGGTCCTCGAAGAGCTTCTGCAGCAGGTCGCGGCCCCGCTCCGGGTGGGCCTGCTCGCGACCGCGGAACATGATCGTCACCTTGACTTTGTCGCGGTGCTTGAGGAAGCGTTCGACGTGGCCCTTCTTCGTTTCGTAGTCGTGGGTCGCGATCTTCGGCCGCAGCTTGATTTCGCGCACGTTGACCTGTTGCTGGTGCTTGCGCGCCGCCTTCTGCTTCTGCTCCTGTTCGTATTTGTACTTCGAGTAGTCGAGCAGGCGGGTGACCGGCGGCTTCGAGTTCGGCGCCACCTCGACCAGGTCGAGGTTCGCGTCCTGCGCTTTCTTCAGCGCGTCGCTGGTGTCGAGGATGCCGAGCTGCTCGCCGTCGGCGCCGATCAGGCGCACCTGGGGAACCCGGATCCGCTCGTTGATCCGAGTCGTGTCGCGCTCTGGGGGGCGCCGGTCGAACCTGCGAGGAACCGGCACTATCGCGAAGAACCGTGAGACTTCAAGAGGACGAGACTGGGGTCGGGCACGGGGCGCTCAGCGGCGGCGGCGGTTGTTCGTGCCTACGATCAAGTTCGGCGCAGTATAGAGACCGAGCGGCCGCGCGTAAACGCGGCGCTCAGCGGGCCTCCGTCTCGGCGCGGACGCGAGCGGCGAAATCGGCCAGCGGCATCGCCCCGAGATCGCCGTCCTCGCGGGAGCGGACCGCCACCCCGTTGGTCTCCTCCTCGCGGTCGCCGACGACCAGCATGTAGGGGTAGAAACCGATCGTCGAGGCGTCGCGGATCTTCTTGCCGATCGACTCGGAGCGATCGTCGACGGCGACGCGGACCCCGAGTTCGCGCAGCTGCTGGTAGGCGCGGTGGGCGTAGGGGTTGTGGCGGTCGGAGATCGACAGCACGATCGCCTGTACCGGCGCCAGCCAGGTCGGGAAGCGGCCCGCGTAGTGCTCGATCAGGATCCCGGCGAAGCGCTCCATCGAGCCGAGCAGGGCGCGGTGGATCATCACCGGCCGGTGGGCGGCGTCGTCGGCGCCGGTGTAATAGAGGTCGAAGCGCTCGGGCATCTGGAAGTCGAGCTGGCAGGTGCCGCACTGCCAGGAGCGGCCGAGCGCGTCGGTGATGTGGAAGTCGATCTTCGGCCCGTAGAAAGCGCCGTCGCCGGGGTTGAGCGTGTACTGGCGGCCCTGGCTCTCCAGCGCTTCGGCCAGCGCCGCCTCGGCCTTGTCCCACTGCTCCTCGCTCCCCATCGACTTCTCCGGCCGGGTCGAGAGCTCGACGTGGACGTCCTCGAAGCCGAAGCGGGCGTATAGCTCGTCGATCGCCTCGCAGATCGAGGCGACCTCGTCGCCGATCTGCTCCTCGGTGCAGTAGACGTGGGCGTCGTCCTGGGTGAAGGCGCGGACGCGCAGCAGGCCGTGGAGGACGCCCTCGCGCTCGTTGCGGGAGACGCGGCCGAACTCGGCCAGGCGCAGCGGCAGCTCGCGGTAGGAGTGGCGGTCGGCGGAGTAGACGAGGCAGGCGCCGGGACAGTTCATCGGCCGCAGCGCGTAGCGACGGTCGTCGTCCTCCATGAAGTACATGTCGTCCTTGTAGTTGTCCCAGTGGCCGGAGCGGTGCCAGAGGCTCTCGTCCATCACCTGCGGGGTGGCGATCTCCTCATAGCCGCGCTTGCGCAGCTGGTCGCGGACCTCGCCCTCGATCGATCGCAGCAGGGTGGTCCCGTTGGGCAGCCAGAACGGCATCCCCGGCGCCTCCTTGCGCAGCATGAAGAGGCCAAGCTGGGGGCCGAGGCGGCGGTGGTCGCGTTCTTTGGCCTGCTCGAGGCGCTCCAGGTGCTCCTCGAGGTCCTTCTTCGAGAAGAAGGCGGTGCCGTAGATGCGGGTCAGGCTCTCGCGGTTCTCGTCGCCACGCCAGTAAGCGCCGGCGACCGAGCTCAGCTTGATCGCCTTGATGCGGCCGGTCGAGGGGCCGTGGGGGCCGCGACAGAGGTCCTCGAAGGGGCCGTTGCGGTAGAGCGAGACGGTCTCGACCCCCTCGTCGCGGACGAGGTCTTCGATCAGCTCGACCTTGAAGCCCTGGTCCTGGGCCTTGAAGACCTCGATCGCCTCGTCGACCGGCACGTCGCGGCGCGAGAACTCCTCGTCGGCCTTGATGTGCCGGCGCATCGCCTCCTCGATCTTCGGCAGGTCGTCTTCGGTGATCCTTGTATCGGGCGGGAACTCGAAGTCGTAGTAGAAGCCGGTCTCGATCGGGGGACCGATCGTCACCTTGGTGCCGGGATAGAGATCGACCACCGCCTCGGCCATCACGTGGGCGGCGTCGTGGCGGATCAGCTCCAGCGCCTCGGGGTCGCGATCGGTGAGGATCGCCACCTCTCCCCCGCCCTGCGGCAACGGCGCCGCCAGGTCGCGCAGCTCGCCGTCAACCTTGATCGCCAGCGCCGCCTTGGCCAGGCCGGGGCCGATCGCCAGCGCGGCGTCGGCGCCTCTGGCGCCTGCGGGCAGCTCCAGCGGCTTGCCGTCAGGGAGCGTGTAGGTGGTCTTCTCGGTCGCGGCCTCCATGCGTGGAGGCATGGTACGTGGAGATCAGCGAGCGGGTCCCTGTCGCGCCTGGCGTTCGGCGATCAGCGGGCAGGGGCCCTTGCCACCGGTGGGGTGCGTCACCTTCCGCAGGGTCCACCCGTCTTCGTCTTCGATCACGAAACGGACCCCCGGCGGCGGCTTCCCCGCTTCCTCGGTCGACTGGATGCAGACGCGGCCGCCACGGAGTTCCCAGGAGATGAAGGGCCCGCCGTGTTCTTCTTCGAGCAGCTGGGGAGAGGCAACGACGAGCGTCGGCCCTTCGCCGACGAGCTTGCGGTAGTCGCTGAGGGTCGAGGAGTAGGAGGTCGGCCCGACAGGGGCGTTGGCGAGCGCAAGGAGGGAACAGACCCCGGCGGCGAGGACGAAGAGCACCGCCGCGGCGGGCGCCAGCCGTTGCAGTGCGCCTTTTGCCCGCATAGCGGGCATAAAGCGCACTGCTTGGCCGAGGGGCGACAAGAGAATCGCCAGCGCGACCAGCGGCGCCCCGATCTCGATCGCCTTGGCGGCCGTGTACGGCGTGCCGCCGATGCGGGCGGCGGCGTATGCGAGCGCGGCGGCAGCGAGGCCGCTGAGGATCGCCGTCTCGCGGCGGCGCCACAGGTGGACGACGCCGTAGGCGAGCAGCGCCAGCGCGAAGGCGATCCCCAGGTAGTAGGCGAGTGCCGGCACGGCCCCGTCCCCCGGTGCCAGCCGGAAGTCGCCGGAAGGCCAGATGCCGAGCGCCTCGAACGGCGAGATCTGGCCGAGGAGATTGCCGAGGCCGGGACCGTTGGGGTCGAAGGTCTCGAACGAGTGGAAGTCGATCATCCGCCCCAGCTCGGGAAGAACCAGGACCAGGAAGGTGAGCAGCGCAAGACCAAGCGCCTTGACCGCGGGCCGAGTGAAGATCGCCCACAAGACCGCCGCCCCACCGAGCCAGATCAGGCCCGGGAAGCTGTACGCATAGACGGAACCGACTGCAATCAGGGCAGCTGGCACGTAGCGCAGTGGCAGCTCAGACCACCTCCGGTCTGCCTCCCGCAGAGCCAGGACAAAGGCGAGGAGGAAGAGTGCTTGCATCGTCTCCTTGAAGGCACCCTGGGCAAAGTAGGAGGCGACCACGTAGGCGACGCCGACGAGCAGGGCGCCGGCGGTGCGCGGGAGGAACGGCAGGTCGGCAAAAGCCGCCAGCGCAGTCAGGCAGGCGAGGACCGCGACGGCGACCGTAAGGCCACTGAAGCCCTGTACGAGCCCGATCCCCAGCCCCTTGTTGAGCGCGACGACGATCGAGTGCGGGCCGAGCGGATAGCCCTGGTTGAGGAGCTGCGAGGAGTGCCCTTCCGCCAACCGGTCCGCCGTCAGCAGATGCTGCGACATATCCGGGTTGAAGCTCGTTCCGAGGATCCCGAAGTGGCCTTCGACCGCGAACGGCAGCGAGGCCGCCAGCAGTGCGACCAGCGCGACCGGCCATCCCACGGCGAGCGCCTCCCCCACTCCCTCGACCCGCCCCCAGAGGTAGGCACCTGCCGCCACCGTCAGCACCAGCACGACCCCAGCGGAGACCACCCCATCGCCCGGCAACCGCACCGTCCCCCAACAGAGCGCGCAGAGCAGCGCCAGCCCCACCGCCGGCGCCAGCCACGACCAGCGCTGCCCGCCGCACAGCAGCACCGCCGCCTGCCCAATCGCCAGCGACGACACGCAGATCGCCGCCACCGCTGCATAGGTCCCGATCACGAGGCCGCGAGCCTAGAGGACGTGTCTCCTACAGCGGGGTTCACAAAGAGTCATAGATTGATCACCCTCATTTAGGTCAATCTAGGAAGGTCGTTTGATGAAGCTCGGTATTTCGGTCCTGGTGCTCTCGGCAGCTCTTCTGGGGATGAGCCTGGCGCCCAGCACGGCGGCAGCCACGGATTACGACTGTGCCGACTTTGCCAATCAGGCCGAAGCGGAGGAATACCTCCTGCCGGGAGACCCCTACAACCTGGATGCGGACAGCGACGGGATCGCCTGCGAGGATCTGCCCTGCCCCTGCTCGTCCACGCCGGGCCAGGGCGCTGGAGGCGGGAGCGAAGAAGCAACGCCAGAGCCACCCCCGCCCCCTCCCTACCACCTGAAGATGAGCACTGCCAGGCATCTGTCGCTCCGGGCGGCCAGAAAGTTCACCCGTCGCAACCCGAACGTGACCACGACGAGGCTTGGGGCCTGTCAACGGCACGGCGAACGAAGAGTCGGCTGCCTCGCGACCGCCCTCGGCGAAACTGCCAGCAGTCGCACCACTTGCCGCCTGCGGATCGTTGTCCGCGCCGTCAACCGGCACCCGAAGGCGACCCTGGCCAGCACTCAGTGCAGTACGCGTTCGACGGCGAGGCTGACGGCGGCGCGTGCAAGCAGCGCGATGCGCGCTCGCGGCGCGGAAATCGCCGGCAAGCAGGTAGCGCTTGACTATCTCGAAAGACAGAGTCGGACCAGCTTCATGGGCACCGTCGAATGGACGCAACGGCCTGCCGGTACCTCCACCTCGAAGGAAGAATGCTTTGCCCTGATGGAAGCCGCCCTGACGAACTCGAATCGAGTCCGGGTCGCCCTGATCGAAACGGGTTGCGAACCGCCGGTAACGACGTAGCGAAACCCTTACATTGAGGCGATGGCGTCAGTACCTCCCGCCCGCCACCTGCTCCGGGCCAAGGACCTCGCCGACGCTCGTTACGCCGAGCCGCTCGAGGTCGACGACCTCGCCCGCGCGGCGGGGCTCTCGAAGGCCCACTTCAGCCGCGAGTTCCGGCGCACCTTTGGCGAGTCGCCCTATGTCTACCTGCTGACCAGGCGACTGGAGCGGGCGGCGGCGCTGCTGCGCAACACCGACTACTCGGTCGCCGAGATCTGCCTCGAGGTCGGCCTGCAGGGGGTCGGCTCGTTCACCACCAGCTTCAAGCGGATGTACGGGATGACGCCGACCGAATACCGCGCGGAGGCTCCGCCCGCCTCAGCCCATGCCGTTGTCCCCGCCTGCGTCGTCCGCGTCTACGCCCGCCCCAAACACCGCACGATTCGAGAAGACAACCAGCCCGAGCGCTCCTAGCATCGGCGCCAAGTCGATTCCAACCAGGAGGACAAAGATGAAAATCGCAAACGCGCAGTTGTGGGTCCAGGACCAGGAGGAGGCACTCGCCTTCTACACCGAGAAGCTGGGGATGGAGGTCCGCTCCGACGTGACCCTGCCCGAGATGGGCGACTTCCGCTGGCTGACCGTGAGCCCTCCCGGCCAGGAGGACGTGGCGATCGTGCTGATGGCGATCCCGGGGCCGCCGGTGATGGACGAGGCGACCACGAGGCAGGTCGAGGACCTGATGGCGAAGGGCTTCTCCGGCACCGTCTTCCTCACCACCGACGACTGCCGCGCCGACTACGAGCGCCTGAAGGAGCGCGGGGTCGAGTTCACCGAGACGCCGGAAGAGCGCCCCTACGGCATCGACTCCGGCTTCCGCGACCCCTCCGGGAACAGCATCCGCCTGACCGAGGTGAAGCTACCCGCGACCGCCTGAGGGCGGTTGCGGGTGTTATGCGGGCTGGACGATGAGCGGCGGAGCCGGGCGAGTCGCGGCCGCCCGCGAAGGCGGGAGGAGCAGCGCAGAGGCGCAGACCAGGCCGAAGGCGGTTGCCTGCAGGCTGATTCCGACGACCCCGGTCGCGAGCGGGTCGCCGAAGACGACGATGCCGCTGAGGATCTGCGCCGCGCTCGCGACCAGGCCCATCAGGCCGATCGTCTCGACCGCACCGCCGCGCTGCAGGGCGGCCACGGCCGAATACTGGGCCAGGGTGCCGCAGACGACGATCGCCGCGATCCACGGCGCCAGGATCAGAAAGGAGAGGTCGCCCTCTCCCGTCAGCGCCTTGATCGCCACTCCGGCGAAGGCAAAGAGGGTGCCGGCGATGAGCGCCATGTGGGCTCCGAGGCGAGCGTGGAGGCCCCGGCGCTGGTAGCCGAAGCTGAGCGTCAGGGCCAGCAGGCCGAGCGCGCCCTCGAAAGCGACGATTGCGGGAAGGGCGAACTGAGAATGGCTGCCGCCGATGCTCGGCAGCGTCAGGGCGAGGAGGGCGATACCCGCCCCGCCCAGCAGCAGCGCCAGCCACTGGCGCGGCTCGACGGCATTCCCGAAAAAGCGCTGCGAGAGGACGGCGAGGCTGACGGCACCGCCTGCGAGCGCCGCCTGCACCAACGAGATCGGCGCCATCGAGAGGGCGGCCACGTGGACGAGCCAGGCCGCCGCGGCGATCCCCCATCCCGCTGCGAACCACCGCGAGCCGGCGAGGCGGCGGGCGCTGCGAAGCGGTTCGTGAATCCTCACCAGCGGCACCTGCTGGCAGCCGTGGTGCTTCAGCAACGAGGCGAGGTTCGCCATCACCGCCGCCACCAGGGCCAGCGCGATGCCGATCTCGACCGAGGACAATCGTCAGCCCTCGGGGGCGCCCAGCCGTTGTCGGGCGGCGGCCACCGCCGGAATCGAGGAGCGGCAGGCCTTGGCGATCGAGCCGTTCGTCCTCTCCGGGGCGCGCAGCACCTCGAACTCGACCACCGCGGCGCGGCGTAGTCGGGCGCGGCCGCCGCGATCTACCTCGGCGGGAGCCGAGTCGACCGCCGCCTCGGCCGCCCGCTGCCTCCTGCAGCCAAGGCAGAAGGTCCCGTCGGCGCAGACCTCCCACGACTCCGGCAGCGGCGCCGCCTCGGCATCGCTGCGGCTGGCCGAGACGCCGCAACCGGCGCAGGTCCACTTATGGGCGGTGGCAAGGGTCATGCGCGGCTCCTGTTCTTGCGGTTGCTCCGGGCCCGGTTGGACGAAGGTCGCTGGCCGTGCTGCTTCTGACGACCGCCATGGGTCATCTCGAACTGGCGGACCAGCCCGAGGTCGCCCGCCATGCGCCGGACGTCATCGGCCTGGTCGGCGAGGACGAAGCTGACGCCGGTCCCCTGGTTCCCGGCCCGGCCGGTGCGGCCGATCCGGTGGACATAGGCATCGCGATCCTCCGGCGCGTCGTAGTTGATGACGTGGGTGACCCCCTCCACGTCGATGCCCCGCGCGGCGACGTCGGTGGCGACGAGGGCTCCAACCGCACCTTCTTCGAAGCGGGCCAGGGCCCGTTCGCGCTGGCCCTGGCTCTTGTCGCCGTGCATCGCGACCGCCTCGATCTTGCGGCCGCGCAGTCGCTTGACCAGCCTGTCGGCTCCCCGCTTGGTGCGGACGAAGACGAGGGTCGGCCCGCAGTCCTCACCGCGCAGCTGCGCGACCAGGTGGTCGAGCTTCTCGCCCTGGCTTTCGACGGGCAGGAAGTGATGCTCGATGTCTGCCTTGGCCTGCTTCGGGGCATGGGTATGACGGCGGGCGTCGCGGGTGTAGGCGGCGGCGACCTTCCCGGTCGCCCCCTCCAGCGTGGCGGAGAAGAACAGCGTCTGTCGCTCACCGGGGGTCCGGGAGACGATCCGGTCGACCGCGGGCTTGAAGCCCATGTCGAGCATCCGGTCGGCCTCGTCGAGGACGAGCACGCGGACCCGCTTCAGCGAGACGACACCGCGATCGATCAGGTCCTCGAGGCGGCCGGGCGTGGCGACGAGGACGTCGGCCTGGCGCGCGGCCTTGATCTGCGGGCCGAAGCCGACGCCGCCGTAGACGGCGGCGATCTTCAGGCCGCGCGACTCCGCCAGGGGCCGCAGCTCGTCGACGATCTGACCCGCGAGCTCGCGGGTCGGTGCGAGCACGAGCGCGCTGGTGCACCCGGCCTCGGGCGAGAGCCGCTCGAGCATGGGCAGCCCGAAGGCGAGCGTCTTGCCCGAACCGGTCGGGGACTGAACGAGAAGGTCATGTCCGGCAAGCGCGTCGCGTATGACCAGCTGCTGGACGGGGAAAGGATGGGTGATCTCTCGGCGCGCAAGCGCACGGATCACCGGCTTGGAGATGCCGAGATCGGCAAAGGAAATTATTGAAGTGCTCCTGTCTAAATGTGACTAAGGGAGATCCTGCGGCCCCTAGGCACCAAACGGCACGTGGAGGAAACGGAACCTCTCGGGTGGCGATTCGGCCAAACCCGACTGATCCACCGTAGCAGGCACATTCCCCGTTCCCTGCCGCCGTCGAGGACTGCACGAAGAGGCTATGGGCGTAACTGGGCTCGAACCGAATCAAAGCGTCGGGCTTTCTGCCTAGGCTGACTTGGTGGAGATCGAGCGTTTCACCTGGACCGAGCACGCGCGCAGACGCCTCGCTCAGCGTGGGCTAGATGCAGCCGACGTCGAGCAAGCGATCAGAGAGGGCCACGCTGGCCGAGAGGTGAACGACGGGCGCGCAGAATGGCTTGTATCGGGCGTCCTGTCGGATGGCACGCCCTTTGAGGCGATCTACGACCATCCGCATGGCACTGACGACGTGGCGGTTCGGATCGTGTCCGTATGGAGGCTCGATTCCTAGCCGACGAGCGGCGCTACCCTTTGAGAGTCATGTTTGCCTACTACGACCGAGATGCCGACATCGCTTGGTTCCCCACGGGGGAGTCGAACGATGTCGTCAGCGAGCGTGTTCCTGGCGGGCTGCGGGACTACGACCGAGCCAGCCACAAGCTTGTCGCGATCGAGGTCTGGGATGCCAGCACGCGCCTGCCCGCCAGCATCCTTGAGGCACTGCCTGCGCCAGCCGCCGCGCAGGGTGCAGCTGCCTAAGCGTCGATGGGCGTAACTGGGCTCGAACCAGTGACCTCCGCCTTGTCGAGGCGGCGCTCTCCCAACTGAGCTATACGCCCGGGAAAAAGTGAATCTAGCAGCGGCCGGCCCGAGGCTGGCTGCCGACGATGCAGCCGATTGTTCGAGGGGCTAAAGGATCGATTGCAACGGTCGATGCAATCGGTGCAACTTTCAGCAGCCTCGGGTGTTTATTGGGGCGAGCTTGCCAAGTTTGAGGACCGACGAGCCAGCGACTTAGCACTCTCTGGTGGTACGTCCTTCGGAACCAAAGGGCCCCGATTCGGGGCCCTTTTCCGTTCGGCCATGGTCAGACGTGCTCGCTGGGCAGGTGCCAGCGGCGCGGCGCTATCAGCTCGTCGATCTCCTTCGGCCCCCAGGAGCCGTGCTCGTAGGGGATCGCCGGCGGTGGGTCCTCGAGCAGCGGCTCCGAGACCTCCCAGAGCCGCTCGATCGCCTCGGAGCTGCTGAACAGGGTGCGGTCGCCGACCATCACGTCGTGGATCAGGCGCTCGTAGGGGTCGAGGGCCTGGTCGGTGCCGCCGAAGGTGTCGGCGTAGCTGAAGCGCATGTGCGCCTCGCCGAGCTCGATCCGTGGCCCCGGCACCTTGGCGAGGAAGGAGGCGGAAATGCTGCCAGGGTCGCCGAGCTCGAAGGTGAGGTGGTCGTGGCCGAAGGACTCGGCGATCTGGTCGCAGTCGAGCGGGAACATCCGCCGCGGCGGCTGCTTGTAGGCGATCGTCAGCAGGTGCCGGCTCTCGGCCAGCCGCTTGCCCGAGCGGAGGAAGAACGGCACCCCCTCCCAGCGCCAGTTGTCGACGAGGCACTTGACGGCGACGAAGGTCTCGGTGTCCGAATCGGGCGCCACCCCGTCCTCCTCGCGATAGCCCTCATACTGGCCCCGGATCACGTCACCGGGCCGCAGCGGCGGCATCGACTCGAAGACCTTCTCCCGCTCGACCCCGAGCGCTTTCGGCCCCAGCGAGGTCGGCGGCTCCATCGCGACGAAGCCGAGCACCTGGAAGAGGTGGGTGACGATCATGTCGCGGAAGGCGCCGGTCTCCTCGTAGAAGGAGCCGCGCATCTCGATCGAGAGCGTCTCGGGGATGTCGATCTGGACGTGGTCGATGTGGTTGCGGTTCCAGACCGGCTCGAACATGCCGTTGGCGAAGCGCAGCGCCAGCAGGTTCTGGACGGCCTCGCGGCCCAGGTAGTGGTCGATGCGGAAGATGCAGTCCTCGGCGAAGACCGAGTGCAGCTTCCGGTTCAGCTTGCGGGCGGAGGCGAGGTCGGTGCCGAAGGGCTTCTCGCTGATCACCCTGGCCCCGTCGCCGAGGCCGTGCGCGCCGATCTGCTCGACCGTGCCTTCGGCGGCCTGCGGTGGCAGCGAGAGGTAGAAGAGCAGTTGCGGATCGTCGCCGAGCTCCTGCTGGGCGCGCTCGATCTCCTCGGCGAGCGCCTCGAAGCCATCGCCGACCCCGGCGAATCCGAGCGACTCTTCGAACCGCTTCCATTCCTCCTGGTCCCCGGATTCGCGGCTGGATTCGCCGACCGCCTGCCGCGCCAGCTCGCGGAAGCCCTCGACGCCGATGTCGCGGCGGGCGGCGCCGACGATGCGGAAGCGCTCCGGCATCAGGCCGACCTGCTGGAGATGGAACATCCCCGGCAGCAGCTTGCGCTTGGCGAGGTCCCCGGTCGCGCCGAAGAGGACGATCACCTGGTCCTTCGGCGTCGGCATCGAATCCTGCTGGCTCGTCATCGCTCTCAGCCTATGCTGGTTCCCGATGACCCCCCAGACCAAGCGCGGCGTCGGCTACGACCCCGCCGCGCTCGACCGCGCCGAGCGTCGCTTCTGGCGCGACATCTGGGCATCGGTGCCGGCGGAGGTGGCAGCAGACCACGGGATCGAGCTGCGCCAGTTCGGCGCAGTCCAGGCGTCGATCGTGCGCGACCTGCGGGAGGCCTCGATGCTGAACCTGATCCTCGGCGCGCCGGAGGCGAGCGACGACGACCTCGGCTTCGCCGTGGCCTGGACCGACGAGCATGGCGTCTCCCCCTACGTCCCGGTCACTCCGGGACTCGACGGCTCCGCGGCGGCAGAGGCCTGGTTGCAGGAGCACGGCTTCGAGCGGGCCTACGCCTGGATGAAGTTCGTCCGCGACCCGCACCAGCCCCGCTTCCCCACTCCCGACGGGGTCGAGGTGGTGGCGCTGGCCACCGCCGACGAAGAGCCCTTCGGGGCAATCGCCGCCGTCGGCTTCGGGCTCCCCGCCTGGGCGGCCGAGTTCTTCGTCCGCCTGCCCGAACGCGAGGGCTGGCGCTGCTACGTCGCCCGGGTCGGCGGCAAGGCCCAGGCCTGCGCGGCGATGCTGGTCGAGGAGGGGATCGCCGAGTTCGGCATCGCCGCCACCCTCGAGGAGGCGCGGGGTCGCGGCTGCCAGACCGCGCTCCTGCACCAGCGCATCCTCGACGCCGCCGAGGCCGGCTGCCACACCCTCTTCGTCGAGACCGGCGAGCGGCGGCCAGGCAGGCCCTCGGCCAGCTACCGCAACATCCTCCGGGCGGGCTTCGAGGAGGCATACCTGCGCCCCAACTGGCAGCGCAATCCTGATTGACGCCTGGTGTCACCCCGGTAGCGGCTGTCGCCTGAACCCCCTCCGCGCACGCTTCGTATGCCGGGACGAGTCAGGGACCTCAAAACGAAAGGCAGGAACCATGATCAAGCGTGTCTCGCTTCTGATCGCAGCTACTGCGTTGATGCTCGGCGCCATCGCCCTCCCGGCGCAGGCGGCGGTAAGGCACATCGACGGCACCGTCGTCTCGAAGGATGCTTCCAACCGCACCTTCAAGCTCACCACCCAGGGCGGCAGCACCGTCCGCGTCAAGGTCAACTCCTCGACCAAGTTCCAGCGCCTCGCCGGCTTCGGCGCTTTGCACAAGGGGCTGCGGGTCGAGGTCGAAGCCAAGACCACTGCCAACGGACTGGTCGCGACCCAGGTCGAGACCCCCGGTGGTGGCGGTGGCAACGGTGGCGGTGGGGGCGACGACGGCCCCAACCACACCTGAGCTAGGCGCGGCGCGAGGCGAGCAGCCGCTTGGCCCGCCCCTCGAGGAGCCTCAGATCCTCGACAGGCGTCGCCTCCTCGATTCGTGGGGAGGCGCTCGCCTGGCCGCCGACCAGGACGCCCAGCTCGGGGTACTCGCTGCGGACTCCCGCGACAGTGCCCTCGAGCACGTCCCCCAGCTCGGGCATCGTCGCCGAGAGACCCAGCAGATCGGGTGAGTACGACGCGATCGCCTGCATCAAGGCCTCGATCGGCACGTCGGCGCCGAGGTAGATCGCTTCGCAGCCGGCGTCCTCGAGCAGGTCCGCCGCCATCCTAAGGCCGAGAGCGTGTTGCTCTCCCTGCACGGCGGCGAGCATCGCCCGCGGCTTCGGGGAGTCCTGCTCGAGGGCCTGGTCCGCGAAGGCAGGCGGTCTCAGCGCACCCAGCACGCGATGGGTCAGCGCCGTCGCCAGATGCTCGTCGGCGACGGTGATCGCCCCCCGCTCCCAGAGCCTCCCCAGCTCGTGCATCGCCGGCGTGATCACCTCCTGGTAGAGGGCGGCGAGAGGCAACCCTTCCTCCAGGATCCCCGACGCCAACCGGTAGGCGCCGCCGGCGTCGGCCGCCCGTAGCGCTTCCAGGTACGAGCGCGCAACCGTCGCCGCTCGGCGTTCTGCTTCTCGTCCGACCGAGTTATCAGCCGCTGCCGAATGCTCTGGCACAACCCACAGGCTATGCCCGCGGCTGGGGCACCTCGACTGACAAAGGCTGCCCCTCTGCGGGGGAGCGCAGGAGCTTGCACTGGTAGAGCTCCGCATCGGCACTCCGGTAGAGCTCGTCGAAGCTGGATCCCTGCTCCGGGGCCGTCGCCAGGCCCAGGCAGTGAGGGGCGCGCGTTCCCAGGGCGGCCGAGAGCCGCGCGACCACCGGCTCGGCCGCCGCAGCAGTGGTGTCGGGCAGCAGGACCGCGAACTCGTCGCCGCCCAGGCGCGCCACCGCGTCGCCCGCCCGCACGCTTGAGGAGAGCCGCTCCCCCGCCCAGCAGAGCAAATCGTCCCCGGCCTGGTGCCCGTTCTGGTCGTTGTAGGCCTTCAAGTCATCGAGGTCGATCACCGCCAGCGTCACCGGCCTGCCCTGGCGGGCGAGGGCGGCGAAGGCGCGCTCGGAGGCCATCCCGAACCCGCGCCGGTTGAGCAGGTGGGTCAGCGGATCGGTGGTCGAGCTGCGGGCGAGCTCGCGCCGCCAGCCGTTGTGGTTGGTCGTCTGCCAGAGGGCCATCGCCGAGGTGCCGGCGAGCGCGGCGCTGAAGACGAGGAGGTAACCGTCGTTAAGGCCGCCCTCGAGCGCGAGGCCGAAGAAGGCGGCCTCGGCGAGGACGGCGGTGGCAACCACGTAGCGGACCGGGAACGACAGCGAGGCGAAGACGACGGGCAGGAAGAGGGTCAACTGCAGCGGGCTCTCGGCGCCGCCGTCGACCAGCGCCGCGAGGCAGATCATCACCACCGTCAGCAGGCTCCAGCAGAGGAAGATCTGCTCTCGCCAGGTGGAGGCGACGACCTGCCGCCAGGGAACGACGAACAGCGCCAGCAACCCGGAGGCGCTGGCCGCCCCCAGCACCAGCGCCAGCCCGAGGCGATGCGACGGCTCACTGAAGAACCCGAGGTACACAAAGCCCGCCACCGACATCAGGATCGTCACCCAGCCCCCGGCGGCGGCCGTGCGCAGCCAGTACCGAGTCTCGAAATCGTCGTGTGAGACCCCCGGGTCCACGCCATTCCTATCGACAGAAGGCAATGCGCCTATGAACCTTCCTCAACCATCGATGCACGCGCTCTCCCCGAACTTCCGACCCCCGAAACAGCTTCCGAGGAAGCCCCTGTGGGCCAAGCCGACCGAGACAGGAGCGCCGAGTACGACCATCGCCTGGTCAAAGCCCTCGAGCACCCGCTCCGTGCCGACTTCCTCCGCCTGCTGGCGAAACGACGGATCCTCAGCGCCCCCCAAGCACTCCCCCTGATGGACACCGAAGCAGACCTCGACAAGCTCGCCTACCAAACCCGGGTCCTTGCGGACTTCGGCCTGATCGAGCCGGCAGGCGAGCCGGACCCGCAGCGCGGGCTGCCGTTCAGGCTGACCACCAACGGCAGACGCGCGCTAGTCGCGCTCGGCGTCTCGCCTTCGGAAGAGTCTTAAGCCGAAATCCGCTCACCAGCGGGAGGACAATGCTCCAACTCGGGTTCGTATCCGAGCGCGAACGGGATGCCCTCTTCGGCCAGCTTCAAGACCTCCTCATAGCTTGCGCCAGCCGCATACCAACGGTCCACGTCGGGCGACTCAGCCCACCAGCCGTCGCTCTCGTGGTGATAGATGATGCGAACGATCTCCATAAGACCTCCAAGTCAGAGTAGCTCTCTCGCCTCGGCCTCGCTCAATCCCACTCCCCTCACGAGGATCTTCCGAACGACCCTCCCCGAGACAGTTGCGTTGTCATGGAAGGCAAACGTAAGCGGCGAATAGTCCGGCGACCGTAGGCGTCGATGCGAACCGGACTGGCGCACCACTCGGTAACGAAGGGGCTTCCCTTCTAGAAGTCTCAGAAGCCTCTTTGCCTTGATCGAGGGAAACCGATGGGCCACCCATGACTAAGGGCACAGGCGCCTGGGTTCTCCCCCCTAAGAAGGCGCCTACCGGAATCGAACCGGTGTAAACGGCTTTGCAGGCCGCTGCGTAGCCACTCCGCCAAGGCGCCGAGGGCGGGTTGAAGGGTAGCGGCGCTCAGGCGGGTTCGTCGGTTACTGCTCGTAGCTCTCGACCGTGCCGCCGTCGCGCATGCTGGCGTCGTCGGGGTCGTCGCCGGCCCGGCGGAGGGCGCGGCGCTGGCGGAGGTAGTCGTAGGCCTTGTCGAGCTGGAGCTGCAGCTCTTGCAGGCGGGCGTGCTCGTCGTCGTCGAGGCCCTCGCCCTCGTGGCGGTGCAGCAGCGCCTCCTCCTCCTGGACCAGTTGGTCGATGCGGTCGAGTACCTGCTGGTCGTCCATGCGACGAGCCTACCCGCTCTCCGTCACCTGGAATCGGATCCCGGCCTTCTGCAGCCGGTCGAGGAGGGCGTCGCCCATCGCCACGGCGGTGGTCAGCTGGCCGGCGCGCTCGGGCAGCTCGTCGAAGGCGAGGCAGAGGCCCGATTCGGCGAGCATCTTCGAGGTCTCGCCGTAGCCGGGGTCGCCGCCGCTGACCTCGGTGACGACGCCCTTGCCGCCGCCCTCGCCGACGAAGACGACCTTGAACCAGCTGCGCTCGCGCTCGGACTCGCTCGGCCCCTCCCCCGGCGCTTTCAGCTTCAGCAGCAGCTTCCGCGTCGGCGGCAGCTGCGCCAGCGCCCCGGCGGTGCCGACCCCGGCGGCGATCGCGCCCACCGTCGCCAGGTGCTTGGCGACCATGTTGTGGCCGTAGGTGAAGTCGGGGCCGTAGCGGTCGAGCGCGGCGGCGGAACGGCGGATGACAGCGCCGTCGATCGTCGGCAGCGGCACGGTCCAGCCGCCGCGATCCGCGTCGTGGTGGATCCGCGCCGGCGCGGAGTGAACCTCGCGACCGTCGGCGCGTGGCTCGAGCCGGCGGCGCTCCTTCGCCGCGCTCAGCGTCTGCCGGGCGCGGGCGAAGCCGTTGACCGCGGAGTGGTAGGTGCCGCCGGAGAAGCGCGCGTTCGACTTCACGTAACCGTTGACGGTCAGCGGCACTCCCTCCGGGAGCTGCTGCACCGTGAAGTAAGCGCCGAGGTCGTGGGGGATCGAGTCGAAGCCGCAGCAGTGGACGATGCGGGCGCCGGTGCGCTCGGCCTCGGCGTTGTGCTCGACCCACATCCGGTCGACGAACTCGGGCTCGCCGGTGAGGTCGCAGTAGTGGGTGCCGGCGGCGGCGCAGGCGGCGACCAGCGGCTCGCCGTAGAGCGCATAGGGGCCGACGGTGGTGATGACGACCTTCGTCTTCGCGGCGATCTCGTCCAGCGCAGCCCGGTCGGCGGCGTCGGCCACCAGCACGTCCGGCTTCGGCGCCTCGGGCGCGGCGGCGGCGAGCCGCGCGGCGACCGCGTCGAGCTTCGATCGATTGCGCCCCACCAGCGCCCAGCGCATCTCGGCAGGGGCGTGCGCGGCAAGGTAATCGGCGGTCAGCCCACCGGTAAAGCCCGTAGAGCCGCAAAGGACTATGTCGTACTGGCGCTTGGTCTCCATCTGCGGCATTCTCTCAGGGTCGGCTGCGCCCAGGGCCGCAGGTGGAACGGGCGCCGCAGACGACCAGTCAGCGACCACGACGCCCGTTGCACGTGCATGGGCTTAAACGGAGACCTTTGACAGGTGTCAGGCCAAAGTCAAAGCACTTGATATGAGCAGCGGCCTCGTTTATCCCGCAATTTCCGAGAAAACGCAGCTGGAGAGCTTTGTCGCTGGTTGCGAAACCCGCACCGGTGAGCGCTTCCCAAGCCCGCAGGCTTTCCATTCCTTCTCGGTCGAGCGCTTCCGCGACTTCTGGCGCCTGTTCCTCGATTGGGCGGAGCCGCTGCGCTCGGGCGAGCCGGAGCCGGTCTGCACCGACGACCGCTGCGAGCTCGCGACCTTCTTCCCGAACCTACGGTTGAACTACGCCGAGAACCTGTTGGCGGCGCGCTCGCCGGAGCAAGACTCGCAGGTCGCCCTGGTCGCCCGGCACGGGGACGGATCGCGGCGCGAGATCACCCGTGGCGAGCTGCGCGAGCAGGTCCGCTCGGTGGCCGCGCACCTGCGTGCGCTCGGCATCGGCGAGGGCGACCGGGTCGTCGCGATCGCCGCCAACAACCCGGAGGTGGTGGTTAGCGCCCTGGCCGCGGCAACCCTCGGCGCCACCTTCTCCAGCGCCGCGCCGGAGATGGGCGCGACCGCGATCCTCAGCCGCTTCGAGCAGCTCGCGCCGAAGCTGCTGCTGGCGAACTTCGGCGGCGAGAGCGTCGCGGCCGTCACCCGCTCCCTCCCCACCCTGCAGGCGCTTGTGGCGCTCGACGAGCTGCCGGTTCCTGAGGGGATCGAGCTGCCGGTCCACCGGATCTCCGAGCTGATCGCCTCTCCCCCGGCCGAGCACCTGCCGGAGGGCTGGCAGCGCTTCCCCTTCAACCATCCGCTCTTCGTCCTCTTCACCTCCGGCACCACCGGCGCCCCCAAATGCGTCGTCCACGGCGCCGGCGGCACCCTGCTCGAGCACCTGAAGGAGCACCGCCTCCATGGCGACCTCGGCCCCGGCGACACCCTCTTCTTCCAGACGAGCGCCGCCTGGATGATGTGGAACTGGCAGCTCTCGGCGCTGGCCTGCGGCACCCGCGTCGTCCTCTACGACGGGCCGCTGAGCGAAGCGGGAACGCTGTGGCGGATCGTCGCCGAGGAGGAGGTGACCGTCTTCGGCACCAGCCCGCCCTACCTGCAGCTCTGCCAGGACAGCGGCTACTCGCCGAAGCGGGAGGCGCCGGCACCCGGGCTGCGGTCGGTCCTCTCCACCGGCTCGATCCTGCGCGACTGGCAGTTCGACTGGGTCGCCGAGGAGGTCGGCCCGGTGAAGCTGCAGTCGATCTCCGGCGGCACCGACATCATCGGCTGCTTCGCCCTCGGCCACCCGCAGCTGCCGGTGCGCCGCGGGATGCTCCAGTGCCGCAGCCTCGGCCTCGACGTGCAGGCGCTGCCGACCGAGACGACGCCGTCGGATTCGGGGATCGGCGAGCTTGTCTGCCGCAACCCGTTCCCCTCGCGCCCGCTCGGCTTCCTCGGCGACGAGGACGGCAGTCGCTTCCACGACGCCTACTTCGCCGCCAACGAGGGCGTCTGGACGCACGGGGACCTGATCGAGCTCGACGCCGACGGCCAGGCGCGGATCCACGGCCGCTCCGACGGCGTGCTCAACATCAAGGGAGTCCGCATCGGCCCCAGCGAGATCTACCAGGCGCTGCACGCGGTGCCCGAGGTGGAGGAGGCGATGGCGGTCGAACAGCGCCGCGACGAGGGGGCGCGGCTGGTCTTGCTCGTGGTGCCACGGGAGGGCGCGGAGCTCGACCGGGAGCTGTCGCGACGGATCCGCAGGGAGATCGCCCGTCAGACGACCGCGCTGCACGTGCCCGATCTGGTGGTCGCGGTCGACGAGCTGCCGGTCACCCACAGCGGCAAGCGCTCCGAGCGGGCCGGGCGCGACGCGGTCGAGGGACGGGAGGCCGGGAACGCGCGCGCCCTCGCCAACCCCGGCTCGCTGCAGCAGATCGGCCGCGGCGTCGCCGAGGCCGAAGCGGCGCTGGCGGCGGGCGGGATCGAGGCCCTGCCCGAGGGCGCCTCGACCAAGGACGAGGTGCGGGCGATCTGGGAGACGGTGCTGGGGCTGGACGGGATCGGCGATGAGGAGGACTTCTTCGCGCTCGGTGGCACCTCGCTGCAGGCGGTGCAGGTCTTCACCCTGATCCGCGAGCGGCTCGGCGTCGACCTGCCGCTCTCGGCCCTGCTCGAGACGCCGACGGTCGCCGAGCTGACCGAGTCGGTCGAAGACCCCGGCCGGCACTTCCAGCCGCTGGTGCAGATGCGGTCCGGCCAGGACGGACCGCCGCTGTTCCTCGTCCACTCAATCTGGGGCGACGTGCTCGGCATGCGCCAGCTGACGATCGCGATGAAGAGCGGTGTCCCGGTCTACGGGCTGCGGGCGCGGGGGCTGAACCCCGGCGAAGAGCCGCAGCGCAGCGTCGAGGAGATGGCGGCGACATACGTCGAGGTGATCCGCGGGTTCCAGCCCGAGGGCCCTTACCGCGTCGCCGGGCATTCCTTCGGCGGGCTGCTGGCCTTCGAGATCGCCCGCCTGCTCGTCGAGCAGGGCGAGGAGATCGACTGGCTGGGGATGATCGACGCCGAGCTCGGCCTCGCCGCCTACCCGCCGGCGCGGCGTTGGCGGTACCGCCTCGCCCTCCCGTTCCACTACGCCCGCGCCGCCCTGCGCGACCCCGGCGCGGCCCTGAGAGCGCTCCGCCGGGCCCCCGCAGCGCTCTGGCACCGCGGCCTCTCCCGCCTGCATCGCCAGCCCGAGGTCGCCGAGCCGGCGGCGAGCTGGATGGAAGGCGCCTCCCCGACCCACCAGCGCCTCGCCCAGCTCTTCCTCGACGCCGCGCACGCCTACCGCCCCCGCCCCTATCGCGGCTCGATGACCTACTTCCTCCCCACCGTCCGCCGCCTCCACGTCTACGCCGACCCGCTCCCGATCTGGCGTGAAGTCACCGCCGGCGAGATCGAGATCGAGCGTGTGCCCGGCCCGCACACCGGCATGGTCGCCGGCGAGGCCGGGCGGGTCCTTGCCGCTCAGATAAGCCGTTACCTCTCCTGAGGGTCACCCTTAGAGCTGGAAGATGTCCCGAAATTGCGGGATGTATGGAGCATCGAACGTATGTGTGTCCAATCGCGGCGACACATCAGGATTTTCCCTGCTGCGCTCCAACTTCCTTTCCATTTGAAATAAAAAACTGTTTTATTATTTAACTCCATTTGCAGTTAAACACATCTAGTAATTGACTTTTTTCTGGGTATAAGTGGTTCCTGCCAACCTCCCGCTTCTGGCAGGGAGTCAGAAAGGAACCGAAATGGAACGTTTCCAAGAACGAGCCGCGAAGCTAGATCACGATCTCGGCACTCTCAAAGATGGTGAGGAAGTCACCAGTACCGTCATCGTTCATACCATCGACGAACTGCGTGACCTTCTTCACGATGGTCTTTCAGCCCAGGCAAGAAGTGAAAAGGGGGCCGAGATGCAGCAGCGGCTCGGTTCCCTGATGGGACCGGCGGTGCAGGGCAAAGGCGAGGGGCTCGGGTGCCGCGCCGAAGCGTTCCTCTTCGCCGACCAGGCGCTCTCGGAGCCCGATCGCGAGCTCCTGCAGGCAGTCTTCCCGATGACGTTGCAAACGCTGTCGGTGGAAAACAAAACGCTGCAGGCAGGCGAGGTATGGAACCTCGGCAGCAGCGGGGCGACCCAGGTCATCAACCTCGGCACGCTGACGATGGAAGCCGGCTCCTCGATCGTCGCCCGCAACACCGCCTTCAGCCTCACGGTGGAAACGCTTGTCCGCAACGGCGGCGTGTCGGGTTCGGTGAACTATGACATCGGTGTCCTCGGGCTGACCGGCACCGAAGGCGCTGTGCTCCCGGCCGCGCCCGCCGGCGGTGCCGGCAGAAACGGAGACGAAGGGACCTGCACGGTCTCCGGCAGCGAGCCCGGTGACAACGGCGGAGACGGCGGCTCGGGCCTTCCAGGGCCCACGGGAGGGGTCGGCAACCCCGGAGGAAACGGCTTCCCCTCTCTCAGCGCGAGCATCGTGATCGGGGCGGGGGGAATTACCGGATCCTCGCCCCGATTGACCGTCCTGACGCGTTCGGGCACCGGCGGGCGGGGCGGTACGGGCGCCCAGGGCGGCGCCGGTGGCGCCGGCGGCGGTGGTGGCCAGGGCGCCTCCTGCGAGTGCACCGGAACCAACGGCGGCAACGGTGGCAACGGCGCCAACGGCGGGCGCGGAGGAACCGGAGGAACCGGCGGCAACGGCATGGCAGGCAACGACGTGCACGTAACCGTGCCTCCAGGTGCCGTCAGCGATGTGATCCAGATCAAGGAAACCGCTCCCCCCGGATCAGGTGGACCAGGGGGCGCAGGAGGATCAGGGGGCGCGGCGGGCGGTGGCGGCGGGGGTGGCCATCACGCCTATGACGGCAACGCCGGTGGAGGCGGCTCGCCGGGCAACCAGGGCCCTCCCGGTCCCAGCGGGACCCAGTCCGGGGCCCCCGGCGAAATCTACGTCAACGAATCCGCCTAGCCGTCAGGCTGCGGCGGACGAGGCCCGGCGATGGCGGCGGAGGGCGAGAACGCGCGTGAAGGGAGCATCCTCGACATCCCCACGATCGAGCCCTTCCAGTTCGACTCGCCGGGCCTCGGCTCGCTGGAGAAGACGGTCAACCTCTTTCGCGGCGACGTCAACTTCAAGATCCCGCTCGTCTCTCTGACGGGACGCAACGGTCTCGACGTCGAGGTTGCAGCGCTGTACCGGAGCGACGTCGAAGATTCGGCTTCTCACTGGAACCGCAGCCATCCCACCGGCGTGCTCGGCCTCGGATGGGAGATGCCCGTCGATCGGATCGTCGCCTATGGCGACGGTTCGGCAACGAGGGAGGGGAACGACTACTACTTCGTCCGCGACGGCGGCCTCAACCGTCTGTTCAGGACGACGCGACGCTGGGCGCGAGGGGAAATCGATTCGGCGCTGAGCAGCTCCCTCGATTCCGAACGAACCGAGCTTCAGCTTCTGCAGGCGCTTCTCGACCAGGGCCTGGCGGTCGACCCGGGCGCGAAGGTGGAGGCTCTGGAGAAGGGCTCGTCGTGGCGCCTCGTCGATCCGGTGAACGAGCGGACTCTGACGGTCGATCGGGGCGACCACTCACTCGTCGTCTTCGACGGCGGGCTCTCCTACGAAGCGCAGAGCTTCGACTTCTCGCGCATCCGCTACTACCCCGAGTTCGAGCGCTGGGAGATCACCTACGCGAACGCGATCACCTCAGTCTTCGGCGGCACCGGCGGGGATGCCGTTGAGTGGGGCGTGCGTTGGGGGAACTGGACCGGCGCCAGCGGCCTCACCCACGTCCCCGCGACCCCCTCGTCGCCGGCCCAGCAGCAATATGCGACCGCATGGAACCTGGCAGGTGCGTACACCCTCTGGGGCGACACCGTCAGCTTCGAGTACGAGCAGGTCCAACAGCCGGTGGGTGCGGGGGGGCTTCCCTACACCAAGGCCTGCTACCTGAGCCGGATAATCGATGTCTTCGGGCGCACCGTCAGCTTCGAATACGGGCCAAAGGAATTCGTCCCCGGCGGGGACGACGGTGCGCGTGAGTACTTCGACCCGAACAAGTCGGTGCCGGACGACCTTCCCGACGCCTACCAGAGCAGGTACGAGACGCGGTTCCTGCAGGCGGTCGAAGTCAAGGCCGAGGACGGGGAGCCGCTGCAGAGCCTCGACTTCGAATATCGCCTCGCCACCTATGCGACCCTCGGTGCGTCGGACCCGCCTTCCCTCCGGGGCGACACTATGAAGCGCGCGCCGGTGCGGATCGTGAAGACGCTGCCCAACGGCGACTCGCTTCCCCCGCTCGAGTTCACCTACTACTCAGGGGCGGACATCCACCCCGGCGCGCTGCAGACGATGACTTACCCGGAGGGTGGAACCGCAAGCTACGTCTACGAGCACACCGAGCTGAGCGCCTGCGACCGGGCGATGGAAATCCACGCGCCCTTTGTCGGCGGTACCCCGCGCGCCTGGTTCGGCGCCGACTACGCCGTCGTCGCCTGGTACGACGGACAGGGCAAGCTGGAGCTGTCCGTCTATACCTGGATCGGTCGTTGGCGCAAGTGGCAGCCGGTCACGCCAGTGTTCAACCAGGCAGTCGACATGGGCGACATCGACGTCGAGCTTGCTGAGGACTTTTTCGTCCTCCACTACGGCGCCGCGAACGACAGCAGCTCCACGATCCGCGCCTTCCACAAGGACGAACGCGTTCTGGGGAGTTGGACGGCTGCCTCCTTCAACCCCCTGGTGCTGGAAACGGTGGACCGCGAACTCACCACCGGCAACGATTTCTTCGCCGTCTGCGACCGCTATCACCGAACGGTTACCGCATACGCCTGGGACCCCCTCTCGGACGCCTGGGACAAGGAAGCGGTGCCGACCACCTGCGATCCGGCCGTGGCCGAAACGCGTCTCTACGTCACCGGGGCCGGGCGGGCCCTGGGCGTCCTCTGCTACGACCTCACCGGCCCCCCCGGAGCGAAACGCAACAAGCTGCTCCTGCAGACCCTCGACGAGCTTGGACAGTGGCGCCGCGGCGAGCCGGTGCCGGCGCCAGAGATCCATATGACCGATCCCAAGGCGGGCGGCTTCTACTGGTCAGCCACGTCTTGGGCCTTTGTGGCCGGCTGCGTGACCGAGGAGCTGGATTCCGCACTGCGCCACCGGGTGCTGCTCTACACCTGGGATACCGAACAAGGCCTCCCTTACCGGCTCCTCCCCCCCGCCGTCTTCGACTACGAACTGAAGAAAACCGAAAAGGGACGGGTGACGCAACCCTTCCAACCGATCGTCACGGCGACCGGCCTGGTGGCCGCTGGGCCTAATCTGCTGCGTTACAACGGCGTCGATTGGCTGCCGAACGACAGCCTCGAGGCCCTCGAGCCGGTCACCGACGAAACGGTGTTCTGGTTCGCGCCGGGCCCGGACTACGTCGTCAAGACCGAGAACTCACCGAACCGGGCCTTGGGCGCCGTCCTCGTCTATGACCCGAACACGGACGTCAACTCCTGGAGCGCGGACAGGATCACGCTCTTCGACGATCCGCCCACCGAACAGCGACTGCGGCGTTACTTCCCGACCGCCGCCACCGATTTCCTCAGCTGGGACCTTCGCGTCTATACGCGCGGCAGCGCAAGCAACTGGACCGGCCCCCTGGAGAGCGAACCCCTGCTCCGCCTCCCGAGCGGCGTCGACACGACCACCGTGATCGACGAGGGGCCGGACTTCCTCGCCTATCTCGTCACGGAAGGAGACAAGAACAGCGTCGTCGGCACTCAGGTGCTGGCGATCCGCAATGGCCGAGTGAAGGCACTCGAGGAGATCCCGGAGCGGATGTTCCAGGTGGTGCGGGCGGATGGATCATTCGAATCCGAAACGACCGGAAAGCTCCCGGCCGCCCCCTCGGCATTCCTCTCCTACCTTCCCTTGAACGTCGAACTCGACAAGGCCGAGACGATCGTCCTGCGCCGCTTCCTCGACGAATCGGCGCAGGCACCGATCGTCGACCGCCCGGCGGTGGCGGTCGAATTCGACGATGGCTTTCAGACCGTCACCCACCGGTTCGCTTTCGATTCCTCGACCGCCGCCTGCGACGCCTCGGGAAGGGTCGCCAAGTACTACCGCAGTGAAGTCTGGGTGGGAGGGCCTGAACGACCGAATGGCTGGACTCGATATTCCTTCGTCAATGGGATCGGCCAGGTTGGATCGGAGGGGCCCGGAAGCCCGAGCCTGGTCGACGGGCTTCCCGCCGCGAAGACGATTTACGACTCCGGCGGCAAGGAAATCGGGGGCTCGAGCACGAGCTGGCAGGTGGAGACCGCGATCGTCGATCTGACGAGCGGCGCGAAGACACCTATCCGCGGTGCCTATGTGGAGGCCGTCGAGACGACCAGGACCGAAGACGGCATCTCCCTGACCACCAGCTATACCTACGACCTCGCCTCGGGACAGCGGATCAGCGAAGAATCGACCGCCCTCAACGCCGCCCAGGAACCCGAGATCCGAGTTGCCTCGACCCGCTACGGATTTCAGGCCTATCCAGCCCTCGCCCGCGCCAACGACCTCACCGCGGTGGTGCAGCAGAAGGCAACTGCCAAGGTGGGCGAGGCTGCTCCCGTAGTCACCAGTTGCAGCGCGGTCTCCTGGCGCGGCTTCGAGCGGTCCTCTGGCTCCGGCCCCCTCACCGTCTGGGCGGAGGCCGCCCAGTGGGCGTGGCTGGGGGGAGAGGGCTCCGGAGACTTTCCCTTCACGCTGCAGCAGGAATGGGGCGCGCCCGCGGGTTGGAGCGAGACCTCCAGAGTGATCTCACGCAGCGCCCACGGCCTCGAGCTCGAACGGGAGGCGCCACCCGGGAAGGCGAGCTCGAAGATCTACGACGCACTGGAAGGCTCGGCCGTCGCCAGCTTCACCCTCTCCGGCGCCGCCGCCGGAGAGGCTTACTACTACGGCTTCGAGTCCTATGAGCAGGCCGGGCCCTGGGCGCTCGATCTGGCGACGACGCCGATCGTCGATGACACTTCCAACTGCGGCAGGCGATCGCTCGCAATTCCCGCGGGGGCAGCCACGACGCCGCTGCGCCTGACGCCGCCGGGCGGCGCCCGCCACCTCTTCTCCTTCTGGGTGCGGACCGCGGCCGGGCCCGACGCGAGCGTCTCCGCCGGTTGGCAACTGAAGGTAGGCGGTCAACCCGAGACGACGATCCCGGTGCAGGCGGGCGAAGACTGGCGTTACTGCGCGAAGTTGATCGACCTCACCGCCTCCGAGGGGCCCGTGCCGATTGAGCTCACGACCTTCAACTCCGGCGCTGAAGCGATCTATGTCGATGACGTTGCCTTCGCTTCCTATGAGGGGCAGTTCGTGGCGAGCGTCTACGACGAGCCCTTCCTCCGCCCGATCGCTGACGTGGGGCCGTACAACAGCCTCACCCGCAGGGCCTATGACGGCCTCGGCCGTCCGATCGCCAGGACCGATGCCGGTCAAGGGGTGATCGAGGCGACGGTTCCCTACCTCGCCGGCCAAGACGAGCTGCCGCCCACGCCCTCCTCGCCCAACAGGACCATCACCCTGCAGCCACGCGGGCAGACGCTCTACGAGCGCTTCGCCGACGGGGACGGCTGGAAGAGCCGCTGGCACTCGGAGGCACCGGATCAGTGGTCGGCAGCGGGAGGGCGCCTTCTCCATACGGCTTCGGCGACCGGCTCGATCGAACTCGTCGACCCACCCCTCGCCCCACCCTTCTTCCTCAGCGTCGAGGTGGAAGCCCAGGGGCCGGTCACGGCGGAAACCGGTCTAAGCCTCGGCTCCACGACCATCGGCTGGGACCCGGCGACTAAGCACTGGAGGCTGCGCGACGGCTCCGGAGGCTCCGCGGAAGCCCCCTTCGAAAGCGGATCGCCGGAGGGCCGCTGGGTCCTCGCGGTCACCGACGCGGCGCTGCTCTTCCTCGTCGACGGGCGGGTCGCCTTCGCCACCCTCCCGGCGAGCCTCCCCGCCGGCGCCCCCCAGGTCTTCGCCGGCTCGGAGATCTCCTTCACCGAGGTGGTCGCAGGGGGCGATCCGCTGATCGGCGCGAGCTTCTTCGACGGCGCCACGAGGCCCCGCCAGGGGCACTCGCTCGAGTCCGCCGAGACGACCCTCACGGCGACGATCTACGACGATCTGGGCCGTCCTGCGGTGAAGACGAAGCCGGCCACGTTGGCCCCGACTGCGACGCAGCCCCTGCTCTCCTACCGCCAGGACTTCGTCACCGGGCTGGACTGGAGCTCCGGCACGATGAGCGGCGCCCTGGCCGACGCCCTGCCCGAGGACGAAGGCTATCCGTACAGCCGCACCAGGTTCGAAGACTCGCCCCTCAGTCGCGCGGTGGAGGCAGGCTCCCCTGGCAAGGAGCTTGCGATCACCGCGTCCCCACCACAGCAGCGGCGCACGGCCAAGGCCTCCTTCGGGTGCAACGTCGAGGGAGGCTTCCCGGCCGACATGAAGCTCCCGGGCGGGCAGTATCGGCTTGCCACGAAGATCGACCCGGACGGGATCGAAGCGGTGACCGTCTCCGACAAGTGGGGGCAGCGGATAGCCGAGGGGCTGCTGCTCGACCCGGCGGCCGGCGACTACCTCACCACGTCCTACCTCCACGAATACCTGCCGGCCGCCCAGGTCGCGACGGTGCGGCTCCCGAACTACCACGCGCCACCTGATCCGGCGCATCGCGACGCCTGGGTTCGGCAGACCACCTATGACCTGCGGGGTCGAACGATCCAGGTCGAAACCCCCGACGCCGGGAAAGCCGACTACATCTATGACCAGAGCGGCAACCTCCGCTTCTACCAGGACACCGCGGGGGTCGCCGTGGGGACCGTCACCTACCGGCGCTACGACACCGTCGACCGCCCGGTGGAGGTCGGCACGCTGGCGATGGCCTGGGCGCCTGGCCTCTTTCAGCAGAAGGCTGAAGAAGATCCCGGCTGGCCGACCGTCGCCGACGGCGCGAAGCCAAACCGCCTGTACCGCTACGACGGCGACGGTGAAGACGTCCGGGAGATGGGGGTTCTCTCCGATGCCGTCGCCGAAGGCGAGGGCGAGCAGAGCGCTGTCGTGAGCATTCGCCACGACGAGCGGAGCCGGGTGGCCGCGACGCTCGAGAGCGTGACGGGGGGCGAGACGCGGGAGACCGCCTACACCTACGACAACCTCGGCCACCCGCTCGCCACCACCTATCCCTCAGGGACCGTTCTCACCGCTGAACGGGATACGGCAGGCCGGGTCGCGACGGTCAAGCAGGATGACGAGGTTCTCGCCTCCTACCAGTACGACGCGGGTGACCGAGTCGTCCAGGAGACGATGCATCCCGGGACTCCCGTGGAGATCGCGACCAAGTACGCCTATTCGTCTCCCGGCTGGCTCGAATCGATCGAGAGCCCGCTGGTGAAGCAGTACCTCAGCTATACGTCTGGCGGCTACGAAGGTGCCGCCTACTACAACGGCAGGATCGCGCGGCAGGAAGTAGACCTGACCATCCCAGAGCCGGGCTCCTTCGCGACGAGCCTCTCCTATGAGTACGCCTACGACCACAGCGGAAGGCTCCTTACCGCGCGAGCGCTGGCGGGAGCGGAGCCCCGGCCTGACCTCTCGCTCGGCCTCGAGAGCCCGATCTCCTACGACGCCAACGGCAACTTCCTCGGCGTCCCCACGGGGTCGGGCTCCGACCTCTACCGGTACCTCCCAGGCAGCGACTTCGCAACCGGGACCACGGACGGCGAGCAGCAGTACCAAGCCGGTCCAGAAGGAAACGCCGTCACCGCGCTTCCTCACGGCGTCAGCAGCATCACCTACGACCCGATCAGCCGCCTGCCGCTGACGCTCGCGACCCAAGGCAATGGCCTGATCGCGTTCGAGTACGGCCCCGGTGGCCGACGGGCCACCAAGCGCACCGAACACGGGACCCGGATCTATTCCCGCGGGCTCGGCGGGCCGGCCCTCGCCGAGGAATACATCCCGACGACGGGCGAACCGACGACCACCGAGTACCTCTACGGACCAACCGGACTGCTGGCGATCCGCGAACAGGGCGGGACTCGCGTGGTGCTGCACGACCACCTGCGTTCTCCGCGCGCTCTGTTGGACGAGAGCGGCGCCGTGCTTGCGGCTTACCAGTACCTCCCGTTCGGCTCCTTCGCCGGCCCCACCTACGGTGAAGCCGATGCGCTGCGCTTCGGGTTCGGCGGCTACGAACGCGACCTCGAGACCGGCCTCTACAACGCGCTCTCCCGCCTCTACGACCCAGAGCTGCGGCGGTTCCTCGGAGTCGACCCGAAGCTCCAGTTCGCCTCCCCCTACGTGTACGGCGGCAACAACCCCCTCTCGATGGTCGATCCCGACGGCCGCTCAGCCTGGTGGGCGATCCTCCTGGGAGCCGTCACCGGCGCCTTGCTGACGGTCCTCACCGGTGGTGCCGCCGGTGCGGGGGCGGCGGCTCTCCTCGGAGTCAGCATCGCCGGCGAGACGGCTGCCGACATCGTTGCCGCGAGCGTGGTCGGCGCGGTCGCCGGGGTGACCGGCTCGATCGCCGGGGACGCCGTCACCGCCGCCGCCTCCCACGAAGCGTTCACCGGGCAGCGTGCCCTCACCGACGCGCTCAGCGGACTCGCAGGAGGAGCGGTCGGGGCCGGGGTCGGCGGCCTGGCCGCGCGCGGCGCGATCAACCTCACCGAGCAACTGGGCCTGCAGGCCGTGAAGGTGGCGGGAACGGCGGCTGCCCTGCTCGCCGGCGGCGCCACGGGTGCCCTCGCGTCCATGGGGGCGGCCTCCGCAGTGACCGGGCGGTCCCCTTTCAGCGGCGGGTCGGCGGTCGACATGATGGTCGGCGCCATCGCCGGCTTCGGCGCCTCGTTGCTGGCATCCGGCGCCTACCTGGCTTACATGGGGGTCATGCCACGGGCACTCACCGCGGAGGAGTTCGCTCTGGTGGACTGGCGTCCGACTGAGGGTGAAGGGCTGGCCCACGGAATGCTCACCTTCGTCGACGACGCGTCGTACAACCAGACGGAGCAGGCGGTCGTGAATCGCTACGGCAGCCGGAACGCGATCTTCCGCGTCCGGGACACCGCCAGCGGCTTTAACGGCAATACCGACGTGATAGCGCTCCATGGTGCCGGGCGTTTCGTCTTGCCGCTGACGATCCGCGGCTACATGCAGCCGATGTCGGCGGAGGTCTTCGGGCAATACCTACAGCACCTGATCCCGGAGTGGGTCGCGCCACTGGCGCCGAACATCCCGATCAAGCTTTCGATTTGCTTCGCGGCCCAGCCCTTCGGGATGGACAGCTCAGTGGCCGCGTCGATCAGCCGGGCGCTCGGCCGCACCGTCTTCGCCGGCCGCGGCCTCGTCTACCCGCACAGCTCGGCCGATCCGATGGCCTGGGAGCGCTTCGGATGAGCAGCGCCGCAGCCGCACCCACCGTCTGCCTCTGCATGATCGTCCGCAACGAGGCGAATGTGGTCCGCCGCGCCTTGGAGTCGGTGCGGGAGATGGTCGACTACTGGGTGATCTGCGACACGGGCTCGGAGGACGAGACGCCGGCGATCGTCCTCGATTCCCTGGCGGGAATTCCAGGCGAGCTTCACGCCAGGGAGTGGGTGAGCTTCGGCCACAACCGCACCGAGGCCCTCCAACTCGCGCGCGAGCATGCCGACTACTCCCTGCTCCTCGACGCAGACATGGTGGCTCGCGCGACCGCGCCGTTCAAGGGCGAGCTGACCGCCGACTGGTACGACCTGCGCTACGAGGGGACCGTCGACTACTCGCAGCCGATGCTGCTCTCCAACGAGCACCGATGGGAGTTTGTCGGCGCAACCCATGAGTACGTGCATTCCGAGACCGCCGCTGTAGGGGGGCTCCTGCCCAATTTGTCCCTGGTGCACTTCGGCGACGGCGGCATGCGCGAGAACAAGTTCGAGCGGGACATCCGCCTCCTCGAGGAAGCCCACGCAAAAGACCCCGACGACGAGCGGACGCTCTTCTACCTCGGCCAGTCGCACTGGGACGCCGGCGCGATCGGGGAGGCGCTGGAGTGGTACGAACGGCGGGTCCACCAGGGAGGCGGCTGGGACGAGGAGCTGTGGTTCGCCCGCTTTCGCGCGGCCGAGGCACGGCGCCTGCTGGGCCACCGGCATGAGGAGGTGATGGCGGCGCACCTTGGCGCCTTCGCGGCGCGGCCGCAGCGGCTGGAGCCGCTGCACGCGCTCGCCCGGAGCTGCCGCCGGCAGGAGGAATTCGCGCTCGGCTACCTCTTCTCCACGGCGGGCGAGCACGCCCGCTACCCCCGCGACCGCCTGTTCATCGACCGCGATTCCCACACCTGGGCGCTCGCCCTCGAGCGCGGCCTCTGTGCCTACGGGTTGGCCTGGGGAAGCGAGGCGCTCCGCGCGTTCAACGCCGTGCTGGACGAGCCGGATACCCCCGATTGGGCGGCCGACGCCGCGCTTTCGGCCATGGGCGCGGTCCTCCAGCTGCTCTACGGCAAGCCGGCAGCCAGGGGAGAGCACAACCGGATCAAGGTGCTCGTCGCCTTCCGCAACCCCGGCCACTTCCTTGACGACTGCGTCGAGAGCCTGCTCGCCCAGAACTACGACCGTTTCGAAGCGATCTGCGTCGACGACGCCTCCGACGACGGCTCGGTCGACTGCCTGCCGCTGGAGGACCGGCGCTTCACCTACCTGCGCAACGAGCGCCGCCTCGGCGGCGCCGGCAGCATTCACCGGGCGCTGACCGAGTGCTGCGAGCCGGAGGACGTGGTGGTCCACCTCGACGGCGACGACCGGCTCAGCTGCCCGAATGCCCTCAGCCACATCGACGACCTGTACAGGCGCCACGACTGCTGGGTCACCTACGGCCAGTTCCGCTGGAGCAGTGGCGAGCTCGGCCTCTGCCGCCCCTTTCCTTCCGAGATCGAGTTCGGGCGCCTGCGCGAGAGCTGGGTCGCCTCGCACACGAAGACCTACCGGGCCGGGCTCTATCACCGGATCGCCGATCAGGACCCCGCCTTCACCTGCATGAAAGACGAGAGCGGGCGCTGGCTCGACGCCGCAGTGGACGCCGCCCTGATGTTCCCCCTCCTGGAGATGGCCGGCTTCGCCCGGACCCGGTTCAGCGAGCGCGTCACCTATGCCTACAACGCCGACAACCCCGCCAGCGTCCATCGCGAGCGCAAGGAGGAGCAGACGAAGGCCTTCGAGGAGCTGCAAAGAAGGCGGCGCTTTTCCCCGGCAGCGGATTACCTGCCGGCGTCGCCGGAGGCAATCGCCGCATGACCGCCGAGATCGCCTGCCTCTGCCTCGCCGGAGAGGCGGCGCTGACGGCGCTCAAGCGGTCGATCCACGCCTTCGCCGAACAGACCTATGAACCGTGCGAGCTGCTGGTCGGGCTGACCGGCGACCGACCGCGGGAAGCGGCGATAAGGCGCTTCGTGGCGACGCTGGATGGAAGCGAGGCCCGCATCGTCACCGCCGCGACCCTCGCCGAGCTCGCGCAGAAGGCGGGAGCCCCCTTCCTCTGCGCTTGGAGCGCCGTCACGATCAGTCATCCGCGGCGGCTCGAGGTCCAGGCGGCGCATCTGGAGGCCTCGGGCGCGGCCGCCTGCACCCTCGCCGACCGCCTGCTCTGCCGGCCCGGCGAGCGCACCGCGTACTGGCTCGGCGGCGCCGAGGACTGTCCGCCAACCGCCGCAAAAGCCGGGCTGCTGGCGAGGGCCACTGCCTTCGAGCCCTGCCGGCGCAAGCTGGACGGCGGCGAGTGGCCGGTGGGAGAGTGGGCGCCCTTGCGTCTGACGGGCGGCGGGGTGCTGCTGGCGGAAACAGGCGACGGACCGCCGCCAGCCCCGAAGGATTGTGTCGGCATCGAGTTCGGGCTATCGCTTCTGCGACAGCTCGGTCCGGCCGTTGACGAGCTCGCCCTCCCCCGTCCGCTGCTGATCCAGGCTCGCGGAGACGAAGACGCTCCGGTAAAGCTCGATCCCTACCTCGGAGAGGCGGTATAGCGATGTCGAAAACGACGATGACCAGGGAGTTCGCGGAGGTGGCGACGCTGCTGGGCCATGGCCTGCCCCGGCTGGAGGAAGGCGACGAGGTCCTCACCCAGAGCCGGATCCCAACCTTGGAGGACGCCCGCCGCCTTCTCTCACGCGCCGACACGGACGCAAGGCGGTTGCGGGCCGAGACCTTTTTCGACGCGATCCGATATCGCGAGGGCCTGGGTCAGGGGCTCCACGATCGCGGCGAGGCGGCAGTGTTCGCCGAAGGCGAGATCCCCACCAGCGATGCCACCGGACACGCGCGTCACTTCCCACTGCGGGCGCAGATGCTCTCGGTGGCGGAGAAGACGGTCTCCGCCGGGGAGGCGATGGACCTCAGCGTCGATCGCGCGTTCTGGGGAGTCGGCCCGAAAGAGGAGCTGTACAGCATCGTCAACATCGGCACCTTGACCTTGGAGCCAGGCGCACGCCTGATCGTCAGAGGGGACGTCCTCTCCTTCGTCTGCCAGCGCCTCGTTCTCCTCGATCATCCCTTCGGCGATGCCGGCAGCGAGCATGGCGCCCACATCGCAATCCTCCCGAGCCCGGCCCCCCTCGACGACCGCAAAGGGAGCGTCTACGGTGCACCGGGGGCTCCGGGACCGTGCGGCAAGAACGGGTGCGACGGCTCGGTTTCGGTCCAGCCGGAGGGGCTGCTGGGCTCACTGCTGCCTCAGGACATCGACCGCAACGCGATGCACGGGGAGAATGGCGATGACGGGCGCCCCGGGCTTCAAGGGGGACGCGGGCGCAACGGGGGGATGGCGAAACTCGCCGAGCTGACGGTTCGCAGCCTTGCCGACCCCTCGGTGCCGCTCGTCGTCCTCGCCCGAGGCGGCAGGGGCGGCGACGGGGGATGCGGCGGCGACGGAGGTGAAGGAGGTGCTGGAGGTGCCGGCGCCGAGGGCGGCGTCGGCTTCGACGGCCCGGTGCCGGGCGGGGGCGGAGGCGACGGGGGCGACGGGGGTGCCGGCGGCGATGGCGGCCACCCCGGCAACGGCGGTCTTGCCTCCAACGTCTACATCACGGTCCCCCCCGAGGACGCCGAGCACGTGGTCGCGATTTCGGTCGCGGGCGCTCCAGGGCGACCCGGAGAGCCGGGAAAGCCCGGGCGCGGTGGGAGGCCGGGCGCCGGCGGAGGGCCCCCGGAAAACGCCGGCCCGGACGGCACCGAAGGGAAGGACGGGGCATCGGGGAAACCTGGTCGCCTCGGTCGCCGGCGCCTCCCCCCTGCGATGTTCGTCAACGACCGGCCGGCCGCCGGAGCCCGGGGCTAGGAAACCGCAGTCGCCTCGGCGGCGCCGCTCTCGATCGGGTGGCCGCCGTCGCGCCAGACGCCGACGCCTTTGCCGACGTGGACGACGTCGAAGCCGGCGCGCTGGAGGATCGAGGCGGCGAGGCCGCTGCGTTTGCCGCCGCGGCAGATCGTCGCGATCTGGCGGTCGCGGGGAAGCTCGTCGAGGCGGCCGGCGAGATTGCCGTAAGGGATGTGGGCGGAGCCGGGGATGTGCTCGCTCGCGTACTCGTCCTTGCCGCGGACGTCGAGGATCAGCGGGCCGGCGTCGCCGTCGACGCGGCGCGCCAGCTCCTCCGGGTCGATCAGCTCGATCCGGTGGACCGGCCGTTCCTCGGTGCGCCAGGCGGTCATCCCGCCCTCGAGGAAGCCGCGAACCGGCAAGCCGACCGAGGCGAGCAGCTGCGCCGCGTCGCGCTCGTCGCCGCTGGAGGCGGCGACGACGACGATGTCGGTGCCCTCCGGGGCGACGCGCGAGACCTTGGTCGCGAAGCCGGTGTCGTAGGAGGAGGCGCTGAGGGCGCCCTCGATGTGGGCCTCGTCGAACTGCTCGTTGGTGCGGCCGTCGATCACCACGGCACCCGCCTCGACCAGCTCCTCGACCTCGTGCGGGCTGAGCGGCGCCGGCGTGCCGAAGTCCTCGACCAGCGGCCCTTTGTTGAGGCCGACGATGCGCTCGACGTTCGGCGGTTTGTCGCCGAGCGAGCCGACCTGGCCCTCGACGAACTCCGCCTCGTCGGAGATCTGCAGCGCCCGGTTGTGGCGGCGCTCGAAGCCGATCGTCGAGGAGGTCTTGAGGTCGAGCCCGGAGCCGCCGCAGAGCGAGCCGCCGAGGTGGCCCGGCCAGACCTCGACCTCGTCGGACAGGGTCAGCAGGCGGTCGTGCAGGGAGCGGAACATGTCGGCGGCGCCCTCGCGCGGTTCCACCGCCAGGTCCGGGCGGGCGACGTCGCCGATGAAGAGCGAGTCGCCGGTCAGGAGCGCCCAGGGCGCGCCGTCGCGACCGGCATCGCTGAGCAGGAAGCAGGTGTGCTCCGGCCGGTGGCCGGGCGTGTGGATTGCCTCGATCGTCAGGTCGCCCAGCTCCAGCTTCCAGCCGTCGCCGAAGGGCTCGTGCCGGTACTCGGCCTCGGCCAGCTCGTGGATGTGGACCGTGGCGCCGGTGCTGCGGCAGAGGCGGCCGTGGCCGGAGACGTGGTCGGCGTGGTTGTGGGTCTCGAGCACGTGACCGATGCGGACGCCGTGCAGGCGCGCCAGGCGCCGATAGGGGTCGATGTCCCACTGCGGATCGACGACGACGGCGGTACCGTGTTCACGGTCGGCAACAAGGTAGGACGCGCAACCGAGGTCCTCGTGGATGATCTGGCGGAAGAGCATCTCCTGCCGGTCAGGCTAACGCTTAGGACTGACCGGGTAGGGAATTCCTTGTGAGAGAGCAGGCGGCGCCGACGACGGTCGAAGCAGTGCTCGCCGAGGCGCAGGGGCAGATCGACCGTCTCAGCGCCGCCGAAGCGCAGAGGGCTGTGCAGAAAGGCGACCTCCTGATCGACATCCGCCCCGTCGAGCAGCGCCGGCGCGACGGCCTCGTCCCCCGCGCCGACATCGTCGAGCGCAACGTCCTCGAGTGGCGCCTCGACCCCCACAGCGAGTACCGCAACCCCCACCTTGCCCGCCTCGATGTCCGCATCGTCCTCATCTGCAACGAGGGCTACCAGTCCAGCCTCGCCGCCGCCACCCTCCGCCGCTTCGGCCTCGACGCCTGCGACGTCATCGACGGCGTCCAGGGCTGGCGTGCAGCCGGCCTCCCGCTCGAACCCCCCGCCACCCGATCAACCCCGCCTCGGTAAACTTGCCTCCGATGCGGCTGTAGCTCAGCTGGCTAGAGCGTCTGCTTGCCATGCAGAAGGTCGAGGGTTCGAATCCCTTCAGCCGCTCTAAGGAAAAGCCCCGCTCCGGCGGGTCTTTTCTGTGTCCGGGAACGGCTACGCCGCCACCGCGACCTCTTGACTTCCGCCCTTGCTGCCCATTGCTGCCCAATCAGATGGCGCGATTTGCCTCGTTTACCCTGCCTCAGCATGCAGGAGGACGCACCCAAGAGTCGCCTGAGGTCAGGCCGTGGGATGCTCCCCAGGTGATGAAGTTGGCGACCATCCACTTCGACGGTGGCGGCCAGAGTCCCGGCCCGGTAACAGCTGCCTGCACTGTCGAGTTGAGCGACGGCTCCTTCGACCAGGCCGTCAAGCGTTTCGACCAGGGGACCCACAACACCGCTGAGTGGCAGGCGCTGATACTCGGCCTGCGCCTGGCGCGCAAGCACGGCGAGCGGCATGTGGTGGTCAAGGGCGACTCGACGCTCGTGGTGAAGCAAGTCAACCGCGAGTGGAAGACGAAAAATCCGGCGCTGCTCCCTCTGCGGACGCAGGCAGAGGAGCTGTTGGCGCAGTTCGAGAGCTGGAGCGTCGAGTGGATTCCGCGCAACGAGAACCGGCGCGCCGACGAACTGGGGCGGGCCTTAACACCGAAGTCCGGATAAAGCGCGAAGCAATGGGTCTTCGCGTTGGCGACCTTCGCCGCCGAGAAGGGAGCCGCTGCGCCTGCCAAAATGAAGGCATGACCAAGGCCGAGCTTCATCAGATGGTCGATCATCTGCCCGACCAGGCGGTCGATGGTGCCGCGATTCTGCTTCGCGAGGTGACGGAGGGTCGGATCGATCCGGAGCAGGCTTGGTTCTGGACGCGGGAATGGCAGCAGCGCGAGCGCGAAGCCGACAAAGACCTCGCTGCTGGGCGCGTTACGCGATTTGAGAGCGACGAGGAGTTTCTAGCGGTATTGGACGAGCGCACGAAGCCGCTCGATGCCGACGCGTGAAGTCCTCGCGTCGTTCTGGCGCGATTGGGATCGGCTCAGTCCAAAGCAACAGCGGGAATTTCGCGCCGCCGTGGCGCAGTTCATCGCTGATCTCGCCGAGGGCAAGCAAGGCTTTCATCCCCGCCTGCGGGTAAAGCGCGTGCAGGGGCATCCGGGAGTCTGAGAGATGAGTTGGGCCAACGACGGCCGCGCGACCTTCCAGTACGGCAATGAGTCCACTCCGGCCAGCCGCACATCATCTGGCGACGGGTCGGCACCCATTCGATCTTCCGTCGCCCATGATCGTTTGGGCAGCGGGACGATCTCGCTGCCCAAACCCAGCGGAATCGTGCCTAACCCAACCCAATCACCGAGCGGCGCAGATTTCGCGTCTTGGCTCTGGAACGGGAAAACAGCGACGAGCCGGACTGCTTGCCATGCAGAAGGTCGAGGGTTCGAATCCCTTCAGCAGCTTCTTTACGCTGCCGGTGCCGGGACAGCTACGCTCGCACGAAGATGAGCGGGTCGATCCAATCGCTGGAGAACGTGGGCATCGTCGTTGAGGACCTCGCGGCGGTCAAGGCGTTCTTCATCGCGCTCGGGCTGGAGCAGGTGGGCGCAGCAGAGGTGGGGGGTGAGTGGGTGGACCGTGTCGTGGGACTCAAGGATGTCCGCTGCGAGCTCTCCATGCTGCAGACCCCCGACGGCCACGGGCGGTTGGAGCTGATGCGGTTCAAGAGCCCGGCGGCGGGCGGGGGCGATACGAACGCACCGCCGAACACGCTCGGCATCCGCCGCATCGCGTTCTCGGTCGACGACATCGACGCCGCCGTCGCCAAGGTGGGGGACCGGGGATTGGAGCCTCTCGGCGAGGTAGTGCGCTACGAGGACGTCTACCGGCTCTGCTACGTCCGTGGCCCGGAGGGGATCATCGTGATGCTCGCCGAGCGGATCGACTGACTTCCCAAAAGGCCTCACCGCCACAGCTCGCGGCGCAGCATCGCGTTGCCGCGCTCGAGCTGGTCGATGGTGGCGCTGGCGACCGAGCGGGCCCGGGTGGCGCGATTGATGCGGGCCTGGATCTCCCGGTGCGACTTGTTGGTGCGGCGGGCGACGTCGGCGACCATGCGGCTGCGCTCGCCGCGCAGCCGCTCCCGGGTCGCGTAGGCCGACTCCCGCTCTGGTTCGCGGTCCTCCGACGCAGCGTCGGGCTTGGCGAGGGCGGCCGCCTTCCTCGCCCCCGGCCCGGGGTCGTCGGTCGGGAAGAGCTGAAGCGTGGTTTCGCTCATGATCGCCTCGTCCAGTTCGGCGTCGCCCGAGCTGAGGACAGCAAAGCCTTCGCCCGGCTTACGCTGCTCCGGGCCCTCGTCCACCTCTTCGCCCTCGTCCTCCTCGGCGCCCGGCGAGAGGTCGAGCGCGTGACGCCGCTCCAGCTCGATCTCGTGGGCGAGTGCCTTCAGCCGCGGGTCGGCCGGCATCAGGAGGTAGCTCATCTGTCGGCGCGGCCTCGGGGTGGCCCGGATGAAGCGACCGACCACCTGGCGGAAGAAGAGCTCGGTCCGAGCCGCCGTCGCATAGACGCCGACCCGCAGGCGGGGGATGTCGACGCCCTCCGAGACCATCAGGACCGAGACCAACCAGCGTCGATCGGAGGAGGCGAACTCGGCGATGCGCCGGCTGGCACCGGGCTCGTCGCTCATCACCAGCTCGGGTCGCTCCCCCGAGATCGATCCGAGCCGCGCCGCAATCGCCCGCGCGTGATCCTGATCGGAGGCGATGACCAGGCCGCCCGCGTCGGGGTGCCCGTCGGCACGCACCTCGCTCAACCTGGCATCGCCGTCGCGCAGCACCTCCCCCATCCACTCGCCTTCCGGGCTGAGCGCCGTCCGCAGGCGCCGGGCCGCCTCCGCCGCCGGCAAGACGAGGTCGAAATCGGCGCTGCGCAGCCGACCGTCCGAGAGCCACTCCATCTCGCCGTCATACGGCAGGAAGGTGATCGGGCGGCATACCCGGTCGACCAGCGCCTGCGGATAGCCGTAGGCGTAGTCGGCCCGGCTGAGGCCGTCCTCGTCGTAGGTGACCCAGGGAATGGCCGAGTTGTCGGAGCGGAAAGGCGTCCCCGAGAGGAGCAGCCGGAAGCGGGCGCCGTCGAAGGCCTTGCGGGTTTGCAGGCCCCAGGCGGCCAAATCGCCCATGTGGTGCGGCTCGTCGGCGATCAGCAGGGTCGGCCGGCGGGCGGCGGCCAGCCGGTGCGTATCCGCCCCGGCCGCGATCGTCTGGTAGGTGACGGCGACGCCGTGGAAGTCGGCCGACTCCGGTCCGTCCGAGTTCGGCCTGTTCGGCTCGAGGTCGATGCCGTAGCAAGCCGCGTCGACGGCCCACTGGCGGCAGATGTGGGTGGTCGGGCCGGCCACGACAACGCGCGAGACGAACTTGGCGCTCAGCATCCGGTGGGCGATGTGCAGGCCGAAGGTGGTCTTGCCGGCCGCCGGCGTAGCCGAGGCCAGGAAGCTGGTGCCCGAGTGCGCCTGCACGGCCTCGGCCGCCTCCTGCTGCCATGAGCGAAGGGGTCGGATATCGGGCCAATCCGGAAGCGATCGGGCGCGCGCCCCGTCGCCGATCAGGTGCTGAGAGGCGTCGTACAAGGGCGGGCCACAATAGGGCCGCCCGCAGACGAACACGTCCTTTCTGCTCGCCGGAATGAACCGAATCTATGACGCGGAAGGCCATACCGACAAAAGCAGCTTCAGCTGCCGCGTGTCCTAGACCCCCGCCACCGCCTGCGCCACCGGCACCTCGCCTGAGACCAGGTCGAAGGCCTTGCCGATCGTGTTGCTCGCCTCCAGGACCGCGGCGAGGACGGCGGCGACGTCGGCGCGGGGGATTTCGCCGCGGTCTAGGTGGTCGCCGACCTGGACGAGGCCGGTAGGCGGATCGTCGGTGAGGCCGCCAGGGCGGACGATGGTGTGGGCGAGGCCGCTGGCGGCGAGGGCGCGGTCGGCTTCGGCCTTGGCGCGGAGGTAGACGCCGAAGACGTCGTCGCCCTCGGCGGGCGGGTCGGCGGCGCCCATGGCGCTGACCATGACGTAGCGGTCGATGCCCTCGGCCTTGGCGGCGTCGATCAGCTTCAGCGCCCCGCCAAGGTCCATCGTGCGCTTGCGCTCGGCGCCGCTGCCTGGCCCGGCGCCGGCGGCGAAGACGACGGCTTCGGCCCCGCTGACCGCCTCGGCGACGTCGTCGTCGCCCTCGAGGTCGCAGATAACGGGCTCGACGCCGATCTTGTGGAGGTCGTCTTCGTGCTCCGGATTGCGGATAAGGCCGAACACGGCATCGCCGCGCTCGACCAGCGTTTTCCCCAGCAGCAAGCCGATTCGGCCATGTCCACCAGCGATCGCAATCTCCATCTCAGCCTCCTTGATTTTTTGGGCATGAAATTTTTTCTCGGTACGAGCGTTTGCTCTACCCACTAATGGGTATTAACCTGGCGTTCCCACATTGATCCATCCCCGGACGCGGCGCAGAGGATGAGCCCTTTCCCGTTTCGGCACCGTCGTTCTCCCTGGCTACGGTTGCCTGACGCTCCTCCTCCGCGCCGCGTCTTTTCTTCACGCGATACCGAGGAGGCACAACCTTGTTGCGAATCAAACTGGTCACCGCCCTTTCCGTCGCCATGGCCGCCCTCATTCTCCTCCCCGGCGTCGCCTCCGCCTGGGCGCCGGCCGCTACCGCCAAAGTGCATCCCGGCGTCCAGACCTTCACCGAAGGCGCCCAGTGCACTTCCAACTTCGTCTTCGAGGAAGGCTCGACCGTCTTCATCGGCCAGGCGGCCCATTGCTCCGGCACCGGTGGCCAGACCGAAACCGACGGCTGCACCAGCGGCTCGCTGCCCATCGGCACCCCGGTCGAAGTGGGCGGCGCCAGCAAGAAAGGCTCCCTCGCTTACAACTCGTGGCTGACCATGCAGGCCAACGGAGAGAAAGACGTCAACACCTGCGCCTACAACGATCTCGCCCTGGTCAAGCTCGACCCGGCCGACATCGGCAGCGTCAACCCCTCGGTGCCTGGATACGGCGGCCCGACCGGGGTCGGCAGCGCCGGGGAAACCGGCTCGACCGTCTTCTCCTACGGCAACTCCGAGCTGCGCGGCGGCGTCACCAAGCTGAGCCCGAAGCAGGGCACCCTGATCCAGAACGAAGGCGAAGGCTGGAGCCACATCGTCGTCACCCTCACCCCGGGCATTCCCGGCGACTCCGGCAGCGGCTTCATGAACGAAGCCGGCCAGGCGATCGGCATCCTCAGCACCCTGCAGATCGCCCCGCTTGCCGGCACCAACGGGGTCGGCGACATCGCCAAGGAGCTCGCCTACGAGCGCGCCCACGGTCCCTACCCGAACCTGCAGCTCGTGCCGGGAACGCAACCGTTCAACCCGAGCCTGGTCGGCGCCATCCTCGGCGCCTAGTCGCGCAGCTCGGAGATCAGGTCGTCGAGGTCGAGGGGGGTGGTGCCCATCTGCACCCCCTCCCCGTCCGGCGCCATCGGCCACTGCTCGCGCGGCCGGTCCCAGTAGAGCTCGACGCCGTTGTGGTCGGGGTCGGAGAGGTAGAGCGCCTCGCTGACGCCGTGGTCGGAGGCGCCCTCCAGCGGCCAGCCCGCTTCGCTCAGCCGCCGCAGCGCGTCGGCGAGGGCGCGGCGGGTCGGGTAGCGGATCGCCGTGTGGAAGAGGCCGGTGGTGCCGGGGGCAGGCGGCGAGCCGCCTTTTGAGGACCAGGAGTTGAGGCCGATGTGGTGGTGGTAGCCGCCGGCGGAGACAAAGGCCGCGTCGGCGCCCCAGCGCTGCATCAGCTCGAAGCCGAGGATGCCGCAGTAGAAGTCGAGGGCGCGGTCGACATCGGCGACCTTGAGGTGGACGTGGCCGATGTCGACGCCGGGGTCGATCGGCTCCACCCTCCGGCCCGCGTCGCCCTCAGCCATCGAGCACCCCGTCGAGCGCTTCGTTGACCAAGCGGTCGGCGTCGGCGTTCTCAGCACGGCGGACGTGGCGAATCGACCAGGAGTCGAAGTCCCGCAGCGCCCGCCGTACCGCGGCGTGGAGCTCTTTCATGCCAGCGTTTTTGACTTTGTAGCGCCCTTCCACCTGCCGCACGACCAGCTCCGAGTCGCCGATCAGCTCGAGCTCGTCGGTGCCGTGCGCCTTCGCCAGCTCGATCCCGCGCAGCAGCGCCCGGTACTCGGCGACGTTGTTGGTCGCCTCGCCGATCTTCTCCCCCACCTTCTCCAGCAGCTCGCCGTCGCCGTCGCGGAGGACGACGCCGATCGCGGCGGGACCGGGGTTGCCGCGGGCGCCCCCGTCGACGTTGACCGTGACCCTGCTCACCGCTTTGCCGGTTCCCTGGCGAGGCGGAGCCTGCCGGCCTCACCGACCGCGGCGTTCCACTGCCGCGCCGCCGCGTCGAGCTGGTCGATCTCGCGGCCCTTGTCGATTTGGAAGACGGGGCGCAGCTCGTCGCCGATGTCGACCCCCCACTGGTACCAGGAGAGCTCCCAGGCGACGGTGATCCGCACCTCGTCGGGCGCCCCGGCGGCGGCGCCGATCGAGGCCTGGGGCTTTCCCAGCGTGCGAGTGAGGCCGGCGACGGTATGCCCCGCCTCGCTGGAGTTGAAGCGGGCGACGGCGCGCTCGAAAGGGCTGGGAGCGTCGAGGTCCAGCGGTGGCGCTGGTTTTTGCCTACGCGTCGGTGCCGACGGAGGCCGCGGAGTCGTTCGCCGCGGCCGGCGCAGGCGCCAGCGCCGCTCGTGCCCGTTCTCGGGCCGCTCCGGCTCCGGCTCCCCGGCCGGGCGCCAACCGAGCCGCTCGGCGCGGGCGACGCAGAGCTCGCAGACCGACCGCTCCTCCCCCGCCTCGGCGAAGCCGTGTACGCGCTCGCCGGCCAGGATCGTCCGGCCGCAGATCGCGCAGGTTGCCTCGGCGCTCATGCTGTCGCCAAGGTACCAGCGGGCAGGTGCCACCCCGGGAGGGCTCAACCCTGCTGCAGATGCGATTTCAGCCGCATAACCGCCTTGGTGTGCAGCTGCGAGACGCGCGACTCGGTGACACCGAGGACCTCGCCGATCTCGCGCAGGGTGAGGTTCTCGTAGTAGTAGAGGGCGACGACCAGCTGCTCGCGCTCGGGCAGCGAGCCGATCGCCTCGGTGAGCCGGTCCTTGACCTCGGTCGTGGCCAGCGCCTCCTGCGGGTCGGCGGCGCCTTCGTCGGCGATCGTGTCGAGCAGCGAGACCTGGTCGCCGGAGGAGTCGGAGACCGTCCACAGCTCGTCGAGCGCGTAGACGGAGGAGTTGGCGATCTCCAGCAGCGCGCTCTGCAGTTCCTCTTCGGTCATGTTGAGCTTGCTGGCGAGCTCGGCCTCGCTCGGCGCCCGCTGCAGTTCGTGCTCGAGCTTCGCCTGGGCGGCTTCGATTTCGCGCGCCCGCGAGCGGACCGAGCGCGGCACCCAGTCGAGCGAGCGCAGTTCGTCGATGATCGCGCCGCGGATGCGGGTCATCGCGAAGGTCTCGAATTTGATCCCGCGCTCGGGCTCGAAGCGCTCGATCGCGCCGATCAGGCCGACGAGGCCGTAGGAGATCAGGTCGGCGTCCTCGACGTGGGAAGGCAGCCCGGCGCCGAGCCGGCCGGCGACGAACTTGACCATCGGCGAGTAAGCGACGACGAGCCGCTCACGGGCCGTGCCGTCCCCCTCGTCCTTGTAGCGGCGCCACAGGTGGCGGAGCTCTACCTCTTTCACGCCCGTTTCCATCAGGCGATTCTATGCGCGATTGCGGGGATTTTTCTCATGCACGGGGGTGGCTGGCGGCGTAGGTGTCACGCAGTCTGGCCGCATCGACCCGGGTGTAGACCTGGGTGGTCGAGATCGATGCGTGACCTAGTAACTCCTGAATCGTACGCAGGTCAGCGCCCCCCTCGAGTAGATGCGTTGCAAAGGAATGTCTGAGTGCGTGCGGCGAGACCCCGGCGGCGAGCGCCGCCTCGCGGGTCCAGAGGCCGAGGCGGCGGGTGATGTCGGAGTTGGAAAGGCGGCGGCCGCTCTTGGAGAGGAAGAGCGCTTGCTCGCGCGGATCGGCGACGAGGCCGCCGCGGCCTTTGTCGAGATAGCGCCGCAGGGCGCGCTGGGCCGGCTCGCCGACCGGCAGCAGCCGCTCCTTCGAGCCCTTGCCGAGCACTCGCAGCTGCTCGGTCTCGAAGTCGAGGGCGCCGAGGTCGAGGTTGACGATCTCCTCGCAGCGCAGGCCACAGGAGTAGGCGAGCTCGAGCATCGCCCGGTCGCGCAGCTCCAGCGGCGTCCGCGCCGGGATCCGCTCCAGCAGCGAGCGCATCTGCTCGGTGGTGAGGACGCGGGGAAGCTTCTCCGAGCGCTTCGGGCTGGAGACGAGCTCGGCCGGGTTGGAGCCAGCGCGATCAGTGCGGACGAGGTAGCCGTAGAGGCCGCGGATCGCCGCCAGCTTGCGGGCCACGGTCGCCGGCGCGGCGCCGGCGTTGGAGAGGCCGGCGCCGTAGCGGCGCACGTCGCGGTGGCGGACGTCGGTCGGCCCCAGCCCCTGCTCCCCCGCCCACTCGGCGAAACCGCCGAGGTCGACGCCGTAGGCCCGCCGCGTCCGCTCGGCCGACCCGCGCGCGCGCAGGTCGCGGTCGTAGCTGGCCAGCGCTTCGTCCCAGTTCACGGAAGGTTGATTCGCCCCGACCGCCCGGCGTCCTGCGAAATCAGTTGCCGATGTAGATAGGCGTCCCGACTTCGACGAGATCGTAGAGTTCTTCCACGTCGGGAATCGCCATCCGGATGCAGCCATGCGATTCCGCGTGACCGAGCGAGTAGGTCTCTTCGGTGCCGTGGATGCCGGCGCCTTCGAAGATCCCCATCCAGCGCGCCTTGATCGGGTTCGACGGCCCCGGCGGGATCGTCTGCCCGGCAAGGCTTCCGGCCCAGGCGGAGTTCGGCACGTGCCAAACGGGGTTTTCTTCCTTTTCCTGGATGTGGTACAGCCCTTCCGGCGTTTCCAGGCCTTCCATGCCGACTGCGACCGTGTATTCCCTGGTCTGCTTCAGGTGCTGGAAGAGGCGCAGGGTGAAGGTGCCGCGGTCGAGGGTCAGGTAGGACGGGTACTCGGCGGCCACTTCCTGCTTGGTGATTTCCGGCTTGGTCGCGTGGACGCGGGCGATGATCTTGTGCGGCGCGTTCGCGTTCAGCACCGCGTCCTTCAAGTCTTTCTCCAGCAGGTTGTCGCGCAGCTTGCGGCCGTCCTTGCCGGCGACGACTTCGAGGCCGTCGGGATTCGGTTCGACGTCGGCGTTCTGCGGTTCGCGGTTGACTTCTTCGGCGACGTGACGGACGAAGCGGTTGACCGCCGGCTCGGAGTAGGCAACCTGCGGCGTGATCTGTTCGTCGACTTCGCCGCCGCTGACGTAGCGGACCAGGCGGCCGGGAAAGCCGCCCTCCTGACTGTCTTCGACCGCTTCTTCGACCGCCGTGCCGACGTCGGCGCGGATCTTCAGCTTCTTGCCGGAGAGCTTCCACTTCTGCCCGTCGAAGGTGACGACAAGGGAGTGGCGCAGCGGCGCCAGCAGCCTGCGGCGAACCGCGGCCGTCGCTTCTTCTTCGTTCATGCCACCGACGTCGACGCCGCCGACCGTGACGCCGTCGGCGATCTTGTCCTTCTGCGAGCTGTCGTAGGCGTAGGCGGCCGCAGCCACGACCACCAGCAGCACTGCGGCGATGAGCGCCGCGATAGAAGTCTTCTTACCCATTGACTGGAGCTGGTTCCTCAGTACGTCGCTGACCCGGAAAACAAAAGTCTAAGCACTGTGCCGGTCTTATCGGCAGGGCTGGTGGATATCTTTCGCCGGGTGCGCACGAAGGACGAGGTCCGCAAGGAGGTGTGGAAGGCGATGGAGCGCGAGGGCGTTTCCCGCTTTCCGGGCGCCGAGGGGCGGATCCCGAACTTCGCCGGGGCCAAACTGGCGGCCGAGAAGCTGGCCGGGCACCGGCTCTGGAAGCGGGCGCGGGTGATCAAGGCCAACCCCGACTCGCCGCAGACGCACGCCCGGCGGATCGCGCTCGAAGAGGGCAAGACAGTGATCATGGCGGTGCCGCGGCTGCGCGACCCCCATCCCTTCCGGGTGCTGGAACCGAAAAAGCTCTCGAAGACGGCGATGAAAGAGGCGGCGACGATCAAGGGCGCGCTCAGGCACGGGCGCGTCGTCGCCCTCGACGAGCTGCCGGAGATCGACTTCGTCCTCTGCGGCTCGGTGGCGGTGAACCTGAGCGGCGCCCGGGTCGGCAAAGGCGGCGGCTACCACGACCTCGAGTACGGGATCCTCAGCGCCGCCGGCAAGATCGACGAGCACACCACCGTCGCCACCACCGTCCACCCGATCCAGATCCTCCGCCAGCACCTGATGGTCACCGACCACGACCTCCCCGTCGACCTGATCGCGACGCCGCGAGCGGTGATCGACGTCGAGCGCCAATACGCGCGCCCGCGCGGCATCCTCTGGGACCACCTGCAACCGCCGCAGATTCGCGAGATCCCGGTTCTGGAAAGGATGGGCTATGCCTGATCGCCCCGAAAACGGGAAGGCGCCGCTGTTCCCCGCCGACTACGGCAATCCGAATCCGGAGTGGCTGAAGATCGACTGGCGCCAACACCTGCACCAGGTCGACCTGCCGGGCGCAGAGGAAGTCAACTACGTCGAGATCGGCGAGGGTGAGCCGATCCTCTTCGTCCACGGCATCGCCGGCTGCTGGCGCAACTGGCTCGAGAACCTCCCCTACTTCGGCCGCGAGTACCGGGCGATCGCACTCGACCTACCGGGCTTCGGCGACAGTCCGATGCCCAGTTGGCCGATCTCGATGGGTGCCTACGGTCGGCTGGTCCACGACTTCTGCGAGCGGCTCGGGATCGACCGGGTGGCGGCGCTGATCGGCAACTCGATGGGCGGCTTCATATCGACCGAGGCGGTGATCGAGGAGCCGGAGCGCTTCGACCGCCTGGTGCTGATCTCCGCCGCCGGAATCAGCTTCGCCGAGTGGGAGGGCCGCTCGCTCGACGCCGCCGCCCGCATATTCAAGGCGGCAATCCCCATGCTCAGCGGCGAACGGCGTTCCTACTGGGTGCGGCCGCGCGGTCGCCAGATCGCCTTCGGCAGGATCTTCCGTAGTCCCAGCAAGCTGCGGCCCGAGCTGCTCGCCGAGCAGGTGCGGCCGGGCCTGCAAGCTCCCGGGTTCTCCGATGCGCTGGCGGCCATCTGGGGGTACGACACCCGCGCGCGCCTGCCCGAGATCGAGATTCCGACGATGGTCGTCTGGGGTCTCAACGACCAGATTGTCCCGGTCGAAGCGGCGCTGGGATACCACCGCCTGATCCCGAAGTCGCGCCTGGAGATCTTCGAGCGCACCGGCCACCTGCCGCAGCTGGAGCGGCCGGCCCGGTTCAACCCGCTGCTCGAAGAGTTCATCGAGTCCTCGCGGCCGCTGGAGGCGGCGGCGCAGGACGACACCGCGATCGGCTAGCTGGTGATCGCGCCTTCGGAGGCTGAGGACACCGTGGCCATGTACTTGGCCATGACGCCGCGCGTGTAGAGCGGCTCCGGCTGCTGGTACTCGGCGACGCGCTGTTCGATCTCCTCGTCTGAGAGGGCGATGTCGAGGCGGCGGTTGTCGATATCGACGGTGATCTCGTCCCCCTCGCGGATCGCCGCGATCGGACCGCCCTTGGCGGCCTCTGGAGCAACGTGGCCGATCATCAGCCCGCGGGTGGCGCCGGAGAAGCGGCCGTCGGTGACCATCGCCACGCTCTCGCCGAGCCCCTCGCCGACGATCGCCGCGGTCACCTGCAGCATCTCCCGCATCCCGGGCCCGCCGACCGGGCCCTCGTTGCGGATGACGACGACGTCGCCGGGGTTGATCTGCTGCTCCTTGACCGCGCGGAAGCACTCCTCTTCGGACTCGAAGACGCGAGCCGGGCCGGTCTGCTGGCGCCGCTCGGTGCCGGCGACCTTGACCACCGAGCCTTCGGGGGCGAGGTTGCCGCGGAGGATCGCCAGACCGCCTTCGGGCTTCAGCGGGCTCTCCACCTGGCGCACGACTTCCTGGTCGGGCGCCTCGGTCGCCGCTGCGGCCTCCTCGCCGATCGTGCGGCCGGTGACGGTGATCGCCTCGCTGTGCAGGATTCCCGCTTTGGCCAGGCGCTTGAGGATCACCGGCACGCCGCCGGCGGCGTAGAGGTCGGTGGCGACGAAGCGGCCGCCCGGTTTGAGGTCGGCGAAGAGCGGCGTCCCGCGGGAGATCCGCTCGAAGTCGTCCATCGTCAGCTCGATCCCGAGCTCGTGGGCGAGCGCGATCAGGTGCAGGACGCCGTTGGTCGAGCCGCCCGAGGCGCAAACGCAGGCAATCGCGTTTTCCAGCGACTCGCGGGTGATGACCTTGCTCGGCCGGATGTCCTCAGCGAGGACGTTGATCACCAGCTCGCCGATTTTCTCCGCCACCGTCGACTTGTCGTCGTCTTCGGCCGGGACCATCGCCGAGCCGCCGGCGCTGATCCCGAGCGCCTCGAAGGCGCAGGCCATCGTGTTGGCGGTGAACTGGCCGCCGCAGGCGCCGGCGCCGGGACTTGCGACCCCCTCCAGCTCGTGCAGTTCCTCGTCGCTCATGTCGCCGGCGTTGTGGGCGCCGATCGCCTCGAAGATGTCGAGGATGGTGACGTCGCGTCCGTGCCAGTGGCCCGGGGCGATCGAGCCGCCGTAGAGCAGCACCGATGGCACGTCGAGCCGGGCCAGCGCCATCGCGCAGCCGGGGATCGTCTTGTCGCAGGCGCAGAGGGCGACGATCGCGTCGAACTGGTAGCCGCGGGCCATCAGCTCGATCGAGTCGGCGATCACCTCGCGGCTGATCAGCGAGGCCTTCATCCCCTGCGTCCCCATCGTCACCCCGTCAGAGACGGCGACCGTGTTGAACTCCATCGGCGTGCCGCCGGCCGCCCGCACCCCCTCTTTGACGTGCTCGGCCAGCGCCCGCAGGTGGAAGTTGCAGGGCATCGCCTCGGTCCAGGTGTTGGCGATCCCGACCGTCGGCCTGCTCAGCGCGTCGTCGTCGAACCCGATCCCCTTCATGTAGGCGCGCGCGTGAGCGCGGTCGGGCCCGTCGAAGACGGTCGCCGAACGGGGACGGGGAAGCTTGGTCGGGGTCTGGCCGTTATCGCTCATGGCGTCGAAATCTACTGAGCGCGAGACGGCGAAGCGCCGCATCCGATTTCGAGCACACCCCGCTGTGGCAAGAATCGGATGCGCTTACTCGCTGGACAGGTTGAAGACGTCGACCGGACCGGCGCCTTCGCCGATTCCGCGCAGGCCGTTGCGGACCGCCTCGGAGGTGATCTCGCGCGCTCCCTTCGCCGCCGCGAGCGGGTCGCGGCCGAGCGCGAGGAAAGCGGCTAGCGAAGAGGAGTGCGTGCAGCCCGAGCCGTGGGCGGCGCCGTCCGGGTGCCGCTCCCCGTGGACCTCCACCACCTCGCTGCCGTCGTAGAAGACATCCACCACCGCCTCGCTATGACCACCCGTAACTACGGCCGCCTTCGCTCCCATCCCGACCAGAGCCCTCGCCAGCTCCACCTGCGAAGCCTCCTCCCCCAGTCCCGTCAGCTCCCGCGCCTCGGGGATGTTGGGAGTGACCACGGCCGCCAGCGGCAGCAGCTTCTCCGCCAGCGCCCGCCGCGCATCCTCGTCGAGGAGCACCGCCCCGCTCTCGGCGATCATCACCGGGTCGATCACCACCGGCGCCTCACCCACACAAGAGAGCGCCTCGACCACCGCCTCCACGGTCTCCACCGTCCCCAACATCCCGATCTTCACCGCATCGACCCCGATGTCCTCGGCCACCGCCCGCACCTGAGCGACGATCACCCGCGGCGAGATCGCCTGCACCGCCGCCACCCCCACCGTGTTCTGCGCCGTAATCGCCGTAATCGCCGTCATCCCATGCACCCCGACCCGCGCAAACGCCTTCAGATCGGCCTGTATGCCGGCGCCGCCGCCGGAGTCAGAGCCGGCGATGGAGAGAACTGCTGGGACGCGGTCAGAAGCCATGATCCGCAGCGTAATTCTTTCGATGGGATCGCCTGAAATACCTCGATACGGTTAAGTCCCGATGATCCAGCAAGCCATCGAATCTGTAAGTCGTCGCGAGTCCTCAGCCCCACGCACTATCTTGGGCTTTCTTCTTGGAATGTACGCTGCGCTGATCGCGGCATCTGCCGCCGTGCTTGTCGCGCTGGCCGCCTCTGACTCAGCGCACTTCATCCCCTTCGTGTTGGGCTTCGACGCCTTAGTTACGTTGGGACTAGGAGTCGCCATCATCGTGATCGCCTGGAAGGATCCGTCTCGGCTCATGCTTGGCCAGATCACCGCGCGTGAGTACGCCAATATCCGCCGGCTTCATCTTGGCGACGACAAATGGGGCGACCATCCCATGGCGGTGGTCGGATCAAGCCCTTTGGAGGAAAAGTCAGAGAACGACGAGGAATCTCCCTTGGAGGATACGGAGCCAAAGGTTCATGCCCTTGAGCGAGGAAAACCTAATGGAGACGATCAACGTGGCAGATAACTCGATGTATCTGCTCTATCTCCACGACGCTACTGACGAGCATCGTGAGGCCGTACAGCAAATCGTGAAAACCCATGCGAATGGGTGGTCCCACCATCTTCCGGACGTTTGGATTGCAGGTGGTCACGATCACAAGTACTGGGCAAATCTCATAGCTCCGGTCCTTGCGCTCTCAGACGCAGGCCTGCTCGTGCTGAAACTCCCCCGGGACAAAGGTCAACGTATGTTCGCCACCCGCGGCAAGAATCCGAACCGGATGCTGGATTGGCTTTGGTCCACTTACCATGGAAAGGAGCGACCCAAACCGGGACTTAGGCTCAAGGTAGGGGGGACGTCGAAGCCAGGCGACTAAGGCATTGGGAGGACAACAGCGTCCGCGAGTAGGTGCCGACGTTGGAGCAGGTGAGGTAGCCGAGGAGCTCTAGGCGGGATAGGGCTGAGGCGGCGGCGGGGCCGGGGAGGTTGGTGGCGGTGGCGACGGCGTCGCAGCTGGAGTGGCCGGACTCGACGGCGGCTAGGGCCGCTTCGAGGGCGGGGTCTAGGTTGGGGCCGCGGTGCTCGATTTGCTTGCGGCCGGGGCCGAGCATGGCGTCGAGGACGTCTTGGGCATCGCGGATGACGCAGGCGCCGCCGGCAAGGAGGTTGTTGGGGCCGGCGGAGGCGCGGGAGGTGACGGGGCCGGGAACAGCACCTAGGTCGCGGCCGAGGTCGGCGGCGAGGTCGGTCGTGATCAGGGAGCCGGAGCGGGTGGCGGCCTCTACCACCACGGTCATCCCAGCGAGAGCGGCCATGATCCGGTTGCGGGCGGGGAAGGTCCAGCGCCACGGCGTCGCGCCCGGCGGCAGCTCGGAGATCACCAGGCCGACTTCGCAGATCCGCCGCCATAGCGAGCGGTGGCTGGCGGGATAGGCGACATCGGGGCCGCAGCCGAGGACGGCGATCGTGCGGCCGGCGTCGATGGCGCCGCGGTGCGCGCAGGCGTCGATGCCGAAGGCGAGGCCGCTGACCACGGTCATCCCGGCCGTCGCCAGTTCCCGCCCCAGCTCGCGGGCGATCTCGCGGCCGTAGGAGGTGGCGCGGCGGGCGCCGACGACCGTCACCGCTTCGAAGGGCTCGAGGCCGTCGATCAGCTTCGGGCTGCCGCGCCCGATCAGCGCCCAGGGGGCATCCGGGGCGTCGCGCAGCTGGTCCGGGTAGAGATCGCCGTGGCGGCAGCAAGCCCAGCACTCAGCCAACAGCAGCTCTTCCACCAGCCGTCCCTCCGTCAGTACCGCGATCCGCGCCAGCATCTGCTCCCCCACCTTCGGCGCCGCGACCTCGACCAGGTCCTCGTTCGAGAGGCGCAGCAGTTCCGGCGAGCGCCTGCCGACCTCGCCGGTGGCGATTTTCTCGACGTAGGGACCGAGGGCGGCAAGCAGCCAAGACCGCCGCAGGCACTCGATGCACGCCGTCGGCTCAGCCACGGTCCCGTCTCCGCATCTGCAGCGCCTGCGCCATCTGCTCCTCGCCGATCTCCTCGACCCCTTCGAGGTCGGCGATCGTCTGCGCCAGCCGCAGCGCCCGGTCGTGCGCGCGCCCGCTGAGCCGCTGCCGCGCGTACAGGTCCGCCAGCAGAGCGGCGGCATCCGAGCTGAGGGCGCAGGCACGCGCCTCCGCCGGCGTCATCTCCGCGTTGCAGCGCCCTGGGCCAAGCCGGCGCTCTTGGCGCTCTCGGGCCTGGCAGACCCGGTCCCGCACCGCCGCCGACGACTCCCCTGGCGCCCCGCCGATCTCGGCCGCGCTCGGCTGACGCACCGCGGCGAGGACGTCGATCCGGTCCGCCAGCGCCCCGCTCAGCTTCCCCTGGTAGCGCTGCACGTGGTGGGGAGCACAGGAGCAGTCCGGGTCCGTCTCCCCCCGCCCGCAGGGGCAGGGATTGGCCGCGGCCACCAGCATGAACCTGCAGGGCAGGCTGCGTTGGCCGCCGGCGCGGGAGATTGACACTTCCCCCGCCTCCAGCGGCGCTCGCAGCGCCTCCAGGGCGTCCCGCCGAAACTCGCAGAGCTCGTCGAGGAAGAGGATTCCGCGATGAGCCAAGGTTGCCTCCCCCGGTCGCGGCGGCGTGCCGCCGCCGATCAGGCCGGCGGCGCTGATCGTGTGATGCGGGGCGCGGAAGGGCCGACCGCCGGAGAGGCCCGAGCCGAGCCTGCCGCAGGCGCTGGCGATCCGCGCCACCTCCAGCGCCTCGACCGGGGCCAGCGGCGGCAGGATCGACGGCAGGCGACTGGCGGCGAGCGACTTGCCGGCGCCAGGCGGGCCGACCATCAGTAGCGAATGACCTCCGGCGGCTGCCACCTCCAGCGCGTGCCGCAGGTGCGGTTGGCCGCGGAGGTCGGCCAGGTCGGGGGCGCCGGGAGGCGGATCGAGCTGCAGCGGCAGCGACTGCGGCCGCGCCGGCTCCCACTCGCCGGCGACCAGATCCGGCAGCTGTCCGAGCGCCTCGACTGGCACCACCTCGATCCCGTCTGCCAGGGCCGCCTCCGCCCCGTTCTCGGCCGGCAGCACGATCGCCTCCGCCCCGCTCTCCCGCGCCGCCTCGGCCATCGCCAGCGCCCCCTGCACCGATCGCGTCGAGCCGTCCAGGGCCAGCTCCCCCGCCAGTGCCACCCGCGCCAGCCCCTCCCACTCCAGCTGCCCGGAGGCGCTCAGCAGCGCCGCCGCGATCGCCAGGTCCATCCCGGGCCCGGCCTTGCGCAGGCTCGCCGGCGCCAGGTTGACGACGATCCGCCGCAGGGGGAACTCGAAGCCGCAGTTGACCAGCGCCGCCCGCACCCGCTCGCGCGCCTCCCGCACCGCCGCGTCGGGCAAGCCGACGATCGTGAAGTTCGGCAGGCCGCGGTGGACGTCCACCTCAACTCGCACTGGCCGGGCGGAGATGCCGTCGAGGGTGAAGGTGCGGGCGGTTGCGAGCATGGCGGCGACGCTAAGGAGGCAGATCGCACGCGTGGCGCGCAGATTTCAAGAATTGCGCCCCGGCTCTGTCAATTCTTTGGAACTTTCGAGATTCGGGGGGAGAGTTCTCTCGTCTCGAACCCTTAGACGTGCATGACTGACGCTCGCCGCCGCACGGGACAGATCGCCGAGGACCTGGTCTCCGAACGCCTAGTCGACGCAGGCTGGGAGATCGTCGAGCGCAACGCTCGCACCCGCTACGGCGAGCTTGACATCGTCGCCCTCGACGGCCGCACCCTGGTCTTCGTCGAGGTCAAGGGCGCTCGCGCCGCCACCAACTTCGGCCCCGAGAAGCCGATCCTCTCGATCAACTTCACCAAGCAGCGAAAGGTGCGTCGGCTCGGCACCGCTTGGATGGCCGAGCGCCGCGACTTCTCGCGCTTCAACGAGATCCGCTTCGACGCCGTCGGCGTCACCCTCGACCGCGCTGGGCGTGCCGTCGAGGTCGAACACATCGAAGGGGCTTTTTAGCCCAACTCCAGCTGCGAGTACGCCACCGACTGGAACGACCGGCGGTGCAGCGGCGAGATGCCGATTTCCTCGATCGCCTGGCGATGCTCGGGGGTCGAGTAGCCGACGTGCTCCTCGAACCCCCAGCCTGGGTGCAGGTGGGCGACGTCGCGCATGTAGCGGTCGCGGGTGACCTTGGCGATGACCGAGGCGGCGGCGATCGCGGCGCTGGTCGCGTCCCCCTTCACGACCCGCCGGTGCGGGACCGCGCAACTCGGCAGGCGGAAGCCGTCGACGAGGGAGATCGCCTCCGCGTCCGGTGGCGCCAGCCGCTCCAGGGCCAGCGAGAGCGCTTCGACGTTGGTGACATGCAGGCCGCGGCGGTCGATCCCCGCCGCGCAGCGCACCACCACGCTGACCCGCTCCGCCGCCCGCAGCACGCACGGGTACATCTTCCAGCGCCGCTCCTCGGTCATCTGCTTGGAGTCGTGCAGGCCGCTGAGGGCGCGGCGGTCGGAGTTCGAGAGGGACTCGTAGTCGAGCAGCACGGCGGCGGCGACCAGCGGCCCCGCCAGGCAGCCACGACCGGCCTCGTCGGTGCCAGCCACGTAGCGGCTCCCCAAGCCACGATCGAAAGCGAACAGGCGGCGGCTGCGCGCCAGCCTGCGGCGGTGGAGCTTGCCCGGCTTAGAGCCCGCCGATGCGGTCTGGGGGCCAGTAGGTGGCAAAGGCCTCACCGATGATCCAAGCTCGGGGGACGGGTCCCCAGAAGCGGCTGTCGTCGCTTGCCCCACGGTTGTCGCCCATCATGAAGTACATGTCGGGTGGAATCGTGATCTGTTTCGGCATGTTGCAGGCTTCGGCGCTGCCGCAGGGGTTGATGTAGGGCTCGTCGGTCTTCTCCACCCCGTTGACGACGGGGTGGCCGTCTTTGACCGAGAGGGTGTCCCCCGGCCCGGCGACGATCCGCTTGATGAAGTTCTGGCTCGACTCCCCCGCGGTCGGTTTCGGGCAGGGTTCGCCCGGTTTCGGCGTCACCCCGCATTCGGTGCCGTTGTCGGCGCCGGCGGGCGGGTGGAAGACGATGATGTCGCCGATCTGCGGGTCCTTGAGGTGGTAGATGAAGCGGTTGACGAGGACGCGCTGGCCGACGTCGAGGGTCGGCTCCATCGATTCGGAAGGGATCTGGTACGGCTTGATGACCCAGGCCTGGATCGCCAGCGCCAAGCCCAGGGCCAGCGCGACGATGACGGCCAACTCGATGAGCCCGCCGCCTTTGGTTTCCGGCTTCGGGATCCGCAGTTTCAGGCTGCCGAGTCCTCGTCGGAGTCGCCGGCCTCTGCCGGCTCCTCGTCCTCGGCTTGCTCAGGCGCTGAAGTGTCCTCGGTCTCCCCGGCCTCGGGCGCATCCGCGTCCGCCTCTGCCGCCGTCTCGGTCTCCGTGCTCGCCTCGGGCTCGGCTGCAGCCTCCTCGGTCTGCTCGGGAGCCTCCGCCTCGGGCTGGTCACCCTCGGTCTCGGCCGCAGGTGCCTCCTCGGGCTCCGCAGCGGCCTCCTCGGCCTGCTCCTCGCCGTCGCCGTCGCCCTCGAGCGGCACTGCCTCCGGCACCACCTCGTCCTGGCTGACGCCCTCGGCGTCGACCGCGGTGCTCTCGCCGGACGCTGCCGCGGGCGCCGCGACCACGTCGTCGTCGATCCCCCAGCGCCGCTCGGCGACGCGGGCGGCCTTGCCGATGCGGCCGCGCAGGTAGTAGAGCTTGGCCCGCCGCACGTCCCCGCGCGCCGCGACCTCGAGTTTCTCGATCTTCGGCGAGTGCAGCGGGAACGTCCGCTCCACCCCGACGCCGAAGGACTGTTTGCGCACGGTGAAGGTCTCGCGCACGCCGGAGCCCTGGCGCCGCAGCACCACGCCCTCGAAGACCTGGATCCGTTTCCGGTTGCCCTCGACCACCTGGAAGTGGACACGCACACGGTCTCCCGGATCGAAATTCGGAAGGCCCTGCTTCAGCTGGGCGCGCTCGATGCTGTCGATTACAGAGCTCATTTGACGAGAAAAAACCGCCGGACCCAGTTGCGGGAACCGCGCGGTCGCGGAATGGTAGCCCAAAGGGGCTAAGCGGGACCTTAAGCGCGGCTCAGGGAGAGCTCTTTTTGTCCCGCCCGTAGAGCTCGGCCCGCTGCCGGCTCTGCTCCAGCCGCCACTGGCGCACCTTCTCGTGGTCGCCGGAGAGCAGGATCTCGGGCACCTCCCAGCCGCGGTAGCTGGGCGGGCGGGTGAAGTGCGGGTACTCGGGCATCCCCTCTAGCGCGTGGCTGAAGGACTCCTCGACGGCGGAGTCCTCGTGGCCGAGGGCGCCGGGGAGCTTGCGCATGATCACGTCGGCGACGACCATCGCCGGCAGCTCGCCGCCGGCGAGGACGTAGCGGCCGATCGAGAGCTCGTCGTCGGCGAGGTGCTGGTGGACGCGGTCGTCGAAGCCCTCGTAGCGGCCGCAGAGCAGGGCGACGTGCGGCTCGGCGACCAGTTCGTCGGCGATCGGGTCGTCGAGCACCGGCCCGGTCGGCGAGAGCAGGACGATTCGCGGCCGCGGCCCTTCGCCGTAGGCGGCCTGCAGCGCCGCGTCGACGACGTCGACCCGCAGCACCATCCCGGCGCCGCCTCCGTAGGGCGAGTCGTCGACCTGGCCGGCGCCGAGCGGCGTCGTCTCGCGGTAGTCGATGAGGTTGAGCTCGTTGCCCTCGCGCAGCGCGTTCTGGACCGAGCGCTGCGACCGAAACCAGTCGAAGGCCTCCGGGAAGAGGGTGAAGACGTCGAGTCGCAAGGCGTGGGGCGCCTCAGTCGAGGATGTCGACGATCACCCGGCGGTCGATCCGCACCGCGGCGGCCTTGGCGATCGTGCGGATCGCGTTGGCGATCCTCCCACCCTTGCCGATCACCCGGCCGAGGTCGCCCTCGGCGACGCTGATCTCGTAGATGAGGTCGCCGTCCTCCTCCAGCTCCTCGACCACGACCGCCTCTGGCTCCTCGACGAGGGCCTTGACGAGGAACTCGAGCAGCTCCGTCATCGGCTAGCTGCCGGAAGCTTTGATGCCCTTGGTCCGCAGCAGGGTCGCCACGGTCTCCGAGGGCTGGGCGCCATGCTCGAGCCAGTGGCGAGCGCGCTCCTCGTCGATGTTGATCGTCGAGGGCTCGGTCTGCGGGTTGTACTGGCCGATCGTCTCGATCGTGCGCCCGTCGCGGGGCGAACGTTTGTCGGCGACGACGATGCGCCAGATCGGGTTCTTCTTCGAACCCACTCGTCTAAGTCTGATTCGGACTGCCATAGCGGCGCGGAAGCTTAGCGTCTTCGCATCTTCGGGCGCTGTGCGCGCTGGCCGCCGCTTGCCAGCTGGGACATCTGCTGCGGCGTCGGCATCTGCCCGTTGGCCATCGCTTTCATCATCACTTTCATCTGGTCGAACTGCTTGACCAGGTTGTTCACCTGCTGGACTTTGGTCCCGGAGCCGTTGGCGATCCGTTTGCGGCGGGAGCCGTTGATGACCCCGGGATTGGCCCGCTCCTTCGGCGTCATCGAGAGGATGATCGCCTCGACCCGATCCAGCTCGCGTTCGTCGACGTCGGCGCTCTTCAGCTGCTTCATCGCCCCCATCCCCGGCAGCATCCCGATGATCCCGCTCAGTGGGCCCATTTTGCGGACCTGCTTCATCTGCTTGAGGAAGTCCTCCAGGGTGAACTGGTCGCGACGCATTTTCTCCTGCATCGCCTCGGCTTCGTCTTCGTCGACCTGCTGCTCAGCTTTCTCGATCAGGCTGAGCACGTCGCCCATGCCGAGGATGCGCTGGGCCATGCGGTCGGGGTGGAACTTGTCGAAGTCCTCGATCTTCTCGCCGGTCGAGGCGAAGAGGATCGGCTTGCCGGTGACGGCTTTGACCGAGAGGGCGGCGCCGCCGCGGGCGTCGCCGTCGAGCTTGGTCATGACGACGCCGTCGAACTCGGCGACCTCGGCGAAGGATTCGGCGACGCCGACGGCGTCCTGGCCGGTCATCGCGTCGACGACGAGGAGGACGTCGTGCGGGCGCGTCTGCTTGCGGATCTTCGCCAGCTCGGCCATCAGGTCCTGGTCGATGTGGAGGCGGCCGGCGGTGTCGACGATCAGCACGTCGCGGCGCTCGGCGCGGGCTTCGTCGATAGCCCAGGAGGCGATGTCGACCGGGTCGGCGTCGGTGCCGCGCTCGTAGACGTGGGCGCCGGCGCGCTTGCCCATCGTCACCAGCTGCTCGACCGCGGCCGGGCGGTAGACGTCGCAGGCGGCGAGCGCCACGTCTTTGCCCTGTTTGCCGAAGAACTGGGCGAGCTTGGCGCAGGCGGTCGTCTTACCGGAGCCCTGCAGGCCCGCCATCAGGATCACGGTCGGGCCGCTGGAGGCCATCGCCAGCTCCGAGCCGGTGCCGCCCATCAGCGAGGCCAGCTCCTCGTTGACGATCTTCACCACCTGCTGGCCCGGGTCGAGGCTCTCCAGCACGTCGGAGCCGAGGCAGCGCTCTTTCAGCGTCTTCGTGAAGGCTTTGACGACTTTGAAGTTGACGTCGGCCTCGAGCAGGGCGAGGCGGATCTCCCGCATCGCCGAGTCGACGTCTGACTCGCTGAGCTTCCCCCGCGAGCGGACCTCCGAGAGGGTCGACTGCAGGCGTTCTGAGAGCTGGTCGAACATGTCCGAGCAGCTTAGAGGGGCTACTCGGCGAGCAGGGCTTTGGCGTAGTCGCCGGGGTCGAAGGGGCGCAGGTCCTCGAGGGTCTCGCCGACGCCGATCAGCTTCACGGGGATGCCGAGGTCGGAGGCGATTGCGAGAGCGATGCCGCCGCGGGCGGTACCGTCGAGCTTGGTGAGGACGACGCCGTCGACTTCGACCGCCTCGGAGAAGACTTTGGCCTGGCGGAGGCCGTTCTGGCCGGTGGTGGCGTCGATCGAGATCAGGGTCTCGTGCGGGGCCTCGGGGATCTGCTTCTGGATCACCCGGCGCACCTTCGCCAGCTCCTCCATCAGGTTGCTCTGGGTGTGGAGGCGACCGGCGGTGTCGACGATGACGACGTCGGCGCCGCGGGCGCGGGCGGCGTTGATCGCGTCGTAGGCGACCGCGCCGGGGTCGGACCCCTCTTCGCCGCGGACCAGCTCGGCGCCGGCGCGCTCGGCCCAGGTTTCGAGCTGCTCGGCGGCGGCGGCGCGGTAGGTGTCGGCGGCGGCGAGGATGACGCTGAGGCCCATCTCCTTGCTCAGGTGCCAGGCGACCTTGCCGATCGTCGTCGTCTTGCCGGTGCCGTTGACGCCAACCATCATCAGGATCGCCGGCTCCGCGCTGAGGTCCATCGGCGCCCGCCCGGTCGAGGCGACCTCGGCGAGGATCTCGATCAGCCGGTCGCGAACGGCGACCCCGTCCATGGGAACGGCTCCGGACTCGACCTCCTGCTCCAGCCGCTCCACCACCGCGGCCGTGGTCGGCGCGCCGACGTCGGCGAGGATCAGCGCCTCCTCGAGCAACTCCCAAGTCTCGTCGTCGATCCGATCGAAAAGACTGGCCGAGATCTCCTCGGTCAGCGCCTGTCGGCTTTTAGAAAGGCTCTCCCGCAGCCGTTTGAAGACGCCGCGCCGCTCCTCGGGAGCTTCCTCCTCAACTGCAACAGCAGCCCCGGACTGCCGCGCCCCTAGGTCGACGATCTCCTGCCAGCTCGTAGCCATGGCGAAGAAAGGTAGCGGGCGCTAGGCGACGGCGGAGAGGGTGCTGCCGCCTTCGTCCTGCTCGTCCTCGGCGACTTCGCGCGGCAGCTTCCGCGAAACCACCTTGGTCACGCCGTCGCCGCCCATCGAGACCCCGTAGAGGACGTCGGCGGCGTCCATCGTCCGTTTCTGGTGGGTGACGATGACGAACTGGGCGCGGTCGGAGAAGCGGCGGATCAGCTGCAGGAAGCGGTCGATGTTGGCGTCGTCGAGGGCGGCCTCGACCTCGTCGAGGATGTAGAAGGGACACGGGCGGGCAAGGAAGACGGCGAAGACGAAGGCCAGCGCCACCAGCGACTTCTCGCCACCCGAGAGCAGTGAGAGCTTGCGCGTCGACTTGCCCGCGGGCGTGACCTCGATCTCGACCCCGAACTCTTCGCGCTGCTCTTCCTCCTCCTCGGGCTCCGGCTCGGCATCGCTCGGCTCCTCCTGCTCCCCCGCCGGGCGCTCGTCGTCGCGGACCGGCCGCAGGCTGACTCGGCGCAGGCGCCCGCGCCCACCCGGGAAGAGGTGCTCGACCATCTCCTCGAAGTTCTTCGCGGTCGCCTCGAAGGTCGTCTCGAAGGCGCGCTCGATCTCCTCGTCGATGTCGCGGATCAGCGACTCCAGCTCGCGCATCGACCGCTCGATGTCCTCGCGCTGGGCCTGCAGCGCCTCGACGTGCTCGCGGGCTTCGTCGTACTCCTGCTCGGCCAGCGGGTTGACCGGGCCGATCTGCGCCCGCCGCCGCTCCAGCCGCTCCAGCCGCTTGTCGATCTCCGCCCGCCCCTCGTCGGTCAGGGCCTCGGTGGCCGGTGGGATCTCCTCGCCGAGCCGCTCGGCGATCGAGGCCAGCTCGCGCTCGGCCTCCGCCCGGCGGTCGCCGAGGTGGGCAGCCTCGACCTCGGCCCGGGTCAGCTCGTCAGACGTCTTCTTCATCTCGGCCTGCAGCTCGAACTCCTGCTGCGAGCAGGTGCGCAGCTCCTCGGCGATCTCGTCTCCGTCGCCCTCGCCGCCGACCACCTTCTGCTCGATCTGCTCGACCCGGGCGCGGATCGCCGCGCCGGCCGCTTCCGCGGCCTTCAGCGCCGAGCGGACGTCGTCGAGCAGCGCCTCGCCGGCGGCCAGTCGCGCCCGCATCGCCTCGCGGTGGCGCTCACCCAGCAGCCCCTCGGCCCGTTTTGCGTGCCGGGAAGCGCGCTCGGCCCCGGCGCGAACGTCACCCAGGGCGGCCTCGCGCGCGGCCTCGGCGGCATCGCCGGAGCGTGCGACGCCCAGTCCCTCGCCCGCGGTCCGCAGCCCGGCATCGATCTCACCCAGCTCCTCTTCCAGTTTCCGCGCCCGTTCGCCCGGGGCCGACCCCGGGCCGACGTCGAGCGTCAGCGGGCCCAGCTCGGCGCGCAGCTTCTCCAGCCCCGCCTCTACCTCGGCCTCGCGGCCGGAAAGGTTGGCAATGCGGACCGCGACCCGCTCCTGGTCGCCGCGCAGCTTGGTCAGCAGGCCCCAGGCCTGGGTGCGAGCCCGGTCGCGCTCGGCGAAACGCTCCTCGGCCGCGGAGCGGCGTTTGGAGACCTCGGCCAACCGCTCCTCGAGCTTCTCCCGCACCCCGCGCGCCTGCGCCGCCGCCTTTTCGGCCGCGGCAGCGCGGTCGGCGCCGAAGCGCAGCTCCTCGGAGACCAGCTGCGCCCGCAGGCCCAGCTCCTCGCGCTCGATCCGCGCCCCCAGCTCGGCCGCCTGCGCCTGGCGCTTCAGCGGCCGCAGCCGCGCCCGCGCCTCGCGCTCGACGTCGAGGGCACGGTCGAGGTTGTCGCGCGCCGAGCGCAGCTTCAGCTCGGCCCGCCGCCGCCGTTTGCGGTGCTTGCCGAGGCCGGCGGCCTCCTCGACCAGCAGCCGTCGCTCGCGCGGTTTCGAGTGCACGATCGTCTCCACCCGGCCCTGGCTGATCACCGAGTGCATCTCGCGGCCGAGGTTGGTGTCGGAGAGGACGTCGGTGACGTCGGTGAGGCGGCAGCGGGCGCCGTTCAGCCGGTAGCCGCTGTCGCCGGCGCGATCGAGCCGCCGCTCGACGGCGATCTCAGAGAACTCGCTGGCGGCGCGGCCGTCGGAGTTGTCGATCGTGACCTCGACCTCGGCGGCGCGGCGCTGGCCGATCCCCTTGCCGCCGGCGGAGATCACGTCCTGCATCGAGGCGCCGCGAATCGCCCCCGGGCTCTGCTCGCCCAGCGCCCAGAGCACGGCGTCGGTGATGTTGCTCTTGCCGGAGCCGTTGGGGCCGACGATGACGCTGACGCCAGGGGAGAACTCCAGGGTCGTCCGCTCCGGGAAGGACTTGAACCCCTTCATCGAAATCGATCTCAGGTACATCCGCGCGCTCCTCGCATCCCCCAAAGGCTCTCGTCCGGCTCGGACGCAATTGCGGGGCGATTAACCCCCAAGATGCGCCAAAGCCTCCTCGGCGGCAAGCTGCTCGGCGGCCTTCTTGCTCCGCCCTGTTCCCGTACCGACCCGCTCGGAATCGACGATCGCGGCCACCTCGAAGGTTCGCCGGTGCGGGGGCCCAGTTGCCGCGATCACCTCGTAGGTTACGCGGGCGCCGCGCCGGGCCAACATCTCTTGCAGGGCGGACTTGAAATCGATCCGGGTCTCGGAGGCGAGCTCGATCCGCGGCTCGAACGCCTCCGCCACCGCCTCGGCGGTGCGCTCGAACCCGAAAGCCACATAGCAGGCGCCGATCAGCGCCTCGGTCGCCTCCGGCAGCGGCCGCCCGCCTTCGAGCAGGACCTCGGCGGGAATCGCCGTGACGACGTCGTCGGGCTCGTTCTCGCGCAGCATCTCGGGCACCCCCAGCTGCAGCCCGATGTCGGCGCAGGAGACGCCGCTGACGGCCTGGTTGTGGACCTTGGTCAAGCCGCCCGCCGCCAGCTTCTCGAAGCTCTCGAAGACGCGGGTGGCGACGGAAAGGCCGAGGACGCTGTCGCCGAGGAAGGCGAGGCGCTCGAAGGAGTCGACCCGGCGCTCGGTCCAGGAGGAGTGGGTCAGCGCCTGGCGGCGCAGGCCGTCGGGCAGCTCGGCGATCAGCGCCGAGAGTGGGGCGACCGGCGAGTCCAGGTCCGCTGCCAAGGCCTTAGGCGGGTGCGTGCTCCAGCACGAAGCCGACCGCGTCGCCGACCGTCTTGATGTGGGTCGCCTGCTCCTCGGTGACGGCGACCCCATAGCGGTCCTCCAGCTCCATCACCAGCTCGTAGAGGTCGAGCGAGTCGGCGTCGAGGTCCTCCTTGAAGCGGGTCCCCTCGTCGATCCGCCCAAGGTCGACTTCGAGCTCCTCGGCGAGGTGCTCGCGAACCAGGGTGAGGACCTCGTCGCGCGTCATCCGTGTGGCTCTGTTTATCACGGGCCTGTCACGGACCGTCACCGCTTGCGAGCGCGCCGCGCCCGGCGCCGCCCTCGGCCAGCAGCGCGGCGGTGCGGCCGACGGCGTCGACCTCGGCGCAGCGAGCGGCGAGGCGGACCGCGTTGGCGATGCCCTCGGGGCCGGAGCTGCCGTGGCCAACGACAGCGATCCCGCGCAGGCCGAGCAGGATCGCGCCGCCGGTGGTGTCGGGGTGGAGCTCGCGGCGGAGGCCGTTCAGGGCCGGTTTCAGCAGCAGGCCGCCGAAGGCGGCGACGGGACTCGAACGGGCGGCGTCGCCGACGGCCGCGGCGACGGTCTTGGCGGTGCCCTCGAGCAGCTTCAGCGAGACGTTGCCGGTGAAGCCGTCGGTGACGACGACGTCAACCGCCGCGGCGGGCAGGTCGCGACCCTCGACGTTGCCGGCGAAGCGGATCCCGGGCGCCTGGCTGAGCAGGCGGTGCGCCTCGACGACCTCCTCGCGTCCCTTGCCCGACTCCTCGCCGACGGTGAGCAGGCCGACCGAGGGGTCGCGGACGTCGAGGACGGCGGCGCTGAAGGCGGCGCCGAGGAAGGCGAACTGGACGAGGTGCTGGGCGCGGACCTCGACGTTGGCACCGACGTCGAGGAAGAGCACGGGTTTGCCGGGGACTGGGAGCTGGACCGCGAGCGCTGGCCGCTGCACGCCCTTGAGGCGGCGCAGGCCGAAGGTCGCGGCGGCCATCGTCGCCCCGGTCGAGCCGCAGCTGACCAGCGCCGCCGAGTTGCCCGCGGCGGCGTCGGCGGCGGCGCGCACGACCGAGGCCTCCTTCTTCGCCCGGACGGCCGGGACCGGGTCCTCGTCGTTGGCGATCGAGTCGGTGGTGTCGACGACCTCGATCCCCTCGGCCCCGGCGAGCCCGAGCGCGCGCTGCGGGCCGAAGACCCGCACGCCGATCCCGTCGGCCGCGGCCAGTCGCGCCCCTTCCGCGAGCACGTCGAATCCCTGCTCCGCCCCGTAGCCGTCGAGGGCGACCGTCACCGCGCGGCCAGGCGCCACGGCTGCTCGCTACTCGTCGTGGGTATGGCCGGCCGTCGGATCTTTGATCCGCTGGGCGACGACCTCGCGACCCGCGTACGTCCCGCAGTTCTTGCACATCCGGTGCGGCAAACGCGGCTCGTGGCAGCGCGGGCAACGGTTGATCGTCGCCTTGCCTGCCTTGTGCTGGGCGCGCCGCTTATCCCTGCGCGCGCTGGAAGTTCTCTTCTTCGGGACGGCCATGAGTCGCGGAAGGTTAGCGGGTTCTCAGTAGACAGCTCGGATTACAGCCAGGTCGTCGGCTTCCCAGGTGACCTCGCCGCCGGACCAGCTTGCTAGATCAGATGCTTTCTCCGGATAGTCGTAGTCAGGGTCAATCGGAGCGATCTGGGTGTCGGCTTTGACGATGTCGCCGATCACGAAGGCGCGGGCCTGCTCGCGGACCTGGCGGAAGAGGTTCTGCTTCTGCTCGGCCTGCAGGTGGTGGATCGAGAGGACGCCGATGACGAGGTCCCAGGGGCCCTCGGGCAGGGGGTCCTCGATCCGCGCCAGCTGCACGTCGTCGTAGTTCTCGCGCGCCCGGAAGACCATGTCGGCGCTGGAGTCGAGGCCGATCACCCAGGCATCCGGGTAGGCCTCGAGCAGGCGCCGGGTCGTTTCCCCCGTCCCCATCCCCAGCTCCAGCACCCGCTCGGGCGGGAAGGGGATCGCCGCGATCGCCTGCTCCTGCAGTTCGTCGTAGCGGGGGACCTCGGAGCGGATCAGCTCCAGGTAGGTATCCGGTTTCCAGTCGAATTGGCCCATTTCGTAACCTCGTCGGGAAGTCGTCCATCGTAAGTCCCCGACGCAACGGAGGTGCGGCAATGGCCCAAGAGCCGACGACGACCATCGATCTATCGCGCCTCTCGCTCGCCCATGGCGAGGGCAAGCGGCTGGAAGTGCCGGTCGCGCTCGAGCCCTTCGAGCTGGCCGGCCAGACCTACAAGCCCGAGCCCTGGTCCCCGACGGTGCGACTCGAGGTCTCCCGTCCCAGCAACGGCTTCGCCTTCCGGCTCCACTTCCCGGTCCACCTCGAGGGGCCCTGCATGCGCTGCCTCGAGCCGGCCGCTCTCGACCTCGAGGTCGAGGCGCGCGAGGTCGATCAGGCGGGGACGGACGATCCGGAGCTGCGCAGCCCCTACGTCGCCGACGACGAGCTCGACATCGGCCGCTGGGCGCACGACGCCACCATCCTCGCCCTGCCGACCCGCATCCTCTGCCGAACCGACTGCGCCGGCCTCTGCCCCGTCTGCGGCGAGTCGCTCAACGACAACCCCCACGAGCACGAGGCTGCAACCGACCCGCGCTGGTCAGCGCTCAAAGACCTAAAGCTCGAGTAGCGCTTTAGGGCTGCTGGTCTAGCTCGGGCTGCGGTTCGTCCTCGCGGCCGGCGAGCCGGTCGCGGCCGCGCTGCACGGCAGCGAGGAACTTCTGCAGGTTCACTTCGAGCGTGTTGAGGATCTCGTCGGCGTAGTCCTCGGCGCCGAGGCGGATTTCGCGCTCGCGGGTGCGGGCGTCCTCGACGATCTCGTCGGCGGCGCGCTCGGCCTGCTTGGTGACCTCCTCGTCG